>Ga0180215_1005828_pt1 | contig 10378 bp, 7 predicted proteins | sample eDN3rd37CBELigBY_FD_128871 | JGI IMG/M metagenome (GOLD analysis project Ga0180215, IMG submission 128871) | Enriched backyard soil microbial communities from Emeryville, California, USA - eDNA 3rd pass 37_C BE-Lig BY (version 2) (version 2) | ecosystem: Environmental > Terrestrial > Soil >...
CACCTCCTCCCGCGTCCGCCCCTTCCTCTCCGCCTTCTGCACGTAGAGCGGATAGACGCTGCCGAACTTCATCCTGTAGATGCGCTCGTTGCCTTCCTTGCGCATGGGCTTTCGTTCCTCCTGACCGGCGCGGCGCGCCGAGCGGCTGCGTTCAGAAGATGCCGGTGAGACGATCCCGGCGGAGAATCGCCCGCCGAACCACGGCGAGGGGGAGAGAAGCCAGTCGATTCGAATTCGCAGGGCAGAGCCGGACGACCCTGCGGCGGTGCGCGCGCTCTACGCGGCGCCGCGGGCGCAGGCGGGCACGCTGCAGCTCCCCCATCCGTCGCTGGAGTTGTGGTGCAAGCGGCTGCAGAACGACGACCCCAACCTGCACCTGCTCCTCGCCTGTGCCGGCGACGAGGTGGTGGGGCGGATCGGCCTCCACTGCGTCGCCCACGCGCGCCGCAGGCACGTGGCCGAGCTGGGCATGGCCGTCCGGGACGACCGGAAGGGGCGGGGCGTCGGCACCGCGCTCCTCCGGGCGGCCACCGATCTCGCGGACCGGTGGCTGCAGATCCGCCGCATCGAGCTGCAGGTGTACGCCGACAACGAGCGGGCGATCCGCCTGTACACGCGGCACGGGTTCGTCGAGGAAGGCAGGCATCGCGAGTTCACGTTCCGGGATGGGGCGTACGTAGACGCGCTCGCCATGGCGCGGCTGCGCCCGCTCCCCTGACGGCGGCTACCTCCTGGGCACGTAACGCAGCGCCACCGCGCCCGACCCCAGCTCCTTGCGGGAGACGAGCTGCAGATCGACGGCCTTCGACAGCCCCGCGAAGAGCGTGGGACCGTGGCCCGCGATCCGGGGGTGGACCAGGAACTCGTACTCGTCGATCAGCCCCTGCTCGGTGAGCGCGAAGGCGAGCTTCACGCCGCCGACGAAGAGCCCCTCGCCCGGCTCGCGCTTGAGCTGGCGGATCGCCTCCCCCACGTCGCCGCGGATCAGCTCGGCGTTCCAGTCGACGCGATCCAGCGTGCGCGAGACCACGTACTTCTTCGCCCTGTGGATCGTCCTGGCGAAGTCCTCCATCCACGGCGGCATCCAGTCCGGCAGCACCCCCGTCTCCGCGGGCGCGCGCCAGGCCTCCTCCATCAGCTGGTAGGTCACCCTGCCGAAGAGGAGCGCGTCCGCCCGGGCGATCCCCGCGGCGGCGTGGCGGTGCATCTCCTCGTCGGGAACGATCGCGCGGTGGTCGTAGCACCCGTCGAGGGTGAGATTGAGGGAGAAGCGGAGGGGTCGCATCCGCCGAGCGTACCGCGGGCGCCTTTGCGGTGACGAGCGAGGGGCACGAAGATGGCCTCCCCCATCGGGTGCCGCTCGCCGAACCGAGGTAGCGCCGCACCCTGCTTGCATTGTTCGCCGGCTCTTCGAGGAGGTGGCGACGGGCGGCTGGCTCGTTGCGCGGTTTCGTACCTCGTCACCCGGGCGCGGCGGACACGTGGGAGAGGGCCCACACCCGGCAAGGGTGCTTGCCCTCCGACCGGGTGGGAGGTGCAGGCTCATGCGGATGAGAAAGCGCTACCTGCTCGTGCTGCTCGTTCCCGTCGCGTGGATTCTCCTGCGCGCCACGGGCGAGCGGCCTTCACCTTCACCTTCACCTTCACCTTCACCTTCACCTTCGCCTTCGTCTTCGCCGGAGCGGCCAACGGCCGATCGGCACGAAACGCGTCCGCCTTCGACATCGCCCCCGGAACGGGCGGCACCTGCCGTGGCGCAGCCGCCGGAGCCACTCGCCGTGCCGCCGCAGAACCCGCCCGAGGAGATGCCGGCCGCGGACGAACCGGCGCGTCGCCTCGTGCTGCGAGGACGGCAGGAGCAGGCGAGCGCGGAGCCCGCGCCGTTTGCCGACGGCAGCGGCCCGGAGGCGGTCCGCACCGCCATCCGGGAGATCATGCCGGGCATGCGCGACTGCTACGAGCAGGGACTGGCGATGGACCCCGCGCTCGCCGGGCGCCTGGTGCTGGAGCTGACCATCGAGGCGCGTGAGGGGGTCGGGCGGATCATCGACGCGTCGATCGTCGAGGAAGCAACCACCCTGCAGGCGGTGCTGGTGCAGGCCTGCGTCCTCGACCAGCTCTCAGGCGCCACGTTTCCCGCGCCGCGGGACCACGGAGCGATCGCGGTCCGCTATCCGTTCGAGTTTGCTGCGCGCTGAGCGGAAGGCTCATGGAGCGCCGAGTCGATCGAGCACGATGTCCTTGCATCTCTCGATCGCCCGCCGCGCGAGGTCACCCACGTCGTGGCTCGCCAGGGTCTGGCGGAAGCCCTCCTCCAGATCGAACGTGGGCGCCCAGCCCGTCGTCCGGAGCTTCTCGTCGTTCACCCAGCAAGGGTGGTCGCGGAAGGGGAAGTACTGGCGGGGCTGGAGCGTGCCCGCAGCGCTCCCCGCATGCACGAAGGCGCGCTCCTCGGGCACGCCGGCGAGGCGCGCGAGGAGCCGCACCCGCTGCTCGGCGGTCACGGCGGGGCCGCCGGCGATGTTGTAGACGCGGTGGGAAAGCCGGTGATCGCCGCGCGGGCGAGCGCCCGGGCGAGATCGGCGACGTGGAGGAACTGGAGCGGCGTGGTGCCGCCCGAGGGCAGCACCACCGGGCGGCCGCGGAGCGGGCGGCTCCACACGCAGGTCTCACGATCGTTGTCGTAGCCGGGGCCGTAGAGGTAGGGCGGCCGGAGGATGCAGAGACCGGACGCGTCCTGTGCGAGGAGGAGCGCGTCCGCGTCCGACCTGTCGCGGCCGTCCTGCCCCCAGACCGCTGCCCCGCCGATCGGCTCCTCCTCCCGCGGCGGTGACCCGAGCGCGTCGGCGTAGACGGCGGCGCTCCCCGGGTGCACCCAGCGGTGGACGCGGCGGCTGAGGAACTCCCGGGCGATCTCCACCTGCCGGCCCGTGTAGGTGGAGGTGTCGATCACCGCGTCGGCGCCGTCGCTCCGCCGCACGGCGGGAGCGAGGCTGGCGGGATCGTTCCGGTCGGCGATCCTGTTCTCGACGCGATCCACGCGGCGCGTGCCGCGGTTGATCAGCACCACCTCGCAGCCGTGGGAGAGCAGCTCCGGAACGAGCGCGCTCCCCCACGAACCCCGAGCCTCCCCGAACGATGACGCGCATCGCGTCTCCCCACCCGCCGGGCGGCGGGTGGGGCTCGTGTCAGTCGGCGGCGCCGACGATGACGAGGTCCACGCGGCGGTTCCTGCGGCGCCCCTCCTCGGTTTCGTTGGAGGCGACCGGACGCGTCTCGCCGTGGCCCGCGGTGCGCAGGCGATCGGGCGAGACGCCGCGCGCCACCAGCGCGTCCCGGACCCGGCGGGCACGCTCCCGGCTGAGCGGCGCGTTGATCGCAGGCGACCCCGAATCGTCGGTGTGCCCGTGGATCTCGAGCTGGAGCTCGGCGTGGCGCTGCAGGTAGGCGGCGATGGCGTCGAGGCGCCGCTCGCCGTCGGCGGTGAGCTCGGCCTGGCCCACGGCGAAGTGGACGAGCAGGTCTTCCGCGGAGAGCGCGTCGTCCGCCGCCGGGGCGGGGGCGGGCGGCGGCGGTGCCGGCGCGGGAGCGGGTTCGGGCTTGCGCTCCTGCACGGGCGCAGGGGCGGGTGCAGGAGCGGGCTCCACCTGCTGCACGACCGGACGGCGGGCGGGCGACTGCGCCCAGGCGATGCCCGCGAGCATGCGCAGCGATGGCGTGCCGGGGATGTCGGTGAAGCCGCGGCCCGCGGCGCCGAAGGCCTCGAAGCCGCTGCCGATGGGGAGGCGCAGGCCGCCGAGCAGCTCCACCTCCACGTCCGTGGAGACCAGCGACTCGGCGGCATGCATCGCGATTTCACCGCGCAGCCCCTCGCCCCGGGTGGCGACCACCAGCGACTGCTCGAGCTCGCTGCCCACGTCGGGGCCGGGCAGCTCCGAGGTGCCGCGCACCCGCACGCCGGCGTTGCCGCCGATCACCAGCGGGCCTGCGTCGGTGGAGAGGGCGACGCGCGGGGCGACGTACATGCCGTTCCACGCGTCCTGCCGCCCGAACGCCTCCGCGCTCCCGCCGGGGAGACCGACGTCCATGCCGAGGGCGAGGCGCACGGGGCGGTGGCTGCCGAGCAGGGCGACGCGGGCGCCCACCTCGGGCGTGCCGAGGCCCGCGGAGGAGGGCGCGTGCACCCCGCCGATCGAGCCCACGTCCGCCCCACCCTGCGCGGCGATCACCGGCAGACGCGCGGAGAGCTCGAGTCCCGCGACGGGCGACCAGGCGCCGGCGAGCCAGAAGACCGCGCGGTCGCGCACCAGCGGGTGCTCCTCGTCGTCCGCGGTGCGGACGTAGAGCGAGCCGCGCTCGTAGTTGCCCAGCAGGGAGAGGCGGTAGCCGCCCTCCTCGAGCAGGCGGCCGGTGTCGACGAGGAGCGCGTCGGTGGCGGCGGGATCGAAGCGGAGGCGCTCGAGGTTCATCGGCGTGATCTGCGCCCGGGCCTCCACGGCGGTGAGAGCGACCGCGGCGGTGGCGGCGGCCACGCCGACGCGGCGCCGGCGCGCACCCCAGGCGAGCAGGCCGATCACCAGCAGCGAGGCGAGCGGCGCCGCGCCGTCCGCGCTCTGGCAGCCGCCGCCCACGAGGCGGGCGACGCCCGGAGCGGCGGGCTCCTCGGCGGGCGGCTCGACGACCGGGGGCTCGCGCACCGTCACCACGAAGGTGCAGGTCGCGTCGTTGCCCGCCGCGTCGGTGGCGCGCACGGTCACCGTGGTGGCGCCGACCGGCAGGGTGCTCCCCGACGCGACGGAGTACGCGAGGTCAGGCTCGGTGGTGACCGCGTCGGAAGCGGTCGCCGCCCCGAACTCCACCGCGGCGCCCTCGGCGCTGGCGGCGGTCACCTCCACGTCGGCGGGACAGGTGAGCGCCGGCGGCGTGGTGTCGACCACGGTGACGATCAGGGTGCAGGACGACTCGTTCCCCGCCTCGTCGCGGGCGGCAACGGTGACCGAGGTCTCGCCGAGCGGGAAGGTGGAGCCCGGCTCGTGCGACGCGCTCACCTCGGGGGCCGCGGTGACTGCGTCGGTGGCGACGGGCGCGAAATCCGCCGGCGCGCCGTCGGCGCTGGTCGCCTCGACGAGGAGGTCGGGCGGACAGGTGAGTGCGGGCGGCGTGGTGTCCTGCACGTGGACGTCGAAGGTGCAGCTCGCCGTCTTGCCGCCGTCGTCCGTGGCGGTGGCGGTAACGGTGGTGGTCCCCAGCGGCAGCACCGTGTCCCGTGCAGGCGCGTAGGTGATCGTGCCCTTGTCCGCCGTGGCGTCGGGCCAGCTGGCGACGACACCCCACGCGGCGGTCGCCTCCAGCGTCACGTCGTCGGGGCAGGTGATCACCGGGGGCTCGGCGGCGGTCACCTCCACGATGATGGTGGCGGGCGCGCTGGTGAGGCCGCAGTCGCGGACCACGAAGGTGAAGGTGTCGGTGCCGACGAAGCCCGGGTCGGGCGCGTAGACCAGGTCCGGCGGCGTGCCGCTCAGGGTGCCGTTGGACGGCGCGGCGTCGATCTCCCAGGTGAGCGACTGGCCCGGATCGGGATCGGTCCCGCCCAGCGTGATCGCCACCGGCGTGTCCTCCTGCGTGGAGACGGTGGCGGAGATGGCGCTGGGTGCCTGGTTCTCCTGAACGGTGACCACGCGGCCACCGGCGTTGCCGTTGGAGAAGACGGTGAGCGCATAGATGCCCGGGCGCAGCGACGGGACCTCGACCGTGGTCGCGGTCGGCGACATGTCGGTGCCCGGGAGCGTCCAGAGGTGGCCGCTCTCCGGATCCTGGAGCCGGACCACCGGGAGGTTGGCGGAGGAGTCGTTGTACGTGCCGTTGCTTCCGGCGGAGATGCCGAAGAAGAGCTGGCCCTGGATGGTGGCGGGGCAGGCGGATGTGATCACCTCTGGCCCGGTCACCACCGGCCGCCATGCGGGCTGCGCGGCGCTCGGGTCGTAGAGGTGGCCCGTCCCAGTACCACCCACCACGAGGGCCTCGCCCGAGGGCAGCGCGATTGCGCCGAACCCGCCGGTCATTCCGCTCGCGAGGCTCGTCACTTCCCCCAGCGCCGGATCGAAGATCTGGAAGCTCCCGGCCAGTCCGCCGGCGGTGAAGAGCATGCCGGAGGGGAGGAGCGTCGCGGCGTGACCCGCCTGCGCGCCGAAGCTCGTGGCCGGGCGCCACGTGTTCGTGACGGGATCGTAGATTTCGGCAGGCGCAGCGCCTGCACCACCGACGGCGATCACCTCGCCCGTGGGCAACAGCGTCAGGGTGAAGTCGGCGCGGGCAGACGCGAGCGAGGCGGCGGACCTCCAGATGTTGCTGGCGGGATCGTAGAGTTGCGCGTCGTTGAGGAAGGGGCCACCCTCGCCCATCTGCCCGCCAGCCACGAGGACCCGGCCGTCGGGCAGCAGCGCCGCAGCGTGGTAGCGGCGCGGGAGGATGTGCCCGGTAGGCTGCCACGAATTGGTGGCCGGATCGTAGAGCTCCGCCATGGGTTGGGTCACCGGCCCGTCTTCGCCACCCACCACGAGGACCCTGCCATCGGAGAGGCGCGTCGCGGTGTGGCGGGCGCGCGCCACGTTGAGCGACGCAGCCGGGCTCCAGGCGTCGGTGGTGGGGTCGTAGCGTTCGGCGATCGTGATCGCCGAGCCGCCGGTGTCGAACCCGCCGACCAGGAGCACCTCGCCCGTCTCCAGCAGGGTCGCGGTGCCGTGGTGGTGCGGGCTGGCGGGCGACGCCGCGGGTGCCGTGGTCCTGCTCTGCGGGTCGAAGCGCAGGGCGCGGGCCACCGGTGCTCCTGCGTCCGCGCCGCCGGTGATCAGCACCTCTCCCGTGGGAAGGAGCGCGGTGAGCGGGTACTCCTGCGGCGTGGCACCCTGCGGAACATCTGCGAGGAGGAAGGCGTCGCTCCGGAAGAGCTCCACGTCCGCGTAGTAGGTGGAAGGAAGGGCGAGCGAATAGCCACCGGCCACGAGCACCTTGCCGTTGGTGAGCAGCGTGGCGGTGTGGTTCTCGCGAGCGACGGCGAGGGTCGTCGCCATGCTCCAGGTGCCCGAGGCCGGGTCGTAGAGCTCCGCCATCAACTGTGGGTTCCGGGCCATGTCGGAGCCACCGACCACCAGGACCTTGCCATCGGGCATCAAGGTCGCGCTGTGCCCGTTGCGCGGATGGCCGAGGGCGCCGGTGGCCGTCCAGGTGTTGGCGGCGGGATCGTAGAGCTCGGCATGGTTGGTCACGCCGGAGCCGGCGAAGCCACCCGCCAGGAGAACCCGTCCGTCCGGAAGGAGCGTGGCGGTGGCGTAGTGCCGGGGAACGAGCGGCGGCGCTGCGAGCGACCAGGTGCCTGCGGCGGGATCGTAGAGCTCCGCCACCGGGATCTCGCCGCTCGCGCCGAAGCCGCTCACCACGAGGACCCTGCCGTCCCGCAGCAGCGTCGCGGTGTGCGACCGGTGGGCAACCGACATCGAGCCGGTGACGGTGAAGGTGTTGGTGGCGGGATCGTAGAGCTCGGCGGTGTTGAGGTTGCTGCCGCCTGCGACGAGCACCTGGCCCGACCGCAGCAGTGTGAGCGTGGGCATCAGACGCAGCGCGGACATCGCCCCGGTCGAAGACCAGGTGGCGGTCACGGGATCGTAGAGCCGGCCGGTCGTCGAGCCATCCGTGAGCACGAGGACCTTGCCCGTCGGCAGGAGCAGGGCGTTGGTGACGTTGCCCACGATGCCCGGGGTGCCAGCGGAGGACCAGGTGCCGGTGGCGGGATCGTAGAGCTCTGCCGCGGCGACGAAGCCCAGCTGGTTGACGCCGCCGGCGACCAGCACCTTTCCGTCCGGCAGCTGGATCGCCGCATGCTGGCCGCGGGCGACCGCCATCGAAGCGGTCGAGGACCAGCCCGGATCGATCACCAGCGGCGGGACCAGGCCGGCGAGCGCCACCTCGGTGGTCAGCTCGATGCGCGGGCCTTCGACCACGAGGACGTCCTCGTCCTGCGCGGCATGGGCCGAGGCGATCCACGCCCGTCCGTCGCGGGAGGCGCCATGGGCGTCGCGCGCCACCGAGGGGTGGAAGCGGAGGATGGGGCGCGCGGCCTCGTCGAGGAACTCGAGCCAGGCGCCGGCGTCCCGGACCCGGCGGACGCCGGCGGGGAGCTCCACCGTGTAGGTGGCGCGGTGCACGGGGCGCGCGGGCAGCTCGTCGAGGATCCACGCCTCCTCGAGGCGGGCGGCCTGCCAACCCTGGCCGCGCGCGACGGCGCGCCCGGCGGGCCACCAGAGGTGGCGCGGACCGGCGAACGCCGCGTCGTCGCGCAGGTCGAGGGCGGCGGCGGGCGCCGCGTGCGGCGTCACGGTGAAGGCGCGGCCGCGGGTGCGCAGGTCGAGGACGCCGCCGGCGGTGGCGCGCGCCGTGAGCGTGTCGTTGTCCAGCGCGGCCGCGGCGGGCGCGGGCTGCAGCTCGGGGAAGTAGGCGTGGGCGAGCTGGAGCGCGGCGTCGTGGCTCTGCTCGTGCGTCCACCGCGCGATCGCCTCGGTGCGCGTCGCGTCGGCTGGGTCCGCTGGTCCGGCGGGAGGCGCCGCGCAGGCGGCGAGGAGGAAGCAGGCGGCGATCAGTGCACGGCCTGCGGGAGGAAGAAGCTGGTTCCGCATGATGCGCCCCCCCTATGGAGATCGGGCGCAGGCTATACACCGCGCGGCGTAGCGGTGGATAGACCATGGGTGTGACTTCGGCTGTGCATGCGCGCGGGCACTTCTGATCAGCGGAGTCAACGGCTCCAGGCCGAAGCTGCCGGTGCGAAGCCAGGTCGAGCCACCCGTCCGCGAGAGCCGCTGTGCGCGCTCGCGAAGTGCGTTCGGCCTGCCTGCTCGATTGCTTCGTGGCGGGGGACGCGCTCTCGCTCCGGTGGTCATTTCGGAGCGGTAGACCGCTCATGGCGTGAGGACGATGCGCTCCGGCGAGGCCGCCGCTTCCCGCCACGCCCGCTCGACCTCATGGAGGGGAATCGCGCGGGCGTCGATGCGGAGCCGGCCACGTGCGATCTCCCGCGCCAGCGCGGGCAGCTCCGCAACGATCGCACGCCCCGGAACCGAGCCGATGCCGCTGCCGACGATCTGCAGGCGCGTGGCGCGCAGCAGGTCCGCGGGGATGGGCGCTGTTGAGCCGGCCATGGCCCCGATCTGGATCCAGGTGAGAACCCGGGTCCGGTCGGCGCGCGAGCGGACGACCCTGTCCAGGATCCGAGCGCCGACCTCGCCCCAGACGAAATCGAGGACCACGTCGACCTCGCGGGCCAGCTCACCGATGCGAGGATCGTCCAGCGGAACCACGTCGGTGGCGCCGAGGGCCGGAAGCGGCTGGAGGCGCTGCTCGTTGCGGCCTGCAGCGATGATCCGCGAGGCGCCGAGGAGCCGGGCGATCTGGACCGCCATCGTCCCCGCGTTGCCGGTGGCGCCGAGGATCAGCACCTGCTGCTTCTTCCGGAACGGCACGCGGCGGCGGAGAGCGAGCCATGCGGCCATCGCCGGATTCATCGCCGCGGCGATGGTGACGGGATCGCAGCCGCGGGGAAGGACCAGGCTCCGCTTCGGATCGATCACCGTCCGCTCGGCGAAGGAGCCGAACGGCGTGTCGTCGAGCACGAAGTAGCGGAGCTTTCCGTCGGGATCGCGCCCGACCCCGTCGACGCCCGGGACGAGCGGGAGCGTGGCGCGGCTCGAGTAATGCCTGCCGGTCGCCCTCGCCATGGTGAGGTGGTGCACCGGAGCGGCGAGCACCTCGAGCTGCAACGCCCCGCGCCCGTCGGCGACGGGGTCGGCGAAATCGGCGTAGCGCGGCGGCTGGTCGAACGAGGTGACGACGGCGGCCTTCATGGCTTCCTCTCCCTGCTATTGGTTCGCATTGCGAACCTTTTAGGTTCGTAGTGCGAACCATGTCAAGATGACCGCATGGGACAGCCGAGAACCGAGGAGCCACACACCGAGGGGGAGGAGGAGCTGGTCGACGCGCTCGTCCGCGCGTCCTTCGCGGTGATGGCCGCGCTCAACAAGATCGGCGCGGCGTACGACCTGTCGCTCACGCAGCTGCGGGTGCTGGGGATCCTGCGGGATCGCCGCCCCCGCATGGCGGAGCTCGCCGGTTACCTGGGGCTCAAGAAGTCGACGATGTCGGGACTCGTCGACCGCGCCGAGCAGCGGGGCCTGCTCGCCCGCGCCCCCAGCGCCGACGACGAGCGGGCGACCGAGGTGTTCCTCACCGCCGAGGGGGCGAAGCTGGTCGAGGAGGGGCGCGCGCGGGTCGTCGAGGAGCTGGGGCCGCTGTGCCGCCGGCTCTCGCCGGCAGACCAGCGCCGGCTGCGGGC
>Ga0180215_1005829_pt1 | contig 10374 bp, 10 predicted proteins | sample eDN3rd37CBELigBY_FD_128871 | JGI IMG/M metagenome (GOLD analysis project Ga0180215, IMG submission 128871) | Enriched backyard soil microbial communities from Emeryville, California, USA - eDNA 3rd pass 37_C BE-Lig BY (version 2) (version 2) | ecosystem: Environmental > Terrestrial > Soil >...
CATCGGCACGGCGATCAACCATCGCCTCGTGGAGGCCGGCTACACGGTGCTGTCCGGGGACCTCACCGACGGGCCGGATGCCGACGGCGTCCACGCCACGCGGCTGGACGTGACCGACGCCGACAGCGTGGAGGAGTTCGTCGCGGCGGGCGCCGCGCTGGGCCCGGTCCACGCGGTCGTCAACTGCGCGGGCGTCGTGCGCTTCACCCCGGTGACGGGCTTCGACGACGCCGACGCCTCGGCGCTGTGGGAGATCAACGTCGCAGGGAGCGCGCGGGTGTGCCGCGCCGCGGCCGGGCGCATCGCCGACGGCGGGGCGATCGTGAACATCGGCAGCCTCACGGGCACCTTCGGGCGGCTGGAGGGCGCGTCGCTGTACGGGGCCACGAAGGCGGGCGTCGAGGCCTACACGCGGTACCTCGCGTGCGAGCTCGCGCCCAGGCACATCCGGGTCAACGCGGTGGCCCCCGGGTTCATCGCCGTCCCCATGAGCCCGTCCATGCGCGCGGTGTCCGGTGGAGAGGAGGAGGTGATCAAGCAGGTGCCGCTCGGACGGCTGGGTGAGACGACGGAGGTCGCCGACGCCGTGGAGTTCCTGCTCTCGGATCGGGCGTCCTACATCACGGGCACCACGCTCCGCGTCGACGGCGGCGTGCTGGCGCGATGACCGCGAGCGCGGCGCAGCGGGCGCCCATCACCCTCGACGGGAAGATCGCGATCGTCACGGGCGCGAGCCGCGGGATCGGGCGCGGCATCGCCGAGGTGATCGCGGGCGCGGGCGCGACGACCGTGATCGTCGCGCGCACGAAGGAGGCGCTCGAGGAGGTGGCGCGGGACGTCACGGCCGCCGGCGGGCGCTGCGAGGCGGTGGTCGCCGACGTCACGCAGCCCGAGGACATGACGCGGATGGCCGAGACGACGCTCGAGCGGCACGGGCGCATCGACGTCCTGTGCCACAACGTCGGCATCTACCCGGCGACGCCGCTGGAGGAGCTGCCGCTCGACGAGTGGGAGCTCGTGCTGCGCACGAACCTCACCGGCACGTTCCTGGCGGTCAAGGCGTGCCTGCCCGCGATGAAGCGCCGGCACTACGGGCGCATCGTCCTCACGGGCTCCATCACCGGAGCGCACGTGGGCTACCCCGGCCTGTCGCACTACGCCGGCACGAAGGCCGGGATGATCGGCTTCATGCGGACCGCCGCGGTCGAGCTCGCCGCCCACGGCATCACGCTCAACGCGGTCGAGCCGGGCAGCATCCGCACCGAGGCCCTCGGAGGCCTCGGCCAGGATGCGATCGCGACGATGCAGCGCGTCATCCCCCTCGGGATGCTGGGCGAGCCCGAGGACGTCGGGAACGCCGCGCTGTTCCTCGCCTCCGACGCCGCGCGGTTCATCACCGGCCAGTCCATCGTCGTCGACGGTGGCCAGATCCTCCCGGAGCTTCCCCTATGACCGACCTCCGACCGCCAGAAGCGCCACTCATCGAGACGCCGGCCGGCCGGCTCGGCGTCGACGACCTCCGCGACCGCATCGAGCGCGGCGAGATCGACACGGTGATCTGCGGCATGCCCGACCTGTGGGGGCGCCTCGTCGGCAAGCGCGTCACCGGCAGGACGTTCCTGACGACCGTGCTCGGCGAGGAAGGGCTGCACGGGTCCCTCTACCTGTTCGTCGTCGACATGGACATGGACCCGCGGCCCGGCTACGCGCTGACGAACTGGGAGAACGGGTTCCTCGACTGCCGCTTCGTCCCCGACCTCGACACGCTGCGCGTCATCCCGTGGCTGCCGAAGACGGCGCTCGTGATCTGCGACCCGTACCACGAGGACCGAGACGAGCCGGTGGCCGTCGCGCCGCGCGTGCTGCTGCGGCGGCAGGTCGAGCGGCTGCGCGCTGCCGGCCTCACGCTCAAGTGCGCCACGGAGCTCGAGTTCTTCGTCTACCGCGACACCTACGAGGAGGCGTGGGCGCAGCGCTACCGCGACCTGCGCCCGATGTCGTACTACCGGTCCGACTACCACATCCTGCAGTCCACGAAGGACGACTGGTTCCTGCGCCGGGTGCGCGACCTCATGGACGCCGCCGGCCTGGACGTGGAGTTCTCCAAGTCCGAGTGGGGGCTGGGCCAGCAGGAGGTCAACCTGCGCTACTGCGACGCGCTGGAGATGGCCGACCGGCACATGCTCTACAAGAACGGCGTCAAGGAGCTCGCGGCGCTCAACGGCCTGGCCGCGAGCTTCATGGCCAAGCCGTCGATCGACGAGATCGGCTCCTCCTGCCACGTGCACTGCAGCCTCTGGGACGCCGAGGGCGAGCGGTCGCTGCTCTGGGACGCCGACGCGCCCGACCACATGAGCGCGCTGTTCCGCCACTTCATCGCCGGCCAGCTCGCGCACGGGCAGGAGCTGGCGGTCCTGCTCGCGCCGAACGTGAACTCCTACAAGCGCTTCCAGGCGGAGAACTTCGCCGGGATCGCGCTGGCGTGGGGCCTGGACAACCGCACGTGCGGGCTGCGCGTGATCGGGGAGCGCTCCTCCCTGCGCGTCGAGCACCGCATCCCGGGCGCCGACGTCAACCCGTACCTCATGATCGCCGCGCTGGCCGCGGCGGGGCTCGACGGCATCGAGTCGCAGCTCGAGTGCCCGCCGCGCTTCGCCGGCAACGCGTATGACGCCGCCGCGCTCCCGCAGGTGCCCGGCTCCCTCGACGAGGCCCTGGCGCTCTTCGAGGGCAGCGCGTTCGCACGCGACGCGTTCGGCGGGGAGGCGTTCGCGCACCTGGTCAACTTCTTCCGGCAGGAGCTCGACGCGTTCCGCCGCGAGACGGTGACCGACTGGGAGCTCGTCCGCTACTTCGAGCGGGTCTAGCGCCCGGCCCGCGATGAGGGGAAGCGCGCACACCGGCCCCGACGCCGCCCAGGTGCTCGCCGCCCTGCGCGACGAGGGCGAGCTGGCCACGTGGGGGCCCGCCGGGCGCGAGGTGCGTCCCGGCACCTGGGCCGAGCAGGCGCTGCCGACGCCCGACGCGATCGAGCGCGCGGTCGCGGACGGGCGCCTCGCCGACGCCGCCCGGCTCGCCCGGCACCTCGTGGTCGAGGCGCAGGAGATCCACGACCTCTACTCGCAGTGGGCGCGCGAGATCCCCGCCGAGCTGCGGCGCAGGGGCGTCGCGGACGCCGAGCTGGCCGCGGAGCGCGCGCGGCTCGTCGAGGCGACGCGCGCGGACGACCCGGAGCGCGACTGGGTCGCGTTCCGCCGCGCCGTCGACGCGCTCGCGGCGGCGTGCGAGGAGGGCGCGCCGACGAAGGCCGGCCTGGGCGCGGCGCTCGCGATGTGGCGCACGGCCCATGACCGCCACCTGCACCTCGTGGCCGGGTGGGTCGACGTCGCCGTCGCGCGGCTCGGCGAGGAGCACCTCGGTGACCTGTGGCGCCATCTGCAGGCCGAGGGGATCGCCGCCTACGCCCGCTACGGCCTGGCCGCCAACCCGTGGTCGCGCTCGCGCGCGCTGCTGCTGCAGACCGCGATCGAGGGCATGCACGGCCATCTCGGCGGGCCGCAAGGGCGCGGCGAGGTCGAGGTCATCGAGCACCCCGACCGCGTGCAGCTGCGCTTCTCGCCCTGCGGGTCCGGCGGGCGGCTGCGGGCGGCCGAGCGCTTCGGCGTGACCACCGAGCGCCACGACTGGGCGTGGAACGAGCTCGGCGTGTGCCACTACTGCGTGCACTGCTGTGTGCTGCAGCAGCTCGAGCCGATCGACCGCCTCGGGTACCCGGCGCGCGTCATCGACCCGCCGCTGCGCGCCGGCGACCCGTGCAGCTGGACCGTCTACCACGACCCGTCCCTCGTGCCCGAGAGCGCCTACCGGCGCGTGGGCCGCAGCAAGCCCGAGGAGGACCGATGACCGCGCCGCGCGAGGCGCTCGAGACCATGGGCGCGACCCGCCTGCGCCTGGAGATCCCCGACTCCAACGGCGTGCTGCGGGGGAAATACCTGCCCGCGCAGAAGCTGCTCGACGGCAAGGGCGCGGGCTTCTCCGACGTCTTCTACTGCCTCACGAGCGTCGACGAGGTCTTCGAGAACCCCGGGCTGACCTCCTACGACACGGGCTTCCCCGACGTGCTCGCGATCCCGGACTGGAGCACGCTGCGGCCCGTCCCGTGGGAGCACGGGGTGGCCGCCGTCATCTGCGACATGACGACGAAGGAGGGCGCGCCGCTGGGCGTCGACCCGCGCGCGGCGCTGCGCGGCGCGTGCGAGCGCCTGCGGGCCACCGGCTACGAGGCCCGGGCCGGGGTCGAGTACGAGTTCTTCGTCTTCCACTACGACGACGAGGCCCGGCGCGCCATGCGCGACGGCCGGCCGCGGGACCTGCGGCCGCTCGGATCCGAGCAACAGGCCTACAGCCTCGTCCGGTGGCCCGACATCGCGGCGTTCGCCGACGAGCTGTTCCACGGCATGGCCGCCTACGGGGTGCCGATCGAGTCGATGACGACAGAGCTCGGCTTCGGCATGCTCGAGGTCGCGATCGCCCCGCTGGGCGCGCTGGAGGCGGCCGACGCCGCGGCGCGCTTCAAGCTCGGGTGCAAGGAGCTCGCCAGGCGCCACGGCCTCATCGCCTGCTTCATGGCGAAGCTGGACATGGCGCAGTCAGGATCGTCCGGGCACGTGCACGTCAGCGTCGCGCGCGACGGCGCGCCGGTCATGCGCGACGCGCTCGGGCAGCTCTCCGACGTCGGGCTGCGCTGCGTCGCCGGGCTCGCCGCGAGCGCCGTGGAGACCTCGGCGTTCATGAGCCCGTTCCCCAACTCCTACCGCCGCTTCCAGCCGGGCCTGTGGACGCCGGTGAACGTCACGTGGGGCCACGACAACCGCAACGCGTGCCTGCGCGTGATCACCGTCTCCGACGCTGCCGCGCGCATCGAGCACCGGCGCCCCGGCGCCGACCTGCACCCCTACCTCTCGGTGGCGGCGTGCGCCGACGGCTGCCGCCACGGGCTGCTGGAGGAGCCGGCGCCGCCGCCCGAGGCGCCGGGCCGCGCCTTCGACGACGAGCGGGCCGAGCCGCTGCCCGCCGACCTGACGGCCGCGACGGAGGCGCTGCGGGAGTCGGCGCTCGTGCGCTCGTGGTACGGCGACGCGCTCGTCGACCACTACGTCCTCTCGCGACACGCCGAGCAGGACGAGTGGCGGAAGATCGCCGCGGGCGCGGCGGCCCAGGACGGCGAGGTGCCCGACTGGGAGCTTCGCCGCTACTTCGAGCTCGTCTGACGGCGGCGGCGCCGCCCGGCGCCCGCCGCGGCGCCCGCGCCGTTGCCCGGCGAGCCGCCGGCGAACTCGCGCAGCGCCGCGCGCGTGCTCTCGATGTGGTCGAGCATCGCCTGCGCGGCGGCGTCCGGGTCCTGGCGGTGGATCGCCTGCACGATCTCGTCGTGGTACGTGTTCGCGCTCGGGTGCAGCCGGGTGAAGATCGCACCCACGGGCATGAACATCGCCGCGCGCGCGTCCTCGACCGCCTTGCGCAGCATCGGGTTGCGCGCGGCCTGGGCGATGCTCAGGTGCATGTCGTGGTCGACGGAGAAGAACCGCGACGGGGGCGCGTCGTCGTCGCCCTCGCGGTCGGCCTCGACGAGCGCCGTCATCGTCTCGACGGTCTGCAGCAGGTGCTGCGCCTCGCGCTCGGTCCGGCGCTCGGCGGCGAACCGGGCGGCCGCAGACTCGACGACGCCGCGGAAGTCGTAGATGTCGTCGATCTCCGCCAGCCGGTTGCGGACCATGCGGCGCATCTGGGCCGCGGAGAGCGCGTCGCCCAGGACCACCGGCCCGCCCGACCGGCCGCGCCGCGTCTCGACGAGCCCCTCCCCCTGCAGCACGCGCAGCGCCTCGCGCACGGTCGTCCGCGACACGCCGAGCTGGCGCGCGAGCTCGCGCTCCGGCGGCAGCTTCTGGCCGGCCACGAAGCGGCCTGTCCGGATCGCCCGGCGGATCTGATCCACGACGAGCTCATAGCTGGCAGGCGTCCGGATGGCCTCCATGACATCCGACGGGGACCCGTCCACGGCGGCCACGCTACCAGAGCGCAGCGCCTATTTGGCCTACTACAAGACCACAGGCCCACGCGGGGCCGGGACGCTGATCAGAACTCGGGATCGCGCTCCTCGCGGACCTGCGCGAGCAGCGTGGCCAGCGCGTCGACGAGCATGTCCGCCAGCTCGGCCCCCGCCGCCGCCGAGGCCCTGCTCGGGGCGCCCACGACGCCGCTGCGCGTGACGGTCGGCATCGGGTATTGCAGCACCCGGCCGATCGTGCGGTCGGGCTCGTCCACGGCGCGGTCGGGGCGCACCATCTCCGGCTCGGCGTGCAGGAGCAGCGACGTCTCCGCCTCGTTGGCGTGGGGGTCCTCCGCGTCGCTCGTGTAGCGCTCGCCGATCGCGGGGGAGAGGTCGAACAGGCTCACGAACCGCAGGCGCAGGTCGGCGATCTCGTGGCGCAGCTGCAGCAGCGCGCTCTGGCACGGCGGGCCGTTCGTGGCGTGGCCGTTGACCATGACCAGCCGCGTGAAGCCCGACGCGCGGACCCACCGGCCGATCTCCACGACCACCGCCGTCATCGTCGTCGGGTGCAGGGAGATCGTCCCCGGCCAGCGGTCGCCGTGGCCCAGCGAGCAGCCGTAGGGCAGCGCCGGGAGCACCACGTCCCCGGTGCGCGCCGCCGCCCGCTGCGCGACGAGCGCCGCGGAGTGCGTGTCCGTGCCGGTCGCGAGGTGCGGGCCGTGCTGCTCGGTGGCCCCCACGGGCAGCACGGCGACCGCGCCCCCCGAGGCCGCGGCGCCGACCTCCTCCAGCGTGAGCCGCTCCCAGAGCAGCGCGTCGCCCGCCTGGCTCATCGGTCCTCCCTCTTGTCGCCCGCGGTCACGGCAGCACGGTCAGCCATCCGCCGTCCACCACGAGCTCGGTTCCGGTCACGTAGCTCGCCTCGTCGGAGAGCAGGTACAGGCACGCCGACGCGACGTCCCCCGGCAGGCCCATGCGGCGCAGCGGCACGCGGGCGCGCATCCGGTCGCGCCGCGCCGGGTCCTCGGCGTAGATGCCCGCGAGCATGGGCGTCTCCACCGCCCCGGGGCACACCGCGTTGGAGCGGATGCCCTCGGCCGCCAGCGCCATCGCCAGCCCGCGCGAGAGCGAGACGAGCGCCGCCTTGGAGACCTGGTAGGCGTCCATCGGCTCGTCGGTGGTGCGCAGCCCGGCCACGCTTGCGACGTGCACCATCGACCGCCCGGTCCCCGCCCGCAGCGCGGGGACGGCGGCGCGCGCGAAGCGCATCGCCGCGGTCAGGTTCACCGCCAGGACGCGCTCCCAGATCTCGTCGGTGATGTCGACGATCGAGCAGTCCGTCCCGAACCACGCGACGCCCGCCGCGTTGACGAGGTGGTCGAGCGCGCCGAACGCCTCCACGCAGCGGCGGACGGCCTCCTCCGGCACGGTCGGCTCGGTGATGTCGGCCTGGAGGTAGGGGCAGTCCGCGGGGAACGCGTCGGGCCGCGGCTTGACGTCGACCCCCAGCGGCCGGCACCCCTCCGCGTACAGCGCCTCCGCCACCGCCAGGCCGGTGCCGCCGCCGGCGCCGGTCACGACCGCCGCGCGGCCTGCGAAGCGCTCAGCGGACCTCATGGGCACCCGAGATGTCGATGGCCTGGCCGCTGATCGCCTCCGCCGCGTCCGTGAGGAGGAAGGCGCACACCTCGGCGGCGTCCTCGGGGCACGTGACGTCCATGCCCCGGCCGGCGCCTGTCACGAGAGCGACGCGGGCGTTCGCGCTGCTTGCATCCACGATGGGCCTCGACATAGAGTTCTGGTATGCAGATCAGACCATATCTGCACCGCTGGGTGCTCCGTCGCGTCGAGCCGCTCACGTGACGGGACGGCTGCAGGGCAAGGTCTGCGTGATCACGGGCGCCGCCGGCGCGATCGGGCGCGAGTCGGTCGCGGCGTTCGCGCGCGAGGGGGCCACGGTCGTCGGGGCGGACCTGCGCGGCGAGGTGGAGTGCGACCTGTTCCTCACGGCCGACGTCAGCGACGAGGCCGAGGTGCGCGACATGTACGGCACCGTCGCCGAGCGCTTCGGGCGCATCGACGTGCTCTTCAACAACGCGGGCATCGCGCCGCCGGACGACGCGTCCGTGCTCGAGACGAGCCTCGACACGTGGAACCGCGTGCTGGCGGTGAACCTCACGAGCGTGTTCCTCTGCTGCAAGCACGGGATCCCGCATCTCCTGCGCGGAGGCGGCGGGTCCGTCGTGAACACCGCGTCGGTCGTCGCGGCCGTCGGGTCGGCGACCTCCCAGATCGCCTACACCGCCTCCAAGGGCGGCGTGGTCGCGCTGTCGCGCGAGCTGGCGGTCGAGTTCGCCAAGCGCGGCGTGCGCGTGAACGCCCTGTGCCCCGGGCCGGTGGAGACCCCGATGCTGCGCTCGCTGTACACGCCGCACGAGGCGGGTCGCCGGCTCGTGCACATGCCGACGGGCCGCTACGCGCATCCGTGCGAGATCGCCGAGGCCGCCGCGTTCCTGGCGAGCGACGCGGCGTCGTACGTGACCGGCACCGAGTTCCTCGTCGACGGCGCGCTCACGGCGGCGTTCGTGACGGCCGAGGACGGGGAGCCGGCTCCGGGCGGGCCGGCGTAGCGGGACGCGTCCGGCGGCGCACGTCTCGGCTCAGGACGAGCAGCAGCGCGAGGCTGGCGAGCCCGACGAGCGATACCAGCACGGCGTTCTCCGCCCAGTCGTCGTACTGCGCGTGCAGCACGACCGCCACCGCGAACGCCAGCGCGACACGCGGGCCCGGGACGGTGCGCCCGGTGCGCTCCCGCTCGCGCCACAGCATCCCGCAGACCAGCCCGGTCCACGCGCCGTGCCCGAACGGCGCGGCGGCGCTGCGCGAGAGCAGCAGCTCCTCGGTCGGGCCGAGGCCGAACGCCGCGTCCCTGAGCTCCACGAGGCCGTAGCCCATCGTCTCGAAGGCGGCGAACCCCATCCCGGACGCCACGCCGAGCAGCACGCCCGCGGCGGTGCCGCGCGGGCGACCGCGCACGTAGAACACGAGCGGCACGATGAGCTTCACGGTCTCCTCGATGAGCCCGACGAAGCCCATCGGCACGCGCCCCAGGTCGCGGAACACGCGGTACTCGAGCACGGAGGCCATGGCCGTCCCGAGCAGGCCGCCGACGAGGAAGCACGTCGCCAGGGCGGTGACCGGGATCTCCGAGCCGGGCAGGCGCTCGGCGATCCACGCGACGAACACCACGGGCGCGATGAACGCGCCGAGGAACAGGACGCTCGGCAGGAGCTTCGGGTTCTCCGTGCGCAGGGCCGCGACCGTGACGACGGCATAGACCGCGACGCCGCCGAGGAGCAGCCGCAGCCAGATCCGTCCCAGGACCCGCGTCACGGGCGAAGGCTACGCCTCCGGCGCGGCCCCGTGCTCGGCCTGCCCCCACCGGGCCACCACGGGACGGACGCGCGTCCGGCGGCGGCCCGGCTGGCGGTCAGGCGCCGACGTACTCGGCGAGGTGCTGCCCGGTCAGCGTCGAGCGCGCGGCGACGAGGTCGGCGGGAGTGCCCTCGAAGACGACCTGGCCGCCGTCGTGGCCGGCGCCGGGGCCGAGGTCGATGATCCAGTCGGCGTGCGCCATGACCGCCTGGTGGTGCTCGATGACGATCACGGACCTGCCGGAGTCCACGAGCCGGTCGAGCAGGCCCAGGAGCTGCTCGACGTCGGCGAGGTGCAGCCCGGTCGTCGGCTCGTCCAGGACGTAGATGCCGCCCTTGTCCCCCATGTGCGTCGCGAGCTTCAGGCGCTGGCGCTCGCCGCCGGACAGCGTGGTCAGCGGCTGGCCGATGCGCAGGTACCCGAGCCCGACGTCGGCGAGGCGCTGCAGGATCTTGTGGGCGGCCGGCGTGCGCGCGTCGCCCTCGCCGAAGAACGCCTCGGCCTCCTCGACCGACATGCCGAGCACCTCGGAGATGTCGCGGCCGCCGAAGCGGTACTCGAGCACCGACGCGTCGAACCGCTTGCCCTCGCACTCCTCGCAGGTCGTGGCGACCCCGGCCATCATCCCCAGGTCCGTGTAGATGACGCCCGCGCCGTTGCAGTTGGGGCAGGCGCCCTCGGAGTTGGCGCTGAAGAGCGACGGCTTGACGCCGTTGGCCCTCGCGAACGCCTTGCGGATCGGGTCCAGCAGCCCGGTGTACGTCGCCGGGTTGCTGCGGCGCGACCCGCGGATCGGGCTCTGGTCGATCGCCACGACCCCGTCGCGGCCGACCACCGAGCCGTGGATGAGCGAGCTCTTGCCCGAGCCGGCGACGCCCGTCACGACC
>Ga0180215_1005831_pt1 | contig 10372 bp, 12 predicted proteins | sample eDN3rd37CBELigBY_FD_128871 | JGI IMG/M metagenome (GOLD analysis project Ga0180215, IMG submission 128871) | Enriched backyard soil microbial communities from Emeryville, California, USA - eDNA 3rd pass 37_C BE-Lig BY (version 2) (version 2) | ecosystem: Environmental > Terrestrial > Soil >...
ACAAAAAGCACCCAATATGGGTGCTTCAAATTCCCCCCTGTAATACTTCATCCTCTAAATCATCAGGATAGACAATTTTCTCAAAAACTTCCTGTGTTGCTTCGTCCTTAACGAAGATGACAATTGTATTATTGTCAGGGTCAATTCCATTGAGAATTCCAATAAACAATCCAGCTATCCCTAAACCGAGAGCTACAAACCGATCCAAGCTCTTTTCGTAAAGATCTTTGTCTACGACCATAGTAAACTCGGACAAAGACTGATTAAAAGTTATATCTCGAATAGAGACTATGTTCTCTCCATTTTTCATTTCTTCAATTGAATTCAGTAGGGTTGTATCCAACTGACTCATGATTTCACTTGTACTGGAGATTTTATAAGTGATAGAGCCATCTCCATTATTAATGACTTCACTTACTCCTGCATTTTTCGCTTTAGCTATCACCTGTTCTAAATCCTTATCAATAACTAAGGACACTGGCAAGGTAACTTCTATATCCAAAACACCTTTGTCGACTTCCATCCCCTGAGCCGCTATACTCAAACCTTCTGCACTCGTTTCCTTTTCTACTCCGAAAAGATCTCCAACCTTTTCATTCGTGTCCCTTTCCTCAGTCGATGAATATACAACAAGCAAAGTGAGTAACAAGACAATGGTTATCCCCCATGCTTTCTTCATAGTCACTCTCCCTGATCAACTTTCCTCAGTGCTTTTTCTCTTTTTAGTAGGATGAGCCAACATGGTATTAAGGATTAATTTCATTACGATTTTTGGCAAAAAATCGTTTGTCTGCCTTCTTCTTCGTTTTCTTCATAAAAGAGCACTTTCCAATTTCCAAACTCACGCAACAATTCCTGCGGCTCTAGTTTGTATTGATTGGAAACTCCTTGATGATCCAACCTCGGAGATTGATAATAAGTTTCCATAAAGAAAAAACCATGGTCGCTTAGAATCGATTTAACCACCGGGAATAAACCACGGTCCAAATAATAAGTAATGATGACCAAATCAAATGAGTTTTTTTCTAATGGAATATTGGATATGTCAGTAAGGTCACTGACAAGCGGATTGATTGGTAGTTGCTGATGAACCGCCCGATCATGGAGAAAATCAATGGCCACATCCGACACATCGATCGCATCCACTGCATAATTCAATTTTGCTAGAAATAAACTGTTTCCACCAAGACCACACGCTAGATCTAGTGCTCGCCCTCCCTTTAGTGAAGTTGATACGCCCCTTAGTCGATCATTAGCCTCTGGCTCCTCTTGTTTTATAGTTATACGCTCATTATATTTCCTATTCCATTTAGTTCTCGAATTCATTAAGAGCGCTCCTTATCACTTAATCTTTGCTTCCAATACTTTCACCATTAATCACCGTATCCATTATAATCCAGTTATTGTTAATTTTCTATAAAGACTAAAACAGTAGATATAATAAAATCATCTCAACGGAATGAACAAACCAAATCATGACCTTAAGATTATTTTGGAATGACATTTTTAGTTATCTTAATTTTCAAAAAACATAAGTTCATTTCACCTTTCTCTGCATATAATAAAGAATAAGCACTAATCTCAAATTCTAATTATCTCCCTATCCCTTTCATATTTTCAAAACGCTATTTTTTCAATGTTTGTTGTTATTCACTAAGAAAAATGGGAGAAGTAGTACTTAGCAGACTGAATACACGGAGACTCATGTGGGAGTAGCGAGACGGGGAGACCCCGCAGGAGCGAATGCGACGAGGAGGCTCACCTCTTGCCACATGGAAAGCGGAGTGTATTTAGACTGCGGATTTAAAAACAACATTCAAAAAAACACAAGGAGTGATGTGTATGACAGAAACACTTAATTATCGAGAGTTTTATCAAAAAACTCCGTTTCACATCTGCGATAATGATCGGGCTTCCATTCAAAAAGAAGCAAAATTTGCGGATGTCATCAATGATTGCACCCATTGGTTGATGGCTTTAGAAGGAAATGAGGCAAAGCTAGGAAACTTCCAATGGAGAGTGGTCGTTTTCCCGTCTAGTGAAAGTGGTCGGTTTAATTACAGGCTAGCATTCTTTAAATCTCCATTTATGCTTACCTTTAATGAAGCATATGAGCATTTGCAAAAAATCGAGGCAATGGCAAGGCATGACCAACTATTTTCAATTTACGAAAACAAATAAAAAAAGGTTATTTTCATAGCAATTCCTTTTTATGATTCTATGTGAAAAAAGTACATACATAACTAGATAGCTCCTCCCCACTTCCAGATAATAAAAAGAAGGACCGCTCCATAAGCTAGCCCCCCCTAGGTTACCAGTGATTATCCTAACCTAAAAACAATTCCGTGACCGCCTTTTGGATACTCCCATTTAATATTTTGATGTGGACAACCAATTCGACAGCTTCCACATTCGTGACAACCTTCATAGCCAACATGCATCCGAATGTCTTCCCATTTATAGATTTCAGCTGGGCAAAAGATGGTGCAAATCTTATCCGGACAACTGGTCATACAGATATCCGGATCCTTTACATGAAGATGAGATTTTGTATCAGCGTTGAAGCGAACAAGGTATTGCTTTTCTTCGATGGACTGACCCTTTTTCTGTTCACTCATTATTTAATCACCTTCCAGGCTCGATACATATCACGAGCGAGTTTCATTTTTTCCTTCCCCGTCCCTAAATCCCGCCAAATTTTCTTCTGCTTCTCCCATTTTGACATTCCATCAACCGTAAACATTTGGCTCATTGCCTTATTCATCATTGGAATATATTCATCAAAGTACTGTGGGAATTTATTAAAATGATGAGTAGAATCTTTATATTTCTGCATATCCTGACCGACAAAACCAGACATCAATCTCATCCGATAAGTATCCAACATATTTTCAGAGAAATCTCCAGCCTGCTTTGCTAAAAGGATTGTTTCTGCTGCATAGCGCCCCGAAGTCATCGCTAGATTTGAGCCCTCGCGGTGGATGGCATTTACTAATTGGGAGGCGTCACCTATCACGATTACCCCGTTACCAACAATCCTCCCCATGGACTTAAAGCCGCCTTCAGGAATTAAATGTGCCAAATATTCCTGAGATTCACTGCCTTGAATATAGGGGCGGATCATCGGATGGTTTTTCACATATTCTAGTAGTTCATACGGTTTAATTTTATGTTTAATTAAACCCGAGAGAAGGGTCCCGACCCCAATACTCAGTGAATCTTTATTTGTGTAGAGGAATCCTGTTCCTAAGATTCCTTTTGTTGCATCCCCAAATAATTCAATCGTACAGCCTTGGTTTTCTTCTAAATTAAAGCGATCTTCGATGATTTTTTTATCAAGCTTTAATACCTCCATCGTCGCTAATGCCACTTCATCCGGTTGGTATTCTTTATGAAAGCCAAGTGACTGGGCTAAAAGGGAGTTAACACCATCCGCTAAGACGACGACATCAGCATATACCTCGCCATTTGGACGGTCTGTTTTGACCCCAACAACCTTTCCATCTTCAACGATACATTCTAATACGACCGTTTCACAAACCAATACGGCTCCTTGTTCAACTGCTTTATTGGCAAACCACTGATCAAACTTAGCTCGTAATACTGTAAAATTGTTGTATGGCTCTTTGCCCCACTCCATTCCTTTGTAACCAAAGGTAACTGCAGACTCCTTATCCATCATCATGAATCTTTGCTCGACAACTGGTCGTTCTAGCGGTGCTTCTTTATAAAACTCTGGAACGATATCCTCCATCATTTTCCGATAAAGGACACCCCCCATCACATTTTTTGAACCTGGATATTCCCCCCTTTCAAGAAGTAACACCTTTGCTCCGCCCTTTGCTAATTCATGCGCACAAGAAATCCCAGCTGGGCCAGCACCGACGACAATACAATCAAACTTCTCTGACATATCCTACCTCCTCCCGGGTTAAAGCCGCTTTAAATTGTTCAATTAAAATCGGGACAATTTCAAAGGCGTCACCAACAATTCCATAATGGCAAGCATCGAAAATAGGTGCTTCACTATCTTTATTGATAGCAATAATTAAACCTGAATTTTTCATGCCAACAATATGTTGGATCGCACCAGAAATTCCAATCGCGATATAAATCTTTGGCGTAACCGTTACCCCTGTTTGGCCAACTTGATGAGGATGTTCAATCCAGCCCGCTTCAACGACATCACGACTACCCCCAACAGCCCCTCCAAGCGTTTCGGCTAATTGATGAACTAGCTGAAAGCCTTCAGGACTCCCCAAACCTTTTCCACCTGCAACGATAATGTCAGCCTCGTCAATTCGAACCTTCTTTGTTGTTTCCTTCACAATTTCGAGAACTTTTGTCCGAATGTCTTCTTCTTTAAGAGAAATCGTTTCTTCAATCAGCTTTCCTGTTCGGCCCGGTTGTGGCGTTAACGCTTTCATAACCTTCGCCCTTACAGTGGCCATTTGCGGCCGATATTTTTTACACAAGATCGTTGCCATAATATTGCCACCAAAGGCAGGACGACTTGCCAGTAAAAGACCTGTTTCCTCTTCAACATCTAATTCGGTTGTATCAGCAGTTAAGCCAGTTGGTAAGTCTGTTGCAACAGCACTCGCAAGATCCTTACCAGTTGACGTTGCACCATAAAGAATAATTTCCGGCTTATGTTTATTCGAGCAATCCAGCAGTGCCTTCATATAAGATTCTGTCCGATAATGCTTAAAAATGGGCTGATCATATATAAACACCGTATCTGCACCATACTCAAACACCGTTTGAGCTAATGGCTTGATATTCTCTCCAATTAAAATTCCCGCCAGTTCAACTCCCCGTTTGTCGGCTAGTTTTCTACCAGCCCCTAAAAGTTCGAGCGAAACCGAAGGAATCTCCCCATCTTTCTCTTCAATAAATACCCACACTCCCTGATAATCCTGGAAATCCATCAAACTCCCTCCTTAGCACTAAACAGTTCTTTCTTTTCAAGTAAAACTGCTAGTAATTGTTCAACTTGTTCCTGGGATTCCCCCTCTAGGATTGTTCCACCTTCTGGTTTAGGTGGTGCCCATACTTTTGAGACGATGGTCGGAGATCCCTTCAAGCCTAGCTGTTTAATATCAACATCCTCCAAATCATCAACAGACCAAATATGTGGTTGGTAACTTGCCGCTTTTAACATATTTGGAAATGGAGAATATGGGACTTCATTAATGGTTTTTTCAACTGATAACAAGCAAGGCAGGCTCGATTGAACAACTTCATAGCCGTCTTCTAGCTTGCGATGTACTACAGCAAAGCCGCCCGCTTGGTTAATCTCGACCACTTTATTTACTGAAGTAAGTGGAGGAATATCAAGTCTTCTTGCTATGCCTGGTCCTACTTGGCCAGTATCTCCATCAATTGTCATCTTCCCACATATAACAAGATCGACAGGGTTTGATTTGGAAATTTTTTCAATCGCCTTTGTGAGCGCATAACTTGTAGCTAATGTATCAGCGCCAGCAAAACGACGGTCTGTGATTAAATATCCCTCATCCGCACCAATTTCAATGCATTTTTTAATGGCTTTAACCGCTGGAGGTGGACCCATTGTGACAACCGAAACAGTTCCCCCATATTTTTCCCTAAGTCTAACAGCCTCCTCGACCGCATGAGCATCATATGGATTCAATATTGCTGGTGCTGTTCTTCGATCCATGGTATTTGTTTTTGGGTTCATCTTAATGATTTTTGTATCAGGTACCTGCTTAATACATGCAACAATATGCAGCATAGAATCTCCTCCCGAATACTTGATGATCTCTATGTCTAAATCCTTTGGTGGATTGTACGGTTCATAGGACAGATATGCTCCCTACATTTTTAGTAAATCTCCCTTTATGCTTGTTTACTTTAGATATATATTAGTGGGTATCGATAAAAATGTGAATTTTCTGATAAATAATCTCAGAATAATTTTGTGAAAATAAAAATCTTTACAATAAAAAATTCCCGTTCCAACCAAAAGGTTGAGAACGGGAATTTTTTTATATTACTCCTCTGCAGGTAAATTGTATTGCTCAGGTAAAGTATCCCAGAAGCTTGTATCCGCTGATTCAATCGATCCATCTGCAATTGCTCGAACCGTTGCATCCAATGTCAAAATCGTTTGTTTAATTAAGTAGCCATTGCTCTTTTGACCAAGTGCGTATGGCTCATAATAATGGTCAGACATACCACGCATTTCAAATAGCAAGGTTGAAATATCATAACGAACAGCAGCTCCATTACGGCCGATATTCTCACCATTTCCTCCTACGTATTTTCCAATATGACCCCAGCCTGTAGAATCCAGTGTATTATATACAATAGCTCCAAGCTTTTTGGAACCTTCAAGTACTTCTGGCTTTACATTCGCATTAGTTGGATAAAGGATAGAGCCAGATACAAGCTTATCATCTACAGCACTACGAGTTCCCTGATGATGGAGGTCAATCATATAGTCAATATCGTATTGTTGGAGAACATTTTCGTGCAGGACTCTTACTTCAGGTTCCATCACACTGGTCGCTTTATCATGTTCGCGATTTAAATCAACATTATTTGCATTTGCACGAGTTAAATGGCGATCACCATCTGCAAGATAATTATCAAGTGAGAAGTTAACATCCCCCATCGCACCGTCAGCATTTAACATTGGGATAACGAGTACATTTACTTTATCTAGCAGCCCTTTCGTTTTACCAGTTCCAAGGTGCTTAATAAACTCTAATGCACCTTCAGTGGTCAATTGCTCATTCCCATGCTGCTGTGTTAAAAATAAAATTGTTGGATTTTCGGGATTGGATATATATTTAGCCATATAGATATCTCGACCTTTAACCGTTTGGCCGATGACTTCAAGCTCCAATTCCTTCTGCTTTGCTTCTTGAACTTTAAGGTAATCTACCATACCTTCATATGTATGTAAGATTGATGTTTGAATGGATCCACCGGTATTAGGCCCATTTCCTACAGCGCCCACAGGAAGACCTACGGCTGTTACTGCCCCAAATGCCATTAAACCGGAGAAAGAAATCGATAGCACCTTCTTTTTCATACTCATCCACATTACCTCCGTCTTTTTATTAAATTTCTACTAAAAGAAATCTACTATCTATTATTTTAATTTTAAGAAAGTTTAATAGATATAGAGGGAGATACCCATTCTTTTGACAGATTTCGATAATCGTAACCAAGTTATTTAGTACTATGTATAAGAATAAGATAAGTCAAAAGTCCTTTAGATTATCATCCACAATGAGAAAAGATTATAATAAGAAGGAGAAATTGGCTTTACATAGAAAGGAGCTTACTATGACTTATCCAAGCACACTAGAGACTGTAAATTTATTAAAGGAATTGGTTAGTATTCCGAGTCCGTCTGGGAATACCAATGAAGTCATCACATTTGTTGAGAACTTTTTGAAGGAAATGAATGTAGATACACGCAGGAATCGCAAGGGTGGATTAATCGCAACCCTACCAGGAAAAGATGACCAAAACCACAGAATGCTGACAGCCCATGTTGATACCCTTGGGGCAATCGTCAAAGAAATCAAATCAAGCGGACGCTTAAAGTTGGATTTAATTGGTGGATTTAAGTACAACTCCATTGAAGGCGAGTATTGTGAAATTGAAACGTCCTCAGGTAAAAAATTCACCGGAACCATCTTAATGCATCAAACTTCTGTTCATGTATATAAGGACGCCGGCAAAGCTGAACGAAATCAGGATAATATGGAAATTCGCCTGGATGAAAAAGTTTATAATGCAGAAGATGTTCGAGCATTAGAAATTGAGGTTGGAGACTTTATCTCGTTTGATCCACGGGTTCAACTCACTCCATCTGGATTTATCAAATCTCGCCATCTCGATGACAAAGCAAGTGTTGCGATTTTACTTCAACTAATTAAGCAAGTTAGGGCAGAAAATATCGAGTTACCCTATACCACCCATTTTCTTATTTCAAATAATGAAGAGATTGGGTATGGTGGGAATTCAAACATCTCCCCTGAAACAGTAGAGTATTTGGCTGTAGATATGGGCGCAATGGGCGATGGTCAATCTACTGATGAATATACTGTTTCAATTTGTGTTAAGGATGCGAGTGGGCCTTATCATTATGAGCTTAGGAAAAGACTTACTCAGCTTGCAAAGGACAATGAGATTGGTTATAAGCTGGATGTATACCCCTTCTATGGCTCCGATGCTTCAGCAGCTATTCGTGCAGGACATGATATCGTTCACGGCCTAGTCGGACCTGGAATTGACTCTTCCCATGCATTCGAAAGAACCCATCAAGATTCAATTGAAAACACAGCAAAACTGCTTTACCATTACGTTCAATCAGAAATGGTGTTATAGATATAAATTTGTGAGCACTCCTAAGGTCGGAGTGCTTTTTTTTTATCCAAAAGCTCATTTTTTGTCTAAAACTTCTTTTGTTCCATATTTAGCTATCCTAGAAATTGGTAATGCTATGATTAAGTATTCTTATCGGGAGTTGGATTTGTGGAATTACAACTAGTTGAAGCTTACATCCCAGAAAAATATTTTGAAAAAGTTACGGCGTCCTTGTATAAGTTTCCCCTTGTTTCCTATTGGATCTCGAAGGAGTCAGAAGATCGCAAATTAATCCGCCTCCTTGTCGAAACAAAAAATACCGAAGAAGTCTTGAATTATTTAGAAACTGTTTCGAATGTGGTCGATGGTTTTGAGGTTTTGTTGTTTCCAGTTCGAAGCTATCTAACAAGGTTAACTGAAGAAGATAAGGAAAAAATAGAGGAAGTCGAGAAAGAAGATACTACTAAAATCCAAAGAGCTAGTCGCCATGAACTATTAGGATCGATTGAGAGATCTAGCCGTATAACACTCAATTATACCTTGCTGGTCATTCTTTCTGCGATTGTCGTTACAATTGGATTCATAAAGGATAGTGAGGCCGTAATCATAGGTGCAATGGTGATTGCCCCTATGCTCGGCCCTATTATTTCTATTGCCTTTTCTTCGATTTTGGGTGACTTTTTACTAATTCGCCGTTCGTCAATTACCCTAATATTTGCAATTTCTATTGGGATAGGCATTGCTCTTTTGTCTTCGTTTTTACTCCCTGTGCCACTCGAAAACACTGAGTTCGCTTCAAGGACCCATGTTAATCTATCTGATATCGTTCTGGCTTTGACCTCGGGTACTGCAGGAGCACTATCCATTATTAGTCGTTTACCTGATGCTCTAGTTGGGGTAATGGTGGCTGTCGCCTTGTTACCACCTACAGTTGTCCTAGGGATGTCGATTGGAGAAGGGCTATGGCAGGAGGCTTATGGAGCTGGGCTATTATTGGTCGGAAACATCAGTTCAGTTATTTTAGCTGCAATCATTGTCTTTTCCTTAAGCGGCATCCGTCCAGTGAAATGGAAAGATGTAGACAGAGCAAAAACTTCTCAAAAACTATCGATCCTTTTCGTCAGTATCACCATTATTTTTTTAATAACCGCAATTCTCTTTAGTAACCATGTTGATATTCTTTAAGCTATTACTTTTTTTACATGCAAAAAAACACCATCTGTGAAAAGAAGATGGTGCATTAAGTTGGGTCCTATTTTTTAATATGGATACCCTCCGTACGGATAATATGGTGCTGGATATGGGATTGGCGTTGGATATTGAACCGGCGTCGGGTACGGGTACCCTCCATATCCCACTCCTGCCGATCCTAATGTCCCCAGTGTTAGCCCACCTAATAATCCTCCAACAAAAGGAGCACCATAGCCTCCCCCATGATGATGTCCTCCGTGGTTATGCCCTCCATGGTTGTGGCCTCCTCCATGATGCCCTCCATGGTGATGGCCTCCATGATGATGGCCTCCATGATGATGGTGGTGGCCCCCATGATGACCTCCATGATGGTGATGACTCCCTTGACGAACATTCCCAAAATTTAATTGATTATTGTACATTTTCATTCATCTCCCATTCCTGTAATCTTCTTACCCTCTATTTACAATATGTTAGAAATTTGTCCCAGGAATGGGCTAAGAAAATTCAAAAGTCAGAACGTTGTTGAACAAAAAACTAAAATTATGCTAGTATACACTTTTGTTTCATGACTATAAGTGAAAGGTATGAAATAGAAAAACAGGCTGAATATGGATTCAAACCTGCTTTTCAAGTAAGGATTAGTTTAGATTTATACTTAAATTACTCTAACAGTAACAATTCCCTCAATTTGAGTGATTTTTTCCAATAACCCTGGAATAACATCCCCGTTCACTTTGTTATCGATATCAATCATTGTATAAGCATATTCACCGCGGCTTCGATTCACCATATCCGCGATATTTAAATGATAGTTTGAAATCGCAGCTGC
>Ga0180215_1005833_pt1 | contig 10371 bp, 9 predicted proteins | sample eDN3rd37CBELigBY_FD_128871 | JGI IMG/M metagenome (GOLD analysis project Ga0180215, IMG submission 128871) | Enriched backyard soil microbial communities from Emeryville, California, USA - eDNA 3rd pass 37_C BE-Lig BY (version 2) (version 2) | ecosystem: Environmental > Terrestrial > Soil >...
CGCCCGGCATAGTCGCGTGTTTCGCCTTCGATCGTCACCGCTTCCCGAGGGAACACCGCGGAAGCGTGAAAAAGGGCGCCATGATGTTTGCGGCAGTCGAGACAGTGACAAAGGCCGACCCGGTATGGCTGTCCCGACGCCACAATTCGCACGTTGCCGCACAGGCAGCCGCCAGTGAAACGGTCCATGCTGCGTCTCCTCCAGACCCCGCAGTTGCTATGGCTACAACGAACGGCACCGCCATTGCAATCGCGCGTGGCGCGCATTGTGGAAGGGCGACAAGGAGGTTGCTTGACCGCCGGGGCATGGGCGCCCATATGGCATGGGCATGGATTCGACACAGCACCTTTCCGCAACGGCACGCCAGCGCAGGGTTCCTGCGCCACGCGTGCGTGCGGCGCTGTCGGGAGCATGGTCTGCCACAAGCGGGCTCCTACGGCTCATGCTGCCGTTGCTGCTGGTTCTTATTGCTCTGGGGCAGGCAGCGTCTGCCCATCCGGCCATCAGCTTGCATGCCCCCCAGGCGATGGCGCATCACAGCAAGGCGAATGCCGCCTGTTGCGGCGGTCTCTCCCAGGACGGGCGAGACAACGCCTGTCTCGTCCAATGCCTGGCTTCCTGCAATTTTTGTGCGCCGCTGCCCCAGCCGGCGACTTTCCCCGAAACGGTGGGAAAATCGTCATTTCCAACGACCACGGCCCCCCTTCGAGGAACGGCGGCTTCGCCCTGTCCCCGACCGCCATCATGCTCCTGAACTGAAGACTCGCACCAATGCGACCACCCCGGCTGCCATGCACCGGGAAACCATCAGTTTTGGAGACTCTGCAATGAACGCTTTTTCGCGCCGCGGCTTCCTCGCGGCATCCGCCGCAACAATTTCCGCTGCTGCGGTTCCTTCGCTTCTGCTTCCTGCCCGCCCCGCCCGCGCGGCCGGTCACAAGGTCATCACCGCCGGCAAGCGTGTCATCGAGGTCAAGGGCCGTGCTGCCAATGTCTTCGGTCTCACCCAGGCGGACGGAAGTTCCGGCCTCGTCATGACAGCCGGAGACAATTTCCGTGTCCGGCTCGACAACCGGATCGGCGAGCCGACAGTTATCCACTGGCACGGCCTGACCCCACCCTGGCAGCAGGACGGCGTTGACGGCATCTCGCAAGAGCCGATCCCCGACGGTGACAGCTACGACTACGACTTTCCGGTCGCCCGTCCCGGCACCTTCTGGATGCATTCGCATTTCGGCCTGCAGGAGCAGCATCTGCTTGCCGCCCCGCTGATCGTCCATGATCCGGCAGATGCCGGCAGCGACGTGCAGGAAATCGTGGTGCTGTTCCACGACTTCACCTTCCGCGATCCCGCCGAAATCCTGGCCGAACTCAAGGATGGCGGCCACGACATGCAGGCAATGCAAATGTCCGGCATGTCGATGGGCGCCGGCCAGATGGATCATGGCAGCATGGGCCATGGCGGAATGCAGATGGGCGGCATGGTCCATCTGCAGGACGTGCAATATGACGCCCTGCTTGCCAATGACCGCACGCTCGACGACCCGGAGGTCTTTGCGGTCGAGCCCGGCGGTCGTGTCCGTCTGCGGCTGATCAACGGTGCGGCCAGCACCAATATGTGGGTAGACCTTGGCCAACTGCCGGGCAAACTGATGGCCGTCGACGGTTTGCCGGTCGAGCCGCTCGTGGGATCGCGCTTCGAATTCGCCGTCGCCCAGCGCCTCGACATTCTGCTCGAACTGCCGAAGGAGACTTCGGCATGGCCCGTCTTCGCTGTGCAGGAGGGCGGGCGCATGCGCACCGGTGTCGTGCTTGCGGCCAGGGGGGCCGCGGTCGGCAAGCACGACGGCATGGCCAGCGAGGACTTCCCGGCCGTCGGCATCGAACTCGAGCAGAGGCTGCGTGCGACCGAGCCGCTTGCGGAGAAAGCGGCCACGCGCGAGCACACCATGATGCTGGGTGAGGGGCCAAACTATGCCTGGACGCTCGACGGCGCCTTGCACGGCTCCGACACGCCGCTAGCCGTGAAGAGCGGCGATCGCTTCGAGCTGACCTTCATGAACCACACCACCATGTCGCACCCGATGCATTTGCACGGCCACCACTTTCAGGTGGTGGCAATCAACGGCCGGCGCTTTGCCGGGGCCATGCGCGACACCGTGCTGGTGCCTGCCCATATGGGCAGGGTGACCATCGCCTTCGACGCCGACAATTTCGGCAGATGGGCGCTTCATTGTCACCACCTTTACCACATGGCCGGAGGCATGATGACGTCGATGGCCTACCAGGCCTGACGCGATACGCCCCGGTGGCTGACACTGCCGGGGCGTGTCCAGAGATACATGGCCAAGCAGTTGCGCATTGATGCGAGACGGGATTCGGGTGAAGGCGATGCGCGCAGCCATTCATCGCTTCCTTGCAGCTATGGAATGAACCGAAGCAGCGGGCTCTAGGGTGCGCCTTGCGCCCGATGATGGGCAACCAGAGCGTTGGCGTGTCCGTGGCCCAGGCCGTGCTCCTCCTTGAGAAGCTGGACCATTTCCATGTGCTTTTTGCCATTCAATGCTTCGAGGATATCCAGCCAATGGCTTATCGGCTTGCCGTACTTTTTCTCGATGGAGGGAAAGTACGACTTTGGGCCTTTGATTGCATTGTCTTGCGACATGATCGCTCCTTCGTGGGTCTCTCTGAAAAGACTGGCCACCTTCACTGGGTCCTGGGCAGTACGAACTCGACACGCCGGTTCAATGCGCGTCCCTCCGGATTGTCCGATCCGCCGTCACTCTCGTTCGGCGCAACCGGCCGGCTGCTGCCCAAGCCGACGACGCTCAGTTTTTTCCTGTCGGCGCCATGCGCCACGAGCCATGTGGCGACAGCTTTCGTCCGGCGCAGGGAAAGGGTCCGGTTGTAGCTATCCAAACCCCTGGAATCGGTGTGGCCCTCGATGACCGTTTTGCCGACGGGGATCGATGCGATGAGGCGAGCGATCTCCTTGAGTGTCGGTTCCGCGACTGTTCGAATGTCCGCCTTGTCGAAATCGAACAGCACATCACCCGTCATCGAGACCCTGACGACGTTATCTTCCTGATGCACCGTCAGATCGCTCCGATTGGAGGCAAGGTCCTCAATGCGGGCAGACAGCGCCGAAACCGTGGAATCCAGATCTTGCGGAAGACCTTTCAAGTTCAGGATTGTTGCCTTGAGGTCCCTGACCTCGCGTTTGTAATCCAACGCTTCGGCGCTCGAATGGCCTGTCGAAAACAAGACCGCAAGAGCCGCCATTCTCGCGAACTTGCTCATGGCTGTTTGTCGGCGATCGGAATGGCATCGATCGTCTCGACACCGTGGATGGTCAGGGAGACTTCCGTAATGTCCTTGGGCGGTGCGGGAAACCTTCCATACCAGGTGCCCGACACCGGTGAGTCCTTGGTGTTGCGAATGGAAAGCTGCGGGCTTGCCAGCGGCGTGTCCTGGCTGTCTCTCAGCAGAAGGTATTTTTTGTCACCTGCAAGCACGTAGAAGCTGTTTTCGTAATCCTTCTCGGTGATCTGGGCATAGATCGATTCCATCTTGTCCGGTACGAGCGGTGCAAATCGAATCTTGATCGTGAGGATATCTCCCTTGCGGGTTGCCTCGATGACTTGCGCTTCCGCCGCACCGCTATTGGTTATCCCGGTTGCCAATGGCGGCTTGGACGCGGCCAATGCCTGGGATCGAGCTGCAGTAACGCCGGTAGCGCTACCGATCGCCAGGGCGAAACAGGCGGCGATACGCAAATTAGATCTGTTTGAACACATTCGCGGTTCTCTCCTGTTGAAATATCATGATGTGGATGGGGCTATGGGTGAGGCGGGATCGCGCCCGGCGTTACGGAGGCCCTTCCTTCCGAAGGATGCATTTCCGCTTCCAGAAAGGAAGAAAGCATCTCCTTTTGTCGCTCCAGGAAGCGTTTGTCGGGCGCGATCACGTTGTAGAATACATAGCCGCGCAGGGTGGCGAGCGTGAAATGCATGAGGTCGGCGCGCTTGCTTGGATCGGGAATGCGCTGACCGAAGACATTGCTCCAGAGCCGCTCCAGAATAGCCTGCGACTGGATGCGGTGCTGCATGACCAGTGCATGCAGATGCGCGTCCGCGCGCGTCCCCATCACGATTTCCCATATCGCCATGTAGCGAGGGCCGGAATAGATCTCGCGCAGCAGCTCAATGAATGTCTGCCAGTCCGCCCTGGCATCTGCGTCATTCGCGAACGCCTCGAGCTGGGTTCGAACTTCCTCGAACTGGTAGTCGGCCAGAGCGAGGACGAGCTCTTCGCGCGACGCAAAATGGTGCTGCAGCGCGCCGGACGTCAGGCCCGCCCTGCGTGTGATCTCGTTCGTAGTGGTGCGCGCATAACCAAGCTCGATCAGCGCGGACATCATCCCTTCGAGCAGGGCTTTTCTCGTTTCCTCGCGCCGCTCCTGTTGCGTACGGCGCCGCGCACGCAACTGCTGTGGGGTTTTGTGCATATGCGTTCCCGACGTTCACATAAAACATCATAATCATGATGTTTTATGTTGCAAGCGGTTTTGAATGAAGCAAAGCCATCGAAGAAGGGAGGGAAAAGCGGGGAGGCATCGCTGTGCATGAGTTGCGCCTGCACCCCGTCACGCCGTGCGCTGATCACTTCTGCGACAGGTCATGAGCGTCGGGAACGCGGCCCGCCCTCAATCGAGCGTGGCTGGGATACTCTGCAACTGCGATGCCGAAGCTGGGCTTCTGCCGCACAATAACGAGGAAAGCACCAATGCTGCGCACTGCACTCCTTGCCGCCGCCCTGTTTGCAAGCAGCCCGGCGATCGCACAGTCCGACCCGGTTGGCGCGCGCGTCGAAGTCAGCGGCATGCGAATGTATTACGAGACCTCGGGCGAGGGCGATCCGCTCATCGTCCTTCACAGCGCCTACATGAACATTCGCACGATGGGCGAGATCATTCCCGTTCTCGCCCGGTCCCGGCAGGTCATCGCCGTCGAAATGCAGGGTCATGGCCGCACGACCGATATCGACAGGCCCATAACCTATCCCAAACTCGCCGACGACGTCGCAGCTTTCATGGATGCCATCGGCGTGGAGAAGGCGGACGTCTTCGGCTATTCGATGGGCGCGGCCGTCGGCCTTCAGATGGCAATTCGGCATCCGGAGAAGGTCGACCGGGCGGCCCTGGCTTCCATCGCCTACGATTTCCATCTGTTGACACGCGACTATTTCGCAACCTTCACGCCGAAGGCGATCGCCGACGCCCATGCGACAAGCGAGGTGCTGCTTGCCCTGTCCCGCGACAGCCGCGCGGAGGTCGACGCCATTGTCGGGGCGGCGGCCGCAACTGGCGGCAAGGCCGACATGCGCGAGCGCTTGGACCTGGGCTGGATGTACAACCGCGCCTTCGAGGACCCCGATGGCCATGTGTTCGAAGCGGTCTGGGTGGATATGAGTGCCGCATCAGCCCATAAGTAGCCGGCAAACGGCTCAGTCCTGATCATCACCGGCCGTGCAAGACTATGACGAATACCGGTGCAGGAGCCTCAATATATCGGCCGCGCCGGTGGTTCCCGTCTTTGCATAAAGGCTCTTGGACTGCGAGCGGATGGTTTCTTTCGAAAGCGCGGCTTCCAGGGCGATCTGATCGAGCGATTTCCCTGAAAAAATTCCCGACAAAGCGCGCGTTTCACCCTTCGAAAGTCTATAAACATGGGAAAACATCCGGAGATCGGGAGAAGCCGACCCCGCGCCGAAGCGTTCCAGGATAATAACGACGTTGCCCCCTTCGAAATAGAGCGGTTCGGATTCCTTATCCACGCGAACCAGGGTGACTTTGGTTTTCTGGAAGAAAAAATCCAGCGACCTGGGACCGTTATAATGTCGTTTCAGCATCTGTTCGTATGCGGCCTCGGCTTTCTCCTTACGGAAACGGAGCCGGCCATCGATGGAAACATGGATGGGGAAAGGAGCGGCAAGCATGGTTTGCGCAGCCTTCGAGATCCCGACGACCCGCCTTTCTCCATCGGTGAAGATTGCGCCGATGCCGAGCGTGTCCAAAGCAACATTCGCCGTGCCGGCTGTTGCCCCTTCCGGTGATAAAATGCGAAGGCGCGCTTGAGATGCGGAGCGAGGGAGTTGAGAGTTCTTATGGAACGCTGGACCGCCTGCGCGCTTTTGCCGTCATAGGCGACGACAAGGCTGAACGACTGACTTCCCGACCTGGCCAGCCTTACGCCGGACGTATGGGTCAATCCATGCGGCACGAGGAAATCATTGTAGAATTCCGTCTTTACCAGTTCCTCGCGTGGCAACAGCTCCTCATCATATCCGGCAATGCCGATCGTCCAGGATGAGAGAGGCGGCTGGAGAGGATTCAGCCTGCCATAGTAGCTGTTATACTGCTCGACGACTTTTCCGTCCTGGCATCCGGCAAGCATATAGCCTTCGCCGTTGGAATTATCATGAATAACCAGCGTCGCCTTGCCGCCTGGCAGCGTGCCCGCCAGCTGATCGAGAAAGTGTTTCCACGTCACCTCGCCCAGCAAGGCTGCGTAGACCAGACCATTCAGATCGTCGGTTGTTGCATTCACTTGTACGAGGTCGCTCAGAATCACGTCATTGCGTGCGGAATTGAGACCTATCCCACCTGAAAGTCCAGAACTTCACCCCACGGGGTGAAGTCAGGCCGCTATCTTCGTGCATACATTGCGCCGGAGGGGATACTGACAGGAATCCCTTGAACTTGCGCGGCGGACAGGTTCACGGAGGCAACGTTGAATACACGACAGATGGCACGATCTTGCGGGAGATCGGTGCGCGGAGCCAGGCGGTTTATGCGCCTATTACCCTTGCCTGCGTCGGCGAGCCGTGCCGATTGCCGGCATTGTATTCGTCAAAAAGTTATTTGATTTCAATTCATTAGATGTCCCGACCGGTTTCGGGGCATTTTTTACCATGCGCGCCCTGGGCAACAGACAGGCGATTTCGCGCGCTGTATTTAAGGAGAATGCGGGGGCATGGAACAGGAAATCGCGAAAGCTGCCTCTCTGGCGGGGCGGGCTCGATTCGATATGTCGGCAAATGATTCGCGCAACCGTTCCGGCCGGTCGCTGCTGCTACGCGGCGGACGCATGACCAAATGGAAGGGCGAGGTCGCCAGCTATGCGGCGAACGTCGCCGAAGTCGTCTGCTGGATTTCCAGACGATCGCTTTGCCTGTCTCTCGCGACAGGCCTGGCGGTAGGCACGGCGGCCGCCGCCGACCGGTATTGGGACGCCAATGCCACATTGATCGGCAGCGGCGGCACTGGCACCTGGGACCTGACATCAGGTTTCTGGAGTCCGAGCGGCGACGGCGTCAGTGGTCCCTACACCGCCTGGAACAACGGCGCGCTCGACAGTGCGATTTTCGGAGGCGCGACTGCCGGCGCTGTAACGCTGGGCGCCCCGATCACGGCGCGCAATCTCACTTTTGAGACCACTGGCTACGCTCTCAACGGCAGCACGTTGACGCTTGGCGGCGTCACCCCTACCGTCACGACGAACGCCGGCGTCGCGGCAACGATCAATTCCGTGTTGGCAGGTGCCGGCGGGTTGACCAAGGTAGGGGCGGGCACGCTAACGCTGAATGGCGTCAACACGTTCGGCGGTAATATCAATGTCACGGCCGGGGGGCTCGTCGCCAATAGTGACGCGTCGCTTGGCGCTACAGGCAATAATCTCACGATGGCGGCTGGTACGACGCTGACCAGCACCGGCACGCTGAACGCAAGCCGCACTGTTACGCTTTCGGGCGGTGCCGTTACCATCGGCGGAGCGGGTGTCGGATCGGTACGATTTACCGGCGCGGGCGGATTGAATGTCGGCACCGGCGTTGCGCTCATCAACAATGCAAACGACTATACGGGTAAGACGGATTTCAGAGGAACAGTCCGTTTCACCTCGATCGCCGATCTGGGTCAGGCGAGCGCGCTCGGCGCAGCCGAAACCGTTGCAAACGGCACCATCGGCGTCATAGCCGACACTTATACCAACGCCATCGCCGTATATACTGGGAATGCGGCAGCTACCTCAAACCGCAACTGGTATCTACGTTCGCAATGGTATGGTGCTGCCGGGATCGCCAATCAGGGCGCCGGAAAACTTACGCTCACAGGTGACATTGCCACGGACCTCAATCCGGGCGGTTATAGTGGGGCCAGTTTCAATGCCGCCACTGCTGATCTGGATCTGCTTGGCACGATCAGCAGCTCTAGCTACCAGATCAAGGGCATTACGTTTACCGGCGGTGGCGCCAATCGCTCAGTCACACTAGGTGGCTCAAACACCTATGGCGGCAGCAGCAACATACAGAACGTGACCCTGCGGGCGCAAAAACTGGCGAATACCGGCATTGCCAGTTCATTGGGCACCGGTACGGTAGCCAGCAGCGTCATCGCCATCGGCAACAGCGGTATCCTTTCGTATATCGGCACAGGCGATAGCAGCAACCGCGCTTTTTCGGCAAGCGGCAACGCTGTAATCGCAAATGACGGCACAGGCGCCTTGACGCTCAGTGGTCCTCTCGCGCTCGCGGCGACCGGTGCCAACACGCTGACGCTGGGCGGCGACTTTGCCGGCGCCAACATCTTGTCTGGGGTCATTTCCGGCTATGGCGACGTAGCCATAGATGGTTCGGGTATCTGGATTCTGAGCGGAGCCAACAGCTTTACCGGCGTGGTAAGGGTGGAGAATGGTACGCTCACCGTCGGTCATGGTCAGGCCCTCGGCGCGACACCGGGAAAGGTCGTCGTCAATGGCGGCACGCTCGACCTTAACGGTTTTGACACAACCTTCGCCTCCCTCTCGGGCACCGGCGGCACCATCGCGCTTGGAGCGGGCAATCTCAGCGTTAATACCACTGCCAGCACGAGGTTTGCCGGTGCGATCACCGGCACGGGTGGCCTGACCAAAACCGGCGCGGGGGGGCTGACGCTGAGCGGGCAGAGCACCTACAGCGGTGACACGACGCTCGGCGGCGGCACGCTTACGCTCGATTTCTCGGCGCCAGGAGCCCCGGCCAGCAACATCATCTCGGCCGGTTCGACCTTGAATATGGCCGGCGGCACGCTCGCCATTCAGGGCGGCACCGGCGCCAACGGGCAGACTTTCGACGGTCTCAACATCGGTGCCGGCAGCAACCGCATCGCCACGACCTCCGGGGCGGGCGGCAGCGTGACGGTCGATCTGGGGCTGATCAACCATACCGGCGGCATTGTCGATTTCGCCTCGACGGGAACCGTCACCTACACCACCGACAGCGGCAGCCTCGGCGGCTGGGCGACGATCAATGGCACCGATTACGCCAAGGTGGATGGCGGCGTCATCAAGGCGTTCGATGCCAGCGACTACACCGACAAGGACGACGCGGGCACCTGGCTGACCGGTGACGTGATCAGTGACGCCGGCGGTGCGGCCAACTCGCCCTTCTTCGGCACAGTCAGCGCTGATCAGCAGCTTGGCGGCCTGAAATATACTGCTGCGGCAGCATCGACTGTGACGATCGGTGCCGCTGCGACGCTCGGCATCGACGGCACGATCATCGTCGGCGATACCGTTGGCAATAACAACCAGTCGATTGTCGGCGGCTCGCTGACCGGCGGCTCCGGCGGCGGCACCCTGGGCGTCTATCAGAATGGCGGCGGCAGCTTCACCATCGCCTCGGCGATCGTCGACAACAGCGGTGCCACCCGCTTCACCAAGTCGGGGACCGGTGCGGTCCGGCTGAGCGGCGCCAATACCTATACCGGCGCGACGACGCTGAGCGGGGGCAGGCTGGAAATCACCAGCCTTGCAAACGCCGGTTCCGCGAGCAGCATCGGAGCGGCTTCAGCCGACGCGTCCAACCTCGTCCTCGAAAGCGGTACGCTCGCCTACGTTGGCGCTACGGACACCGCAACGAACCGCGGCTTCACGCTTGTCGATGGCGGGGCTGTGGCCCCGACGATCGAAGTCAATGGCTCCCGGACGATCGAATTCTCCGGACAGGTGACGAGCCTGGACAGTGCCGGCCTGATCAAGACGGGCCTGGGCACTTTGGTACTCTCCAATGCGGCCAACGACTATGTCGGCGTCACCACCGTGACTGGCGGTAGCGGGCCGAACGCCAGCACCTTGTCGGTGAATACTCTCGCTAATGGCGGTTTCGCCAGCGGCATTGGCGCGGCATCGAGCGACTCGGCCAATCTTGTGCTGAGGGGGGGCGGGCGCCTGCAATATACGGGCGGTACTGTTGTTGTCGACCGTGGCTTCACGCTGGACGGTGCTGGCGGCCGCCTAGACGTTGCCGCTGCCGGCACCACGCTCACCATCAGCG
>Ga0180215_1005836_pt1 | contig 10370 bp, 10 predicted proteins | sample eDN3rd37CBELigBY_FD_128871 | JGI IMG/M metagenome (GOLD analysis project Ga0180215, IMG submission 128871) | Enriched backyard soil microbial communities from Emeryville, California, USA - eDNA 3rd pass 37_C BE-Lig BY (version 2) (version 2) | ecosystem: Environmental > Terrestrial > Soil >...
AGCGAGAGGCGGCTGCCCGGCGTCATGCGACGCTCCTCAACGCGCGGCCGGCGCCTGCGCCACGGCGGTGTCCGCGCGCTTCGGCCGGGCTTCGAGCGGGATGATCCGATCGGGCGAGGGCTCCACCAGGCCGAGGCGCTTGCGGGCGTCGCCCTCGATCCGCGCGGCGGCGCGGCGGGTGGCGAGCTCCAGCTCGAGCGCCCGCTGCTCCCGGAGCAGTTCCTCCTGATCGGCCTGCGCCGCCGAGAGGCGGTAGCCCACCATCGTCGCCTCGACGCGGGTCCAGGCGTGGGCGCCCACCAGCGCCGCCAGCAGCAGCGCCGTCCCCACCGCGCCGGCGAGGCCGCGCGTGTGGATCGCTCCGGTGACCTTGGGGCTCTTCCTGCTTCTCACAGCCGCTCCACCGCGCGCAGCTTCGCGCTGCGCGCTCTGGGGTTGCTGGCGATCTCCTCCTCCGTGGGGACGATCGCCTTGCGCGTGACCAGCTTCCATTGCGCGGCGCCGCAGGTGCACACCGGCATCCCCGGCGGGCAGCGGCAGGGATGCGCCAGCGCCGCGAATCCCTGCTTCACCGCGCGATCCTCGAGGGAATGGAACGAGATCGCCGCCGCCCTGCCCCCCGGCGCGATCACCTCGGGGAGCGCGCGGAGCCAGGCGTCGAGGGCGCCCAGCTCGTCGTTGACCGCGATGCGCAGCGCCTGGAAGGTGCGGGTCGCGGGGTGGATCCCCTTCGGCCAGGCGCCGCGGGGGATGGCGTTCGCGACCACCTCGGCGAGCTGCACCGTGTCCCGGATCCGCGGCAGCTCCCGCTTGATTGCCTTTGCCACCGGGCCGGCGAAGCGCTCCTCGCCGTACCAGGAGATGACCCGCTTGAGCTCCTTCTCGTCCACGCCCGCCAGGTACGCGGCGAGGGTGGGCGCGTCCTCGCCCATGCGCATGTCGAGGGGGCCGGCGAGGCGGAAGGAGAACCCGCGCTCCGCCACGTCGAGCTGCGGGCTGGAGACGCCGAGATCGACGAGGGCGCCTTGCACCCTGTCGATCCCCAGGTCGTCGAGCACCGCGCGGATGTCGCGGAAGTTGGCCTGGACGGCGCGGAAGCGATCGCCGTACGGGCGGAGGCTGCTCGTCGCCGCCTCGATGGCGCGGGGATCGCGGTCGAGCCCGATCACCCGCGCGCCCGCCTCGAGCAGGAGGCGGGTGTGCCCCCCGTAACCGAGCGTCCCGTCGACCACGAGCGCGTCCGGGCGCACCGCGAGCACGTCGATCGTCTCGCGGGGCAGCACCGGGAGGTGGGGGGCGTTGGCCACGGGTCGCTTTCCGCTCTCGCTCGTCAGAGCGAGGTGGTCTCGTCGGCGTCGTCGAGCTCGAGGGCGGCGTAGGCGAAGGCGGCGGAGGCCGACTGCACCGTGTCGTGGATGTCGAACTCGGAGAAGAGGCCCGAGGCGCGGAAGATCGACGCCAGGTAGAGGGAGAGACCGCAGAGCTTGAGGTCGCCGCCGGCGCCGCGGAGGAAGCGGGCCCGGGCGGCGAGCTGGCGCACGCCGCGGTAGTCGACGTGGTGGACGCGCGAGAGGTCGAGGACGACGTTGTTCTTGCCCACCACCGAGAGGCGGACGATCTCGTCGGCGAGATCGGTGATCTGCTGCTCGGCGAGCTCGCCCTCGGCGGCGATGACGTGGACGTCGGCGTGGGTCGCCGCGGCGACCGCAGCCTCGTAACCCGAAACCCTGGCCCAGGTGATCTTGTTCATATCGAGAGGCCCTCGATGTCGAGCAGCAGATCGCCCTCGCTCAACTGCTGCTGCGTGTAGTTGCGGAAGGTCTCCGCGTCCCAGATTTCGAAGTACTTCGTGGTGCCCACGAAGCTGATGTCCTTCTTCAGCCCAAACCGCTCGCGCAACGGCTGGGGCACCAGCAGGCGGCCCAGCTTGTCCGTGTCCACCTCGTGCGAGGTGCCGACGAGGAAGCGCCGGAGCTTCACGATCCGGCTGTCGAAGTCGCCTTTGGCCGCGAGCTTCTCCTCCATCGCCACCCACTCCTGGAGCGGATAGGCGCGGAGGCAGGGCGCGCCGTCCGGGCTGGGCGCCAGCACCAGCGCCCCGTCCCCGTACTTGCCCTGGAGCACTTCGCGGAACTTCGCCGGGAGGGCCGTCCGGCCCTTCGCATCCACGGCGTGTTCGTAGGTTCCGCGAAACAAGCGAGCCCTCGACCCTCGTGACGACTTCCGACCGCCACAACGATCCACTTCATACCACTATCCTCCACCGGCACGCCAGTCCCATGCGCACACGGGAGGGCCAGGCAGAGAAAGGGGCCTGATCTCGCTACGTTCTGGGTCTTACCTGAAGTGGCCTCGATCCGCACCTGCCCCGGATGGGAGGGGCTGTGGATAAAGTGTGCGCAATAGCAGATGGGGAGATATGGGGTCCCCGGGGCGGTTTGGGCCAGGCCGGTGGATCGAAGTGGATCCACCTGGGGCCTTCCTGTGGTCCGGTGGATCGCCGGCGTCCCCCGGGCGCAAGGGGGCCCTGCCGCCGCGTGGGTGGGCGGCGGTGGATCGCGGTGGGGTTTGGTGCGGGTCAGCGCCGGCGGATGAGCGCGAGGCAGGCGACGAGCAGCGGCAGCAGGCCGGCGCCGCCACCTGCGGCGGAGCAGCCCACGCCCTCGTCCCTCACGTGGACCTCGAGGGTCGGCCCCTCGTTGCCCGCGCGGTCGAGGGGCGTGATCCGCATCGTGAAGTCCAGGAGGTCGTCGTCGTCCCGCTCGTTCCAGGGGAGGCGGACCATGCTGCCCCAGCCGCCTTCCTCCCAGCTCATCCCCGCTCGGTAACCGGGCGGGAGGTGGGAGCCGGCGAGCTCGATGCGAAAGCCGATTTCGCGGGAGGGCGTGCGATCGTCGACCGGCGGATCGAGGTGCACGAGCACCTGCGCACCGCGCTGGCCCTCCCACTCGTTGCAGCTGTCCGCTGGACCGCCATCGAAGATCGCCTGCATCCCCCGGACGACGACGAGCCGCTGCAGGCGCGCCGGTCCCGGCGGCTCCAGGTCGACCCCCACCTCGCGGGGATCGGGCTCCCACCACCCCCCGTCGACGGGATCGCACGGCCACGCGGTGGCCGGCAGCGCCAGGATCGCCGCCGTGACGACGAGCGCTCTCACTGCATCCCCCCCTCCGGCTGTGCGCCGACGAGAACGCCGATGCCGCCGCTGAGGTAGCGGTAGCCGGAATCGAGCTCGACCGTCATGCTGCCCAGGGGCTGCAGGCCAATCCACTCGGCGAGGCGCACGTAGAGCCCCAGCCCGCCGCCGACCAGCGCGGTCTGCGCCGTCATCGGCTCCGCCTCCCGGTGGCCCCAGCCCACCAGGGCCTGGGGCACGACGGTGAGCCAGTCGGCGGCGTGGATGCCGACGAGCACCGGCAGCTGCGCGACGACGAGCGGATCGCCCTGCACCGCCGAGACGCCCGTGGTGACGGCAGGATCGACGGCGACGTCGACCACCGCCGAGCGGAAGAGCTCCTGCTTCCAGTCGATGGTGCCGGTGAGGCCGCCGTAATCGAGGCCGATCTCCGAGCCGGCGAGCGGCGCGTACCGGAGGCCGACCCGCGGCGCGAAGGGCCAGACGCCGTCACCGGTCGGCTCCTCCACGTCCGGCTCCCGTCCCTCGACGAGATCCAGCGCCGCGGTCATGGCGAAAGAGCCCGCGGGGATCGTGCGCGCGGCGCCGTAGCGATGGAGCGAGGTGCAGCCTGCGAGGAGGACGAGGAGCGGTGCCAGGAGGCGGAGCATGCCCGCGAGTCTCGTTCATGCGGCGGGCCTGGCGCCAGCCCGGGCACGAACCGTGCGTACTCGATCCCGAATACAGGTGGGCGGCGCCCCCCGGAGAAGGCGCCGCCCGCTCTCCACCGACCCCGCTGTCGGGGGACCAGGTGGAGGAGACGCGGCGCTGCGTTCGCTCCGCCTCCTGCGGAGCGGCGTCCGCTTCGCTACCGATTCACGGCACCCGTGCGCAGCGCGCACCGGCGCCGATGACGCGGTGGTCCGGCGAGCCGTAATAGCGGTAGTCGGTGGTGATCAGCCCCGCCGAATCCCAGTGGGCGCCGCCGCGCAGGCCGCGCATCGTCCGCGTGCTCACCAGGTTGACGCAGTCGGTGCAGGTGCCGCCCCCGGGATAGGGCTCCTCGTACCAGTCGAGGACCCACTCCGCCGCGTTGCCCGCGAGATCGAGGTGGCCCCACCTGCCCGCGCCGTCCTGGCGCACGCCGACGAGATCCGGCGCCATGCACCAGCCGCCGCCGGGGCAAGAGTCCATGTAGATGGCGTAGTCGCCGGTCGAGGGATCCGCTGCGCCCCAGGGGTAGAGGCGCTGCTCGTCCCCGCCTGCAGCGGCGAAGTTCCACTCCGCCTCGCTGGGCAGGAAGCCGCCGTCCCAGATGCAGAAGGCCAAGGCCTCCTCCCAGTGGATGCAGTTCATCGCCTTGTTCTCGTTGGCGCCGGGCTGGTCGGTCCAGTTGCAGCCGTAGCCGGCGCCGAGGGACGCCCGCCAGTCCGCTGGGAGCTTCGCGGTCCAGCCTGCCTCCCACCCCGCCTCCGCCGTGCCGTCGCCCCGCTCCACCAGACCGGCGCCGCCGCGCAGGTGCACGTGCCTGCCGCTCCCTGCGGCGGGCAGCCAGCCCTGCTCCATCGCCTCGACGAAGCGGCGGAAGCGCCCCACGGTGATCTCGTATTTGTCGAGGCGGAAGGCGCTCACCTCCGCGGGGAAGCGCGCGTCGCCGTCCTGGTGGAAGGCGCCGCCCGGGACGAGGAGGCTGGTGCAGCAGCTCTCGCCGGCGCCGCAATCGTCGACGCCGAGGCCGCCGCCCACGCAGCTCGTCGCCACCGCATCGGTGCAGGCGCCGTCCGCGCAGACGCCGGAGGCGCAGGGGGTGCCGTCATCCCAGTGGCCCGGGGCGACGCAGCTCTCCACCGCGCTCCCGGCGCAGCGCGTGGCGCCGGGGGTGCAGTCGAGGCAGACGCCTCCGTCGCAGCCGAAGGGGCACGCGGCGGCGTTCGCCCACTGTCCGTTGGGATCGCAGAGCTGGATCACGTCGCCGAAGCAGCGCGCCTCCCCCGCGTCGCAGGCGATCGCACAGGCGCCGTCGAGGCAGCCGTCCGCGCAGCGCTGCACCGCCTGCCAGGCGCCCTGCTCGTCGCAGAGCTCGACGCCATCGCCCACGCAGCGGCGTGCGCCGGGTGCACAAGAGCCTGCGCAGCGATCTTCGCTGCAGACGAAGGGGCAGATCGCCTCGGTCCGCCACGCGCCGTCCCCATCGCAGACCTGGAGGACGTCACCCTCGCAGCGCCGCTCGTCCGGCGTGCAGACGCCGGCGCAGCCGCCGTCGGTGCAGGCGTACGCACACGCCTCGCCCGTATCGCTCCAGTGGCCGTCCACGCAGGCCTGGGGCTGCAGGCCGTCACAGCGCGCGGCGCCCGGCACGCACTCTCCCGCGCAGACGCCATCGACGCAGACGAAGGGGCAGCTCGCCTCGTTTGCCCACGTGCCGTCCACGCAGACCTGGACCACCTCCTCCCAGCAGCGGGTGGCGCCCGACTCGCACGCGCCGGTGCACGCGCCTGCCTCGCAAGCAAAGGGGCACGCCTCGCCTGCGGCGGTCCAGGCGCCCTCCTCGCAGCGCTGCGGCTGCAGGCCCTCGCAGCGCTCCGCGCCGGGCAGGCAGTCGCCGGTGCAGGCGCCCTCGCTGCAGAGGAAGGGGCAGCTCTCCTCGTTCTGCCAGCGCCCCGCCTCGTCGCAGCGCTGCACCACCGCTTCCCAGCAGCGGGTCTCGCCCACCTCACACGCAGGCGCCGGCGCCTCCTCGCAACGCGCCTCCCCACCTGAAAACTCACTGCAACCGAAGGCACATGGCGCCCCCTCGTCCACCCACGCGCCGCCAGCGCAGCGCTGCACCTGCGCGCCCTCGCAGCGCAGGTCCGCCTCCCCGCACGCAGAATCCTCCCGCTCGGCGTCCCCGCCGCCGCAGGCGTGCAGCACCACCATCACCAGAACCCACATCGATCGCTTCGTCACGTACCGCTCCCGCCTCGTGCCGCCAGCCGCGTGCACGAGGGCATCGACGCCGCCCCGGCGAAGGGCCGGGGCGCGCGGGCGCATGCGAGAGCGGTGGGGAAGGAACGGGCGCACCCGTTGCGAAAGAAGAGCGGACGAGCCCGGACCTGCCCGCCCTCCCTCGAGGCGCCAGATCGAGACGGGCGCCGATGTCTCCCGGCACCCGGACGCGGGCAGGTCTTCGGACTCGCGAGCACGCCCGGCTCAGAAAGAGAGCCGTGCACCTACTCTCCGCCGCTTCCCAAACCATGGGTTCAGTGCGTGTGGCGGATTTCGTTCTCGCTCACCGCTGCGGGGCAGCCCCGGATTCACACCGGGTTCCCTGTTGTCGCCCGGGATCGCTCCCGGGCACCAGCGTCGCGCGGCGATGTAGTCGAACCGCTGCGGGCCGTCAATCGAAAGGCAGGAACGGGCGCGGCGCGCCCCCGCGAAGGAAGCGCGCCGCCTGCCCGGGATCATTCGGCCGGTATCAATACTTCCAGGGATACCCGCCGCTCTCGATCACCCGCGCCACGATCGTCTCGCGGAGCTCCGCCGGATCGTAGGGCACGTAGTCGTGGAGCTTCTCGAGCTGCGCCAGGTGCATCTTCCGCTCGTCGCCCTGCACCGCGGCGTTTATCACCTTGCGCGCCCCGGCGAGCGCCCGCTCCCAGGCGTCGTGGGCATAGAGCCGGACCGCTGCGATGCGCGCCTCGTCCTCCACGTCGTGCTGGAGGGTGCGCCCCACCATCGAGTCGATGGCGAAGGCCTCGCCCATCACGTCCGCCAGCAGGCCGAGCACCTCCTGCCGCTGCTCGATCGCTGGGCCGAAGGCGTTGATCGCCACCATCGCCGCGTAGCCCGCGAGGCGCTTGGTCAGCTCCGCCGCGCGCTGCTCCTCTGCGAGCGGGCCGTCGAAGGAGGGCAGCCCCTTCTTCAGCTCCTCCTGGATCTGCCCGAACCACTCCATGAGCGGCAGGCCCTTCATCATCCGCTTGAAGAGCATGCCGGGCACCAGCATCCGGTTGATCTCGTTGGTGCCCTCGAAGATCCGGTTGATCCGCTGGTCGCGCCAGGCACGGGCGACCGCGTACTCCTCCATGTAGCCGTAGCCGCCGTGGATCTGGAGCGCCTGGTCGATCACGTCGCCGGCGATCTCCGAGCCCATCACCTTCAGGATCGACGACTCGATCGCGTACTCCTCCGCGGCTGCCATCACCGCCTTGCCGAAGTCGTCCGCGTCGTGGTCGAGACCGGCGAGCTGCGCGTCGATCATGCCGGTGGTGCGGTAGCCCATCGACTCCACCGCGTAGATCTGCGCCACCATCTTCGCCAGCTTCTCGCGGATGAGCGGGAACTCGGCGATCGCCTTGCCGAAGGCCTTGCGCTCCTGCGCGTAGGCGGTGGCGATCTCCAGCGCGTTCTTCGCGCCGCCGATGCAGCCGATGCCCAGCTTGAGGCGGCCGTTGTTCAGGATGTTGAAGGCGATCTTGTGGCCCTTGCCGATCTCGCCGAGGACGTTCTCCACCGGCACCAGCGCGTCCTCGAAGATGAGCTGGCAGGTGGAGGAGCCGCGCAGGCCCACCTTGTTCTCCTCGGGCCCGATGGTGAGCCCCGGGGTGCCGCGGTCGACGATGAAGCCGGTGAACTTGTCGCCGTCCACCTTGGCGAAGACCACGAAGACGTCGGCGAAGCCGGCGTTGGTGATCCACTGCTTGGTGCCGTTGAGCACGTAGTGCTTGCCGTCGGCGGAGCGGATCGCGGTGGTGCGGGCGCCCAGCGCGTCCGAGCCCGAGCCCGGCTCGGTGAGGGCGTAGGCGGCGATCCACTCGCCGCTCGCCAGCTTCGGCAGGTACTTCGCCTTCTGCGCCTCGGTGCCGAACCAGACGATCGGCAGGCTGCCGATGCCGGTGTGGCCGCCGTGGGTCACCGACCAGGAGCCGAGCCGCGCCATCGCCTCGGCGACGATCATCACCGTGGTCTCGTCGAGGCCCAGCCCCTCGTACTTCTGCGGGATGGAGGCGGCGAGGAGCCCCAGCTCCCCCGCCTTGCGGAGGAGGCCGGTGGTCAGCTCGTACTCCTTCGCCTCGATCCGCTCGGCGTGCGGCACCACCTCGCGCCGCACGAACTCGTCGGCGGTCTTGAAGAAGAGGCGCTGCTCCTCGCTGAACCCCTCCGGCGCCAGGAAGGGCGTCCCGCCCACGGGCTCCAGGAGGTACCCACCCCCGGCGACGGCCCTTGCCGGGGCGGCTTCCATCTTTGCGGCCATACCGACGACTCCTTCACTGGCGGACCGAGGGTCCGCACGCAGAGAAATGAATGAACGGCCATTCATTATGCCCCGCGGGGTGGAAACCGCAACTCGATCTGCACCCTTCCGGGTGCGTACCTTGGGTGGGATGGAGCAGGATCCACGGCCAGGCCACCCCGAAAGGGGCGGAAAACCGGGCTTCTTCGCCAGGCGGCGGGCCGACCGCCTCGCAGCCGGGATCGAGGAGGCGGCGGCGGGGATCGCCCGGGAGGGGACGCGGGTCTACCGGCGGCTCGAGCCCCAGGCGAAGGCCCTGGGGCGCACCGCCGCCCACGAGGGCGAGCGGCTCCTCGCCGCCGTGCTGCTGGCGGTGCTCGGGCTGGTCTTCGCCCTGGTGGCCCTGCTCGCCGCCCTCGCCTTCGCCGTGGTCGCGCTGGCGGGCGTCCTGCCCGTCTGGGCGGCGGGGCTGATCGGCGCCGCGGCCCTGGCCCTCCTCGCGTGGGGCTGCCTGCGCCTCGCCCGCCGGACGCTGGCGCGGATCGACGCCGCCCGACGGCTCGCGACGGAGCGGCGGCGCGCGGGACTCCCTCCGTCGCCGGAGGCGGAGCGAACGTGAGGTGGAAGGCCGCGCCCCAGCGCACCTCCCCCCCCGCCCGGTCCCGTGCCGGGCGGGGCCGGGAGGAGGCCCTGCCTGACGGACTACTTGCCGGTGACCGCGGTCGCCTGGCGGCGCTGCCAGAAGCGCCCCACCTCGCCCAGCCCGTCCGCCGCGTCGGCTGCAGCTGCCTCCGCCGCCATCGCGCTGACGCGGTCGCGGATCGCCTCCCACTCCGCCTCGGGGACGGCGGCGAAGGCCTCGACCACCTTCGGATCGAACTGGGTGCCGGAGCAGCGCTGGATCTCCGCCAGCGCCACCGGGAAGGGCCTGCCGGCGCGGTAGACGCGGTCGGTGCGGATGGCGTCGAGGGTGTCGACCACCGCGAAGATCCGCGCGCCGATGGTGATCTCCTCGCCCTTGAGCCCCGCCGGATAGCCGCGGCCGTCCCAGCGCTCCTGGTGCTGCAGGACCACCTGCGCGGCGCGCTCGAGGTAGTGGATCCCCCGCAGCAGCCGGAAGCCGATGGCCGGGTGCTCCTTCATCTCGTCCCACTCCTCGGGGGTGAGGGGGCCGGGCTTGAGGAGGACCGAGTCGCGGACGCCGATCTTGCCGATGTCGTGGAGGAGCGCGCCCATCTCCACGTCGTGGAGCTCGCTGCCGCTCAGGCCGAGCTGCTCGCCGAGCCGCCTCGCGTAGAGCGAGACGCGGCGGGAGTGCCACTGCGTCTCCATGTCGCGGTAGTCGAGGGCGTTGATCATCCCGTCGAGGAGATCGTTGGTGCGCTCCACCACCAGCCGCTCGAGGTCGGCGTTGATCGCCTGGAGCTGCGCGTTCTGCTCCTGCACCTTGCGGGTGAGGATCTCGTGCTGCCGCTTGAGCTCGCCGTACTCGTAGGCCTGGCGGATGGTGTTGATCAGCTCGGCGTGGTTCCACGGCTTGGTGAGGAGCCGGTAGATCTCGCCGGTGTTGACCGCCTCGGTGGCCACCTTGAAGTCGTTGACCGCGGTGAGGAGGAGGCGGGGCGCGTCGGGGCAGAGCTTCCGGGCGCGGCTCAGGAACTCCACGCCATTCATCTCCGGCATCATGTAGTCGGAGACGATCAGATTGGCGGGCTGCGCCTCCAGCCTGGCGAGCGCGTCCTCCGGGCTGCTGCAGCCGGTCACCTCGAAGCCCTGGGCTTCGAGGACGCGCTGGAGCGCTCGCAGGATGAGCAGATCGTCGTCGAGGAGGAGTACGCGGCGCGGCTCGGTCATGATCCCTCTCGGGAGCGGAGGCGCGCACTCTACCTTAGTTCGACGCTGGACAACAAAGGCGAACCGCCCGCCCGGAGCGGGGGGCGCCGATGTACGGAACCCTGCTCGATTCCAGACGGTTTCCGCGGGCTTCCGCCACCGGTTCTTTGCCGCCCGCCTGCCCGCATGGTAGGCAACCAGGCGTGC
>Ga0180215_1005837_pt1 | contig 10369 bp, 9 predicted proteins | sample eDN3rd37CBELigBY_FD_128871 | JGI IMG/M metagenome (GOLD analysis project Ga0180215, IMG submission 128871) | Enriched backyard soil microbial communities from Emeryville, California, USA - eDNA 3rd pass 37_C BE-Lig BY (version 2) (version 2) | ecosystem: Environmental > Terrestrial > Soil >...
TCGGTACATCTGCGCGCCGAAGGGATGGCGCCGGGGCCGCAGTATCTGCTCCAGTTCCTTCATCCACGGCTCGGCGATGTTGCGGGTGGCGGCGTCGTTGGCGAGGATCTCGCGTATCAGCTGCATGCAGGTCTCGCGCTCGGCGGGTGGGCAGGCTTCGATCGGGCAGCGGCGCAATTGCCCCACGAGGCCGGCACAGTCCGATTCGCTGGCCGTGACGGCATCCCAGTCGCCGCGCTGCGCCGCGGCCAGCATCGCGCGGCTGATCTCGGCCAGCCGGCCGTAGAGCATGGTCAGCGCGGCGGGCGCCATGCCCGTATCCTCGCGCGCCATCGTCAGGCCGCTGCCTGGCCGTCGGGCTGGATCGAGGCCCAGGCCTCGCGCAGCTCGTCCAGCAGCCGTATGCTTTCCGCGAGTGGTGCGGGATCGTTGTCGATGCCGGCCTGCATCGTGCGCCGTAGCAGGTAGTCGTACAGGGCGTTCAACTGGTCGGCCAGCCCGCCGCCGGCCTTGTGGTCCAGGCTGGCGCGCAGGCCTTCGTCGATGATGCGGGCGGCGCGGGAAAGCGCCCGGGTCTTGCCCAGCGGATCCTGGTCCTCGATGCATCCGATCGCCTTGCGCAGCGATTCCAGCGCGCCGTCGTAGAGCATCAGGATCAGCGTGTGCGGACTGGAGCTCGACACCCCGGTTTCCACCCCGACGCTGACATAGGCTCTGGCCCCGAAATTTCCGAATCCCGACACGTGCACTCCTGCTAACGAGTGGCGTGCCGCGCATGCGGCCGCCCTGAAGGATTTAACGGCCCCGCACGCCCGATCTAAAGCGGGAATTGACGCCGCGAAACCGCCGAATTCGCTGTTGCCTGCCGGCGTTATTTGTTGAGGTTCTTCAGCGCCTCGATCTGCTGGGTCAGGAAGCTGCCCGTGGTGTTGAGCTGGGACAACAGCGAATCGAGCGCGGTGAATTGCTGGCGATAGCGGGCCTCGATCTGTTCGAGGCGGTTGCCCATTTGCTCCTGCTGGGTCTCGAGCGTCTTGATCGTGTCCTTGAGCCCGTCGGTGCGGCTGTCGATCACGCCGTCGCTGTCGGTATAGGGCGACAACTGGGCGGCGAAGCGTTCGGCCAGGCTTTGCGTATCGACGCCGAAGGGTTCGGACGCGAACAGCCCGGAGACGGCGTTCGGGTCCGCGGCCATGGCCTTGCCGAACCTGTCGGTATCCAGCGTCAGCGCGCCGCTCTGGTCGAAGCCTACGCCTATCGAGGCCAACGAGGTATAAGCGCCGGCGGCGCCTTGCAGCGGAGAGAAGATTTCGTTGCGCAGGCGCGCCGTCAGGTCGCGCACCAGGCTGTCGCCCGCCAGCGGGCCGGTGGTGCCGGCTTCGCCCCGGGTCTGGCTGGGGTCGTTGACCGACAGCGCCTTGGCCACGTTCAGGAAGCTGTTGTAGGCGCCGACCAGCGATTGCAGCGCCGCCGTGCCGCCACTGGCCGAAGTGTTGGTGGCGATGGTCGTGGTGCCGGCCTTCTGCAGCGTGATCGTGACGCCGTCCAGCACGGAAGTGACCTTGTTGGTGGCGCTGGCGACCTCCAGGCCGTCCAGCTTGAACAGCGCATCGGCGCCGGCTTGCAGCCGGCTCATGCCGGCCGGCGCGGCGCCGCCGGCGTAGGCGGGCGCGGTGGCGGGATCGTAGTCGAAGAAATCCAGCGCCTGGGAGCCGCCGGTGCCCGAGTCCGAGCTGGCGATGCGAAAGGCGTTGGCGGCGCCCGTGGTGCCGGACGTGAACACCAGCCGCGACCCGGCGCCGTCGGTGACCAGCGAGGCGGTAACGCCCATTTCCGCCTTGTTGATGGCGTCGCGCAGGCCGGACAGCGTGTTGTTGGTGCTGTCGATGACGATGGACCTGGCTTCGCCGTCGCCGGCGACGAAACCGCCGTCCTCGGCCTTGCCGAAGGTGAAGGTCAGGGTGCCGGCATTCAGTTGCGTGTCGCCGGCCAGCGCGGCGCTGACGGCTTTTTCGGCCTGGGCGAGCGAGGCGACCTCGAGCTTGTGACTGATCTTGCCGGCCTTGTTGTCTGCCACGATGGTCGCGATCGATGCGTCCGACGAGCTGCCGGCCAGTCCGGTGAACTTGTCCGCCGTCAGGCCCTTGGCCGCGGTCAGCAGCGAAGACAGCGAGCTCTTGAGCTGGCCCAGGGCCGAAATCCTGGTCTGGGCCGTGGTGGCCTGCGTCTGCAGCTTGGTGAGCGGAATCTTCTCGGCCGCCATCAGGTTGCTGAGCAGGGTGGAAAGATCGAGGCCGGAGCCCACGCCGAGGGCGGATCCTACGCTAGCCATGGAATATTCCTGGTGTCGGGTTGCGAGCGGCTCAGGCCTTGCGGCTGAACAGGGCGCCCTTGATGTGGTCCAGCGAACGGCTGAGCGCCAGCGCTTCTTCGGAGGGGATCTGCCGGATCACGTCCTGGGTGTCGCTGTCCACCACCTTGACCACCACCTTGCCGCTGTCGTCGTCGATGCTGAAGGTCAGGTTGTGGGCCGCCAGTGGAACGAAGCTGTTGAAGGCATCGACCGCGGCCCGCAGCTCGCCCACGTCCGGCACCTGCGCAGTGGCCGGCAGCGACGGGTCGAGCTGCCCGGCCGTGCCGGCGGGGACGATGGGCGGGGCGGCCGACGCGGCGGCGGCCGGCGAGGCGCGCAGGTCGGCGGCGGTGCCGAGGGCGTGGATGCTCATGGGGATCCCGTGGCGAAGAAGTGGAGGGTGCCGGATGGGACGGCGCGATACGTGGGTTAACGGGTGGAGAAGAGGGAACTTTAGTTCGTGTGCGTCCCGGGCGAAGCGGCGTCGTGGCCACGCGATTCCATTGCATGACGCGGGCAAGGTTTATCGACCGTTCGCCGGTTCGGACTGCTACATTACGGGCCATGACTCCCAAAGCGCGTAAACGCCTGACAGCTTGGCTTGGCCTGGTCGCCATGTGGCTGCTCGTGCTTGCGCCCATCGTCAGTCATATCGACCATGCCGGGCAGGACCTGTCCGTTCCTTTTTGTTCGGTCGCCTCTGAATCCGGAGGCCATGCCGTCGGTATGGAGCATGTCCGGCTCGCCGAGGATCATGGCGATTCGTCCACCGATCTGTTGACCGCGTGCGGCTACTGCCATCTGCTCGAGCACCATGCGGTGCTGCCGTCGCCGCCCGTTCATCCTGCCGTCACGCCCCTTCTGCTGTCGACGTTCATCGCGCCCTTCGACGTCGCGTTCACGCCCACGGGCGCCTTTCCCTCCGGCCGTCCGCGCGATCCTCCCCGCCTTTCCTGATCGATCCGCCGCCATCAACCGCTGCGCCCGGCATGGGCGCAGCGGCTCGTTTCGACATCGTCAGGAATCATCATGGACACTTCTGCTCCAAACGGCGCGTCCGTGCGCGCCGGCGGTCAGGCCATACGGGCCTGCGTCCGCCTCTTGCCATTCGCACTCGTTCCCGCCGTGGCCCACGGCGCCGATCCGGCACCGCCGCCGGCGCTGCCCACGATCACCGTCACGGCTCCAGGCGTTGCGCCACCGGCCACCGGTCCGGACAGCCCGGCGTCGACCGAATCGGCCACGCGCGAACAGTTCGAGAACTGGAACGTCGTCAACACCGAAGACACCCTGAAATATCTGCCGAATCTCGCGGTGCGCAAGCGCTTCATCGGCGACCAGAATTCCACCATCGCGGTGCGTGGCACGAACAACGTACAGAGCGCACGCGGCCTGCTTTATGCGGATGGATTGCTGTTGAGCAATCTGCTGGGCAATGGCTATTCCTTCCCCCCACGCTGGTCGATGGTGTTTCCTGACGATATCGAACGCGTGGACGTGGCCTACGGGCCGTTCTCGGCGCTGTATCCCGGCAATTCGCTGGGAGCGACGGTGCTGATCACGACGCGCATGCCGGACCAATTCGAGGCCCGTGCGGACGTCAAGGCATTCACCCAGAACTTCAGCCTGTTCGGCGTTGATCGCAGCTTCAGCGGCAACGAGGAATCCGTCTCCCTGGGCGACAAGGTCGGCAAGTTCTCGTATCTGCTGGGCGTCAATCACCTGGAGAACACCAGCCAGCCGATGCAGTTCGCCACGCTGGCCCGATCGAACACCCCCGCCAAAGCGGGCGACACACCGGTGACGGGGGCGTACTTCTACGACAACCAGACCAACACGCCCACCGCGGTCCTGGGCGTGAACGGCGAAGGGGTGCAGCATACTATCCAGGATCTGTTCAAGCTCAAGCTGCAGTACGACCTCACGCCGACCTTGCGAGCCGGCGCCACCCTGGGCTACTGGCGCTCGCGCTATAACAGCGAGACGTCCACCTTCCTGCGCGATCCGAACGGCAACCCGGTCTATGGCGGCAACGTCGATATCGGCGGCTACAGGTACGCGATTCCGGCCGCGGCGCTCGCGCCGGGGCGCGGCGAAAGCCAGAACTGGCTCTATGGGCTGTCGTTGAAAACACGCCACGCCACCGGCTGGAACGGCGAAGCCGTCGTTTCCTATTACGACGTGAGCAAAAGCGTGGCTCGCAAGGCCAACGCGGGCGGGCCCGGCGATGGACCGGGCCAGGTCACCTTCGGCGACGGCACCGGGTGGAAGACGGTCGATCTGAAGGCCACCTACACGCCGGCAAGCCGTCAACCCGGGCTGGGTGCGCACCGGCTGAGCTTCGGCTATCACTTCGACACGTATTTCGTCGACAACACGACCTTCGATACCCAGCAGTGGAACGGCGGGCCGGGCACCTCGCTGGCCAACGCATTCGCGGGTAAGACCCGGACCCAGGCATTTTATGGACAGGATGCGTGGAGATTCCTGCCCCGCTGGAAATTCGTCTATGGCCTGCGCTACGAGGAATGGCACGCATATGGCGGTTCGCAAACCCTGGGAACCGTCCGTCTGCCGTATGCCGGCGCGTCCCGGAAGCACGTCTCGCCCAAGGCTTCGCTGTCGTTCGACGCCACCGACGACCTGACGCTGCGCGCCTCGATCGGCCGCGCCTATCGCTTCCCCACCGCCGGCGAACTCTTTCAGGGCCAGATCAATGGTTCGTCCATCATCAATAACAATCCGGATCTGCAGCCCGAAGACGATTTGTCCAAGGAGCTGAGCGCCGAATGGGCGTACGGGAACGGCCTGTTCAGGTTTTCGCTGTTTCAGGACGACGTCAAGAACACCATCTTCAGCCAGACCGACACGACCGTGATTCCCAATGTCACGAATTTCCAGAACATCGACAAGGTCCGTTCCCGCGGGGCCGAACTCAGCTACCAGGGACAGGACGTCGGTATCCCGGGCCTGGATGTGATCGGGAATCTGGCTTACACCCAATCGAAGATCCTGGAAAACGCCAAGAACCCCGCCTCGGTCGGCAAGCACTTCTATCGCATTCCGCTGTGGCGCGCCAATCTGGCCGGTACCTATCACGTCGGCGAACGCGCATCGGTCACGGCCGGTGTCCGCTATTCGGGGCGCCAGTACAACACGCTCACCAACGACGACACCAATCCGAACGTCTACGGCGGGACCAGCACCTATACCGTGGCGGATGCGAGGTTCACCTACAAGGTGAACCGGTACGGCGAGGTGAGCGTAGGCGTGGACAACGTCTTCGACAAGCGGTATTTCGTGTACCACCCCTATCCGGGCCGCACCTTGTATGTCGAAGCCAGGCTGCGGATGTAGGCAGGCTGGATGATGGCGAAAAAATCCCCGCCAGGCGCAAGGCCTCGCGGGGATGGCCCGCCGGACAGGATCCGGCGGCGTTGCCGTGCTTAGCCGCGGAGCAGCGTCAGCACGTTGTTGGGCAGCGAATTGGCCTGGGCCAGCATCGCGGTGCCGGCCTGTTGCAGGATCTGCGCGCGGGTGAGTGACGCGGTTTCGGCGGCGAAGTCGGTGTCCTGGATGCGGCTGCGCGAGGCGGCCAGGTTTTCCGAGGTGGTTTCCAGGCTCGAAACGACCGAACTGAAGCGGTTCTGGATCGCGCCCAAAGATGCACGCGCATCGCTGACAGTGGACAAGGCGGCGTCGAGGGCGTTCAGGGCCGACGTGGCGCCTTCTACGGTCGAGATGTCGATAGCATTGACCGCCGTGCCGCCCGCACCGATGCTTTCCGTTGCGGCGAGAAAGCTGGCGGAGATGTCGCCGGTCACGCCGGTGGGGGCCTTGTAGGAAAAGTTGAGGGTTGAGCCCGTGGTGTCTTCGCCCGCCAGACCGAGATCGGCAATCGTTGCATTGGTAGCCGTGCCCGCTGCAAAGTCGGCAACCGTGATGTTGCGGCCGTCAGCGGCTTCGAGTGCGAGGCCGGAGCCGGTGTCTATGGCGCGGACGCCGGTGACGGACGACTTGGCGTTGATGGCCTCGAGGGCATTGGCGCGGTTGGACGTCATGTTGTCGCTCGTGGCAACCGAGACCGTCACGCCGTTCAGCGTGAAGCTGGACGTGCCGGCTACCGTTGTGGTCGCCGTGGTTGCCGTGCCGGCGTCCACCGTGGTGGCGTTCGCAGTGACGCTCAGACCGCTGATGCCCTGACTGGTGAGGGCGGCGGCGATGGCCTTGGCGTCGGTGGCGATGGAGCCCAGGTCATAGGTGATGGCGTTGCCGTTGGCGTCCTCACCGAGAGTGATGGTATGTGGTGTGGCGGCGTCGGCGGGGGTGTCGATGCCTAGGGTTGCGTTGCTGTAGCCTTCGTACGTGCCGAGAGCCGAAGCCCTGGCATTGGCGATCGAGTCGATGGTGATGGTCTGGCCCGCGTTGGCGCCCACCTGGAACTTCTGGGCCGAGAACGAACCGTCGATCAGTTTGGTGCCGTTGAAGTCGGTGTCTTTCGCCACGCGGTCGATTTCCGCGGCCAACTGGGCCACTTCCTTCTGCAGCGAGGCGCGGTCCTCGGCCGAGTTGGTCGAGTTGGCCGATTGCACGGCCAGCGTGCGGATGCGCTGCAGGTTGGTGCCGATCTGGCTCAACGCGCCTTCGGCGGTCTGCGCCAGCGAGATGCCGTCGTTGGCGTTGCGCACGGCCTGGTTCAGACCGTTGATCTGCGTGCTCATGCGCTCGGAGATGGCCAGGCCGGCGGCATCGTCCTTGGCGCTGTTGATGCGCAGGCCGGTCGACAGGCGCTGCAGGGCGGTGTTGACGGCGTTCTGCGAGCTGTTCAGGTTGCGCTGCGCGTTCAGCGAAGCGATGTTGGTGTTGATGACTTGTGCCATGACCTATCTCCGTGAGGGTGAGTCATATCTTGGGTTCAAGGGACCGCAGGGGCCCTGCCATGCATCCGCGGCTGGAGATCCTTCCGCAATTGCGCTCGGGCCATCGCCGGTTGCGCAAGATGCAGGCGTGGCCGCGTTGAGGCAGTTAACGGGGGAGAGGTCTGAAAACTTTAGGCGGGGAGAGCGGCGGAGCGGAAAAAAATACCGCTAAAGTTTCGCCGCCATGATCCGATGGCGGGCCGGCGCACGGGCGGGGCGCCCGGTGCTCAGGCCGGCGTTTCCAGCGTGAAGTAGAAAGTCGCGCCCTGTCCGGGCGCGCTTTCGGCCCAGATCTGCCCGCCGTGCCGGTTCACGATGCGGCGGACGGTGGCCAGGCCGACGCCGGTGCCGGGGAAGTCGCTGGCGCGGTGGAAGCGCTGGAAGGCGCCGAACATGCGCTCGGCATTCTGCGCGTCGAAGCCGGCGCCGTTGTCGCGCACGAAGTAGATGCTGCGCGTGCCGCGCAGCAGGCTGCCGAACTGGATGCGGGCGCGGGCCTGGCCGCCGGTGAATTTCCACGCGTTGCCCAACAGATTGTCGAGGGCGATGCGCATCAGTCCGGCATCGCACTCGGCATGGGCGCAAGCGGGCAGCTCCACGTCGACCGGCCGGTCGGGCTCGCTGTCGCGCAGGCCGGCAAGCACTTCCCGGGCGATGGCGGCCAGGTCGACACGGGTCTTGACCAGGCTGCTCTGGTTGATGCGCGCGAGCTGCAGCAGGTCGCCGATCAGGCTTTCCATGCGCTGCGCGTTGTCCAGGATGTGCTGCAGGTGCTGGCCATCGGCCTCGTCCAGCCGGCCGGCCAGCCTGTCTTCGAGCAGTCCGGCGAAGCCGGCGATCTGGCGCAGCGGCGCGCGCAGGTCGTGGGAGACCGAGTACGAGAAGGCCTCGAGTTCGTCGTTGATGACGCTCAGCAGGTGCGTGCGCTGGGCCACGCGCTTTTCCAGCTCGTTCTGGATGCGGCGCGCGGCCTCCTGCTGTTCCATGTGCTGCGTGACGTCCTGCGCATAGCCCGAGACGGCGATCGCCTCGCCTTCGTCGTTGCGCAGGCAGCTCATCTGGATTTCGAACCAGCGCGGTTCGCCGTCCACCGTCAAGATCTGTTCGAAGCGCTTGCGGGCCCGCGATTCGAGCATCTGGCGGTGGCGCAGCGCGTGAATGCGCGCGATCGACGCCGGCATGACTTCTTCCATGGTCCGGCCCAGGCAATCGGCCGCCCGGCGGATGCCCAGCAGGTCGGCGTAGGCTTGAGACACGTAGCGGTACCGGCCGTCGCGGTCGACCACCCAGGTGGCGACGGGGAGGGATTCCAGGGCCGCTTCCAGTAGATCGTGGTCGGGTGCGGCTATTGCCGCATCGTGCGGCATGGGCGGAATCGCGTCTCGCATTTACGTGTGTAATTGAAACAATTGATACGAAATATGTAAGAAAAATTCTTACACGCGAAGTTTACCTAAGCAGACGTGAAATCCAGCCGGGTTCCGATCCCAATTTAGTAACAGATGACTAATAATTTACAAATTGAATTGAAACCTGCGCTATTGCCGATGACCGGCGCGGGGTGTTTGTTTTCCATCCCGTTTACGGGATTTCCCCTAGAAGGAATCGTGATGAGTCAAGTTTGCGACGTGGCCGGAAACGAGGTGCCGGTCCCGAAGGCCGAGTCTCTCATGTCTCGGCTGAGCGAGGAAATCCGCGACGCCAATCTGACCTATCTGATGCTTGCCCAGCAGATGCTGCGCGTGGACCGCGGCGAGGCGCTCTATCGCCTGGGCATCACCAGCGAAGTGGCCGACCTCCTGTCGTCGCTGACCACCGCCCAATTGCTCAAGATCGCCGGCTCGAGCATGCTTCTCGCCCGCTTTCGCTTCGACGATTCGCTCGTCTGGAACCTGCTGGCCTCGCCCAAGCGCGACGATGTATCGCCTCGCATCCATGCCGCCATCCTGATGGCGGGGCGCACCGCCGCGCTGGCCGCCTCCTGAACGCCCCGCCATGTGCCGTGGTAGTGTCGGAGGGCCGCATGGTCCGCGCTAAGAGCGTGCTGTCCGAGGCGCGCCAGATCGAGATCGCATCCGAGCTGATCCGCCTCGATGCCCGCCTCCAGGTGCTGGAGGCGGAGGTGCAGTTGTCGCGCGAGCGGCTGCTGCGGCTGTACCGCGAGATCCGCGGCAAGTCGCCTCCCAAGGGCATGCTGCCGTTCTCGACCGACTGGTTCATGACCTGGCAGCCGAATATCCACGCCTCGCTGTTCATGAACATCCATCGTCACCAGACGGGCGTGGACGACGCGACCCCGGCCGAGGCGCTGATCCGCGCATATCGCCTGTACCGCGAACAGATCGGCCAACTGGGCATGCCCGAGATCCTGTCGATCACGCGGGCGTGGCGGCTGACCCGGTTCTTCGATGCCGGCATGCTGGGCATGACGACCTGCACGCGCTGCGGCGGCGGATTCGTCACCCACAGTTTCGAGCTGGCGCATCAGTACGTGTGCGGGCTGTGCCACATGCCCTCCCGCGCCGGCAAGACCCGCCGCGCGGCCGCTGCCGCGGAAACGGCCGACGCCCCGCCGCGCTGACCCGGACCGGGCGTGCCGCCCTCAAGTTTCGCCAGCGGCGGCCGAAAACCCGTCCATGGCTTCGCGCAACCCGCCAACGAAGCCAGTTTGCCCCACGCGCACGAAGCCGCCCCAGACCCAGGATGCGGTGGATCCGGCTTTGCCGGTCCACCCGCATCGCCCCCTGGGGGGCGCGCGAAGCGCGTAGGGGGGGGACCCAATTGCTCGTCATCATTGGCTACATCATCGTGGGGGCGTCGGTGCTGGGCGGTTATGCCATGCACGGCGGCTCGCTGGGCGCGCTGTTCCAGCCGTTCGAACTGGTCATCATCGCCGGGGCGGCGTTCGGCGCGTTCGTGTGCGGCAATTCCGGCAAAGTGGTACGGGCCACGCTGCGGGCGCTGCCGACCACGCTGCACGGCTCGCGCTTCACCAAGCAGCGCTATCTCGACCTGCTCGCGCTGTTGTACGAAATCCTCAACCGGGTCCGGCGCGAGGGCCTGATGTCCATCGAGGCCGACGTCGAGGAGCCGCTCA
>Ga0180215_1005838_pt1 | contig 10368 bp, 9 predicted proteins | sample eDN3rd37CBELigBY_FD_128871 | JGI IMG/M metagenome (GOLD analysis project Ga0180215, IMG submission 128871) | Enriched backyard soil microbial communities from Emeryville, California, USA - eDNA 3rd pass 37_C BE-Lig BY (version 2) (version 2) | ecosystem: Environmental > Terrestrial > Soil >...
AAGCTCGGGCAGCGCGAGGCGACGCGCGGAGCGCTGCATCCGGCGCCCGTTCTGATCGGGCCGGAATGTGTGGATCGACCCGTCGGCGTGGCGATACGCCTTGATGCCCTCGAAGATCTCCTGCCCGTAGTGCAGCACGGCAGCGGCGGGGTCGAGCGAGATCGGGCCGTACGGCTGGACGCGCGGGCGATGCCACCCGCCGTTGATCGACCAGCAGATGTCGACCATGTGGTCGGTGAAGCTCGTGCCGAAGCCGGGGTTCTCGAGGATCTTCTCGCGCTCGGCGGCGGACTTCGCCTGGAGGTTGCGGTGGACCGTGAACTCGAGCGGAGCGAGTCCGGTGTCGGGGTCGGAGTCGATGAGGGTCATGTCACGTCCTGAGGTCTGTGTGGCGACGTGCCGGAGATTCCAGGTTACGCCTGGACGGCCGCGGCGATGGCGTCGCCGATCTGGGCGGTGGTGCGGGCAGCGGTGCCGCGTGCCGCGATGTCGGCCTCGACCGCGCGGGTGACGCGGGCGGCTTCGTCGCGCAGCCCGAGGTGATCGAGCAGCAGCGCGACTGAGAGGATCGCAGCGGTGGGATCGGCCTTCTGCTGACCTGCGATGTCGGGCGCCGAACCGTGGACGGGCTCGAACATCGAGGGGAACGCGCCGTCGGGGTTGATGTTGCCCGAAGCGGCGAGGCCGATGCCTCCCGTGACGGCGCCGGCCAGATCGGTCAGGATGTCGCCGAAGAGGTTGTCGGTGACGATCACGTCGAAGCGGCCCGGGTTCGTGACCAGGAAGATCGTCGCCGCGTCGACGTGCAGGTAGTCTACGTCGACTTCGGGGTGCTCCCGTGCCACGTCGTCGACGATGCGCTTCCACATCGACCCGGCGTGCACGAGCACGTTCGTCTTGTGCACGAGCGTGACCTTCTTGCGTCGGCGCTCGGCGAGGTCGAACGCATAGCGCACCACTCGCTCGACGCCGAACGCCGTGTTGACCGACGTCTCGTTGGCGACCTCGTGCGGCGTGCCCTTGCGGATCGCGCCGCCGTTGCCGACGTAGGGTCCTTCGGTGCCCTCGCGCACGACGACGAAGTCGATCTCGCCGGGCTCGGCCAGCGGCCCCGGGGCGCCGGCGTAGAGCTTCGACGGCCGCAGGTTCACGTAGTGGTCGAGTTCGAACCGGAGCTTGAGCAGCAGCCCGCGCTCGATGTTCGCGTCCTTGAGGCGCGGGTCGCCCGGCACGCCCCCGACCGCCCCGAGCAGGATCGCGTCGTGCAGCTTTATCGCATCGAGGTCGGCGTCGGTCAGCGTGTCGCCGGTCTCCAGGTAGCGCGCGGCCCCCAGCGAGAACCGAGACTTGTCGAACCGGATGCCGCTGCCCGCGGTCACCGCGTCGAGCACCTTCTCGGCCTCGGCGATGACCTCGGGTCCGATTCCGTCACCGGGGATGACAGCGAGCTTCACGACGCGCGACATTGCTCTCCTTGCTCGGGTGAGGTGCGCGGGAACGCGCAGGCTTCCAGGCTACGGGTCAGTCCTCGGTGATCTCGATCTGCCGGAACAGATCGGCGCCCACGGCCTCACGCATCTTGTTCAGCACGGCCTCGGGCACGGGCGAGTCGACGGTCAGCACCGAGAGGGCGCGGCCGCTCGAGTCGGGGTGCGCGACCTGCAGCCCTTCGATGTTGATGTTCTGGTCGCCGAGCTCCTTCGCGTAGATCGCGACGATCCCCGGACGATCCTGATACCGCATGACGAGGTGGTACTGCGCGAACGGCACCTCGATCTCATAGCCGTTGATGCCGACGACCTTCGGCACCATGCGGGTGCCGGCGAGGGTGCCCGCGACGGTGAGCACCGTGCCGTCCGAGAGGGTGCCGCGCAGGATCGTGATGTTGCGGTACAGCGGGCTCTCGGCCTCGACGATGAGCCGGGTCTCGATGCCGCGCTGCTCGGCGAACAGCGGAGCGTTCACGTACGACACGTTCTCGGACACGATGCGCGTGAAGATGCCCTTGAGTGCCGCGAGGCGGTACACGCTCACGTCGTACGCGGCGAGTTCACCGCGCACCTCGATGTCGAGGCTCGTGAGCGCGCCGTGGGCGAGACCTGTGAAGAACTGTCCGAGCTTCTCGACGAGCGCGATGCCGGGGCGGACGAACGGGTCGATGACGCCGCCCGCGACGTTGACCGCGTCGGGCACGAGATCGCCCTCGAGGGCGAGCTTGACCGAGCGCGCGACAGAGATGCCCGCCTTCTCCTGCGCCTCGTCCGTCGACGCGCCGAGGTGGGGCGTGACGACGACGTTCGGGAGGGTGAGCAGGCGGTGCGCCGAGCCGCCCTCGACAGGAGGCTCGCTCGTGAAGACGTCGAGTCCGGCGCCGGCGATCACGCCGGTCGACAGCGCGTCGTAGAGGGCGTCCTCGTCGATGAGACCGCCGCGCGCGACGTTCACGAGGTACGCGGTGCGCTTCATCGATCGGAGCTGCTCGGCGCCGATCATGCCGGTGGTCTCGGGGGTCTTCGGCATGTGCACGGTGACGAAGTCGCTCTGCGCGAGCACCTCCTCGAACGAGAGCAGCTCGACCTGGAGCTGCGACGCGCGGGCCGGCGTCACGTACGGGTCGTAGCCGACGACGCGCACTCCGAACGCGCGCAGGCGCTCGGCGATGAGCCCGCCGATGCGGCCGAGGCCGATGATGCCGACGGTCTTCTCGAAGAGCTCGGTGCCGGTGTAGGCGCTGCGCTTCCACGCGCCGCTCGCGAGGGACGCGTGCGCCGCGGGGATGTGACGCGCGAGGCTGAGGATGTGCCCGATCGTGAGCTCGGCCGCCGAGACGATGTTCGACGTCGGCGCGTTCACGACCATGACGCCCGCGGCCGTGGCCGCCTTGATGTCGACGTTGTCGAGCCCCACGCCCGCCCGGGCGACGACCTTCAGTTGCGGGGCCGCCGCGAGCGCCTCGCCGTCGATGCGGGTCGCCGAGCGGATGAGCACCGCATGCGCGTCGCCCAGCGCCGCCAGAAGCGCCGAACGGTCCGTTCCGTCGACGTGGCGCACGTCGAAGTCGGATCCGAGCGCATCGATCGTGGCGGGTGAGAGCTGTTCGGCGATGAGGACGACGGGCTTCGTCACGTGGTGGTCCTTCGGAGCGGGCATGCCAGAGCGATGCGGATGCGACGGTGCGGTGGAAGTCCTCGCTCAGGCCCGCGTTCAGCAGGCGGCGAGGCCGTGCTCAAGCCTAGCGCGCAGCACCTGCCGCTCTTGAACCCGTGACATTCCGCTACGTGAGAGGGACCGCGACAAGCGAGTTCCCGCTCACAGTCGCGTAGCTCACTACGTTGAGCCAGAAGACCGCAACGAGCGCGAGCCCCGCCAGCAGCGCGAGAGCGAACTCCCCCGCACGGCGCCGATAGCCCGCCCAGAATGCGACCGCGAAAGCGAGGAGCGGGAACACGACTGCCGACAACAGCAACGCCCACCCGTATCCGTTGAGCCCGCGAGGCCCGGTCGCCTGGATGAGCAGGAACGCGAGCGCATTCCACACCGCGTACGCGTAGAAGAGGCCGAACACGCCCGCAATCGTCGCGATGACCCACACCGGCATGGGACGGGAGGGGGCGGCATCCGTCAGTTCGGTCATCGTCCGATCGCCCCCATCATGATGAACGGCCACGGGATGAGCAGGAGCGCACCCGCCGCGAGCCATGCCAAGCGCATCCATACCGGCGACGTCCGCGTGAGGAGGTGGACCGCCGCGAACCAGATGACGGGGCTCGCGGCGGCGAGCCACATCGCGACGTCGTAGGCGATCGGGGAGACGAGGAACTGGGCGGTGCCGCGCAGCCGCAGGCCGCCGACGATCCAGCCGATCGCGTACAGGAGGTAGATGCCGCCGAGGACGCCGAGGCCGATGAGGGCGGCATTCCCGAGCGAAGCGGATGCCGCTCCCCCGGCGTCTCGGTCGGAGATCACCTCGGTCTGATCGGCGTCGGCCTCGGCGGTGAACTGCTCGCTGCCCTTGCCGACCGCTGTGAAGCCCTCGGGCAGCACCGTGGTCGAGTCGGCGTCGGACTCCACCTCGTTGGCGGATGCTTCAGACGGCGCCGGTGCGGACGCCCCGATGTCGAGCGTGGGGTCGTCGTCGCCCTCCCACGTCAGGGCGTCGTCGTCGCGTCCCGCTGTCACGGTGCCAGCGTAGTGCGCGGGACGCGCGACGACCCGGAGGCGAGGCCCGCGAAGACCTCGCACTCCGGGCCGCTCGGCCGCCTCAGTGCCCGTGCGCGGCGTGACCGACCCCGAAAGCCGGCCACCACGAACGCCGGGTCGCGGGGTGCGCGGGCTGCGGCTCGGTCTCACGGTCTGCCGCACGACGCCGCAGCTCCGCGGTTCGCGTGAGCTCCGCCGCGCGGTGCTGGTCGAGGCGGAGGGCCGCCGAAGTGGTGAAGTCCATTCAGATCACCTCCTCAGCGGATGAGGTGGGCGACGCGGGCGGAGCCGCCGCCCGGCGCGTACGTGTCTTCGCTCTGCGCGGCCGCCGACACGGCGTAGCCGGTGGCGACGACGAGGGCCGTCGCGATGATCGCCGAGGCGATCGCGCGGCGAAGGCGGCCTGTGGAGTTCGTGGTGTCCATGGTGATTCCTTCTCCGTTGCCGGGGAGCCGATCCCGCCGTCGATCCGACCGTCGCGGGTCCCGGTACTCGTCGCGCGGCTCTCCGGTACTCATCCGGTACTCGCCCGCCGGCCATGCCATTGACGGGGTCTGTCAAGGTCCTCACACTGAGCACATGACCGTGAGGGTGCTGGGGCCCTTGGATACCGGCGCTGAGCAGCTCAGCCCGCGGGAGCGGGCGATCCTCGCGGCGCTCATCGTCCGGCTCGGGTCCTCCGTGTCGCCGGCGGAACTCGCGGAGGCGTACTGGGGCGAGGATCTGCCGGCGACCTGGGCGCAGCAGATCAAGACGTCGATCGCGCGCATCCGGCGGCGGCTCGGGCACGACGCGATCGCGACGCTCGGCTCGGCGTACGCGGCGGGGATCGAACCGGATGCCATCGACGCGGTGCGCTTCGAGCGACTCGTGTCCACCGCGGGGCAGCACGGGCTCCACGACGAGCACGACCGCGCGATCGACGCGTACACCCGCGCCCTCGGGCTGTGGCGCGGAGCCGCGTACCCGAGCTCGCCGACTGGGAGCCGGGGGTCGTCGAGGCGATGCGACTGGATGAGATCCGGCGCAGCGCCGAGGCGGAGCTGCTCGACGCGCGGCTGAAGACGGGCGACCACCGGGCGGTGATCCCGGCAGCCGAGCGCCTCGTGCGCGAGGCCCCGCTGCGGGAGGAGCGGTGGGCGATCCTTGCGCTGGCGAACTACCAGTCCGGCAGGCAGGCCGAAGCGCTCGCGGTGCTCCGGGCGGCTCGCGGCCGGCTGCTCGACGAGCTCGGCATCGAACCCGGTGCTCGGCTCACGCAGCTCGAGACCGCGATCCTGCGCCAGGATCCGGCCCTCGATCCGGTGCGACCGCTCCCCCGGGTCTCTCAGGGGTGCCCGTACCGGGGCCTCGCGGCCTTCGGCCCCGCCGACGCCGACGAGTTCTTCGGGCGCGACACCGAGATCGACGAACTGCTCGAGCGCGTCACAGCCGGCTCGATCACGGCAGTCACCGGCCCCTCGGGCTCGGGCAAGTCGTCCCTCGTGCTCGCAGGTGTCGTGCCGCGGCTGATCGAGCGCGGTCGCAGGGTGCACGTCATGCGTCCTGGGTCGGCCGCGGCCACCGAGCTCCACCGCATCGTCGAGGACGGCGCGGCGGACCTCGTCGTGATCGACCAGGCCGAGGAGCTGCTGCACGGGGGCGGCACGGAGATCGAGCCCTTCTGCGCCACCGCCGCCCGCTTCACCGCCGGTGGCGGCGCGATCGTGCTGACGATCCGCTCCGACTTCCTCGACGAGGCGGCGGCCCTCCCGCACGTGGGCACGCATCTCGCCCGCGGGGTGTACGTGCTCGCGCCGCTCTCCCGCGAGGCGATGCGTGCCGCGATCACCGAGCCCGCCACCCGCGCCGGTCTGAGGCTCGAGCCGGGACTGGTCGAACCGGTCCTGCGCGACGCCGCCGACCGCTCCTCGACCCTGCCGCCGCTGTCGCACGCGATGCAGGAGACCTGGGTACGTCGTGAGGGGATCACGCTCACGGTGGAGGGCTACGAGGCGGCGGGCGGTATCGGCGGCGCGATCGCGCAGTCCGCCGAGGAGCTGTACCAGCGCCTCGGCGAGCACGACCGCGAACTGTGCCGCGCCCTCATGCTGCGCCTCGTGGAGAATGCCGAAGACGGGATGCCGATCCGGCGCCGCGTCGCACTGGAACCGCTCCTCGACGACCCGCAGCGGCGCGCGGTGGTCGAGGCGCTCGTCGCGTCGCGCCTCGTGGTCGCCGACGGACCCGTGCTCCAGATCGTCCATGAAGCGGTCGCCACAGCCTGGCCGCGCCTCGAGGAATGGCTGCAGGCGGATGCCGACGGCGCGCGTCTCATGCGACACGTCGCGTCCGCCGCCGACACCTGGGAGATCGGCGGACGCCGGGAGGACGACCTTCTGCGCGGAGCCCGGCTCGAAGCCGCCCTCGAGTGGGCGGCGAGCGCGGATCCCGATCTCACCGAGCGGGAGCGCGCGTTCCTCGAGGCCTCCGATGCACGGCGGCGCGCCGAGACCGAGGCCGTGCGCGAGCAGGCGGCCCGCGACCGGCGCCAGAATCGCCGGCTGCGCTGGGCGCTCGCCGGGGCGGCGATGCTCCTGGTCGCGTCGGTCGTCGCCTCGGGAGTCGCCGTCGTACGGGGCAACGAGGCCACCGCGGCGGCCGAGGAGACGCTCATCCAGGCCGTGACGAGCACCTCCGGCACGTTGCTCGACTCCAACCGCGAGATGGCGGCGCTGCTCGCGGTCCAGGCCTACCGTCGATGGCCCGACGACCCCCGTGCGGCCGACGCGCTCATGCGTGTGATGACCGGGGTCGGCCCGCTCATGGGCAACACGTTCATCCCCGACGCGGAGTGGCGGATCGGGGCATCGCCGATCCCGGGCACCTCGGAGGTCGTGGTCGTGCGCGACGGCACCCACGTGGGGATCCACGACCTCCAGACCGGCGAGCTTCTCCGGACGGTCGACACGCTGGACAGCTCCGACTGGCTGATCCGCCCGTGGGTGCGCGTCAGCCCCGATGGCAGCACGATCGCCGTGGTGCAGCATGTGCCCGAGCCCGAAGCGGGCCCGGGAGAGGACGATCTCGACCATTGGGCCGACGAGCTCGTGCACTTCTACGATGTGGCATCCGGCGAGCGCATCGGAGCGCCCGTGCACGTCGACGACTTCTCTACGACGGTCTCCTTCAACTCGGACGGATCGCAGCTCATGTGGGCGCACATGGGCCGTATCGTCCTCGTCGAGCGCGACACCGGCAGGGTCCGCCTCAGCGATCCGCTTCTCCCCGTCCTCCCCCCGCCGGAGGACGCGCAGATGCGTGCGGAGGGAGCCTTCGCCCCGGGCGACGGCATCGTGGTCAGCACCCGGGCCGACGAAGCGCTCGTCCTGGACTCGGCGACCTTCGAGGTGCGTCGGCGCATACCGCTCCCGCCCGGCACGGGCAGCGGTGACATGGTCGTCGGCGCCGACGGGGTCGGCGTCACCTACGGACCGGAGGGGATCACGGCGTTCACGATCGACGGGTCCGTCCTGTGGACGCGCCCGGCGCTGGGCAGCCGATGCTCCCGCATGGCGATCTCGAGCGTGCGGCGGCTCGCGCTGTGCGGCGACGAGACCGGGAGGCTCATGCGCTGGAACGTCGACACGGGCGAACAGGTCGGCGATGAGTGGCGTTACCAGTTGGGCGGGGGCGGGGAGCTGGCGCTGTCGGGCGACGAGGCCGAGCTGCTCCTCATGAGTGCCGTCTCACCCAGCATCCCGCGTCTGCGACTCGACGGCGGCGGGCCGGCCGCGGCGACCCTCGGTGGGCCGGAGCTCACCGTCGTCTGGGGGTTCGACCCGACCGGCCGGTACGTTGTGCTCGGCGACACGGACACGTTCGAGGGCGAGCAGGTCCCGCACTACCAGGTCTGGGACGTCCACGAGAAGCGCGTCGTGCTCCGCATCCCGGAAGACGTCGACGCCGAAGAGGGCGCGCTCATCACGGATCCGCGCTGGGTCGGCGACCGACTCTTCGTCTGGCTGCCGGATCTCGAAACGGGCCTCCTGCCGACCGCGGTCATCGATCCCGCCACGGGCACGCTCGAACGCACGCCCCTGCCGCTGAACACGTGGTGGGTGTTCCCGGACGCTTCGGGAGAGATCGTCTACGCCACGCTCGAAGACATCCCGGAGACCGAGGAGGCGGAGTCGCAGGAGGTTGTGGCCTACGAGTTCCCATCATGGCGGCGGCTGCCGTTCCGCATCGTCCGAGTGGACGCAGAGGGCCCGGTCGTCTCCCTCTCGACCACCCCGGACGGAAACCGCATCGCCGTCACCGAGGAGCGCGGCGGCGCGGATCCCTTCCGCACCACCGTGCACAGCGACGACGGGACCGTGCTCGCCGCCGGGCTTCCCCGGGCCCAGGCGACGGTCCTGCTGCCGGACGGAACGCTGGTCGCCGCGGTCGCGGCAGGTCTCGAGCTGTACGACTCGGCGACCCTGACGAGATTGAGCGTCCTTCCCGGCCCCGGCGAGTTCGTCTGGCACCTCACGGCGAGCAAGGACGGCCAGGTGCTCGCGCACGCCTCCTCCGGCGTCGGGGTGACCCTCATCGACGGAGAGTCTCGCCGCCGTATCGGCGGGATGATCCCCGCCGGGGCGGATTCGTTCTCGTTCCTCAGTCCCGACGGCTCCGGCTTCATCACCTCGGGCACCACCGGCGTGCAGTACTGGACCCTCGATCCGGAGGCGCACGCGGAAGCCGCCTGCGCTCTCGTCGGTCGCGAACCCAGCCCCGAGGAGTGCCACGCGTACTTCGCGGAGTTCGGCGAGCAGCATCCGATCTGCGACTGATGCGCCCCCGCAGCCGACGCAGATGGCCGGCACGAAAGCGCCGGCCGCCGCCGCCCCGGTTGGGAGCGACGACGACCGGCGAGAAGCCGTGCCGGATCGGCAGGCCGTCTTGGTGCTCGAGGTCGGATCAGCGAGCGGCCGAGCCCTCGGTGTAGTCCTCGTCGACCTGCTTCCAGGCGAAGAGGGCGCGCAGCTCCTTGCCGACCGCCTCGATCGGGTGCTGGGCGGCCTTCTCGCGCAGGGCGTAGAACTCGGCGCCGCCGTTGTCCTGGTCGTCGATGAAGCGCTTCGCGAACGCTCCCGACTGGATGTCGGCGAGCACCGCCTTCATGTTCTCCTTGACGTGCGGGTCGATCACGCGAGGGCCGGAGACGTAGTCGCCGTACTCGGCGGTGTCGGACACGCTCCAGCGCTGCTTCGCGATTCCGCCCTCCCACATGAGGTCGACGATGAGCTTGAGCTCGTGCAGCACCTCGAAGTAGGCGATCTGCGGCTGGTAGCCCGCCTCGGTGAGCACCTCGAAGCCGTACTGGACGAGCTGCGAGACGCCGCCGCACAGCACGGCCTGCTCGCCGAAGAGGTCGGTCTCGGTCTCTTCGGTGAAGGTCGTCTTGATGCCGCCCGCGCGGAGACCGCCGATGGCCTTCGCGTACGACCACGCCGTGTCCCACGCCTTGCCCGACGCGTCCTTCTCGACCGCGACGATGACGGGCACACCGCGGCCGGCCTCGTACTCGCGACGCACGGTGTGGCCGGGGCCCTTCGGGGCGACCATGACGACGTCGACCCCCTCGGGCGCCTGGATGTAGCCGAAGCGGATGTTGAAGCCGTGGCTGAACAGGAGCGTCTTGCCCTCGCTCAGGTTGTCCTTGATCGACTCGGCGTAGATCCCGCGCTGGTGCTGGTCGGGGGCGAGGATCACGATCACGTCGGCCCAGGCCGCGGCATCCGCCACCGTCTTGACCTCGAAGCCCGCCTCCTTCGCCTTCTCGATCGACTTCGAGCCCTCCTTGAGGGCGACGACGACTTCGACGCCGGAGTCGCGCAGGTTGAGGGCGTGCGCGTGGCCCTGTGAGCCGTAGCCGACGATCGCGACCTTCTTGCTCTGGATGATCGACAGATCGGCGTCGGCGTCGTAGAAGATCTCGGTCACTTCGTGTTTCTCCTTGGTGTCGTCGTTTCGTCTCGCTTCGCTCGCTCAACGACCGGGGCGAGCAAGCAGGTTTCTGGTCAGCCGCGCGCGACGCGCTCGGTGATGGACTTGCCGCCGCGGCCGATCGCGAGCAGGCCCGACTGGGCGAGCTCCTTGATGCCGAACGGCTCGAGCGCCCGCAGGAACGCGTCGACCTTG
>Ga0180215_1005839_pt1 | contig 10365 bp, 5 predicted proteins | sample eDN3rd37CBELigBY_FD_128871 | JGI IMG/M metagenome (GOLD analysis project Ga0180215, IMG submission 128871) | Enriched backyard soil microbial communities from Emeryville, California, USA - eDNA 3rd pass 37_C BE-Lig BY (version 2) (version 2) | ecosystem: Environmental > Terrestrial > Soil >...
CGAGGCGGCAGCGCGGAAGAGCTCCTCGTACGCGGCGTGGGTGGTCGCGAGGTCCCTGCCGTCGAACGTCGGGCGCGGAGCCCTGCCGGCGGCCCGGATCGCCATGAAGGCTTCGTCGATCGTTTCGGCCGTGATCGGGCCGTCGACCATGTGCACCCACCCGGGTCCGACCTCCTCGGCAAGGCGCGACATGGCCTCGGTGCGGGGGACGAGCACGGGGCGATCCAGCGACAGAACGACGAACGCGAGCTGAAGGTCGCTGAGGGTCTCGAGCTTCGGCAGCACGACGAGTTCGGCCGAACTGATCTCCTGCACCTGAGCGCCGTCGGACAGTTGCTCGAGCCGTGCGGAGATCACCGCCGGATGCTGGGCGAGAGCGGATCGGATGGCGCTTTCGAGCGAGTTCGATGCCGTGCCGGCGAGTCGGAGCGTGACACCCTCGGTATCGGTGATGCGCGGGACCCCGAGCAGGCCTGTCGCCTGCGCGGGAAGCTCCGCCGCAGAGACGCAGAGCATGCGCCCCCGCACCATCTCGCCGCGCGGATAGCCGACATACCTCTCCCGGAAATGCGGATGGCGGATCACCGTGGTCCGGGCTGGGTCGGGGGACTCGGTGGACTCGTCCAACGTCACGAAAGCCGTTGCGGCGCGGTCCAGGAGGCGATGAGCCAGGACCCGGGCTCTGCCGAGCCGCGTCTTGTCAGAAGGATGAAGCGTTCGGACGAGCGCGATTCCGTGGCGCCGCAGGTTCCGCACGAAGACGAGCGCGGCGAGCAGCCTCTGGTAGCCGTTCGCGCCTCTCGTTCCGAGGAGGAGATCCAGGTTCGGATCGGCGACGTGCACGACATCGACGTCGAACGCCGTCAGCACCCCCTGCGAGAAGCGGAATCGAAGAGAGGACGGTGAGCCCACGACGTGGTCGACATATCGAAGCACCGGGGCGGGCGGACGGCCTGTCTCATGGACGACGAGCGGCTGACCCTCCGTGGGGGTCGAACGATTAGGAGGGACCACCTCCCCATACTAGGTTGGGGCACCGGGAGGGCTGTCGGTGCAGGATGTCTTCATTCGTCCGTCCGGGCAGGACGACAATCTCGGCGACTCGGCTCTGCGTGTCGGCCTCCTGCAGGCGCTGCGCAGCGACGCGCGACACCTTCACTTGCTCCTCGACGGTCAATCCTCCGATTACCTGGCCGCGATGCCGGTCACGGGCGAGACCACCGTCTACTCGGAGCGTCAATCGTGGCTCGACGCCATCAGGCGAGCCCGCGGCGCGATCTACGTGCTGAACGCCGGCGAGATCGATCCGAATCCCGAGTTCCCCTTCCCGAACAGCAGAAGGGTCGCCGAGGCGCACAGCGTTCTGGGTCGTGGTGGCGCGGTCGTCGCCGCAGGGCTCGGCGTGAAGGACACCGTGTCGGCGGCGAAGGTCGCATTCGAGGGTGTGCTGCGGGATGCCGCCGTGGTCTCATGGCGCGATCGTCCTTCGCGCGATGCGGCGGGGTTCGGCGGAGTCGCCCCGGACTGGGCGTTCGCGCTCGGCAGCCCCTCGTCGACGTGGGCGCCACCGGACGCGCGCCGGCTGCTCGCGGTCACCCTCCGGTTCGATCGCCCGTGGCCGGAGGATCGGTGGTTCGAGGATGTGCGGACCATCGCGGAACGCACCGCCACCAGGATCGTGACCCTCGCGCAGGTCGCCCGCGACGCACCGCGTGCCGTGCGTCTCGCCGACGCACTGGGCGGGGAGTACTGTGTCGCGCCGAGCACGAGGCACGACGACCTCGATTCCCACGTCCGGGCCGTCTACGCCAGGTCGCTGGCGGTCGTGAGCGATCGTGCGCACGCCCTGATCATCGGGGCGACCGAGGGTGCATACCCGCTCGGCTCGGCGGTGGATCCGCAGAAGATCCGTCGACTGCTCGACGCCGTCGGCATCGGGACGCTCACAGGAACCCACGACGGCCTGGCCGATCGCAGCGATGCTCTGAGCTCGGTTCTCCCGGATCTCGCCGGCGCGGTCGACTCCGGACGCAAGGAGCTGATCGAGCTCGGCGCCCGCATCCGCGAGGCCATGAGCAGGGTGTCGGAGGCCGAAGCAGCGTAGCGGATCCGCTCAGTCCCTCAGAAGGGCGAGCCGCACCTTCACGCGGTGCGCGAGCGGCCGCAGTGCGGGCACGAGCTGGAGCAGTGTGCGACCGAGCGGTGTCGCCTTCTGCCACGCCCGGTGCCGGAGCCCCGCCCGGGCGGGGGCCGGCGCGCCGTGCCGCCGCTCAGTCGTGGCAGACTCACCGGCCCGCGCGGCGGTCAGCCCGGCGCGGACGCCGGCGTTCTGCTCCGCGAAGAAGATCATGAGGTCGAGCAGCTCCCGCGCATCCGCGAGGGTGGGCTCGGGTGAGGACTCCGGGGGCAGCGTCCCGCTGACGGCTTGCTCGTAGAGCAGCGCGAAGTCACGCGAGCGCTCGCGCGCTGCGGCCGCCAGCGACGCGCGCGACAGCTCGGTGTACCGCTCGGGTGACGAGAGCGCGGCGACGATCTGCTGGGCCAGCGCGGCGGCATCGCCTTGGGGGACGGAGACGATGCCGTCGTTGTCGTGGTTCAAGGCGAGCCACGGCAGGTCGTACATGAATACGGGGAGTCCGCGGGCCTGGGCTTCCGCGAGGGTGAGGGGATAGCCCTCGATGATGCTCGTGTTGACGAAGGCGTCGGCCTGGTCGATCGCCTCGATCAGCTCCTGCCCGCGTCTTGGGCCCACCGCTACGACGTGCTCACTCAGACGCTGGGCGCGCGCGAGCCCGTTGAGACGATCAGCGGTCCAATCCTCCCAGTCGGGGCCGATCACCGTGAGCCGGAAGTCCGGAGCCAGCCTCTTGAGCTCCTTCGCCACGGAGATGAGCTCGCTCACCTTCTTGGTCCGCTCCTCGAGACGGCCCCACCAGATGAGGTTCATGCGGCCTCGCGGCGGCTGTTTCGGCTCCGAGACGTCAGCCGACTCCAGCAGCAGGGGTGACGGCGGGTTCGGCACATACACCGCGTGCGGCACGCCGCGGAGCTTCCAGAACGCGACGTCGAGCGGCGAGAGTGCGACGAGCGTGTCGAGCAGACGGGCGTTGTCCGCGAGCAGGCCGTGGAGCCCGTTCAGGTCGTAGAGCGGCCGGCCGGCGAAGTTGTGGAGCCAGCCGATCGTCGGGACGCCGATCGCGCGCGCCATGAGCGCGTACTCGGGCCAGTCCCGGCTGTAGAGCACCTGGTGATCGATGATCACGTCGACGTCGTGCGCGCGACAGATCTCGGCCCATTCGGCGAGGCGCTGCGGCAGCCCTCGCCCGGCCATCTCGATGAAGGTCGCGCCCTTCGGCGCAGCGGTCGGGTCGCTGCCGAACCGTCGCGCGACGATCGTGACTCGGTGGCCCGCGCGCATGAGGACGTCGGCCTGAACGAGGATGACGTTGGAGACGCCGCCCGTCGTGAGGGCACGCGTCGTGAGCAGGATGCTTCGGGATTTCGCCTGCGTGAGCCCGACCGGTCTGCTGTGGGCCTTGAGCGCCGGAAGGGCCCCGGGATAGAACCGGACCGCCGCGGCGACGATGTCGGCAGCGGGTGCGCATTCGTACAAATGGTCGAGCACCGCGGGGAGCAGATCGGGCTGGGCGTGCTTCACGAGATATGAGCACACGTAGCCGATGATCGACAGCCGCACCGATTCGTAGTTGTCCAGCAGCGGGCCGGGGTTGCTCATCCTGCGCGCGAGCGCCCTCACGGCGGGCGCGATGCTGTCGACCGATCGGATCGCCGCCGTCTGGAACCGCGCGTCGTCGATGCTGTCCACACCGTGACCGCTGCGCCCGCGTCCGAAGTGGTATCGATAGAGCTGGTCGGGGATCGAGACGTACCGCGACGCCAGCGCCGCTGCAAGGTACAGGAGAGGGAGGTCGTTCACCCGCGGCAGCTCGAGGTCCTCGGGCAGAAGAGCGTACGCGTCGCGCAGGACCTGCGTGCGGAACAGGAACCGCCAGAGCTGCCCCTGGGCCGGTTCGTCGATGGGGAACAGACCGCCCAGGACGCCATCGCCTTCGAGAGCGACGTGCTTGGGCGCGAGGCGGGACTGGTAGCCGCCGACGACGCGGCCGGTGGGATCGACGACCTCGATGGCGAAGCCCACGAGATCCGCGTCCTGATCCCGAGCCTTGGCGAACGCCTTCGCGGCTGCCTCGGGCCGGAGCTCGTCGTCGCCGTCGAGGAAGAGGACGTACTCGGCCTGCGCGGCGATCACTCCCGCGCGTCGGGCCTGGAGCGCCGAACGGTTCCGCTCCTGACGGATGAGGCGGATGCGGGGATCCCGCGCCCGGTACTCCTCGATCACGCGGGCCGTGGCATCGGTGGATGCGTCGTCGACGCAGATGATCTCGATCTCGGAAAGCGTCTGGGCGACGCAGCTCTCCAGTGACGCTGTGACCGTCTCCTCGTCGTTGAACAGGGGCAGGACGATCGAAACTCGAGGTGCGGGGATCACTGTGCTTCCGGAAGTCGTGGACTGCGCCGGCATCCGTCGACAAGCGCCGAGGACGGCAACGGCTTCCGCTCATCCTACGTGGAGGGTCGTCGGCCGCCGCTCGTGCGGTCGGAACGGCGGATCCCAACCGGCGCACGGGGTACGCACGGCCGCGCGGGGTATGATCTGACGAGTTATGCGCTCACGGGAGCGTCCCGCGACGTCCGTGGCGGTCAGAGAGGTAGCGAACTCGTGGCTGATGCACGCCTTCGCGCACCGGCCGACGGCCTTTACGCAGTAGGACGCCGTCCGCCGTTCGGTGCGTACCTCGCAGAAGCGTGGCGTCGGCGGCGGTTCGCCTTCACTCTCGCCGGCTACCGCCTCGTCGGCACCCTGCTCAAGAACCGGCTGGGCGTGCTGTGGATCGTCCTTCGACCGCTCCTCATGGCGGTGGTGTACGGATCGATCTTCAACTTCATCCTCTCGGGATCCGCGAAGCCCCCGAACTTCGTGCAGTTCCTCATCGTCGGCGTGTTCGTGTTCGAGTTCTTCACCGGCTCGTTCGGCAACGGCGCCAGGTCAGTCACCGGCAACTCGAAGCTCGTGCAGAGCCTCGGATTCCCGCGCATCCTCCTCCCGGTCTCGGTCGTGGCGGAGCAGGCCATGCGGATGATCCCGGTCATCCTCCTCCTCGGGATCCTGCTTCTGGTCCTCGGCGAGCCGATCACGTGGTCGTGGCTCCTCATCATCCCGATCCTGCTCGTCATGGGCGTCTTCAACCTCGGAGTCGCTCTCGTCGTCGCGCGCCTATCCGTGCACGCGCGTGATGTTCAGCAGATCATCCCGATCATCAACCGCGTGCTGTTCTACGCGAGCGGGATCTTCTTCAGCGTCGACGGCGCGCTCGCGGACGTCCCGGTGCTCTTGACGATCGCGCACCTCATTCCCACCTATGAGTTCATCGCGCTGTCCCGAGAGGCGCTCCTGGAGTCGTACACGGCGCCGATGATCGCGTGGATAGGAGCGCCCGTGTGGGCCGTCGTGGCGATCGTCGTGGGCGTCGTCTTCTTCTGGCAGGCCGAGGCGAGGTATGGCCTCAGTGACTAGCCAGCTCGGAACAGTGGACCTCTCTCGCGCGGCGGCCGCCGCACGCCGGCCGATGATCGTCGCCGACAACGCGCACGTCACGTACAAGGTGTACGCCTCGGGCAAGCGGTTCAACGCGCGAGACGACCTCTTCAGCCTGCGTGCGATGCGCGGTGGGCGTCAGCTGCAGACGGTCCCCGCGCTGCGCGGGGTGACCTTCACGGCCTCCGAAGGCGAGACCATCGGCGTCGTGGGTCACAACGGGTCCGGCAAGTCCACGCTCTTCCGCGCGATGAGCGGTCTCATCCCGACTTCGGAAGGGACGATCTGGGCGGCGGATCGGCCCGTGCTGCTCGGGGTCAACGCGGCCCTCATGCCGGATCTCTCGGGCGAGAACAACATCAAGCTCGGTTTGCTGGCGATGGGCTTCACCGCCGAGGAGGCGGCAGCGCGAGTCGATGAGATCGCCGACTTCGCGGAGCTCAACGAGTTCATCCACCACCCCATGCGCACGTACTCGTCGGGCATGGGGGCGCGCTTGCGCTTCGCGATCGCGTCGGCGAAGGCCCACTCGATCCTCCTCATCGACGAAGCACTCTCGGTCGGCGACCGCCGCTTCAAGGCGAAGAGCGAGCAGCGCATCCGCGAACTGCGCGACAGTGCGGGCCTCGTGATGATCGTGAGCCACTCCGTGAGCGCCCTCACCGACACGTGCGAGCGCGTCCTCTGGATCCACAAGGGAGAGCTTCGAGCGGACGGTCCGGCGGCCGATGTCATCGCCGATTACGTCAAGTGGACGAAGCAGCCCGGCAGCAAGGCCGTGGGCGCGGCATCCGCGGCACCCAAGGCCGCGTCGCGGCCGGCGAGCGCGAAGGCTCCACGGGCCGCGGCAGCCGCGGCGCCCGCGGCGCCCTCGGGCGCCCGTGCTGCAGAAGCAGGAGCCTCGGATCTCGAGCAGCTCTTCGCCGAGAAGGCCGGGCCGGGCGGGGCAGCGGCCATGCCGACCGATGCGGCGCCCACGGAGCCGCTCGGGTCAGCACCGGCTGCGCCGAGCGAGCGCGCCCCTGAAGGGGCGGCGACGACCGGGAGCGCGCCGACGACTCCCATCCGCCAAGCGAATCCTCGCGCCGCCGCACGCCGCGAGCGCTACCACCGCGAGGTGCGGCAGCAGACGCGGAAGAGGATCATCGCGCTCACGATCACGGGCGTGGCCATCCTCATCGCGATCGGAGCCGGCGCGGCGATCGCTCTCGTCGCGAACCTGCCACAGCCGCAGGAGCGGACTCCGGCGCTCGGCGCCGTTGCCGCCCAGAGGCCCGACGGGTCGGTGCCGCCCGCCATCGTCACTTTCGGGGCCGTCACGCCGACGGCCGCGTGCGAGGCCCCCGAGGGCGAGGTCGACGTGGAGCTCACGTGGGAGGTCGCCGACGCGACGCGCGTCGCGCTCGCCGCGGGGGCGACGGAGGTCGATGCGATCGCCGAGCCGATGCAGACCGACCTTCAGGCCCTTGCTCTCGGCCACGCGGTGCCCTTCCCGTGCACGGATGAGACGCGGGTCTACACGTTGACGGTGGAAGGGGCGGACGGCAACCGCGTGAGCTCCACGGTGACGGTCGCCCGCGAGATTCCGGAGCCGGAGCAGCAGCCGCCGACGTACCCGGAGCGCCCGCGTGGGGGCGTGCAGGCGCCCCCGGCGACGAACCCGCAGGCCCCGCCGCCACAGCCCGAGCCGTCGGTGGAGCCCCAGCCCCAGCCGTCGACCGAGCCGACCACCGAGCCGCCGACCGAACCGGAGCCGGAGCCGGAGCCGGAGCCGACGGTGGAACCCGACCCGGACCCCACGGAAACCGCTCCGTCCGCCTGAAGGGCCGTCGCCGACGTCGGGGCGCACGTCAACGCAGGCCGAGCCAGCCTTTCGCGCGGTGCGCCAGCGGACGGAGCCCCGGCAGCCTGCGGAGGGTCGCGCGTCCCAGAGGAGCTGCTGCGCCCCACAACGACGCCATGGGCGATGTCACGGTGGCATCGCGAGACCGACCCCGCCGCTGCGCGCGCTCCGCGAAGAACAGCATCAACTCGAGAAGCTGCTCGGCATCGCCGAGAGTCGGATCGGGGGAGAACTCGTCGGGGAGGCTCCCCGTGACGACGTCGCGGTAGAGCGCTGCGAAGTCAGGGGTCGTCGCGCGCCGTGAAGCCTCGACCGAGGCGATCGACAGGCGCGTGAACCGCTCGGGCGCGTCGACGAGCTCGGCGACCCGCTGGGCGAGGCCTCGCGCGTCGCCCTGCGGAACCGAGACGATGCCGTCGTTTCCCTGCACGAGCGTCAGCCACGGGAGGTCGTACATGACGACCGGCAGTCCGCGGGCCTGAGCCTCGGCGAGGGTGAGCTGGTAGCCCTCGATGATGCTCGTCGACACGAACACATCAGCGGCGTCCAGCGCCGCTCGCAGTTGCCGGCCACGAAGCGGACCCACGGCGATGACACGGTCGCCGAGCTTTCGACGGCGCGCCTTCGCGTTGAATCGGCGTGCGGTCAGGTCGCCCCAGTCCGGCCCGATGACGGTCAGGCGGAAGTCGACGCCGAGTCGGCGCAGCTCGACGGCCACGTCGATCAGAGAGAGCACCTGCTTCGTACGCTGCTCCAGGCGGCCCAGCCACACGAGCTCGACCCGCCCCGCGGGCGGCGTCTTCGACGCCGGCGTGGACGAGGCCTCGATGAGCAGCGGAGACGGCGGATTGGGAAGGTAGGCGGTGTGCTCGACACCGCGAAGCTTGAAGAACGCGACATCCAGAGGGGAGAGCGTCACGACCTGGGCGAGCGTGCGGGCGCAGCGGACGATGAGCGAGAGGCGATCCGTCCCGTCGTACACCGGACGGCCGACGAAGTTGTGGACCCACCCGATCGTCGCGGCACCTTCAGCGCGGGCCATGAGGGCGTACTCCGGCCAATGCTCCGTGTAGAGCACCTGGTGGTCGATGACGACGTCGACCTCATGGGTGCGGCAGATCTCCGCCCATTCTTCCAGCCGATCGACGACGCGGCGCGCGCCCATCTCCACGAACGGGACGCCGTCGGGAACCGCGCTCGGATCGCTCTCGCCACCGCGAGCGACGACCACCACCCGGAACCCCGCTTCACGCAGGAAGCGCGCCTGCGACGCGAGCACCGTCGACACCCCTCCCGTTCGCAGCGAGCCCGTCGCGAGGAGGACGCTGCGCACAGGGCGGTCGCCCAGTCCCTGCCACTCCGTGTGGAACCTCAGAGTCGTGAGGGTCGCGGGGTAGAAGCGCGCCGCCGCGTGGACGATGTCCTTCCCGGAGGCGACGGTATGCAGGTGCGCGAGCGCCTCGTCGAGGACCGTGCTGTCGCTCCGCTCAATCAACTGGAAGCACACGTAGCCGATGATCGACAGTCTCGCCGACTCGTAGGACTCGAGCAGGAGATGGGGATCGGAATGCGTGTGGGCGATCTCATCCACGGCGGGGCGGATGCTGCTGATCGAGCGGATTCCGGACGCATAGAACTCCGCGCGATCGAGGCTGTCGACGCTGTGTCCGCTCCCGCCCCGGCCGAAGTGATACCGATACAGCCGCTCGCGTGTCGACGCGTAGCGGGTGGCGAGCGCGGCGACGAGGAACATGAGCGGGAGGTCGTTCATGCGGGGGAGGACGAGATCCTCGGGCAGCAGCTCGTAGGCCGCGCGGAGCACGCTGACGCGGAAGAGGTGGCGCCACAGCTGTCCCTGCGCCTGCTTCCCGACCGGGAAGAGGCCGCGAAGCACATCGGCGCCCTCGAGGAGCGCGTGCTTTGGCTGGAGCCGCTCCTCGTAGGCTCCGCCGGTCCGACCGTCCTTCTCGACCACGGTGACACCGAATCCCACGAGGTCGGCACCTGTCGCCTCGGCCTTCGCCAGGGCGATCTGCGCGGCATCCGGTGTCAGCTCGTCGTCGCCGTCGAGGAACAGCAGGTGATCCGCACGTGCGGCGAGGATGCCGGAGCGCCGAGCCTGGAACGCCGACAGGTTGCGGTCGTGGCGGATGAGGCGCACACGCGCGTCGCGCTCGCGGAACGTCTCGATGACCTCGACGGTGCGGTCGGTGGAGGAGTCATCGACGCAGATCACCTCGATCCGGTCGATGGTCTGCGCCATACAGCTCTCGAGCGCCGCCGCGATCGTGGCCTCGTCGTTGTGCACGGGCACGACAATCGAGACAAGGGGCGCCGGGTTCATCGCAGATGAGTTTAGGCGGGGAGGCCGCGGCGACGGCCACCGTGGCCCGAGCGGTCGGAACTGCGCATATACGCTGAATCCATGAAGATCGCTGTCGCCGGCACCGGCTACGTCGGCCTGTCCAACGCCGTCATCCTCGCGCAGCACCACCAGGTGCTCGCGGTCGACGTCGATCCCGACAAGGTCGACCTGATCAATCGGCGGGTCTCGCCCATCGTCGATGCCGAGCTTCAGGAATACCTGACGACGCGCGATCTCGATCTCACCGCTACCCTCGATGCGGCACCCGCGTATGCGGCGGCCGACTTCATCGTCGTCGCGACTCCGACGGATTATGATCCCGACACGAATGCCTTTGACACCTCGAGTGTCGAATCGGTGATCGATGAAGTGCTCGCCGTGAACTCAGCCGCCGTGATCGTGATCAAGTCGACCGTCCCTGTCGGGTTCACCGCGCGTGCGCGCGCGGACCGTCCCGGCGCGACCATCGTGTTCTCACCCGAGTTCCTCCGCGAGGGGCATGCCCTCCACGACAACCTCTACCCGTCGCGCATCGTCGTC
>Ga0180215_1005843_pt1 | contig 10362 bp, 12 predicted proteins | sample eDN3rd37CBELigBY_FD_128871 | JGI IMG/M metagenome (GOLD analysis project Ga0180215, IMG submission 128871) | Enriched backyard soil microbial communities from Emeryville, California, USA - eDNA 3rd pass 37_C BE-Lig BY (version 2) (version 2) | ecosystem: Environmental > Terrestrial > Soil >...
CGGCGATGGCGTAGCTCGGTTTGTCGGCGGCGACCGCACCGGCCGGGTCCGGCCACACCAGCGTGGTCGCGGCGCGGCTGCCGCGAACGCCACGTGCCGACGCTGCTCCCCTGCCGCGGGCCGACGGCGTCGCGGCGTTCGAGGCGGCGGTGGCCGCCGCGTGGAGCAGGTCCGGCTCCTGTGCCCCGAGGTACGACAGGCACTCAGCTACTAACGCCGGCACGGCGGACGACGTGCCGCGGAACCGTGCGCCGCTGTCGAGCACGCCGGCCACCAGCCGATGCACCACAGACGCAGCCGCCGGCTCCACCACGCCGTGATCGCCCGCCCAGTCTGTGTCCAATGCCAGGACGGCGCTGCGGTGGCTGCGCAGGAACTGGGCGAGCACCTGCAGCGCCAGCTCGCTCACGACCGCGTTGGCGTCGCCGATGCTGTCCAAGATTGGCTCGAGCACCTTGGCGGCGGCCTCCGGCGTCAGGGCCGGTGTCATTAGCTTGCCGCGGTCCTTCTCGGCCTCCTCCAGCACCGCGTCTAGGGGCTGCAGAGCCGTCAAACCGCCGCCCGGACGCAGCAGTAGCAGGCGCCGAAAGTACCGCTTGAGCACATCCCTCCGGTGCACGAACAGGTAGCTCACTAAGTGCGCCACGGCCGCGGGCACCTCCACCGTCGATGGGGGCGGCCATGCGGCGGCCAGACCGTGCATTGCGACGGCCACCAGCGTGTTTAACCAGCGAGCCAGGTCGTCCACGCTGAGCTGGCGCACAAAACACACGTAGGCCTCGTACGCCTCGGTGCGGACGTCCGCGTGCGCCAGGGCGATTTGGAATAGCTTGATCACCTGGTATCGCCAGGAGACCGCTTCCAAGCATGCAGCGACCCGGCTAATACTACGTCAGTAAGTGCATAGGGAGGAAAACAACATCGACCGTGCACGCATTACGCACCTCGTCGGCCGCCGACACAGCGGCCGCGCCAATCGAGTTGAACGTGTGCGCCAGCGCAGCCATTCGGCGCCGCAACGCTGCAGGCGGGGCGTGCGCCGTGGCGCGCGGTGCCAGTAGCGCTTCCTTGCACTCAAAGATGAGGTGGCGGAGGCCGTCAGCCAGGATGCGCGCGCGCATCTGGCGCGGCGTGGGCGACGGCACTCCCTCGAACGGCAGCAGCACGTGCGCGACCTTGTCCAGCACGGCCAACGCGGCCGTCGCGGGCCGGTGGTTATAGTCGGCGAGCCGCGCGCCGAGGTCCTTGCCGATCGAGGCCTGCGCCGCGCTGACGTACGAGTACAGGAACACCTGATTGAGGAGGTGCGACTCCTGCTCCATGCTGCTGTCGGCATCTGCGGTCTGGATGGGTGTGTACTGGCGGAGCAGCGTGAGGGCCGTGTCCAGCTGCACCTGCGTGCCGTTCTCCAACAGGTGCACCAGGATGGCCGCGATCTGGTGCACGAGCACGTCGGTGATCCGCCGCTCCAGGACCGTCGCGGCCGCCCATTCCAGTAGTGGCCGGTTGTCCTTGGCCACCATGACTGGCACGGCCCGCTCGGCCAGTGGTCGGTAGAATGCGGCGGGTTGTGTGGCGCCCGCGAGGCGCAGCAGGGTCCGCATGCGGCCCTCGTTCGCCTTGGCGTCTTGGACCATTGTGTATGCCGCGCCCGGCGACACGCGCAGCAGTAGCACCGACAACGGCTGGCCGCGCTCGGCGCACAGGGCGTGGATCTGCCGTTGCCATGCAATTGAAATAAATTTAGCCCGTTTGCAATGTCAGCGCCGACAGCAGCAGCGCCATCCCGTGGACAAGCGCATAGTCGGCCGTACGTATTCGCAGACGAGGGCGCACACGGCCGGATGGGGATGGTCCAGCAGGTGGTACAGTATGTCAAGCACGGCCGGCTCGAGCCGGTCCTCACAGTCGCTCCTGCCAACGTGGGGCCGCGCACGCCCACTGGCATCCGCCGGTACGAGAGTCAGCCTGGCTTGCATGCATGGCAAGCAATATTGCGCTTCTCTGGCATGTCTGGACCTGGCCAGTGCGTCCAGCAGCAGGCGCAGCATGGCGTCGAGCCCGACTACCACCGACTCGGTGGAGTCTTCTGACGCGAGGTCCGCGGCTGCTTTGCACAGCTGGCGCCGCGCGGCGACGGCGGCGTCCGCCCACCAGGCGTCTGGCGCCTTGCGCTGGTCTTCGTCGTCGTTGCTTGCGAGCGCGTCCGTGACGATGGCGGCCGTCACGCGCTCCAGGCGCAGGAGTGCACCCAGCGCAAGACTGGTGGAACATTCCATCCAAAGGGACCGGGGGCGGCGCGGTAAGCATTCCGCCTCAGGAAAATACGGAATGGGCGCTGCGGCCGACGTACCGGCATCGCTCGCGGATGGTGCCCACGGACGCGTCAATCAACACCTCCAGCAGCGCGCGAAACACGGGGTTGTCGAGGCGGCACGGCGCCGCCGCCAGCACGACGGCAGGCGGCGGCGCGGTGCGCGCGCGTTCGACCCAGTGCCGGGCCAGCCGCCTGGCGAGGGCGGCGGCGGGCGCCACCAATGTCTTGGTGCGAAGCTGGGCAGTGACCTTGGCCCACGCGTCGGGCGCCCACGGATCCGGCTCACCATCCGTGGTGCGGCGGTATGCGTGGGGACCGGGACCGCCCGCTGCCATCCCATCGCAGTAGGCGCACCGCAGTGTCAGCGCGCCGTCCAGCCACGGCGGCGTGGCCGCCAACTCGTCTTCGTCGTCGTCGGTGGCGTCCTCCTCGTTCTGGCGGGAAGCGCCCCGCGAGGATTCGTCTGTAGGCAGCTCCACTAACAGACGCTCCGCAAACATACATGGCGCCAGGGCGCTGGGCAAGGCAGAGAGGCGCTCGCCAAAGTCGCGCTGCGCCCGAGCCACCTCCATCTGCAGTGGCGCGGCGGCGTCGCCATCGCCGCTCGCCCGAAGCACGGCTGCAAGCACGGGCGCAAGCGCGATGGCAGTCTCCACCGCCGGTACGGCATGCGGCCCGAGCGTTGCGGGCGCATGACGGAGCACGTGGCGGAACGTGGCGCTGCGCCAGTGCGGCGCCAGCGGAAGCACGGCGAGCGTCTGCATCGCCACCTCCCAAAACGGCCGCGACAGATGCTCACTGCGCCACCGCCACACGGGCCACGCCGCATGTTCCTCGGTTAGCTTGACAAACGCTATGGCCTCGGCGTGGAGCGCGGTGCCACCGCCGCGACCGTCGTGCAGCATCGCCACTGCCCGCAGCGGCACGCTGCATAGCAGCCAGATGAGCTGGAGCGTCGGCGTCGCCTCATCGCCCCTTCCGACTGGGCCATCGCCGGACGCTGCGCGAACGCGCTGGCGGCACATGGCCAGCGCGCACGACCGCAGCGCTTGAAAGAGGGCCGCCCACGCGGGTGACCACACACCCGCCGGCAGGAGGCCTTTTTGGAGCACAGCAATCAGGCGGTCATGGACGGCATACAGTACCGCTGTCCGCACGGCGGCCGCCGTCGTGCCCTGCACAGCGTCCGTGTCGTGGCGCATCGTCCATTGCAGGGCCACGTCGAGCACTGCCCACGCCTGCGGGTCCGCCTCCGGAACGGTGGCGCCCGGCAACGGTTGCAGCTGGCTCGCCCAAAAGAGAGCGACCGGGTTGGCCTCCGCGGCGGGAGGCGCAGAGCTCGCACGGCCGGCGTCGGAGCGCAGCCGCTTGACCAGCGGCTCGTCCGCGCCCATTGCAGCGCCCGCTTGGTTCGCCCTTGCCAGCGTCGCACTGAGCACGTCCAGCAGCGCCGCGCGCTCGCGGCGGCGCAGGGCCAGCATCGCAGGGCGGTCCTCCCGGGTGAGATGGGCGGCGACGGTGCCAACGGCAACGGTGGCCCACGCACGCCACTGCAAGGTCTGCGCTTCGGCAGGCAGTGCCACCCACGCGGCACGGGCCACGGCGGCGGCCGCGGTGGCGAGCGGTGCAACGGCGGCAGTCTCCAAGGCGGTCGCCTGGAGGGCGTCCAGCAGGGCACCGGCCGCGGCGGCGCCGACGCCCGCCGGGGCAACCGCCGTGAGCAAGTCCGCCGTGGCCATTAGGGCGGCCTCGGGTACGGCAGCGGCCAGCATGGCGGCGGCGAGGAGGGCCACGTCGTTTGCGTCGAGCAAGCTGACGCGCGCCAGCGCGGCCTCGCGGTCTAGGTCTCCGTTGGCGCGCTCCATCTGCCATGCCTTGTGCACCACCAGGAGCGCGGCCTTTCGCACGCGCCGGCACCGACGGGGTGCCACCGGCAAAATTAGCATGCGTTCGAAGCGCATCAGCAAGTTTGGATATGAGTGCGTACCGACACCACGTCGGCGTGGGCGCGCACAGCCGCCGCCACGCCCTCTGGCCGCTGCAGGACGAGCCACAAGTACCGGGCCGCGGCGTGGCCGACTGCGGGCAGCACGGCGACCAGCGGCGCTGCTGGCGCGTCCTGGAGCAACACGCGCAGGACATGCAGCGCCCCAGCATGGACGGCCGCGCCGCGGCCATGCTGGCGCCCTTCGTGGACCACCGTTGTCAGTTCCTACGCACATCCCCGAATGCAGGCACCGTGGGACAGACAGCGGCGATGAATACGCGCCGCGTGCCACCGCTCGCGTTGGCGGCGCGAGCGTACCGACACGAGCCGCTCGGGAGGCGGCGGCAGGTCGGCGGCGACTGCCGGCGACCCCGCGAACTTGGGTGTTTGCAAGCCTGTGATGGCCATGTATAAAGCAATGTGGCGTGCAGAGCGTGATGAGTACGCCGTTGGGCCAGCCGATCGCTGTGCACCACCGCTGTACCTCGGAGGACGTGCACGGCCAGCAGGACCACGCTGGCGTGGAGCAGCGGCGCGCGGATCCGCAAGAGCCGCGCCAGCACGTCCAGCGCGGCGGTCAACTGCGCCGCCACGGGTGCGAGTGCCGCCGACTTGGCCAGGACCAGCACGCCACGTAACAGCTGCAGCGACAGCCACAGCGGTGACAGCGCCGGCTGCTCCGTCGGCTGCGAGCCTTCCAGGTATTCCGGTGGCCGTGGCGGCCCGGCGGCCGCGGGGCTTTCGCCCAGGTCGATCACATTGGGCTTGAGTGCCACCACACGGGTCACAATGTCGGCGGCGATCTTGAGCGCCGAGGCGGCTGTGTTCGTACCCTACCGCGCGTTCGCCGGGCGCCGTAAGCTGAGCAGGGGCACGCATGTCAAGCACTCATTCGGTGCAGCTTACCTTCGGCTGGGCTATGCCACTTGCAGTCCAGCAGGCCGCGCGCAAAGCCCGCACGCATGGCGTACAGCTCCTGCCGCGACTCCTGCGACGATGTCTGCGACGCCGGCACCGCGTCTGTGGCCATGGCCATGGTCGGCCGTGCCGGGGGCCCGCGCTCGCGGGAGCGGTCACTTTTCGGTACTACCAGCCACTCCAATCTAGGAGCAAGTACTCATATTCGGCCAAGCACATGACGGCGCTACTGCAGCATTCTAGTGACGTTCCTCTACGTGCTCCTACTACCACTCTGCGTGCTCTGAAGCGTGCTCCTTAGCGCTCTCCTCAGCATGCTGCTCAGCGTGCTCTGTCGCAAGCGCCACGGTTGCGCCAGTTTAAAAAAGATTCGCGCCAAAATGACGTCCCCGATTCGATGACGTCACGGTTATTGCCACCCCAAAGCCATATAGGCCATCCGGATCGTAACCAGGAAGAGCGTTCTTTCCGCTTTCGCCTTTGCACGCAAGACGCAACCGACCGGGAGCCGCTCTGCAAGGCGCCTTCTAGCTGGCGGTAATGCAAGCGCGCGACAAAGCCCACCATCTGAACGTTAACGCACCCTCTCAGATCGCTCTCTGACCCGCTTCTGACCTGTCTCTGACTCGTGTCAGAAAGTGTTCGGTACGCCGTGTGGCGCGTGACCCGCTCGCTCTTCTCTCTTCTCTTTCTCTGCCTGCGCAGGCGGCGCCCTCTCGCGCGGTGCGGCTTAGAAAAAGGCCGGACCAACTGGCCACGCTGGCCGCGACATCCACGTCGGGACGCTGGAACACTGCTAGCTGTGCGCTATGGACAAAGAGAAAACGGACATCGCGCGCAGCGTGGGTGCTATTGGAGCCGCTCTTTTCCAAGATCGAGCAGTGGCCTTTGCAGTAGTTGCCGCGATCCGGTTGGGACGCCAGCGCTGCGCCACCGGGGCTTTTCGGAGACGTGTAATAGGCTGCTAGCGCGGACCATGTTAGCGGCGCGGAGTGGAGAGCAATGTGTTGGGAAATCGTGGGGCTGGATACCGTTGCGTCAGTCCGTGCGCATGTTTGCAGCTTCCATTGCCGAACGCCGCCCTGCATGGCTCGGCCGGCCAATGCCATTGAAGCTGGTAGTCGAGCAGCAATTTACGTGTCGTACGAGGTGATCCTGGTGAAGCGTGAGCGTAACGTTGCGCGCTATTGGCATTGTCAGCGATCTGAGCTGTGGCGGTACTGAGAAAAAAACACCCTGCGCATCGCGCAGCTCGACACGGTAGCAAAAGAAAGCAGCAGTCAAAGCGTGTGAAGCAGTCACTGGAAAGGATGGCATCTTGGCTCTTTCCCTTATGGCCCTTCCATGAACTGCTCTTACCCTACTTTCCCAAATATCTGCTAACGGCACGTCGCTTGCATACTTGCCTGCTTGCTATCACCCACGCATTATTACAGGTTAGTTTCTAGTCTCGCGCGATCCGCGTCAAACCCACTCGCCACCATGGATGCCTCCAAGGTTGCTGGCTCGGCTGCTCTTATGGCGGCTCTGACCGTCTCGCAGGCGGCGGGCGCCCAGGCCTTCGATGGCGCTGACGCCGTTGCGCTCATCATTGGCCTCATCATGGCCTTCGTCCTCATCTTCGCCGGCCTTGGCTGGTATTCGCGGCGAGTCTAATCTGCTTGCAAAACGTCAAGGATGACCCTAGTGTGTGTGTGTGTGTGATTTTTTGTCCTTTTTTGGGTGTCACCCATGCCATGGACGGACTCCGCGGCCGCCGCAGCGGCCTCTGCTGCTCCTCGCACGCGTGTTTGGGAGCCGTAGAACTTGTACTTTTGCCCGTTAATGAATTGGGTCGTGCCCTTTCGCCTGTGCGTTGCGCCGCATAACCGCAAGAGCCACCAAGGTTATGGCAGAGTCCAACATGGCGCAAAAGTATCTAAACACTGTACAAATGCGGTGCTAGTGCTTGATAATGGGCGGTGAGTCCCTGAGCTCGTGCCGGCCTTTGTCCACGTTGAGCTCTGTGCGTGGCGGCGTGACCGAGAATGAAGCAACAACAAAAGCATTAGGCAACGGCAGAAAACTGTGCGGCCACCACCGGCGTCGCACGTACTAAAGGTGCCGCGCTCCGTGCGCTGTCCCTGCACCACGTTGCGCCGCAGGAACACCGCCAAGTTGTTGGTGTCCTTGATCAGCTGTCAAACCGTGCCCACCGGTCTGAGTACTCACCGATTAGCCGTCAGCGGCAGACCGCCGAAGCCACCTCAGTCGCCGCTAGGCGCCCGACAGACCTTTTCGATCATCACCGGGTCCGTCAGGTCCCGCCGTTTCTCAAACTCGGACCGGACCTTCTCGTAGGACATTGCGGCAGTAGGCCCCGCCCGGCATCTGCCGGCCTGCAGGTCAGCACAGGCAAGGGCCGGTGGCTTCCGTTTGCGGCCATGCGCGTACTTTGCAGGGCGTAGTCGTCCCCCGCAAAGGCGACCCGCCGGGCGCGAACCAGGTTACGGTATGCGGCCAGGACAGCCTGTTTGAGGCCGTCGGCCGACCGCGCTGCCATGGTGTCGGGCTCGCGCTTCACGTGGGCTCCCTGCGAACTTACAAGTCTAGGCCATGTACGTCACCCCAGTCGATTAAACATGGCGTCCTTGGTCAGCACACACTGCAGTGGTCGCTGCCTCTCCTGCACCGCTGAACACCTCAGCAAAGGGACGGCAGCCGCCCAAGAACCGGCAGCATATTGCGGCGTACCTCCACGCCGCACTTACGATGACGTCATCCGTCCGAATGGACTGGTCGCCTAACCATTGATTCAGCGTTCTGTGTACGCGTTTAGTTGCTTCCTCACCGTGTGCTGCGAACGGCCAACCGCCTCGCGAGTGCATGGGCTAACACGGGAATCCTCGGTTGGTGTTACGGCAGGCGTGGCGCTGGCGGCAGGCCGACATTTGGCGGGGACCATACAGTGATACGACACCACGACAGGTTCGGACGCGCCCAGCGCGGCATGCCGGGGGAAGACGACACGGACCGTCCTGACAAGCGCGTCTTTCCAGTTGACCTTATGCGATGGCCAGTGTAGAGACGATGGAGGCAACCGGCCGGCCGGCCCGGCGGCCGCCGTCCGTGCCCACGCCTCACGGAGCACGCTTGTCTTCCGCCGGGAAAAAGCGCCAGCGGCGCCGGAGGCGGCCGGCCACCGCGCCGCCCGTAGTGGCCGCCGCCCACCGCCGCGAGCGACCACGGACGGGCGACGTTGAGGACCCGCCGTCCGCGGACGCCGTGACGGCGGACACTGGCGCTGTTGCCCCCTCCGCTGTCGGGACCAGTACCATCACGTCGTTCTCGCAAATGATGCTCCAGCCGGCCGTCCTCCTGGCGCTCACCGACGCGGGCTACCTGCGGCCATCGCCCGTCCAGCGGCAGGTCATTCCGCTGGGCAAGCTCGGCGTCGGTACGGCCACGCAGAAGCCGGCGGCTCTCCGGGAGAGGGGACGCGGCTCAGACGAGGCCGGTCTAAACTGCTGGTCATTGCCGGATCGCAGACATTGTCGCCCAGGCCAAGTCGGGCACGGGCAAAACGGTCGTGTTTGCCGTCTTAGCATTGGAGCTGCTGCGTCCGGCGCTGAGCGCCCCACAGGCACGGCCGGACCGCGCGCCACAGGTGGTGGCTGTGCCTGGCTGCTGACGTGATGTGACACTAGAATGCGAAACGCGCTGGCGCAGGTGCTGGTGCTCATGCCGACGCGCGAGCTGGCGCAGCAGGCGCACGGCGTTATGAAGACGCTCGCCGCGCGCCTGCCGTCCGTACGGGCCGCGCTGGTTGTCGGGGGCGTTAGCAGCGCCAAGCAGGACGCCGAACTGTGCAGCCAGGCCCAGATTATCGTGGGCACGCCCGGTACGGCCGCCAGACGACAGCATGGCCGTAGGAGCTGTACCGCTGACGACCACACCACGTTGTGTGCTTGAGCGATGGAACGCTGCTAGGGCGGCTGGCACACGTGTGTAAGCAGGGCGCTGTCCCGCTGGACCACCTGCGCCTGTTTGTCATGGACGAAGCGGATCGCCTGCTGGACGGCGCGTTCGCGGACGAAGTGCGGTACGGCTACGGCGCCGGGCGCAGGGGACAAGGATCAATCGCAGCTCACGAGCGGTGCAATGACATCGGCTGGCCGCCGGCCCGCCCAGCGAAATCATGGCCATGTTGCCGGTCCGGCGGCAGGTCCTGGCTTTCTCTGCCACCTTCTTTGGCCACGTCAAGGACACCTTGCTGGCGTATATGCGTTCACCCGAGTGGGTCCGCGTCGGCAATACCGATGCTGCCCTCGAAGGTGCGCAACTGGCAGACTACGACGCGCTGGACCTGCCATGTCTTAATCAGGCCAAATGCACGCTTCATTCCACACACCGTGTTGTTGTGGTCCAGGCGTGCACCAAGTGATTGTGGCGGCCGACCCCGCGACCAGGTTTGCCAACCTGTTCGTGCGGTACCAGTGGAAGGTGGCCCGACTTGTGGAGGTGCTGGATCGTGTGCCGTTTCAACAGTGCCTAGTCTTTCTCAACCATCGCTCGCGGTACGCGTGTGCGTACGCCATTGTCACAGTGGAAACTCGACTGCTTACAATGCCGCTCTGCTAATAACACTGCGGCGGAATGATGCTGGTTATGCAGCGCGGAGCTGCTTGCGCGTACCCTGAACGACCGCAGTTGGCATACCGGTTTCATTGAAGGTGTGAGCGAGGTAACGACTTAGCCCAGTTTTGTTCTGCAACTAACTGTCCAGCTTGCTAGCCTTGGTCGACGAGCGGATAGGCACCCAAACGCAGGAACAGCGCTTTCGCACCATGGCCGCGCTGAGAGAGTTTCGGCTGCGCGTTTTGGTGACGTCCGATTTGGTATGTTGCAGTACAGTTTGCCGCGATTGATCCCGCGTTCACGACTCAGATTATAACGTGTGCCTGATTGATTCGGCGCCCAGCTTGCGCGCGGCATCGATGTCGAACGGATCAATCTGGTGGTCAATCTGGACGTGCCGGAGGAGACGGCAACCTACGTGCACCGCATCGGCCGCGCCGGCCGCTTCGGCACGTACGGCCTGGCCATCACCATCGCAGCGCCCGACGAGCTGGACCGGTTACGTGGGATCGACGCGGCGACG
>Ga0180215_1005844_pt1 | contig 10362 bp, 6 predicted proteins | sample eDN3rd37CBELigBY_FD_128871 | JGI IMG/M metagenome (GOLD analysis project Ga0180215, IMG submission 128871) | Enriched backyard soil microbial communities from Emeryville, California, USA - eDNA 3rd pass 37_C BE-Lig BY (version 2) (version 2) | ecosystem: Environmental > Terrestrial > Soil >...
AGGACACAGCCCCCGATCCTGCGCTTCGCTCGGGGATCGACCACGCCCAACCCGCAGCCTAACGCGAGCATCCCGGACCGTCGATGCCGCGAGCCCCTTGACACTTTCATCCGTGGAGCGCAGCTTGCTCCAATGGCCGGGCGGGAAGGCGTAGAAGGCGAGGATGTCGGGCTCGGCGTCTTCGAGCAGCGTCGCGATCCGCGAGCCGGCCGTCGAGGTGGGCGACGGCTTCGGAGAGCCGGTCGCGGGCTTGGGCGAGGGTGTCGGCGTTGAAGATCGGCGGATCAGGGCGCCGAGCAGGCCGTGTTGGTCTTTGCGGGCGTGCCCGAAGCAGTCGCGTAGGAAGTGCACGGTGCAGCGCTGCCAGGCGCAGCCGAGGACTTTGGCGATCGCGGCCTTTAGGCCGGCGTGGGCGTCTGAGATGGCGAGCTGGACGCCGATCAGGCCGCGTTTGACCAAGCCCCGTAGGAACGCGGTCCAGAAGGCTTCGGTCTCGGCCTCGCCGACGTCGATGCCGAGGATCTCGCGGCGGCCGGTTTCGTGCACGCCGTGCGCGATCACCAGCGCCTTGTTGACCACGCGTCCGCCATCGCGGACCTTCTCCAGCTTGGCGTCCAGGAACAGGTACGGGTAGCGTCCCTCCAACGGGCGGGTGCGGAACGCGTCGACGTGCTCACCCAAGGCTTGGCAGACGCGGCTGACCTCGCTCTTTGAGATCCGCAACCCCAGGCTCTCGACCAGCTGATCGACCCGCCGGGTCGAGACGCCGCACACGTACGCCTGCTGCACGACGGCCAGCAGCGCCTGCTCGGAGCGCTTGCGCGGCTCCAAGAAGCTCGGGAAGTAGCTGCCTTGGCGGAGCTTGGGGATCTGCAGCTCGATTTCCCCAGCCCGCGTGTCCCATCGCCGCGGCCGATAGCCGTTGCGATGCGTCGCGCGGTCACCCGGGCGGCGCTCACCGCGCTCGGCCCCGATCAGCTCTGAGACCTCGAGCTCCATCATCTCGCGCGCGACGGCCTTGACCGCTTCGCGAATCACGTCAGCGTGCTCATCCAGCAGCACCTGCTTGACGACCTCCTCGATCGTCATCCTGTCGGCACCGGCCACGCGGCACCTCCTTTGAAAGTCGAACCGTGAAGAAGTCCGACGATCATCGGCGCCGCGTCGGCCGGATCCACCCCGTTCCGTCCGACACCGTCCTACACCACGCTACGGGACGTGACCCTCTTGAGTGTCGAGTCGGTTCAGCGTCATCCTGCGGTCTCGTAGCGTCATGCACGTGGGCCCCGCAACCGGGTTCTGTGCGAGGTAGCGGCGTATGACGGAGCGTGTTGAGCAGATCTCGGTACGGCTCGAGGAGCCGACGTGGCAAAGCCCTGACGACGCGGGGTTTCGTCGTCTCTCGGAGCCGATCCGCGGGAAGGCCGACGGCGGGAGAATCATTGAAGTTCAGATTGGTCCACGAGTGACCGCCGCCTGACCGCGATCTTGCTGTCGGGTCTCGGTGAGCCGCTGTTGTGTGTTCACGAACAACCTTTGGACGAATTGCGGATCGACGGGCACGGAAGCACCCCGGTTAGCTGCCCATCCATGGAGGCGATGAGCGCATGGATCCGGTGATCTACGCCTCGGCGTCGTCGGTTGGCTGGCTCGATCTCGATGCAGCGGCGAGCGAGCGGGTCGCAGAACTGCTGCGCGCGCTGGAGGAGCCGGGAACGCTCGACCCACTGGGACTGGGCACGGTCCGTGATGCCTTTTCCGCGATGCTCGTGCCCGGCACCTCAACCGTCCAGACGCGAGTGCGGTACTTCGTGTTCCTGCCGTGGATCTTCAAGCTGCTCGAGGCCGAGCGTGTCGCTCCGGGGGCCTTCGCCGGCCGGCTGCGACATCATGAGGCGCGCCTGATCGATTGCCTGCGGCACCTCGGACGGAATGAGGGCGTGATCGGCTTCCGTGCGGGTAGGAAGGTCGTTCGCCTCCCCAGCGAGATCTACTGGGGCGGGCTCGGCGCTTGGGGCGTGCGCCGGTACGACCTCAGCCTCAGTGAGTATGGAAAGCGCGTGGCAGCGTTCGGCAGGCGGGGTACCGACCGCGACGACGACGGAAACGCCACCGGCCCGGCGTCGTCGATGTGGGTTCCTTTGCCGGAGCCGCCCGAGGGTTTTCTGAACGAGCCGATCGACTTCGACCTCACGGCAGAGGAAGCGACCTTCCTGGTCGATCGGATCCGTCAACGACAACCTGGCTCGTTGTTGGCGACGATGTGCTCGCGCCCCTACGAAGCGGCGGAGGCCGACTTCCCCTGGGACCTGCGAGGTCCTGCGCTTTCTGCCGAGCTCAACGATGTCCTGCGTCACGCGCAGTGCTTCTCGGAGTTGACCGTCGGGCCACAGCACGTCTACAACGTCCTGCTCGCGCGGCAAGCACGCGCCGAGTTGCAGTGGGACACGACAGCGCTCGAGGAGAGTGAGCTGGCAAGACTGGCCGAGTGGACGGGCATGCTGGCCGATCGCGGTCCTGAGCTTCAGGCCTGGGCGGACGAACTGGATTCGTTCTGGTCGCTCGTCGGGTCGCAGGGGCACATCCCGGACGCGACCCGCGCGTTCATCGAGCGGGTCGTGCAGCGAGCGCTGGCGGACCCGGGTACGTTCGCGGAGGACGCGGCCGTGCACGCGTTGCTGCGGGAGCGAGAGCTTCGGTTGAAGACCAAGCGCGCGCGGCTTGCCAATCGATCAGCGCTCGAGGCGTGGAACCAGGCGCCATTCGGCGGCCAGCTCAGCTTCCGCTGGCCGATTGCGCGCAGTTATCTCGCCGACATCGCTGCCGGGCTGGCGAGGATCGCCTGATGCTGCAGCCGGGAAATCGCCTGACGTTGGTCGATGCGATGCGTCCTCCGCTCGGCTTCGGGCTCGACTCGGCCATGGCGGTGACGTTCACACTCGATCTGCGGGCGCTGCTCGCCGCCCCCGCCGCGTTCGTGCTGGGCGCGACGAGTGGCGGACGCGAAGACGCCGGACAGACCGAGCCCGTCGAACTGCTGCATGCGCTGCGCTCCCACGCCGGCAGGCTGACCGTGTTCAGTCAGGTCGGGGAGATCGCGCTGCCACCCGCGCGTCGCGTCTTCACGTTCCTCGAGCGCGTGGTGGTTCCGGTCAGGGCCCCGTTGCGAGGTGTCGTCCATCCCAAGGTATGGGTGCTGCGCTACAGCTCGGAGGGTTCGGCTCCCCGACTGCGTGTGCTGGTGGGCAGCCGGAACCTCACCTTCGACGAGAGCTGGGACACGATCGTTCGACTTGACGAATCGGCTGACGGCGTCGGTGCGGACCTGAGCCAGGTCGGACGGCTCTTCGACGGCCTGCTGCGGCACGCACGCGGCCCGGTGGCTGCTGAGCACGCCGAGCGGGTCAACTCGCTCGTCCAAGCATTGGAGACGACGCGTTTCGCGCTGCCTGCCGGCGTTGACGAGCTCAACGTCCACGTGTTGGGCTTCGCCACCGGCACCTCGCCCCTGCCCGCGGACGTAGATCGTTCGCTGATCGTCTCGCCGTTCGTCAACGACGAGTTCTTCACCTCCGTGCACCCCCACCCGGTCGACGCCCTGGTGAGCCGCCCGGAGTCGCTCGACCGGCTCGGCGAGGGTTCGCGCGCACGAATCGGCCAGACATACACCTTCGACGATGGCAGCGCGTTCGAGTTGCGCGCAGCTGACGAACGACGGTCCCCACGCGACCCAGGGCGGCCGCTAGTTGGCCTGCACGCGAAGGTCTTCGCGTTCGAGCGGGGCCGCCAGGCGCGCGTGCTCCTCGGCTCGGCGAATGCGACTGGGGCGGCGTTTGCACGCAATATCGAGATCCTGCTCGAGCTCGTCGGAGCGAAGCACGTGATCGGTATCGATCGGCTTTGCGGCGGGACAGACGACGAGAACGGGCTCGACACGCTGTTCCTGACCTACGACGCCGCTGGTGGGGACATCGATGACGTGCCGGTGTCCTCGCTGGACGCGGCACGGCGCCAGCTCGCCGGTATCCCGGTGGAGGGGGTGGTCGAGGAGAGCGGCCAGGAATGGGCCGTGACCTACCGCACACGCTCGCCGGTGCCGCACACGGACGGACTGGACGTCGAATGCTGGCCGCTTTCGACGGCGGGCAACCGGCGTCCGGTCCCGACCGGGCAGCCGCTGGAGGTGCGCTTCGAGACGGCGCTCGAGAACGTGTGCGCGTTCCTCGCGTTCCGGATCGCAGGAGATGAGGAAGAGACGGCGTTCGTGGTGCCCGTCGACCTCGCGGGTGTGCCGGAAGCTCGCGACCGCGCACTGCTGCGCGCGCTGATCGGCAGTTCAGACCGCTTCTTCCGATACCTGCTGGCGATGCTCGACGACGATCCCGGGCGAGAGGGCTTTCTCGACATCCCGGAGACCGCCGGCGATACGCGCGCGGAAGGCAAGGGACCCGCCGGCTCGACGCCGGTGCTCGAGAAGCTGGTCCGTGCGATGCGTCGCGACCCCGCGAAGCTTGCAGCCCTGCACCCGTTGATATCCGACCTAAGCCGGGACAACGCGTTGCCGGCGGAGTTCGGCGAGCTGTGGGCGCTGATTCATGAAGCGGCGTTCCCGGGAGGTGACGGGGCGTGACCGAGCGCCATGTTGATCCAGAAGCCGTCTTGGCCGATCTGAAGGACTTCCAGCGCCGCACCGCCCGCTGGGCGTTCCAGCGAATGTTCGACCCCGAGACCCCGACGCGGCGGTTCCTCGTCGCCGACGAGGTGGGGCTGGGAAAGACGCACATCGCCAAAGGCGTAGTCGCCCAGGTCATCGATCATCTGCAGCGGAGCGGCGACGAGCGCCACGACATCGTGTACGTGTGCTCCAACGGAGCGATCGCGCGCCAGAACCTGCGCAAGCTGGTGCCGAAGGGCATCGAGCCGCTGGACGATGTCGAGCGCCTGACGCTGCTGCCGCTTGCAGAGCTCAACCAGGGCGCGCGTGAAGTCTCGGGAGTCAATCTGCTCGCGATCACGCCGGGGACTTCGCTGAAGTTCGGCCGCAGCACGGGCCAGTTCCGCGAGCGCTGCCTTGCCTACACGTTCCTCCGTGCGCTCTGGGGTCCAAAGGCGATGAGCGCCCGCGCTCGCTGGATCTTCTGGAAAGGCGTGTCCGAAGAGACAGGCGACGACAGGTTGCGCTCTCATGAGCGGCGGTACCGTGCGGCAGCGGCACGGTCCTTGACCGAGTTCGCGCATCAACTGGCCGAGGCGGACAAGGCACGAGCTGCGTACCACAAGCCCTCGCTTCGCGCGCTCTTCGATCAGTTGGTCGAGGGGCTGTACCGCAAGCGCAAGTTCCCAGAGGAGTTGGAGGACCCGCGGCGCGAGTTCATCGGCGAGGTGCGCCGGGTGATGGCCATCGTCGGCATCTCTGCGTTGCAGCCCGATCTGGTCATCCTCGACGAGTTCCAGCGCTTCAAGGACCTGCTGCAGCCGAACCCGGAGAACTTCGCCGCCGAGCTCGCCCATTGCCTGTTCGACTACGTGGAACCCGAGAGCGGCCGTCCGACGCGCACGCTCCTGCTGTCTGCGACGCCGTACCGGATGTATACGACCACCGACGAGGAGGATGCTGACCACTACGCGGACTTCGTATCCACGTGCTCGTTTCTGTTCGGCGGCGATGAGGCCCGCGTGGAACGCTTGCGGCGGAATTTCTTCGCGCTGCGGACCGCGCTCACCTCGAAAGACGGGATGCACGAGGCGGAACGCATCTGCCGGGACATCGGCGAGGACCTGCGTTCAGTGATGGCTCGGACCGAGCGTCTGGCGGCGACCCCGGATAGGGACGGGATGCTTGCCGAGCGCGACGTGCCGGTCCGCGTGGAGAAGAGCGACCTCGCCGCGTACCTTCGGCTGGGCGATCTCGCCGAGTACGTAGAGCATCACGAGCCGACCGAGTACTGGAAGTCGGCTCCGTACCTCGTGAACTTCATGGAGCGCTACAGGTTCAAGGAGAAGGTGGCCGCCGCGCTCGAGGACGGCGCTCTCCGCGACGAGGATCACCTGAAGGACGGCCCGGGCCTATTGCGCTGGAGCGATGTCGAGGCCTACGCACGGATCGATCCGCAGAACGGCCGTCTGCGGTGGCTGCTGGAGGATCTTGCCCACCACCGGGCGTTCGAGTTGCTCTGGCTGCCGCCGTCGCTGCGCTACTACGACGCGGACTCAGCGTACGAGTCGGCAGAGGCGGCGAGCTTCACGAAGCGCTTGATCTTCTCCGGGTGGGCGGTGGTGCCCAAGGTCGTCAGCGCGCTCACGAGCTTCGAGGCCGAGCGTCGGGCGTTCGCTACCCGCGCGCACTCGTACACCGCCGAGCACGGGCAGCGAGGCGGGCAGCGGCTGACGTACCGCACGAGCGAGCGGACGGCGCAGGAGCACCGGGCCGGCGAGAGCGATGCGGCGCGCCGGGCAGCCGCGATGACGTCGTTCCTGCTCGTCTGGCCCAGCCTGACACTGGCACGCCATGGCGACCCGCGGGCGCACCTGGCGCGGCCTCGCCGAACGGCCGCGGAGGTCATCGACGCGGTTGAGGCGTCCCTCTCACCACTGATCGCGCCATTCGTCGCGCGGGCACCTGACCACGGGCAGATCGATCGCCGCTGGTACTGGGCTGCGCCGCTGCTCCTCGACGAGCCCACGCACGGCGTCCTCCTGCGCGACGACCCGGCGAACGTGTGGGGCGAGGACGAGTCGGGTGCCGGTTTCCGCGCGCATCTGCGCGAGGCGCGGGCCATGGCCGCGGCCGGTTGGGAGGCTCTCGGGCGTGCGCCGGACGACCTGCTCCGCGTGCTCGCGGAACTGGCAATCGGCGGCCCGGCACAGTGCGCACTGCGCGCCGTGAGTTCGGTCACGGGGCTCCCCGACGATGACCCAGAAACCCTCGCTGCGGCCGCGTACATCGCTTCGGCGTTCCGGCGCTTCTTCAACGCGCCCGAGGTCACCGGCACGGTGGTCGCGGGCAGCGAAGGCGCCGGGGGAGAGGACGCGACGGCGCGCTACTGGCGGGACGTCGTGAGCCATTGCATCGGCGGCAACCTGCAGGCCGTGCTCGACGAGCACTGTCACGTGCTCCGCGACTGGCTGGGCTTCCTTGCGCTCGATGACGATTGTCGTCGCGCCGACGCCACGTGGCAGATTGCCGACCGGCTGATCGCTGCCCTCGATGTCCGCACGTCGGTGTTCCGGGTCGACGTGCCGAGCGAGACACAGGATTTCGAAGCGCCGTTCGTCGAGCACAGGATGCGCACGCGGTTCGCCGTCGCGTTCGGAAACCAGGCACTCGACGACGAGAGCGGCGAGCAGCGCACGGACGCGGTGTCGGCGGGGTTCAACTCGCCATTCTGGCCGTTCGTGCTGACGTCGACATCGGTTGGCCAGGAAGGACTCGACTTCCATCTTTGGAGCCACTCGGTGGTGCACTGGAATCTCCCGGCGAACCCCGTTGACCTCGAGCAGCGCGAAGGGCGAGTCCATCGCTACAAGGGGCATGCCGTACGGCGCAACATCGCGGCGTCCGTCGACCTCGAACCCGCGACGGTGCTCGGCCGTGACGTGGACATCTGGGATCAGTTGTTTTCTGTCGCTGCCCGCGGGGCCGCGGACGAAGACGGCGAGATGGTTCCGTACTGGGTCTTCCACCGCGGTCCGGCGCGCATCGAGCGTTACGTCCCCGTCCTGCCGTTCAGCCGAGAAGGCGCGCTCCTGCCGAAGTTACGCAAGACGCTGGCCGCGTACCGGCTCGCGTTTGGTCAACCGCGGCAGGAGGAACTGGTGGAGTTCCTCGGCGCCGACCGCAGCGACGAGGAGCTGTTCAAGCTCGCGTCTCGCCTCCGCATCGATCTCACACCGCCGCTTTGATCTACGACAGGGCGGGAATGCGTGGCGCGTGACCAGCGTCCTGCAACACGACATGACGCGCGAGGAGACCAGGTTCTCCGTCCACATGCTCCTGGCGATGGGGGCGTTCTACGCGGCGCCCCGCGTGGGTCCGGAGGGCCCTCATGCTTCCCTTGCCGCTGGTGTTCCTGGCACACATCCGCGTCGCTGACGAGAGCCATGCGGTCTTCGGGCCCGTGTGGCTGCGGCGCGCGCAGTGGGGGTTCCTCGGCGGGATGCTGCTGCTGGCGATCGTGATGCTTCGCTTCTGAGCCGCGCTACGCGGGGCCGTCGGCGGTGACTTCGACCGCGACCGAGCCGAGCACGCGCCCGTTGACCTGGATGTCGATCGTGTGCGGGCCGGGGTGGATGCGCCGGATCGAGACGTGCCCGAAGGGGTGCTCGCGCCGGATGGTCACGGGGCGGCCGGGTTCGAGCGTGCGGCGGGCGAGCTTGAAGACGCGCGGCGCCTTGACGCCACGGGCGCCGACGTAGTGCACGCGGTAGTCGACGATCACGTCGGTCGGGTCCGCCGCGGCGAGTTCGAGGGTGAGGGTGAACGCGGCCTTCTCGCCGATCGGCACGCGTACTCGCTCGAGCGCGAATCCGGTCAGGCGGACGTCGGCGTCGACGGTGACGCCGACGAGCTCGAGCGCCCGCGGGTCGCCGCGCTTGACGAGCGTCCGGAGCCCGTGGCGCGCCGTCCAGGCGCTCCCGTCACCGGCCGGGAGCCAGCGGCTCGCCAGCTCCAGCGCGAGCTCGGGATGGTCCTTGGAGATGTCGTTGAGGTGGTTGGCGACCGAGCGCCGGACGTACGGGGATGTGTCGCCGGCGAGGGCGTCCAGCAGCGGCACGTTCGGCGACGGGTCGCGGATGAGCGCACGGAGCAGCGGCGCCCAGGGCAGCCGCGGTCGTGTCCCTTCCGACGCGAGCCGGCGGACGTGCTCGTCGGGGTCGGTCGTCCAGCGGTGCAGGTAATCGTAGGTGAGCTCGGGGTGGCGCTCGATGAAGGGCCGGATCGCCCACTCGCTCGACCATCGTGGCGTCAGCCCGGCCAGCAGCGGCAAGGCCAGCGCCGGATCGTCGAGGCCGTGGCGGGCGACGAACAGCCCGCAGGGCACGGTCATCCAGCCGTCGAACGACGGCGAGTCCAGGCAGCGCCAGAGGACCGCCGCGGCGTCCGGGAACGCCTGGGGCAGGGTGCGCGCCAGGCGGTCCGCGAACTCGCCGAAGCGCCCCGTGAGCTCGAGTGGCTCCAGCGCGCCGGCGAGTCCGTGGGCGAAGCGCCGGCGCGGGAACGCGGGCCACGCCTGCGCGAGCTCGTCGGCGAGTCGGCGGCCGAGCGCCGCGTCCACGTTGTCCTTGAGCGCCGCCACCGTCAGAGCTCGAGCGCGTGTCGGGTGACCCGTTCGGCCTCGTCGATGATCGCCTTGGCGCGCGCCGGGGGTGGGGTGGAGATCAGCTGCAGCGCGATCCCGCGGACGAGGCCGACGAGGGAGACGGCCAGCGCCTCGGGGTCGGCGTCCGCCCGGACCGAGCCGTCCTCGATCCCTTCGCGGACCTTGTCCGCCAGCAGGCGCCGGAAGCCGGCGTCCTGTTCGGCGTAGAGCGGCATCAGGACGGGATCGGCGGCGATCGCCTCGCCCCACATCTGCAGGAACGCGCGGGCGGACGGGCCGCGGCTGGTGACGTTCTCGAGGTAGGCGCGGACCATCTCCGCCAGCCAGTCGGCGGCGCTGTCGGCGGCGTCGGGGAGGGGGAACGTCTGCGCGTCGCGCATGACCGCGCGCAGCAGGTTCGCGCGGTTGCCGAAGTGGTGGGTGACGATCCCGCGGCTGTAGCCGGCGGCCTCGCCGACCGCGGCCAGGGTGAGCGCGCGCGAGCCGTGCCGGGCGATGAGCTCCGTGGCGGCGGCGAGCACCTTGCGTTCGGTCTCTTCGCGTCGCTCTTTCTGGGTGCGGCGGACGGGCTCGGGCATCGGGTCGGCGAAGCATACGCTACGATACTTGCGTGTCAGCCAACAAGTATGTTCGAGGTGTCGTCGTGTCGCGCACTCCGCTCGTCCTCGTCCACGGCAACCCGGAGTCGGCGGTCATCTGGGGACCGCTGCTCGGGGAGCTCGACCGGGCGGACGCGGTCACCCTGTCCCCGCCCGGGTTCGGCGTCCCGGCGCCCCGCGGCTTCGACGCGTCGATGACGAGCTATCGCGACTGGCTGGCGTCGCAGCTGGAGCAGTTCCGCGCGCCGGTCGACCTGGTGGGCCATGACTGGGGCGGCATCCACGTCGCGGCGCTGGCCATGCACCGCCCGGAGCTGATCCGCAGCTGGGCGTCGGATGCGCTCGGCGTCTTCGCGCCCGACTACGTCTGGCACGCGCGGGCGCAGGTGTGGCAGCAGGGGGGCGCGGGGGAAGCCTCGGTGCGGGAGATCTGGGGCGGCGAC
>Ga0180215_1005845_pt1 | contig 10362 bp, 23 predicted proteins | sample eDN3rd37CBELigBY_FD_128871 | JGI IMG/M metagenome (GOLD analysis project Ga0180215, IMG submission 128871) | Enriched backyard soil microbial communities from Emeryville, California, USA - eDNA 3rd pass 37_C BE-Lig BY (version 2) (version 2) | ecosystem: Environmental > Terrestrial > Soil >...
ATCCGCGAGAAGAAGGTCCGCCGTGCCCCACTTGCAAATATTTTGGCCGGTCGTAGTTAACGTGTCCGGTCGGTCATCCTTCCATCGGCTGGCCTGTGCAGGCGCTGCTCCAAACCATGCTGCAGATTTCGGACACGGTGGCCAAGGCGGAGGAGCTCCTCCAGGTGGACGGCAGCCGCGCCGACGAAGGGTACGCGGACGCGGCGGTAACTATCCAAGGCGTGACACAACCTACGCGCTGATGAACCAATGCGTGTGCCTCGGCTAAGCGCTTTTTGCGATGTCAGGGTCGCCCCGATGACGGAGCGAATTGCGAGCATGTACAACGAGCTGCAATTCCACGCTTCGCAGGGCAAGGGCTTGCCTTTTGTTGCCATGATGGAGCCGGTAAACCGATGGCACCAGGTGGCTCCCGAAGGCACCCACAGAAGCTAACGCCGTCGTTTCAGGCTGGGTCTGGGTGGCCGGTGGCCAGCGGATCAATCGGATCGCGGAGACACTGCAGCGGACGCTGGAGGCGGGCTTTGTGGAGGGCGTGCGCAACAACGACACGGAGCGGCTCACACAGTGCCTGCGCACCTACGCCCTCGTCGACAAGGCGCGTCAGGCCGAGACGCTATACCGCCAAACCGTCGTCGCGCCTTTTGTCGCCAAGGTCGGCCAGTGGTGCGATTGACCTTTGCGTGGCCGCTGCGGAACTCACATCGGCGAGCCCTAGAAGTCTTGTGCCGTTTGGTTTTTAGACGATTACAATGGAAAACCTGGAAGCTTTGGCGACGTCGCCGCCACGGTCGCGCGGGGAGGCGCTGACCGCACTGTACGGCGATGTCTTGAACTTTGTGCGTCTGGACCGCGCGTCGGTGCTGGCCATCACGCGCAACGTCCTGCGCGGCGCCGGCTACGACCTGCTGGTTAACGGTACGTCGCGTGAAATCCCGGACTGGGGAAATAGACTGCGCTGTGCCTGACAGAACCTGTACGCATGTTATTTTATCGCGCTGCAGCGGTGTGGCCCGAGGTGGCGAGCGCCATTGGCAAGAATCTCATGTCCATTTTCAACGCCGGCGTTCCAGCCCAGTTCCACCAGGTGCGCAGCCTAGAACAAGAGACCGTGTGGATACACTCTGTTGACGAGTCACAGTAGCAGTGTGCACTGATGCACGCTTGCAGTACTACCGGGCCACTATTTCGTTTGTGGCCGACTTTGAGCGATTGATCGGCGCGCCGGCCTCTGTCGCCGCGCTCCGCGCGCATCCCGCTTACGTCGAGTTTCTCCAGCGGTGGCACCAGAGGCAGTTGCCGGTGTACTACCAGATCCGCTTCAAGGAGATCGCCGCGGCCGCGGAGGACGTTGTGGGCGCGACCAAACTGGACGCCAGCCGCCGCGCGCCCGCCGCGCCGTCCGAGTTTGCGCTGGCCGGCACTGCGACCATCGCGGCCGCAATGGAGCGTTGCTGGCACGATGACGTCTTTCTCTACGGGCTCGCGCACCGGTTCTGGCGGCTAACCTTCCAGGTGCGAGCCTAGCTGATGGCCAGCCGATCTCAGCAACATGGCGCTAATGTGGCATATGGAACGGTTTAGCTTTTTGCTCACCGCACAGCTGCTGGCACGATTTGAGGCTTGGCGCGAGGCGGTACTGCCGGCGTTGGCAGCTCCCAAGGCACCCACACCGGTTGCGACGGCTTCCACGGCGCCCATTGACCTCGTGGTCGCGCTGTACACCGACACGGAAGCGCTGTGCACCAAGGTGTGTTGCTGGCGCACGCCACCTCCTCGACAGCAGGCCGTCTAACTAGTGGCGCTTCCCATAGACCTACATCACGTTTCTCGTAGGTGCGGGTACTGTTTGCCGAGAGCATTGCGCCGCGTCTGCCGGTGGCCGCGTCGGCACTGGGCACGTTTCGGGCGTCGCTGGACGAGGCCATCGAGCGGATCCGCGAGTGTTTACCGGAGCTGGCGGTAGTGCTCACGCAGGCCATCGGCGCACAGGCGTCTGAGCCGCTATCGGCCGTGCGCGGCATCACGACGCTCTACCGCATGACGAACCGCGAGGTAGCTGCTGTCACCGCGTACGTCGCCATGCAAAATCTTAGGGTAGCTAACGCAATGCGGTTACTCGCCACGGTATTTCACAGTCGCCGACGACGGCGCTGCCGTACGTCAAGGACGCCGCGACGCCGTTGACCTCGTTTGCGCAGGGTATTGGGCGGCAGCTTCCTTCGGATATCTGCCGGAGCATCCTCGAGCAGGCCATGCGCCAGGCACACGGACGGTGCGCCGCCGAGCTGCGTCAGAATGCGGAGCCTAGAGCCTCTGTTGCTCATGGCAGTTGGCCTTTAAATCGATCCTGGTCCGTTGAGCTGACAGCTACTTGTCCTTGACGACGGAGCTGCTCAACACGCTAAAAAAGACTGAGGACAGCCTGCAGCGCTTGAAGCGCACGAAGAAAAAGGCTGCGGGCGACGAGGCGGCAACCGCGGACGGCGCCGCTGGTGGCCCGGCCCCTGGCGGCATGACTGACGAGGCCAAAATCCGGCAGCAACTCTGGCTCGACGTGCGGCAGTACACGATGGAGGTAGGCTCCCTGCATCTCGATGTGAGGAAGACGATGCCCAGCGGCTGACCACTCGTTGCCTCCAGCACACAAGTTTCTCCTTGTGTCGTAGCTGCGGCAAGCGGGCTTGGAACCCGATGCGCAACCGTTGCTCGTGGAGCTGTCCAAGCTGGTGGATCCAGCGTCGGCCGCCACTCCCGTCCCGCCGCGCAGCGGGACCCCGGCAACTCCCAGCGTACACGCCAGCACCTTGCCGGACGATGCCACCGCCGCGAGCGGTTCGCTTCCACCGACGGCGGCGACGTCGCCGCCGTCATAGGCCGCTTGAAACCAACATGTAAAATTCTGTACAGTACTATGGGCAAACTATGAACATCATAAGCGGCTTGCAAAGAAATAAACGGTATGTGTACATCGTAGCAGTGTTACTCTCTCCCCGACGAGATGACGGCGTGCGTCCGCATGGTCGTTGTGTGCGCGTGGTTGGGCGTCTCGCGCGCTTGGAACATTCGCATCACCATCGTGTACACCATTAGTGTCGCGGCGTTGGTCGGGAAGGCGCGCAGGAGGGTGGCGTTGAGGCCACGCGTGAACACCCACGCGCCCTCTTCCCGGTAGCTCCGCACGACACAGTCCCACATGTTCCGGTAGGGCACTAGGGCAGAGGCAACCTTCCTCGATCAGGCTCTCCGAAAGTCAGCTCGCCGCACGATGGAACTGGCCCTGGCGGGACAATTCGCGTACCGGTGCCAGCGCGGCCGGCGTCCTGCATCTTAGTTTTGATCACGTCCACGGGGTAGATCCAGATCCAACCCATGATGCCGCCGATGCCGCCAGCCAGCAGCAGACGCATCGAGCTCAGGTCACTCGTCAACGTGCCGGGCGGCGTCAGCCATCGGCAGAGCCCCTGGGCCATAACGAAACGAGAGGGGGGACCATGGGGACGGTTGGTGGAACGGAATCGATAAGGGGGCGCCATCACGGCCGGAAGTCGTACCTCGTAAGAGGCAAAGTATATGCCGTAGCTCGGTGTCTCACGCAGGATGGTGGCGCCTAGGCCGCGGTAACAGCCGGCGATGCCTTTTGCTCGAAAGCTCTGCCGCAGGAAATCGACCGGACCGCGGTAGACCGTTCCTTGCTGCTGGCCTGAGAAGGGCGTCCACCCGCAACAATGTGATTGCGGCATGAGGGCACGTCCAAGTCGGCGCAATGTCTGTCGGACACTCGGTACGCACTGGGAACGCCCTGGTTCTGCATATTAATCTTGGCTAGCTCGAATGGGCAGCTCACGAACGAGTTCACAAAGCCAGAACCGACGCCGGCCAGGAAGATGTGTGAGAGCGGCGACACATAGTTGGGATCATCTAATGTGGCCGCCTGGAGTGCCACATAGGCGCGCCAGAAGACGATCGTAGGAGTCAGCAAAATGAAATCTACGGCCAGGCTGGTTAGCAGGCGACATACCGGCTGCTGCCAGCGCAGCAGGTGGCCGTAGACGCCAAAGAGCAGGGCGTTGATCAACCCGACACCGACGATGGGCGAGGCCAGGCCCTTGTACAGCCCCCGCACCTTAGTCCTTTAACGCAAAAGGGCGTCGCAACAGCGTAAGCGACGGTTGACTTCACCAGAGCTGCAGCTACTCGTGTACGCACCGACTCGTCCCGGACGATGGTACGGAAGCAGCCCCACGTGCTACGGTAGAGCGGCTGCCCTTTTGCGTCGAGCATGTGCGACTGGAGCCGAACCTGCATGACCGCCATGCACACGGAGCAAAAAAGACTGGGGCGCGGCAATCAGCATACTCCCTTGGCTGCAGGTGGGAACGTTGGCAACGCACCTTGACCGTGTCGGCAGGATGGCCCACGAGCACGCCGGCCATGCCGCCCAGCGTGCCGGCCACAAAGTCCTCCGCCATGGCGGCAGAACGGGCGAACGCACGCACCCGAACCAGGTTTTTGGCAAAGCAGTCTACCGCCTCATCGCGTAGCAGCGCACGAACATGCACCAACCGTGCTCTGGATCTGACAGAAATGGTTTCCGCTACGAATACTACTACCCAGCTAATTGGCCTATATCCTAGAACGCTATTCGCTTCTCCGCCGTTGTGCAAATACGACGTGATCGTTGCAACTGTTCCGGACCCAATTTTCGTCCACGCCAGCGTTCTTTGGCAGATCAACACCAGCTGCTCAGTAACTCCTGGGGCTTCCTAGGTGATCGTTCCGGGCTCTCTTAGCTCTCCCTCGCTACTCCTGCGCTCATTGCTCAGCGGAAGGACTACACAGTCCGGTTGCACCGGCAGGACGTTAAGGCGATGCCACAATACCCTACAATGGAGTACCTCACCAGCGACGCTTCTTCGTCCCTCCTACTAACACAAGCACTCATTTCCGCTTACCCCCGTGTTCCGGCTCAGCGTCTGGCGGCCCTTCGCGTCCGCTGGCACCGCCGCCATACGTCGCCTCCACGCGCCCCGCGGCCACGCTGTCTGGCCGGCGATGACGTCAACGATATTTTGGCGCGAAAGTGTTATGGATCATTTATATGGGCGGCCACGGCTATGACGTCGAAGAAGACAGCCGACGCAGAAGACGAGGACGAGGAAAACGAGGAAGACGAAGAAGAAGAAGAAGTGAAAAAGACGAAGAATAGGTGCAAATCATGCCGATGACGCAGCTGCAGAAGTAAAACGAGGAAACGAACGACCACCAGGCGATAAAGTTGGCGACGAGAGCGGCGGCACCGGCGGTGGCGACGCATGACGAACCTGTTGAAGACGCGCGGGGCATGAAGCTAACGACGCCTAGTGTAGACCAGATCTCGCCGTCTGCTAGACGGACGACAACGCCGTACCATGAAGCCCATCACAGCGTTCTTCACGCAGCCGGCCAAGGCGGCGGCGCCCGCAGCGGCCACGGCGGCCGTCAAACGGTCGCCCACCAAGCGGGCCGCCTCGACCTCGGCCTCCACGACGGCCGCGGCCGCCAGCGGCGAGGAGGCTGGGTCGTCATCACCCTCCAAGCGGGCCAAGATCGCCAACAACGACGACGCGCCCACGTCGCCCACGTCGCCCAACGCCAACGCCACGGTGTCATCCGAAGGCAGCAGCGGCCTGACGCCGGAGCAGGTAAACTAAAGGTATCTCCGACCTCACTAGCGCGTTGACTTACGTATAGTCGCAGCCAGCAGGTATATGCCCACGTGCAGCTCCGTCAAATTGAGGAGAACCGCGCCAAGGCACTGGCCAAGCGGCAGCAAAAGGTGCAGGTGGCGCCGGCGTCGGTGGCCGAGCCCCTTACAGCGGACGCACTGGCATCGCTGGAGGAGCGCACGATGGGCTCGTCGTGGTACAAGATCCTCAAGCCCGAGTTTTCCAAGCCTTACTTCCGTGCGGTTCGTGCCCTAACTACGCCCAAGGAAACGCATGCCGCCACTCGCTAAATCACGCGGGGCGGTCTAGGCTCCCGTGTCAATGCTGGGCAGCTACACGCCTTCCTGGAGCAAGAACGGGCGGCAGGCCACAAGATCTTTCCGCCGGGTACGCAGCCGGAGGCCACTTTGCTGAATCGGGTCGTCTAGCTCACACCGTCTTGCAACTCTGCGAATACTGTGCTGCTCGCTTGGCGTAGCGGAGGACATTTACTCGTGGAGTCGGATGTGCTCGTTCGAGGACGTGCGCGTAGTCATCCTCGGGCAGGACCCCTACCACAACGACGGACAGGCGCACGGGTGCGCCTTCAGCGTGCGCCGCGGCGTGCCCACACCGCCGTCACTGGCCAACATGTACACAGAGCTGGCCAACTCGGTGCCCGGCTTCAAGAAGCCGAACCACGGCTATCTCGAAGCCTGGTGCAAGCAAGGTCGGTTGGGGGGATGAGCGTGGATGCGGTCGTTTAGCGGCAATAACATGACGCGAGCAACTCTATTTAGCTCCTGCGGCCCCAGGTGTTTTGTGCTTGAACGCCTGCTTGACCGTGCGCGCCCACTCGCGTACGCCAAGTCGCAAATGCAGCGCCTGACAGTCGGGATCGTGAACAATGCTAATGCACTTTTACTCGATCAATCATCTGAGCTGCGCGGTCCACCAGCCAATTCGCATGCTGGCAAGGGCTGGGAAGAGTTCACGGGCGCGGTGATCAAAGCATTGAACGAGAAGCGATCTAACCTGGTGTTCCTCCTGTGGGGTAACCCGGCGCAAAAGCGCGGCAGCGGCATCAACGCGGTACGCGCTACTCGGTGAACAAGATAGATGAGTCGCCGAGTTATCTCATGCGGTTTTCGTACATGGTTGAGTATCGTGTGCTCAGTCCAAGCACCTCGTACTCAAAACAGTGCACCCGTCGCCGTTGTCGGCGTCGCGGGGCTTCTTTGGCTGCGGCCACTTTGTGAAGGCTAACGAGTACCTAGTGCAGAAAGGCTTAAAGCCCATCGACTGGAACGCCGTCAACGACGTCGCCTGAGGCCAATAACACGCTCTGCTTGTTGTACGAAAATTTGCTGCTTTGTGCTGTGCTGCTGCGCCCAACCTGCATGCGTGTGGCCGTCCGGCTGGACTCCAGACGTGCCATTTTTCAACCAATGAGACCTGCTGTACACTAGAGCTACTTAACACGCTGCTCTTTCGCTTGATACTCTTACACACATACGTTGTATGGCGGCAATTGGGTGGCTTGGTGCGCCTCTGCGAGCGCCCAGTCTTCCTCGGTCGCCCAGCCCCGTCGGTCCAGAAAACTGGGGTACTGCGGTCCGCAAAAGAACCGCGCGACGTTGCTCGCATAGCCATGCGAGTAGGGAGGCTCACCGGACGGTCGTTTCAACTGGCCGTTCGACCAGGCAGGCACAATTGCGAGGCCACGTTAGTTTGGGCGTCGTCGTAGGCCCGCAGGCGGCGCGGGTTGCCTACCGATTCGTTGGTGGTGTCGTTCAGGAATGCGAACGCGCTGTGCATGCAACCGAGGCCACCAACCGTACAAGAGATCACCATGCAGAATGCGGCCAACAGCAATCTGCAGCGGGGGGGCGAGCCACTGCAACGCCGGTTTTGAGCATTAGGCTTGAGTAGGAGCGCCCAGGACGTTTCTGGCGCATGCGTACGACATGGGCGTGGCGGCAAACGCCGCGCGCAACCGTTCGGCGACATCATCGCTCGGATGGTTCACCACCAGCATGGCAAAGTGGTACGTCGAGAAGCCGGCGACGTACAGCGCCAGCACCGTCGTCGTCAGCACAAACGTCACGAACGTGCGGTGGTTGCGCCGCCCGACACAGTTGGCCACCCACGGGCAGTCTAAAACGTGCTCCACGGATGTGCGACTGGCACAGAGCGTGTATCAGCCAGCGCATTTCATGTGCAGCCACTGCAAGCGGTTGGTGCGTACGATGATCAAACTTGTCTGTGCAGGGCCAAGTGTGTCCCATCCCATTGGTCAAGTAGAGTTAACGCACTGCTTGTCACGCTCTCTGTCTCCTAGATCGGGCTTGCGCCGTACCGACGCAGCTGTCGCAGGCGCGGCAGTGGTGGGCACGCGGCGGCCGCACAAAGTGGCAGGTCTGGCAGTACCGTGTTTTGACGGTCTTGGACCGGACGACCACCTCGTGCTGCGTGTCCGGCGACGGTGTCACAAACGGGTAGTTAGGCGGCAGCGCGTCGCCGTCGTGGCCTGCCAGTTCGGGCGGCGGCAAGGGCGGCGGCTGCCGCGGGATGATACCAGGGTCGCGCACGCTCGTGGCGATGAGCGATGCGTACGCAAACACCCACAGCACCACAAACATCGCCGGCACTGCAGCCGACAGGTTTGCCGCCAGCCACGGCGCGCTATTGTTGGGCACCGCAAGGGTTAAGTTTCGGGTCTTTAGTAGCAGCAAGTTCGAATGTAACGCGCACAATTTCTCTGACCGCTTACTCGAGCGTGAGGAAGAGAATGCCGGGGACGGTGAGCATGGCGAGGGTGACAAAGATCATGAACCAGTCGGGGCCCTGCATGATGCGGCCGCCGCAGGCGTAGTGGCTGCGCCCGGGCAGGATTGTGTACCGCCGCTGCAGCGGGTGCAGCGGCGACGTGTGCCGGGACGGGCCCACGCCCGCGGCGCCTCCCGGCGCTACCGACGGTGACGAGCCGCGCGGCGGCGGCGTGCCGGCCAGCGGGACAAGGCTGCTGCGGCTGGCGGCGTCATCGTCCACGTGCAGCGCGATCGCGCCGCTGTCGCTGGCCATGGCTTGTCACAGCTTTGCTTGGCAATTGGCTGTGGTTTAGCTGTGGTCTGCAGGGGCTAATTGTGGCGTATCCTTATGATGCAGTTGAGACGTCCTTCCGGCCATGCCCCTGTGTGCTCTGGCGCCGTCTGCCGCGCTCCGCCGTCCTCCTCTTTGGCCTCTACTACGCGACCGCAGTCCTCTGTGCGCGTCCTCGTTTGTAGTAAATTGAGCGGGCTGACAGGGTAGAAGGCGCAATGCCTTCAATTTCTCCCATTATAGACAGCCCTTTTTAGCCGGTCAATGACGGCAGATCAGCGGCAGAAACGGGTGAATCGCGCCAAAATTCGTCTGTAACGGCAGAAGAGCGGTATACTGCCGGTAGAAAACGACGAGCCACGCCAACATTCCCGCTGAGGCAAACGCAGACGTGGCCAAAGAAACCTCATCTAGGGGGGACCCTCGGGCTAACAAAGCATGCATTGAGTGAGAAGAGGCCATATCTCTTACCAATCCATCTAGTGCCCGAGTCCTATTGTACCCCCCAAGGCATTACTGACCCCCCAAGGCATTGCTGACCCCCCAAACACGTCTCGTTGTCATAGCGTCGAAAGAAAAACAACGCGGCAGAATGGCGGCAGAAAGGGTAAGAAGCGCGGCAGAAACGCGGCAGAACCGGTTGGACCGAGACGGAACCATGCCAAATTTCCGTTTATTGTGTGAATTATCGTCAAGAATTTATCCACACCGTTTATTTAACCGTACTAATTGTGTGTCGACCTATTTGATTATAGCTTTTGAGTGAACATATGAAAATTATTTTTCAGAGTTCATTTGAATTTCAAACGTCAATACGCGTCCGCTCACCCCGCCTCCGGCGCCGCTCATCGTGTCGCATAGAAATAGTTTGGCGATCGGCCTCCGTCGCACGATCTGCTCAGTGCAGTCGATCCGCCGTGCGCGCCGCGTTTGGACGATCTGTTTGATGTTCGTGAATGCCTAGTGAAACGACGTCGTCGCCCTAGTGCGGAGAGACCTCCACTGGCCGCTGCACTAGTTTGGACGGCCCATCATCGCCCTATAGAGAACATCGACGATCGGCCGCGTACACACGATATTGTGGGGGGAGCGGGTCCGCCGTGCGCGACGCTTTCTGTTGATCTGCTCGTCGCTTGCGTTCGCCAAGTGAAGGGAAGGGTCGCTCTAGTGCAGACGTGGTCCGTCTTTGAAGCGACTCAAAAAGGAAAGCGACGGAGGACGACTCACTATTGGACGTCCTATAGACCTTGATCACCTTACACACCTTGATCACCCTGTAGAGCACCGTCAGCCCATAGAGCTTGATCTATTGAGCTTAATCGCGCTATATAGCAGTTTCGGTCTAGGGTGCGCCTTCCGTCTAGTGAGAGCAGAAGACACTACCGAGGAAGGCGAGCGACGGACGGAGACGGCCGCCAGTGGACAAGTGAAGAGGCACACCTTCAAGGCAAGGAAGAAGAAGACTGCCCGCCCAACACCTCTGCTGGCCGTTCGATGCCTGGCTGGACGACTGACACCTGCCAGGACGCACGTCGACACTGCGGAGCGACACTACCCAGTCCCTACCTGCACC
>Ga0180215_1005848_pt1 | contig 10355 bp, 9 predicted proteins | sample eDN3rd37CBELigBY_FD_128871 | JGI IMG/M metagenome (GOLD analysis project Ga0180215, IMG submission 128871) | Enriched backyard soil microbial communities from Emeryville, California, USA - eDNA 3rd pass 37_C BE-Lig BY (version 2) (version 2) | ecosystem: Environmental > Terrestrial > Soil >...
CTGAACAAATCAGATTGACGATTGCGGATGAGCCATTTATCCTTGAACAGTCAATGACGACAGGAACCAAACCAGAAGTATATATTACCGCCTCCATTGGGGTTGCAACAGCCCCGGAGGATGCCGAAGACGGTCTCGCGTTAATTCGACACGCGGATCGAGCCTTGTATGTTGGGGCGAAGAAGGCTGGGAGGAATCGAGTTGCGGAGTATGTGAAATAAAAAAGCTAAAGGTGAGTCCTTTGGCTTTTTCTATTTGCATTTATGATTTGGATAACACAATGAATATTGCATCAGCTATGCCTTTTACCACAAGTATCGGACTAACCTAATAGGTATATTTTGGGAAGCGAACCACAAACTTAATACTGGTTTCAGGGACAAATTTTAAACTGAGAATGAAGTCCTAATTAGCTATCATAAAAAATTTAAGAACTGATAAATAGGGGAAAGGGGAGCACAAACCATGTTGGGGGAGGCTCCTACATACATTATCGATAATTTCATTTTTGAAAGTAGCTTTATTCCTCCTTTATACCTGATTTGATAGTTAATGTAGCTGATGAACTTTCACCGCCACCGCCATTTCCTCCTGGAACATTATTGAAATTTACAGGGATGTTTCCAGAATCAAAGAATTCACTTAGCATTTTTAAGCCAATGTTTGTCCCTCCTGAAGGGAAATATAACCCATCTTTACTCACAATGACCCCAGTGAAGGAATTATAACCACCATGAACCGTTACCTTTCCGTTAGGTGCAATTAATGCCCCTGAAAAATTATTGCCAACATTTATGTTAATATCACCTTTACTTACTATAACAGCCTTACCAACAATATTTTGCCAATTAGTATAATTATAATTTTCAACGAACATTTTTGCATTTACTGGAACTGTATTTGTGACTTTCTTCAGAATTTGATATCCATTATTAATATACCAACTATCCTCTTTTAAACTTACTTCCATTATTGGGATATCAAAGCTATCAACACTATCAACTTTTATACATTTTGCAAGCAAGGATTGTGAGAAATTATTGGGTGCTTTTAAGGTTCCTGTGTAGTATATATTCTTAGAAATAGATGGAGTCCAACCTAATTCAAGATTTCCATTCACATATACATCACCATGTATTTTTGCATCTTTTAGTCTAAAGTTACCATTAACCCGAACATCACCATACACATCTCTTGTACCATTCCATAACTCCAAATCACCATTCACATATACTGTACCAGGTTGATCTTTACTGCCAAATGAAGCTGACCCTCCATCTATATTAACTGGTCCATTAAAATACATATTTGAAATATTTAATGTAGCACCTCCGTTTAGATTATGAGTTTCTACACCTTCAGATACAGCACTACCTCCAACCCCATTAATATTGCTACCTTCAAATTCTAGATTTTTTGTATAAAATAAAAGTTTGTCGAGTATTGGGGGGCTTTGATTGTTTAACCAACTTAAAGTTACTACTGAATAGATATGACTTGTACTATTCCCAATTTTCCCCGTAGACTCAATTTTATAATCTCTAAAATTTTCTCCGGAGTCTACTAATTTTACATTTATCTCAGCGAGTGGTTCTTCCCCAAAGTTTTCTTCGAATCTCTTAAATTCATGTTTCTTAACAAACTTTTCCTCAAAAGCATCAAAAAAGTCTTCTGCTGTTGAGAAGTCATTGGAGTTTGTTTCAATCTCGTTATTAATCGTACTCAAAACATTATTTACTCCGGATTCTGCTACATAAAAGGTACTTTGATTTCTGCTATCGATATTAGTAAACCTATGTTCTGACGTTACAACTGATAGTAGGGTCAATCCAAGTATTGATACTGCAGTAAATACAATTAAAACCATGACCAAGGCAAAACCATTTTCATTCTTGTATTTCATTCTCATAACTGCCTCCCCTCCGTAAATTTACAATTGAAGAAAGTTTATACTCTTGTGCATTACTATCAATTATCATTATTTCAATCTGTACCTCATTCCCATTCTTAGATACCATAAAATTATCGATGCCGCTAGCAATTTCATAATTATCATGATAAAGGGAGTGATCTTCTAATTTTATTTCACTTGAATCGATAACTAAAATGTCCCCGTCTTCGTTTACTTCAAGCTCAGTTGCTTTTCTTATTTGTCTTGTCAAATAATCCATCGAGTATCTGGCGTTGGACACTACTGCAGTTTGATCGTTTTGATGAGAAAAATTCCTGCTACCAAACAAGAAGAAAGATACAATTAATAACATTACTAATCCAGATAAAGCTAAAACTGCTAATAATTCTATAAGAGTGAGTCCTTTGCTATCCTTCATTAGAATTCCCCTTATTGGCCCATGTATAGTAAGCTTCATACTTGGTTTCTAATTCTGACCGGTTAATTTCACTATAAACTTTTGTAACTACCCTTACTAAATCTCCTTCATTAGTAAAACGTAGTTCAATCCTTTTATCATCTGCAATTTCATATATAAATACGTTGTTAATTTCATCTTTGTAATATCCCCTAGATATTAGCTCTTCTTCCAAATCATTATAGTTTGTATTCAAGCTTAGATTATACATTAATTCCATGGTGTCTTTTCCAGTGTAAGTAGCTTCTAATTTATGTTCAGTTCTATTTAAAGCAATAGCTGACAATTGAAATAATGGTAAAAATGCAATGGCTATTATTCCTAAAAGTGCTATAGATACTAGAATTTCAACAAGAGTGAGTCCTTTGTTGTTTTTACTGAAATTTCCCACATTTCCAACTCCCGAGCCTTAAATGATTTTAGTATTGCATAAATTTAATTTTCTTATTAAAGACTAACTTAAAAGTCTAAATAAAGGTAACCAATTCAATAAGGATATAACTGAGCAAAACAGGAAAATAAAATTAGATTTGATTAAAACACTTCTTCTTTTCTAGGTAATTTTTACTATGCTATTAGACTATCATAACCTTTATTATATCAATAAATATCTTGAAAACTATGTGAATAAGCAAGAATTTAGTCGGTTTATAGTTCGAAATTCCCGGTTGTTTTTGTCGAATGTTCTTTTAAATTATTTTTCAATATAATACAATGGGTGAAAAGACTGTCTATTTTTGTTGAATTTTAAAAGATTAAGTTGAAAAACATATAAATGTTAGGGGGAGTTGGTATGGAGAGTTTAATTTTTGCTGGTATTGCCTTATTAATTATGATTCCAATCATATATTTTCTACCTTTAGGTTTTTCAACGCAGGGAAGGGTTGTCATTATAGGGACAGCACTGTCCATTTCGCTGATAGGCCTGCTCACGACTTCACTCATGTCAATAGGACAAGCATTGTTGATTGTTATTTTGCTAATTGTAAGTGTTGGTTATTTTTTGACAAAGAAAATCGATATGTTTCTCTTACCAATCAATGGAGAGGAATTAAAGATTGTAACTGACAGTGAAGATTCATTAAACTCTAATACTTTTACTGATTCCTTTAGTCATATAGCTTTATCGGATAAAGGGATGAAAGGCACAGGTGATGACGAAAGCGAACAAGTTCTAAATAATGGCTTGAAACAAGTAGGTGCATCAGCTCTTAATATCCTATTAGAAAACCGTGACAAGCTAGAAAGTGAGTTGGCAACTCCTGATTATTCTGAAATTGATGGAATATCAGAAATTGAACTAGTACCAAGAAGGAATGCAAATGAGCCAATGGACAATCTTTTCTTAGAAACAAAGAAGGGTATCGAAGGTGAGAATGAGCAGGAAGAAATCTTCGAATCGTATGAAGATGATCTTGAGGTACCATTAAATGATGAATTATCAAACACTGATCTGGAAAAGGAAGAACAAGTAATAGAAGAACGCGATCTAGAAAACTTAGTTGAAGACACAGACGAATTACCTGAAATTATTTTTGAAACACATGATCAGGAGCTTAATAATCCCAAGGACAAAGAAAATGACTTGGATGAGCATTTTTGGAACAATCTTCTCGAAGAAGATGATGATGAATTGGACGTAATTGAGGAAAAGAAGGAAACACCCATTACTAAATAGAGGTATGGATAAACACTAGAGAATTAGATGAAGCTTTGTTCGGGAGGAAACGGGATTGAAGAAGCAATTAAAAATGAAATTTATTTTTGCCCTTTTTATAAGTACATTATTTATCTTCAGTTTCTCCCATTTTGGATCCTCGGCATTTACTGCCATGGTTTCTGAAAAGGATGTATTTCCTGCAGGGACATTGGTGGGGCCAGTGGATATATCAGGAAAATCAAAAACTATAGCGCAAACAATGGTTGCTGAGGAAATAGAAAAATGGAAGTCTGAAACCGAGATTTTTTTACATTATAAAGAATTGACAGTACCAATTAATATTGACATCGTTCATTTTGATGTTGAAACAACCATTGCAAATGCACAAAGTGGGCAAAGGAATTTGCTCCTAGCTTCGATAGAAACAAATGAAATAGAAAATATAATAGACCGGCAGACAGCTCAGCTAAATTTATCTGAAGCAGAGCTCGCAAAGCTTGAGGATGAAATAATATCATATGCACACAACCTAACACTTGGGAGTCATGAAATTTCATTGGAGGATTTTATTTCGGTTGATGGAGCAAGGGATATCATTCATGAGTCAGTGTTGGATCTTAATGGGATAAGTGTTGAGATGGGAGACTGGGTAGAAGAGCTGTCTCCGATTATTGTTCCAGCTGAGTCACAAGTATCTATTATGCAGGTTCTGGAGGAAAAGAATTTGGCATCCTTATCACCAGAAGTGAAAAGTGTGCTAGCAAGTGGGATTTATCAGTCCATTTTACCAACTAACTTTATGATTATTGAAAGACATATTGGACAAACTCTCCCAGAGTATGTAAAACCCGGCTATGAAGCAAGGGTGAATAAGGGAAATAATATGGATTTTGTCTTTAGTAATCCGAATAAAACGGACTATACAATTGAGCTCAGTTGGGTGTATCCATCTTTAAAAATACAGCTAATAGGAAGTCCGTTCCTTTATAAATATGAAATTGAAGTAATGCAGTCAAAGGATCAAGTATTGAAACCAAAAACGATTATTCAGTATAGCCCCCAACTTCAACCGGGCCAGAAGACGGTAAAAGATGAAGGGAAAAATGGTGTTCTAATGAATGTCATAAGAAAGATATACGGTGTAAATAGTGAGTTTATTCGAGAAGAACTCATTGCGGAAGATTATTATGCTCCAATTGAACGGATTGAGGTTCATGGCTTAGATTTAACGAATAACAATAACAGTGAAAATTCAGCACCGAATGGAGAATTAAATCAAACACCCGAAAATGATGATTCACCTTCAGGACAAGCTCCCAGTCAAGAGGGAGAAAGTGGCATTGGAAATGAGAATGAAGGTGTAATTGACAGAGAAGGTGAAAGTGAAATACCAGAAATTCAACCTGGAGATGGTGGTTCGACCACAAAACCGAGCGAGAAAAACCCTTCTTTATGGGGGAAACCAAATGAAGCTGAAAAATAATTAAAATGGAGCGGTGATGCTCAGATGAAGCAAACTAGAAAACGACTTGGTGACTTAATCGTTGAAGCCGGATTAATTACAGAGGAACAGCTTCAAGATACGTTAAAGGAAAAACCGCAGAACCAAAAGCTAGGTGAAGCATTGTTGCAGCGAGGGTATATCACTGAGCAACAATTAATTGAAGTACTCGAAGCACAATTGGGAATTCCTCATCTAAGTTTATATGGTTATCCGTTTGAAAAAAATCTTTTTTCACTCATTCCTAAAGAAGCGGCTGTCCGCAATTTGGTTGTTCCCCTTCGAGTAGAAGGGGATAAATTGCTGGTTGCTATGGCAGACCCGATGGACTTCTTTGCCATAGATGATTTACGTTTATCAACTGGCTTTCAAATTGAAACGGTCATAGCCACCAAAGATGATATAATCCGTTCAATTAATAAATTTTACGAAATTGAAGATGAGTTTGAGGAATTAACGATTAATAAAAAGCAAGGGGATACTGGTGAGCAGGAAAGCTTGACCGATGAATCTTCACCAATTGTGAAGCTTGTCAATCAAATTCTCTTAAGTGCTGTTTCCCAAAAAGCTAGTGATATTCATATTGACCCCCATGAGACGAAGCTTGTTATTCGTTATCGGGTGGATGGCTTGCTTCGGGTAGAACGTTCTTTGCCCAAGCATATGCAAAATATGCTCATTGCTAGAATAAAAATCATGGCCAACCTTGATATTACAGAACATAGAGTTCCTCAGGATGGTCGTATTAAAATGAAAATTGAATATTTTCCTATTGATTTGCGCCTATCGACTCTGCCGACTGTTTACGGAGAAAAAATTGTCATGCGGATTCTTGACCTTACCAATGCACTAACAGAGCTTGAAAAGCTGAGCTTTAATAAGATTAATTTAAAACGTTTCAATAGCTTGATTGAAAAGCCTAATGGGATTTTGCTCATTACTGGTCCTACGGGGTCAGGAAAATCATCTACGTTATACGCAGCATTAAATAAACTCAATAGTGAAACAGTTAACATTATCACTGTCGAGGACCCGGTAGAATATCAGCTTGAAGGGATTAGCCAAATCCAAGTGAATCCCAATGTAAATATGACGTTCGCTGCGGGGTTAAGAGCGATTTTACGTCAGGATCCAGATATTGTCATGGTTGGAGAAATTCGTGATCGTGAGACAGCAGAGACCGCTGTCCGTGCATCCCTAACTGGGCATCTAGTGTTAAGTACATTACATACGAATGATGCAATAAGCTCTGTGAACCGATTGATTGATATGGGGGTTGAGCCGTTTTTAGTCGCTACTGCATTAACAGGTGTGGTTGCTCAACGATTGGTAAGAAGGGTATGCCGTGACTGTGGCGAAGCAGTAGAACCATCAGAGCGTGAGATTGAAATTTTTGCGAAACGAGGCTTAAAAATCGAAAAGGTGGTACGTGGAAAGGGTTGTGCATCTTGTAATATGACAGGCTATAAAGGCCGAATCGCCATCCAGGAAGTGCTTGTCATCACTGATGATATCCGCCGTCTCATCATGAATGGTGAACCAGTATCACAGCTACGTAAGCTTGCGATTCAAAATAAAACCATTTTTCTAATCGATGATGGCCTTTTAAAAGTAAAACAAGGGCTAACAACCACCGAAGAAGTACTTCGGGTTGCCATCCCTGAATAGAGGTGAGAGCTTGAAAGATCGAGTCGATAATATTTTACGTGCTGCCTTTGAATTAAAGGCTTCTGATATTCATTTAACTGTTGGTGTTCCGCCGATGTTTCGGATTAATGGCGAATTGAAAAGATACGGGAAAGAGGTACTTCAACTTGCTGATACAGAAGGTATGGGCAGAGCGGTTATTCCAGAATCAAAATGGGGACTCTTTAAAGAGATGGGGGAAATTGACCTTAGTTATGCAGTGCCAGGAATCTCAAGGTTCAGGGTAAATGTCTACACACAGCGCGGTGCAGTTGCATTAGCAATCAGGGTCATTTCCACCAATATTCCTTCAATCGATGATTTGAATATGCCGCCAATTTTACGAAGTATTACTGAAAAACCACAAGGTCTGGTATTAGTTACTGGACCAACCGGAAGTGGAAAATCGACGACATTGGCAGCAATGATCGGGTATATGAATCAAATGATGCGAAAGCATATTATTACCCTTGAAGACCCGATTGAATACTTGCATAAACATGGAAAATCTATTATTGATCAGAGAGAAATTGGCGCGGATACGAAAAGCTTTGCCAATGCATTGCGTGCGGCCCTTCGTCAAGATCCAGATGCAATTCTTGTCGGTGAGATGCGTGACTTGGAGACGATTCAAACAGCAATTACCGCTGCTGAGACAGGTCACTTAGTGTTTGGAACCTTGCATACTCAGAGTGCCCCTGCATCTGTAGAGAGGATTATTGATGTGTTTGATCCTGCTCAGCAGCCGCAAATTAGAACTCAGCTTGCTGGAGTGCTATTAGCAATCATTTCCCAACGTTTGTTTAAAACAATTGATAATTCTGGGCGCCGTGCTGCTACAGAGATTATGGTCAATAATGCAGCAATTGCCAATCTGATTCGAAATGATAAAATTCATCAAATTGAAACGGTTATTCAGACATCGAGAGCACAAGGAATGATTACCCTTGAAACAAGCATAAAAGAATTGATGCAAGCGGGTGTAATTTCTCGAGAAGCCGCTCAGCCGTTTCTAAAAGAGTCGGTGAATTAGGATGGCAAGATTTAAGTATATAGGTAGGGATAAAAAAGGGAGAAAAAAAGGTAATGTGAATGCCGCTTCGAAAAGAGAAGCAATGGAAAAGCTTCGGAATGAAGGTATCAGAGTTATTGAAATGACTGAAGTTCCAGAAACAATGCTGACAAAAGATTTAGATATTGGCAATCCAGTGAAGCTTCAAGATATAGTCATTTATTTGCGGCAATTTGCTACTTTGATAAAAGCCGGGGTAACAATTGTTGATGCAACCAATATTCTTTCGCAGCAAACCGATAGTAAAAAGCTTGGTGCTGCATTAAGAGATATTGAATCTGAGCTTCGTCAAGGACAACCGTTTTCCGATGCAGCTGAAAAACACAAGAAAATTTTTGAACCGATGTTTATCAATATGGTACGCGCCGGGGAAGCTGGCGGAAACATGGAAGAAACCTTAGAACGACTCGCAGAGCATTTTGAAAAACAACATCAAACGAGACAGAAAATAAAATCAGCAATGGCCTATCCAATTGTCGTCGGGATTGTCGCAGTTGCTGTTGTCATTTTTATGTTAGTTTCGGTTGTACCAACCTTTGTCGGAATGTTTGCTGACTTTGGGGCAGATTTGCCGGCAATTACACAATTTGTAATGGACGCAAGTGCCTTTATGCAGCGCTTTTGGTGGTTAATTTTGCTTATTGCCTTGGTGATTGGGATTACATTTAACCTCTTAAATAACAGGAAACAAACGAGATACTATTTGGACCTTTTGAAGTTAAGAATGCCGATATTTGGGAAAATGCTCCAAAAAGCTGCCTTAGCAAGAATGACGAGGACCCTTAGCTCGCTATTTTCATCTGGGGTTCCCATTTTGCAAGCCTTGTCAATTGTTGAGAAGGTCGTAGAAAATGAAGTAATTGCTCGAGTGATAAAAGCATCACGTGAGGAATTAGCGCGTGGTGGCTCTTTAACGGGTCCGATGGTGGCTCATTGGGCGTTTCCACCTTTGACGACGCAAATGATTGCAATTGGCGAAGAAACTGGGTCTTTAGACGCAATGCTTTCAAAAGTTGCAGAATTCTATGAGAAAGAAGTTGAGAATAGCACCGATCAATTAAAGTCATTGATCGAACCATTAATGATTGTCTTCCTTGCTGGAATCGTTGGGGTGATTGTCTTGGCAATCATGGTTCCAATGTTCGACATGTTCAATCATATCCAGTAGGAATTTGTTGGATTTTGTAAAATAATTGTTTTTTTATGATGATTGTCCGTAGTATAATAGTCCTGTGTTCTATATATTAAACAAAAATACAATTTGAAGAGGAGAGAATTAAATTATGTTACAAAAGATGAAAAATCGTCTCAAAGATCAACGCGGTTTGACATTAATCGAGCTTTTGGCAGTTATTGTTATTTTAGGGATTATTGCTGCGATAGCAATACCGAGTATTATGGGTATTATTAACAATTCTAAAGCAGATGCCCACATTGCTAACGCCCAACAAATAGTAAATTCTACAAAGTTATATTTAGCGGATGCAAAAATTAGTGTTACAACTACTCCAAAATCATACGCCTTAAATACATTAACTGAAGAAGGGTATTTGGAAACTATAGATGATCCAAGTGGAAATGGTTACGATGCAACTGGAACGAAAGTATATGTGTCAAAGGTGGAGGCTACTGAATCTACGCCAGAGATATATTATTATAAAGTACTTTTAAAGTCGGATACTGCCTATTATATTGGTTCTGCTGACAGTGACACAGGTGCAGTGGATGTAACTACTCTAGAAAGAGACGATGTAAACCTCCATTAATGTTTATTCTATTGAATTTGTATATATATGGCATTGTTCTAGGCTCATTCTACAACGTAGTCGGCCTACGAGTTCCAGTAGGAAAATCAATTGTCTACCCTGGTTCTTCCTGCCCGACTTGTGGGCACAGGCTAAGAGCTTGGGAACTAATCCCAGTTCTATCATATTTCTTACAAAGGGGAAAATGCCGCGGCTGTCAGTCGCGGATTTCTCCGCTTTATCCAAGTGTTGAGTTTTTAACTGGCGTTCTGTTTGCGACAGCCCCACTATTTGTAGGGTGGACTGGTGAGCTTATCATTGC
>Ga0180215_1005851_pt1 | contig 10352 bp, 11 predicted proteins | sample eDN3rd37CBELigBY_FD_128871 | JGI IMG/M metagenome (GOLD analysis project Ga0180215, IMG submission 128871) | Enriched backyard soil microbial communities from Emeryville, California, USA - eDNA 3rd pass 37_C BE-Lig BY (version 2) (version 2) | ecosystem: Environmental > Terrestrial > Soil >...
CGCCGGCGGTCGCCGCCGGTGGGGCCGCCATCGAAGTCTCCGCTGTTGCGGCCGCGGCCGGCGTGGCGTATGACGTCATCTTTTCGCGCAATTTGTCACGTGCGTCTGACGTTTTTGGCTGCTCGGCGGCATGTGTGCATTGCGGCTTGGGACGAGCGATGGTGGTCGGTGGTTGTAGGCAGCACATCGGATGCAGTCTGACGGGCGCACAACGTTGCGGATTACATAGGCGAAGAATGACACCTCTGGTGGCGGCGCATCCAAGGCTTGGAATGTATACGTGGGCAGCCTGTACACTATCACCCCCCCAAGTACACTAACAGTCCGAACGGAATATTTTACAGCATGTCGTCGTCCTCCCCGGTATCATCCAGGTAATTGAGCTCGTCGTCCTCACGCTCCACCGCAGCGTGCGCGGCCAGCAACGAGCTCAGTCGGCCCTGTTCCTCCACCAGGTCCTCGTCGGTGACCGACTCGCCGGCCCACAGCTGCAAAGGCATAACATACGATGAAGGGATTGCGTGGACCACCATTGGAATCAGTGAAGAATGACAAGCGCGCGATGCGCGTAGATCGGTTACGGTACCTTGCGCAGCTCGCCCCGCCGCCAGCCCATCCATACAAGCGTGCCCAGCGTCCACGGTACCAGGTACAGCAGCGCCGGCTGCGCTCGCTGCATCGCGCACAGTGCGACAAAAGTCGTGAGCAGCCCTAGGTGGATTTCACGCCGCCAGCCACGCCACGCGGCCGCGCAGCTTAGCACTGCATCGGCTTAACGCGAGATCGATGCCATGCCGGGCCATACCGGCGCAATAGGCCAGCATCGTGCAGGCGTAGTAGCCAAGCCGGCTCGTGGTCGGGCCGAACCGGTGCTGACGGCGCAGGTCGAAGGTGCGGGCAAACAAGATGAGCAGGCCCGGCAGGACGACGTCGCCGTAGCCGAGACCGCCGTAGCCGCGATACTGAATCATGGACAAGGGCATACTCGTTCGCACATCCAGTGGGTGAGCCGCGCAGTGTGCTTAGTCTACCCTATGGTTCCGGAGTCCCTACCTCGCCGATCAGGTGCGGGAAGCGCAGCAGTAGCGGCACCTGCTCGCCGGTCTCGCCGCCAAAGGCCACGGTCTCCATTATGGTGGTGCCGAACACAAAGATGATATCGTAGCAGAAGGCCAGGATGAGCAGCACCGACGCGACCTTGAGGTTGGGGAGCGCGATGGACTGCAGCATCGTTGTCATGAGGACGATGCCCATCAGGTCCTGCAGCACCCACGCATAGCTGCGTGCGTGTGTATGCACGAGGTCACGACCATGCAATGTGGTAAGCGGTGGCGCTGTCCTTGCGCCCGTTATGCGTGACTCCACGCACCTGCTGTTGCGCTCTACCCCCCACCACACTATAACGCCGGCCCAAACGAGGCTGACGCCCAACTTGATTACGCCCACGTCAATCGGCGGTTTTCTAGTCTTGATGCGGTACATCCGAATCGCCCGGCTGAAAAGGAGCAATTAAGAACTTTCGTGGGTTTGTGGTGTTAAGAGTGACCCCGGTGTTCTCGAATGACGGCTTCGATGCACGCACCGCAGCCAAACGACGTGACGGAGCGGCGACAAGAGCACGAGGGCGTCAAAGGCCAGCAGGCCGCTGTAAAAGCTCAGTAGCCCAAAGAGCACCATTGTGGCGTACACTGCCGTGTCCGCCAAGGCATAAGTGGGCGGCCAAGAAACAATCAGGGTAAACGTAGCATTATGCTGGCGGCTTGCACGCGCGGCAGCATACCAATGATACCAGGGAAGTAGAAGAGCAGGAGGATCATGCAGGTGCCCATGATGATGAATAGGAATGCCGCTGCTAGCGTCATCTTCACTGCGGTACCGGGGGCCTCCTGGGTCTCGCTCTCGCCGTCTGCGTCTTCCACGGCCAGCTGGTAATGCTTTGCGCCCACCACCATGTACAAGCACCACTGAGAGTGCGCGCCATGGACCTCGACGCCAGAGACATCCAGACGTACCCCGTGCAGCTCCAGCACCACGCTACCGGAGCGCCACGCTACCGCTAGCAGCAGTGTGAGGATTGCCAGCGCCATGAGCGCGAAGGATGCCGGGTCCAACAGTGGCACAAACGGCAGGTACACGGTCGTCGCGCCTGTGCGCAGCCGCAGGTCGGCGACATCCGCTATGCGTGCATACACAGACGTGCCCCGAGCAGCGCGCGGGTGGCGTCAGGCCATGTACCGTGGGTCTACCGCCTTACCGAGGAGCTTCCATACCTGACGTGAGGAAGACTGCTGGAAATGGAATGTCACCCAAGCCGTCGCCGACGGACACCGTCTCATTCAGGGGCAGCAGGACCACCTTGGGGTAGCCCGTCTTCACCGTCGCCGCTGCACGCGCTCCGCAGCGGTAGGCGGCGTACCTTCCTATTCAGTAAACGCACTTTCGCCCGGATCCATTTTCAGTTGCGAACCTGCGATGGCCTTTAGGCGGTCGACGTAGGTGCAGTCGCCGTCCAACGCAATGGTCGTGACGGTGTCCTTCAAGCTCTGGCCGTTGGTGACGAGCGCACAGATGTCGCTCGGGAACGTCCGGCCTGTACCTTAGCAGAATGAAGTGCGCAAGGGTGCGGCCATTAGCGCGCGCGCTTGGTATGCCCTTTTAGTGGATTCCCAACGTACCCAGCAAGCCCGTCAGGGCGCTTCCGATCGCCGACATACGCGGCCGTAAGGCTTCTGGCGTGTAGCCTTGGTACGTTTGGCCGTCCACCGAGGTGCGGACTACCGTCAGCCCTGTACATGCGACACGTTAACGGATATGACTTTGAGCGTCAGCATAGCGCAGGCAGTGTCAGGGGATGCCGCTGCGGCAACGCACCAGTTGACGCTGGGAGCACGGCGCCGACGATGAAGAGGGCGGTGGCAGCGACGGCCAAGACGGCCACCGCCCACCACCGCTTCGCCATCCGCATGAGCGTCGGTTCCGCGGGCCGCCCGAGCGGGCTGCCCGACTGGCCGTCCAGGCTGACGCCGTCCCGCCAGCAGACGGCCCAGCTGGCGCCCGTGCCGCCGCCGACACTTCCGTTCACGCGTGCCATGGCTGTCCAGCAGCCCGGCCCCGCCCGGTGCTCCGGGCTGGCGGGCGTCAACTAAGACTGACGCCGAGCACGCGTCAGCACCATTGGCCTCGCAGTGCCTTTCTCTACATGAACACGCGCGACATAGTCTCATGCAAAACAATGACGACCTCCACCACCAGTACCACTAACAGCAGCAGCCGTCGCACCAAATGTCCCACTCGCTTACTGGAGTCTCGTCGTCGTCGTCGTCCGCTTCGGTTGTCCACTAAACCTCCTCTTCAGCGTCCTATTTCGTCCACGTGGCCATTAATGACGTCATCGCCATGGCGGGCGCGGCTGCGTGGCGCGTTGCGGCGGCGTCGCTGCGGACGGCGGCGGCGGCGGCGGCGGTCCGCGCCGTCCCGCCCGCACCGACGCGGGTCGGTACGGATCAGATCCTCGTGGCTCGCTTGGGTGAGCGCCGTAGCTAAGTAGGATGCGTATACGGGGATGTTCGACGAAGCAATGTCAGCCCACATCCACCGGGCAGCATGCCTGCGCGCGACGGCCGGTACGGCCTCTGTCCTCTGCACGCGCACGTTGAGGTCTTAATCTAACTAACCAAGACGCTTGGACTCTTACTAGTCGTCACGAACGTGCAGTGCCGCCGGCCTGCGCGGGCGACAGCAGCGACCCGACACTCACCCAGGCCGAGGTGAAGGCGCTGGTGGACTCGCTCTCCGAGCCATCCCAAGAGGCTCGCGAGCAGGTCTACGCCAAGTACGCTGACCAAATCAAACAGAAGCTGGAAGCGTATGTCCCATCGGTGCCGTAAGTCTGCTCGGTGGGGAATGCTTGCTGAGTTGGGGTATTGCATTCTTAGTGTGGCTTGTCCCCACAGCGAGAATGTGAGCTCGATTGAGGAGTACAAGCACAAGTTGGCCGCGAAGAAGGCCCAGACACCGACTTCCAAGCCAATGGCGGCCACGGTGGCGACGAATAAGCCCCAGTCGCCAGCACCCAAGCGCCGTGTTGAGGTGTGGCTCGGACTGCTGGCCTTTTATTGTGGGTACCGCCACCAGCCTCAATACATTGGCCCTGTCAGGAGGGTCGGGCATTTTTGGTGGCCAGCTCTCCGGCATTGTCAAGATGGACCTGCTACAAAACGAGACGGCCACCGACATCCAGCGTATGTGGGCAATGCACCACGACCAGAAGGGCACCTACGTCGCCGGGGCGTTCACGGCGCCGATGTACCGGACCCTCCAAAAGCGGCTGGCCGAGTGCCCACAGGTGCGTCTCGCTGACGTTGCTACACCCTTTGGCGGTGGCGCTGAGCACTGATGGTGCGGTTGGGTTACCGACCGCTGGCACTACTACTTCGCCCCAGTTCCTATTCCCGATGCCCCGGAACGACGGCAAGGAGCTGTACTTTTTCCAGAGCAACCAGGGCCAGCTCGGGTTCACCTCGCTGCTCGAGTTCCAGATGCACAAGGAGAACGCGCCCACACATCTGCTGCTGGATGTGTTTCCCGAGCTACTTGACAGCAAGGTACGAGGACCGACCCTGCTGCATGCCCAAGAGCGCCTAGCTCGCTCACAGCTGGTGTCCCGCGCGCATCCGCTGTGCTCACACCGACAGGGCATCGTCCTGTTCCGCGGCGAGCCGGACGACAAGCGATTGACCGTGGACGAGGGCCGCCTGCTCGTGCTGCTGATGCTCGAGTTTTACGTCAACGACGACGACAAGTACAAGCTGGTACACACGTTCAACCACCGCCCGCGCGAGTTTGACATCCAGGCACTGTTGGGCGCGGCCGAGCCAACGCCGCCGCCCGTGGATTCGCCATGACTCGTGTCCGCAACACCATGTACAGCTGTGCAACATTTCAGGTGCAATTTGCATGAATTTTAGGTCTACCAAGATTTATTAGTACAAGAGCATGCCTTCCGCGGCAGGATTCAAACTGCGCAGCAGCTTTGTTGCCTTCCGGTGAGTGATGAGCGAAAGTTACATTTTTTTTCCCCATGTGTCGGGCTATTTCGTGGTTTTGAAGCCATACAGTCCCGTGGGGTAGTATGACAAAGCGGGGATCAACCGCCACAACCCCTTCTGGCGAAACCCTGGCGGAAGTTCTGCAGCCTCGCGAAATCGCGAGCGGACGATGCCCGCGACACTGATGGCGGCCCAGGTGGCAGGAAGACCCATCATGATGCGGCACAACACGCTCCACTCGCGGATTGAGCATCTGCTAGGGCTTTGGCTATGACCAACTGATTTGGTAACTTCCCTTAGGGTTATATAGCTGCAACGTGGGCTATGTGGTGTTGGGCTATGTGCACGTAGGCAAAAAGCACAATCTGGGGTTAGGGCTATGAGGCCGGTCTAGGGTTAGGGCTATGACGCTCCTAGTAGCCGTTCTAGGGTTAGGACTATGACCTCGTGACGTCACCAGTGTTGTCTGTCTGCTGGCACGCGACGCGGCGGCGCCGATCGAACGTGGCGGACGACGACGACGATGGTACGCGGCTTCAAGCGAGGGAGAAGAAGGGCGAAGGAACGGGCGAGAGAGGCACGAAGAGGACAGGATGAGGTGAAGGAGACGCAGATGAAGATGAGACTGTGGTCCGGGAGGGAGTAGATTAGGGGATTTTTTGCCGTTGTTTTCCGACATCGGCGCCCCGATGCGATCGTCGACGACGCGTGCTGAGAAGAGAAATGTACGAGGGAGAAAGCGAAGAAGGGGAGCAGCAAGCGGACAAGGAGATGGAGAAGAAGAGATTATGTCAGAATGAGGGTGGGGAAGAAGAGCGTGTGGCTTGGGCGGCGCTCAAGTGGCCGCGGACGATCAGCCGTCGACTATGGTGGAGCGAGATGTGAGCGTGCACGGTAACAGGGACGAGAACACGAGAAAGTGGGAGAGAAGGGAGCACACGTTTGCCAACCATGGGCTGTCCTAGCGCTAACGCCCGATGCACCTGCGTACTCCTTCGTTTTCTTTCATGCCAGGCGAAACGCGCGGGCATTGGCGGCCCGCCCATCGAGAAGGAGGGATGGCTGGAGAAGGAGGGCGCCCAGGTCAAGAACTGGAAGCGGCGCTGGTTCGTGCTGCAGGGCACGTCGCTACACTACTTCAAGGACCCGGGGGTACGGTCTGGCCCCCGCAAAGCGTGGCATGCGCGTGTCGCGATTTCTTAGGGTCGCGATGACGTGCCCAGGTCAAATATCGCTCTGCGTGCAGGATACCAAGCCGCAGGGCACCATTGAGCTGCACCTAGCCAAGCAGATCCTCGTGGTCAACGACTACATGCGCAAGAAAAAGCTGGAGTATTTGTTCCAGATCAAGCTGCCGCTGCGCACGTACTACATCATCGCGCCCGACGACGCCACGCGACAGTCGTGGGTAAAGACGCTCGCGCCCAAAATACCGGGCAATCAGCTGCCGCCGGCGTCGCCGCCGGCACCCGCTCCGCCCAAGCATCAGGCGCCGGGGGCGGGGCCTTCACGCGACGTGTACAACGGCGGCAGCAGCGACGACGACGACGAGTCATACCAAATCGCCGCGGACCTGCAGGCCGCGCTGCAGCGCAGCGGGTCCACGCACCAGGCCGCCGGCCCCGCCACTGGCGACGCAGCCGGGGCGCCGGCACGACCGCCGGCACGCGGTGCGGGCGGCAATTTGCCGCCGCCGCCGCCCAAGTCGTCGGCGCGCTTGGCCAAGGCAGAGCGCGCAGCGGTCAATATGGCGATCGCGATGGCTGAGCAAGACGATGACAGCAGCGACGACGACGGCGACGACGGCGACGACGGCGGCGCAGGCCCCGTCCGGCCCACGAGCGGGCGCAAGTCGCGCCGGCCCGCGGCGCGGCCGCCGCCCGCGGTGCCGCCGGTCGCCGTGGCGACGGACTTGGACGTGTCGGTGCCGCCGCTGACCGCGCGGCCGACGTCGGCAGTGGCCGCGGCCGCGTCCAAGGCGAGCGAGAGCGACGAGCTCATCCGCGACTTGGTCCAGGCGGCGGAAGACCTGGCTAAGGACACACTGCAGCACGCATTGCAGTCCTTCAAGCCGCTGGATTCGGCAGTGAGCAACCTGGTCGCCAAGGGCTACGCCTACGCGTCGGTGCTGCCGGCCGGTAGCCCACAGCTGGACTCGGTCCTGATGCGGTGCGCGGACGTGGACTGCGCCCTGGCTGCGACGCTGGCGCTCAGCAAGGCGTGCGCCGCTGCGGGCAAGCACGAGCTGGTGCAGGTCCGCCGCCTCCTAGGCACGCGCACGGCGGCGCTCATCGCCGCGCTCCAGCGGTTCAGCGCCGAGGTGGGCCACGTGGAAGGTTTCAAGCTGGCCGTGCCGGAGCCCGCCGCTGGGCCGACCGCGCTGGTGGCGTCGGAGCTGATCGAGGAAGACGGGTCGGACGACTCGTCGTCGGATGAGGAGGACAGCGCCGCGCCGTCGTCGCCCAAGCGCGCCAAGGCGCCTCCGGCGCCGCCGCCGAGCCGCAACGCGGCTACCCGCGCGGCGCCCGCGCCGATGGCCAACGCTATGGCCGGTTTGGCTGCGGCCGCTGCGGCCGCTGCCGCCAAAGCAGACAAGGCCGCCGCTGCATCCACTACCACCCAGCCGGCGCCCGCGGTGGCCGAAGCCGCCGAGGCAGCTCCTGAAAAGTCCGAACCGGCCGCACCGGCGCCGGAGCCGGTCGTGGCAGTGGACAAGGCGAAGGAGGCGGAGCACATCGAGGCCGTGGACAAGGCGGAGGCGGAGCACGTCGAGGCCGTGGACAAGGCGGAGGCGGAGCACGTCGAGGCCGCGTCCGCCGCGGAGAAAGCGGAGGCAGAGCTGGCGCCGGCGCCGGCACCGGTCGAGACACCCGCGGAGCCAGCGCCGGTAGAGGATGTTCCTGTAGTGCCAGCGCCTGCCGAAACATCCGAAGAGGAGCCAGTGGAGCAGGCGCCCGTGAAGCCAGTGTCGGTGGAAGAGGCGCCCGAAGGGCAGGTGATAGAAACACCGGCGCCGGTGGCGAGGGTGCCGCTGGTGCTGCCGCCCAAAGCGGCGTCCCGACCCGACAGTGACGAAGACGACGAGGATCAGGACTGGGACGACGACGACGGTATGCCGAGCCAGCCGTCGGCGCTAGCCATCAAGAGCCCCGAGCCCGTGGCGCCCGACGTCACCAGCCCGGAGTCCGCCGAGTCGCCCGCACCCGTGCCCGTGAGCATGGCGCAGCTGCGCAACAGCATCGGCAAGATCGCCCTGCCGCCCAATATGCGGCCGCCTAGCGACGACGAGGACAACGACGGCGACAACGACTTTGAGGACGACAGCCCCGTCGCGGTGGCGCCATCTGCGGAGCCGGCGCCCCCCGCGGCCCCCACGGCCCCCGCGGCAGTCGAGAATTCCAAGGAGGCCGAGGCACCGGCATCTGCTGCAGCAGAAGCGCCTGCGGAAGCGCCTGCTGAGCCCGCCGCGGCCGCGGCCGCCCCGACTCCGACCCCGGCAGCGACACCGGAAAAGGCGCTGCCCAAGGGCGTGTTCATTCCCAAGGGTGGAGTCGGCGCCGCGGCGTCGGCCGCGCTCGCCAGCGCCGCGGCCGCGGCCATGGCCGCGCGCCGTGCGGGCCAGGAACCCAAGGCGCCCGAGTCCAAACCTGCTGAGCCGGTGCCGGCCAAGGAGGCGCCCGCGGCCGCACCGGAGCCAATCAAGGAGACGCCCGCACCGGAACCGGATCTGACCAAGGAGGCACCTCCTGCGGCCACCACACCTGCGGCCGCCACGCCTGCCACTGCGACGCCGGCTACTGCGTCGCCCGCGGTTTCGTCGACGCCCGCTGCGGCCTCGCCCGCCAGCGCCACGACCCCGCAAACGGGCCGCACGGGCGAAGCGGCCAAGGCCAAGCGCTTGCCGCCCGCTCAGCCGATGCGGCGCCTGGTCTAAAGCAAGCGGACTCCACGTGTTTTGAGTTGATTTTGGCATTGTACTATAACTGACTCTTTTCGGCGGCGCCTCAGCCGATCGTTCGCGGCGTCGGCCGGTCCCTGGTGGACCGACACCGCCGCGTTAAGCCTAGTTCTCCTTGTTTGGCAAACAAAGAGCCTCACTGTGGTGAATACACTTGCTGTTCTTACACTGTAAAATTACAGAGGTCGTGCACAGGCAGACAAAGACAAGCAATCGGCGCCAGTAACTAGCAATGATTAGAATGAGCAACGGCGTCACGGCCGTGGCGGCGGCGCGAGCGCGGGCGGCGGCTTGGCGTCCACATCCGGCAGGATGCTCACGCCAGTGCGCGACTCCACGTCGGCAATGCGTGTCCGCACCGCGTCCAGCACCGCCTGGTTGGTTCGAAGCAGCGCGTTCTGCCGCCGCAGCTGCTCGACATGGACGCGGAGGGCGTCCCGCCGCTGCCGCAGCAGCTGCACACTCGTCGACAGCTCCTCCGTGTACGCCTTGCGCCGCTGCCGCGAGCGGGCACTGGCCGCGCGGTTGCGCTCGCGCCGCCTCTGCAGCTCGTCGCTGACGGTCGCCGGCGCCTGCCAAGCCTCTGCGGCCGCTGTGGCCGACGTCGGTGATGCGCTCGAATCGCCGCTGGTTGCGCGGCGGACGCCGTTGGGCGTCATGGACATCCTGTGAGACAAGCCATCTGGCACCGACTGCGTCGGCTTGGGCAACAAGGGTGCCAGTGACCGGCCGGGCGCCAACGGGGCGGCCTCTGCCGCTACCATGGGCAGTTGGGCCGCCACGCCGCGGTCTTGCACAAACTGTGCTGCAGTAGCGAGCTGGAACAGCTGCGTGGTGTAGTCTGCAACTGTTGTTACTACCGTGGCCCCTGCCGGCCAGAGCGGCGGGGTGGTCGGTATTGTGGCAGCTAGCGTCGTCGTCGAAATGGCCGGCCCGAGGGGTGGGTCGGGTGTCGGTAGTGGGATCGACGACGGCGCGGCCACAGCTCGTGCCCGGCTGCCCCGCCGCGTCGATGCCATGGCAGCGGCACGTGCAGGTCCACGCTACGGCAGATCAGTGGGTTTTCTCGCCACGGAGATCTCGCCGGCAGCTGGGTTTGCTATATGACTGACTAAGCGGTCGCAGCATGGACCCATCTGTTATTGGCGACTTCATCTAACGGTCCAGCGACAAATGCAGTGCACCAGCCATGATCCGACTTGCGTTCGGTGTCCCGGTGCGCCTCTCGACGTCTCCTTCACGTTCCTTGCCCTTTCTGCCGCCTCTGTACGCCACCAGCCGCCCGCCGCAAGTGCCGTCGTCCTCTGCCTTCACGGCGCCCTTTTGCCACGTGGCCAACTATGACG
>Ga0180215_1005852_pt1 | contig 10351 bp, 7 predicted proteins | sample eDN3rd37CBELigBY_FD_128871 | JGI IMG/M metagenome (GOLD analysis project Ga0180215, IMG submission 128871) | Enriched backyard soil microbial communities from Emeryville, California, USA - eDNA 3rd pass 37_C BE-Lig BY (version 2) (version 2) | ecosystem: Environmental > Terrestrial > Soil >...
CTGTTCCATGGTCTTGTTGGCGATCTTCTGCAGCTTGTCGTCTTCGACGACTACGGCTTCGATGGACAGGCCGGTCTGGAACTTGATCTCGTCCAGCGCATGCAGGTTGGTGGGATCGGAGACCGCAACGAACAGGCGTTTACCGCGCTTGAGCAGCGGCAGTACACGGTGCTTGGCGAGCAGCTTGTCCGAGACCAGCTTGACTACGTCGAGATCGAGCTGAACGGCGTCCAGGTCGAGCAGCGGCACGCCGAACTCCTGGGCCGCGGCGATGGCGATTTCCTTGGCGTCGGCGATCCCCTTGGCGACCAGGTGCGACACCAGGTTGCTGTCGCTCTCCTTGGCGGCGTTCATGGCCTGGGCCATGGTCTGTACATCGACCAGCCCATCCTGAATGAGCCGCTGGGGCAATCCCTGCATCACCAGGCGCTGTGCGAGGATGGAGGCGTTTTCGCTCATGGGGTTATGGGCAAGCGGGCAGCGAAGTTACTCGGGCAGTTGACTGTCAAATGGGTATGGATGTTCTCATATTCCGCGCCAGAATCTGCGTGACATATTTCACACGCGCATCCCGGTCAGGGCGACTGGTCCTCGACCAGCGCCACCTTGGTCCTGAGATCTGGAAACTTGGCCTGAAGGGCCTGCCAGAGCGCGCTTGCTCCGGGATCGGCGTCGAGTGCGGCACGGGTGAGCCGCTTCGGTTGCGTGGCGGGCGGATTGAGCAGTCCAAGTTCCAAAGTCGAGACGCCAGGGTCGGCCGAAGGGAAGGCCACGACCATCCGGGAATCCCGGAACGCCGCGTACTGCCGTTTCGCAAGCACCACATCGAGGTCTTCTTCGCGCAACAGCACCCGGTCGGTTTCCGGATCAACTCTGTAAAAGCTGGCGGCCGTCCGTAGGGCGCTGGGGGTCGCGAACGTTCCCAGAGTCAAACCAGGTGGGTTGAATTCAGTTTCAGTGAAGCGAATTCTGTCTGCGAATGCGGCTTCGATGGGCTCCTTCTGTAGCAGTGATAACAGCGATATGCCGTCGAACGGCCGCGACGGTTGCAACGACAGCAACTCGGCGATCGTGGGCGTCACGTCTTCGAGCGATACCGGCTGTTCCACGACACTGCCCGCTCGCAGCATGGGCGCAGCGTTGCCGAAGGCGCGAGCTGCCAGCACTACATGGAACTGATGCCTGGAGAACACGCTGGTGCCATGGCCGTACAGCTTGGAGGGATCGAAACGCGGTTCCAGGATCGATCCGGCCTCACCCTCGTGCTTGTCACCCAGATCTTCGCCGTGATCGGACAACACGAACACCAGAGCATTGTCCAGAACGCCGTGGTCCTGGAGCGTATGGAGTACGGCTTCGAACTGTTGATCCAACCGCATCACTGCCTTCTCGTACAGCGGGCGGGACTCTGGATCGGGTTCGTTCGGCGGGCTGCCGGCCCAAGTGTACGGCCAGTGCGCCAGCGTCATGTGAATCGCCAGCAGTGTCGGCCCTCTCACTTCGAGGTCTCGGTCGATCCGGCGCACGAAGCTGTCCGGGTCATACGTCAACGCCGCCGCTCGGTTGGCGTGCGTGTAAGGAAACAGCAGGGCGCCAATGGGCGTATTCATTGTCACGTTCGACAGTGGCGTGTCGCTGAAGAATCCGAGCAGGAAGTCAGTAGCCCCGATAGGCGGAGCGATCATCTGATCGAACCCGTAGCTCAGATCGAGATTCGAGAAGCGCACTTCGTCGATTGCGTATACGGAACGGTAGCCTGCCTGGCCCAGCAACTGCGGTAATGTTTCTCCAGTATCAATGACGTGCCGAGGCAACAGATTCACTGTCGCGCCGGTCGTGTGCGGGTGGCGCCCGGTGATGAGCGAAACCCATGACGGAAACGTGCGCGCCAGAGGTGTGGTCGCGTCGGAGAAGAAGACGGAGTCTTCCAGAAAAGCGTCGATCGATGGGGTCAGCCCGGTCTGGCCCCGGACCACGTCATAGCGGAGCGAGTCCAGCCCGATGATGACGATGTTCGGTTTGTCCGAATGCTGCGTCCTGGCCTGTGCGGGCCATTGCATCGCCACGACAAAAAGAATCGACGCCATTGCCCCCGCCGGTATCGCCCAGCGAAGCGCGGCACGCGAAGGACGAGGCAGGCGCATCGCCGCACGCAGCAGCGTGGCAAGGATCGCTCCGGAGATCGACACACTTGCAATTGCGAGCAGGTCGATGCGATGCCAGCTCTGAGCCGCAAGCTCGGAGTATGGCGAGCCGAGAGAAGATGTCGGAAACCGCGTGGCGTTCGCTAACAGTAGCCAGGCGGTGGCAACCAGAAACCATAGCGTGGTCCAGACGCGCCGAGAGTTCTTTTGATCGCGCCAGGCAAACCTGGTCAGCTGCGCCAGCGCGAGGCATACAATCGCGAGCAGCCAGTGCAATGTGACCTGCCCGAGAGCAAACATCGCAATGTTATTGCCGAGCCTGGTGCCGAAGACCGGTTGCGAGAGTGTTGCATCGATGATTTTTCCGCCAAATGCGGCGGAGCCTGCGTCGCCCCACAATCTCACGTAAGAGATGCCGAGGAGCGTCAGGCCCAGGAACATGGCCCATCCCAAGTCTGCGACCAGTGTGCGGTACTTACGCATGCTGACTGTCAGTTTGTTTTCAGACCGCTTGTTATCGGAATGGGCGGAAGCGGGACAGTAGCGGGGTCACGTTTTACAAAATGAACTGGCAGGAAACGTTGCCACAAAGAAGAAGCGCCGCTTGCGCGGCGCTTCCAGTGCTTTTCGGATGTTCTATCCGACGCCAGTTAGACGCGGCACTCCGCCGGAGCGTACTTGGCGAGCAGGTTGCCCACGCCTTCAGCAGCACCCGGCATCAGCGAACCGCCAGGAGTCGCGGTCGAAGTCGCGTCCGCACGGCACTTCCAGGCAACGCTACCATCGGCGCTGACGTAAGGAATGATGACGATCTGGTTGCCGTTGATGCGGGCGTTGGCGCGCTGCGGAGCGGTGTTGCTGTAGGTGACCGTGATCACGCCGTTCGTCACTTCGAGTGACGACACGTAGTTGCCAGCCGTGTCCACCGCGTTTTCGGTCATGCCGGCGCGAACACGATTCTCAGGAGCATTGCCAGTCTGAGCATAGGACTCGGACACAGCGGCCTTGGCTGCCGCGGCGAGCGTCAGACCTTCAGCCACCTGGCTGCGGATCGTGTAGTCCTGATAGGCCGGGATGGCGATGGCGGCCAGGATGCCGATGATCGCGACCACGATCATCAATTCGATCAGGGTGAAACCCTTCTGCACTTGCTTCAACATTTGCAATCTCTCCTCAGGGATGAAATCCGAAAGTCTCGCGGCACCCGGTGCCTGCCGGCGAAGAGGTAGCAAGCCGCGTGCCAAAACTTCGTACCCGGCCAAGTGCCTGAGACAGTGGCTCTTTTTGCAGCTCCGGCCGGCTTGTCAGTGGTCCCGGTCAGGAGACGGATGAGCCATTCATGCCAGTAAGTGACAAACCTCGTCACTCTCCGACGTCGTTCGCCGACGGCGAACTCTGACTACGGCGATCGCGACGAATCTCGAACAGCCGCGCGTAGATCGTATTGCTCAGCTCGGAGAGCTGAGCCTCCTGGACGAGTCTGAACGCCGGTGGCAGCGCGTCAGCGGGACCAAACAGGTCCTTGGCCAGCCGCGGCTCATCGCCGATGAACAGGTACGTGAATCCGCCGCCTCGTGACATATCGATCTGGACAGGTCGAATCAGCACGTACTTGACCTGGGGCGCCTGTTTCGCGAACTGCTCGGCGGTGAGCGTGAACAGGTGCATCACTTCGTCGACTTTCTCGAACTGCTGCGGAGTGAGCAGAAAGTTGTTCGCGATCGTCGAGCATTCGGTGTAATAGCGAATGTAATGTCCTGCGTCTGTGTCTGCCAGAACGACGCCTGGCTCCTTCGCGCACAGTTCCTTGAGCGTTTCCAGCATCGGACGGACCTCGCGAAACGACATATCGTTCGCGATCGCCGTGGGCTTCACCAATTGATGGCGCAACGGAGGGAAATACACCATCAACATCCCCAGTATCGTCAGCAGTACCACACGCTTGAAGTGTTGCGGCCAGCGCTCGCAGAATTCCTGCACGAGGATCAGCCACGGCAAGTACAGCGCAAAACTGCCGTAATAGTGCATCCGAATCTGCGACACGAGCAGCGCCAGCCCCATGAGAGAGGTGATCCAGAACAACAGGCGAGGCTGCAGACGCTCGCGATATGCCTTGTATGCACACAACGTTGCGGTCAACGGCACGACCCAGATCAGATAGGAGTAGTAGTTCGAAATGAAAGCCATGCCGTAGACCTGTGCGGCTCGCAAAGGCGGCATCATCTCGCCGATCATCTGCAGGATTTTCGGCATACCGGCTAGAAAACTCCGCGCGATCGCCACTTCCGCGATGATGGGAATCAGCAGCACTGCGCTGACCGCCAGCAGTATCGCAATGCCGACGCGTGTCGGCTTGAGCCGGCTCAACAGCGTCACGGTCACGGCGGTGCACATCGCGATGTAGAGGTGGAACCAGGAGAGTGTGTAGAACTCGAAGTGGCCCATCCGGAACGGCAGCGATGGCAGCAGGATCGCGAACGTCGTGACCAGCAGGCCGATGCCGAACATCAAGCTGTTTCTTGCAGGCATGTTCCGTCCCTGCAGCCACATCACGAACAGCGTGACGAGCAGCGGCAGCTGCACGATGAACAATCCATTGTGAACTGCGGGCGCCAGGCCCAGGACGACCGCCAACGCAAGAGCACGTGTCTGATTGTCGGGCTGGCGCAACCAGGCGAGCCCCGTGACAAGCGTGGCTAGAATGAAAATGAACTCGGCAGAGTGATGATCGATAGCGCTGACCGAATGAAGCAACTGCGTCGTGGGGGACAGCCCGAGGCACAGGGCCGCGAGCGCCGTCAGCGCCGGCGACAGCCCGAGTTGGCGCGCGATGATGATCATTAGGGCGATGCTGATCAGTACGGTGGCTACTGGAATCCAGACCAGAATCTCGATCGGTTCGGCACTGATCCCGACCGCCATCGCACCGCGCACGATCATCGCCATCGCGTAGTCATAGCCCCATGGCCACACCAGCAGACTGCCTTCGGGGGCGTGAATCTTCGAGTCGAATTGATAGAAGGATCCAGGATCCTGCACGGTGTCGAGAATGCGCCGTGCGTGATAGAAGGAATCGTTGCCCATCGGCAGGGATTCGCCGTTGAGTTGCGTCGCCGGCAGATTCAGGCTGCATGAGATCGCTGCCAGCACGCTCGCTACCAGCCAGATGGCGATCAGTTTCCAGGGCAGCGGGCGAGTGGGCCATCCGATATTCATCGTGCGTCTTCCAGTTTCGTGCACGTCAGCAGCAGATTCTTGCCGAACCAGCGCTGCGCCAGCAGGTCCAGGGCGCGGCTCAGGGGAAAAATGGCTCGATCGTAGAGTTTCAGCGCGCCCAGGCTGACCGTGCCGTCCTCGTTGCCGATCAGCTTGAACAGCAAGCTCGCAAAGAAGCCCAGCGAGTCCGCGTACGCAACGCGATCGATGCGAAACCCGGCGGCTCGCACGCGGCTCGACAGCATCTCGCGCGTGTAGCGACGCACGTGGCCAACCTTGGCGTCCATGCTGGTGTAGAGGATTTGAAACGCCGGCACGTAGATCAGCAGTTTGCCGCCCGGACGAAGCTTGCTGCGCAAGCTGCACAACGCGGCGGCATCGTCGTCGATGTGTTCGAGTACGTTCAACGTGTAGATATAGTCGTACGACTCGTCGAGAATTTCGCCCGTCGAGCCGACGGCATTCAAGCCTTGGTCGCGTAAGCGCTGTTGCAACCCGCTATCAGGCTCCAGCGCCGTGATATCCAGGCCCAGTGCCGATAACGGCGCCGCGAATTGCCCCCCGCCTGCGCCGAAATCCAGCACCTTGGCGTGCGCCGGTGCGTGGTGGCGCACGAGCTCCAGCAGATAACGGTTGTAGTTCACCGCCTCCTGCATCACTTCGAGATTGTCGACGCCGCTATAACCTTGCTGCTGCATTTCGCTCAACCGCTCGCGGGCCGCAGCCGTGAGTAAAGCCACTTGCTGCTCAACAGGAAGTTGAACGCAAAGCCCGCGACTGCGCCGATGGCCAGTGGAATCACCGGCGCCCGCTCGAGCTGGGGCCATAGGAAGAGACAACAACCGAAGACCGCCAGATTGATGAGCGCGCCGCCGCTTTGGATGACGGTGTAGAAAAATACTTCGGTTGAACGGCGCTGCAAGCCGCGCTGCGGGAAGGTGTGCCGACGATTCAATGCCCAGGTAATGAGCACCGCCGATAGAAACGAGGGAATCCGTGCCTGCCACGGTGTCCACGCTGCATACACCGTGAGGGTCGTGAGTATCACGGCTTCGACGACGAATCCGACGCTGCCGACGGCGATGAACTTCAGCAGTTCCTGCGCAGTGCGGGTCATTGGGCGCGCCGCCGTTCTCGGAACGTGGGGCCTTGCAACCCCAGATAATGCAGCCGCTTCATTTCGCGACGGCTGAGCGTCACGGTGTCGAGGATCAGGCCAGTAACGAAACTCACCGCGGAGAGAATCATCGCGCCCATCGCCAAAACCGCGGTCGGCAGTCTGGGCACCAGACCGGTTTCCAGGAAGGTCGCCACCACCGGCCAGCCGAGAATCAGTGAGCTGACGAACAACAACAGCGCCACTGAAGAGAAGAACATCATCGGGCGTTCTTCCTTCACCAGGTACACGATGGTGCGCAGGATGCGAAAGCCATCGCGAAACGTATTCAGCTTGCTTTTCGATCCTGGCGGACGGTCGCGATAAGGAGTGGAGATCTCCTCGATCGGCAAGCGCAGCTCCAGCGCGTGCACCGTCAGCTCCGTTTCGGTTTCGAAGCCAGAGGCCAGCGCCGGAAATGATTTCACGAAGCGCCGCGAGAACACTCGATAGCCCGACAACATATCGCGAATGCGATTGCCGAAGATCGCAGCGACAGTGCCGGTCAACATCTTGTTGCCGAACATATGTCCTGGACGATAGGCGCGATCGGTGGTTGCAACTCGAGCGCCATTGACCATGTCCAGCGAGTTCGCGAGCAAGCGCTCCACCATCTCCGTGGCGCTCGCTGCCTCATATGTCCCGTCGCCGTCGACGAGCACGTATACCTCGGCTTCGATGTCGGCGAACATGCGTCGTACCACGTTTCCCTTGCCCTGCAGGGTCTCGGTGCGGACGATTGCACCCGCCTGCGTGGCCCGAGCCTTGGTATCGTCGGTGGAGTTGTTGTCGTAGACGTAAATGGTCGACGTCGGCAACGCAGCCTGGAAATCGGCAATGACCTGCGCGATCGCCTCGGCCTCATTGAAGCAGGGAATGAGAACGGCGACGCGCGGTGTCAGGATGGCAGAGGCGGAATCTGCGACCATAAACTTTCTTCGGTGATCAGCGCGTTACTATCGTCAGGCGAACTTCGACGCGCCGAGACGCTGTTAACAGAATCCGTCATCCGCGCGCCTTTCCGGCCCTTCCTCACTCGATCCCAAGCTTCTTGATCCGGTACCGCAACGACCGGAACGTCATCCCGAGCAGCTGCGCCGCCTTGGTCTTGTTGTAACGCGTCTGCTCCAGTGCACGCACGATGGCGTCGCGTTCGATATCTTCCAGGGCATCGCCGAGCCGCTCGCCCGGTGCGACGCTGTTCGGAATGGGAACGTCGGTGGGCGCGACCTTGGGACGCAGCTGCAAGTCGCTGGCGTCGATCACGCCATTCACGCAAAGCGTTGCGGCACGCTCCAGCACGTTTTCCAATTCGCGCACGTTGCCGGGGAATTGATATTCACGCAGCGCCTTGGATGCCGCTTCGGTGATGCGTAGCGAGCGATTGCCGATCTGCCGGCCAAGACGCGTGATGATCGAATCGACGAGCTCATCGATATCTTCCAGGCGCTCGCGCAGCGGCGGCACGCGCATTTCGATGACGTTCACTCGATAGAACAAGTCCTCGCGGAATTTTCCTTCCGCAACCTGCGCGGCGAGGTTCTTGTGAGTTGCGGAGAGAATTCGCACGTCGATCGGCTGCTCGCGCGATTCGCCGACCGGTCGGACGGTTTTCTCCTGAATCACGCGCAGCAGTTTGACTTGCATGTGCAGCGGCAGATCCGCGATCTCATCCAGGAACAACGTGCCGCCCTCGGCAGACTGGATCAGGCCCTGCTTGTCGGCGACGGCGCCGGTGAAGCTGCCTTTACGATGACCGAACAGTTCGCTCTCCATGAGCTCCGTGGGAATTGCGCCGCAGTTCACCGGGACGAACGGCCCTTCGCGACGTGGCCCGGCTTCGTGAATCAAGTGGGCGACGAGTTCCTTGCCCGTGCCGGATTCGCCGTAGATGTGCACGGGCGCCTGGCTGCGCGCGACGCGTTCGATCATCTCGCGCAACTGTTCCATGACGCGCGAGCGGCCGAGCAATTTCACCTGCGGCAGTTGAATCGTGCTCTCGATGTTCTCGCCGAGCTTCAGCGTCGCACCGATGAGTTTGCGAAGCGCAGCGACGTCGAGGGGCTTGGAAATGAAATCGAATGCGCCGAGCTTGAGCGCACGCACAGCTGTTTCGACATTGCCATGCGCAGTGATGACCGCCACGGGTGTCTGCGGCTTGTGGGTCTGAATCCACTCGACCAGGCTCAGACCGTCGCCATCGGGCAGGCGCATGTCGGTCAGGCAAAGGTCGAACGGATTGGCGCGCAGCTCGCGTGTAGCTGCGGCGATTGTGTCGGCTGCAGTCACTTCGAGATTCATGCGTTCGAGCGTGATACTCAGCAGCTCGCGGATATCCGGCTCATCGTCCACGACGAGCGCGCGGGGCTTCTTCACTGTGTTTCCCAACGTTGAGGATCGGCGAACACGAGACGGAAAATACTACCACCCCCGGCACGGGGCTCATAAATCAACACGGCGCGGTTGCATTGGGCCAACTCCCTGGCTATGAACAATCCGAGGCCCGTGCCACCTTTGCCGGCCGTGAAAAACGGCTCGAAAATTCGTTCCGCGTCGGTCGGCGAGATGCCCGGGCCGCGATCCAGCACCTCCAGCATCGGCCGTTCCGAAGTCGCCATGCGGCCCGTACGGATCTCGATCGCGTCATTGAAATCGAATTTGCGACCGTACTTCAGTGCGTTCTCGCACAAATTCCACATGAGCTGATGCAGATGCGACGGATCGATGCGCACCTCCAGATCGGGCGTGGAGGTGGTGATGTACAGCTTGCTGGCATCCACCTGCGCTGTCTGCCGGAATTCGCCCACGAAGTCCTCCAGCCAGCCGTTCAGTTCGATGCGCTCCTGGCGCGTCGAGTCCCGGCGAGACAGCTGCAGGACATTGTTGATGATCATGCTGACCCGCTCGCCGTTCTTGGTGATGATGTCCGTCAGGCGCCGCTCTTGCGGTGTGAGCTGCGGAGCTTCGGCGAGCAATTGTGCGGCGTGACTCATCGCGCCGACGGGATTGCGAATCTCATGCGCGATGCTGGCGCTGAGCCGTCCCAGCGCAGCCAGCTTGGATTGCTGAACGCGCTGGGCGATCAGCGTCGTGTCCTCGAGGAAGATCAACGTCGGCCCGCCGCCGCCGGTACTGCGCAACGACACGAAGTGCGGTTGCACCAGGCTGCTGCCATCGGAGGTCAGCAATGACAGCGAGCTGAGCTGCCAGTCGTACGAATGACGGCGCCAGGTATCGAGCAAATACAACAAACGCGGCGACACTTCGGCCAGCGCAGTGCCTGCAGCGACTGCGTGCCCTCCCAACATGGAGGCTGCGGATTCGTTGATCAGGCGAATCGTGTCGTGGTCATCCACGACCAAAATACTCTCACGCAGATGCTGGACGATGAATTGATTCAGCTCAGCGAGATTGGCGACGTCCACTTCGCGCTGGCGAACTCGCTCCTCGCTCTCTCGCAGGCTGCGGGCCAGCGGCCCGACGCCCAATGTAACGATGAACATGAGCGCGCCAACGATGCCCGCCGACGCGAAATCCGCCGGATCGCTGCGTGCGGCGAGCGTCGTGAAAGCCTGCTGTAACAACAGCGCGAGCGCCGCGACGGCTGCGAACATCAGTGCCAGTCGCTGGCCGACGACGAAGCTCGCTGCACCAATAGGCAGCACCAGCAATGCGCCGAGTCCGCTGTTCATGCCGCCGCTGGAGTAGGTCAGCAGGGAAATCGCGAGGACGTCCACACCTACATTGAACGCAGTCTGCACCAGGCGGTCGGGCCAGCGTTTGCGCAGCGTCGGAATGGACAGCGTGGCGAACGCGAAATACGCGATGCTGGTGA
>Ga0180215_1005854_pt1 | contig 10350 bp, 13 predicted proteins | sample eDN3rd37CBELigBY_FD_128871 | JGI IMG/M metagenome (GOLD analysis project Ga0180215, IMG submission 128871) | Enriched backyard soil microbial communities from Emeryville, California, USA - eDNA 3rd pass 37_C BE-Lig BY (version 2) (version 2) | ecosystem: Environmental > Terrestrial > Soil >...
AAAACAGTACGAATGGTGAAGAAAATAAGCTAAAGGAGCGGGGCTCATGAAAGATAAAAAATGTACTAACTGCGGTAGCGAAGAATTTACAGAAGCAACTGATTACATGCCAGTAAAACCATCTAAAATGTCCTTTTCTGGTTCCAATAAAATCTACACATTTTGCTTGGAATGTGGAGAAGTTCATTCTGTTCGAATTGAGAATACCACGATTTTTAAGAAGTAAATAAAATACTAAAAAGAACATAACCAAGTAGATGAGGTTATGTTCTTTTTGAATCTATTTATTTGAGAAATTACTCAATTGAGTTAGGGATTTTATTTAATAATTCTTTTAGCTCCAACATAACGTTCTTTCCAGTATTTATCGCTCATTTTAACAATTTTCACGCCACTCATTGTTACGCCTGTAAATGTTCCATCTCCATTGTAAATTCCGACAAAGGATACTTTTCCTTTTTCCCCAGTAGCGTAAAACACAAGATCGCCTTGTTTTAACTCGCTTTGCTTAACAGATGTACCCGTTTTATATTGTAAAGCACTTGTTCTTGGTATGTTCATTTTTGTCGCTGCGTTTTTATAGATATATTGTGTGAATCCACTTGCATCAAAGCCTTTTGGTGTTGTGCCACCCCATTTAAATGGATTTCCTACATATCGTTTGGCAACTTCAGAAACTTCCTCACCATAATTAATTGATGCTGATGCTTTTGGTGCTTGTGAGAAGAGGAGTAATGAAACTAAAGCTAAAACTGAAACTAACACCATAGCCATTTTTGGCAAACGTAAAGAAACAGACATGAAAAACCTCCATCATCATTTTTTAACATACGTATTTATAGACGGATAGGTATGGAAAAGGTAACAAGTATTTATTAAATTAATTAAATATGTTTCGTTTACATCAAATTAGTAATAATTCGATTGTGTCTAGCATAGAAATTACTTTGTCCGTTTGCATTGTTTGACATAACCAAAATGTACCAGTAAAATAAATCCTAGATAACGGATAGGATTTTATTCGACTAAAGGGGGATTTGGATTCATGCAATATAGAAGATTAGGGAATACGGGGTTAAAGGTAAGTGAAATCAGCTTAGGAAGCTGGTTAACATATGGAGGTTACGTGGATTCAGATCCGGCGATTCGTACAATTCATCGTGCTTATGATTTAGGCATTAATTTCTTTGATACGGCGAATGTGTATATGCGCGGAGAAGCAGAGAAAGTAGTTGGTGAAGCGATTAAAGCATTCCAACGTGATTCTATCGTTCTTGCAACGAAAGTGTTCTGGCCGATGGGGGATGGACCGAATGATCGCGGACTTTCACGTAAGCATATTATTGAACAAGCGAACGCGAGTTTAAAACGTCTAGATGTTGACTATGTGGACATTTATTATGCTCACCGTTTTGATCCAGAAACACCTATTGAAGAAACCCTACGTGCCTTTGACGATTTAGTTCGCCAAGGAAAAGTACTTTACGTTGGTGTGAGTGAATGGACTGCAGCTCAAATCGCCGAGGCGGTCCATATTGCAGATAAAAAGCTTTTGGATCGTATTGTGGTTAATCAACCTCAGTACAACATGTTCCACCGAGTGATTGAAAAGGAAATTATTCCTGTTAGTGAAAAACACGGTGTTGGACAAGTCGTATGGTCACCACTTGCACAAGGTGTATTAGCTGGTAAATACAAAAAAGGCGAAAACATTCCAGAAGGCAGCCGTGCGTCATCAGGCAATACGACAATTCAAAGATTCTTAACTGACGAATACTTAGATCAAGTTGACCAACTTACAAAAGTAGCAAATGAGCTTGGTATTACGATTTCACAACTAGCAATCGCTTGGATTTTAAGACAACCAAACGTTGCAAGTGCTCTTGTCGGTGCAAGCCGTCCTGAACAAATTGAGGAAAATGTTAAGGCATCAGGTATTGTTTTAGAAGAAGATGTGTTAAATAAAATAGAAGAAATCTTAGAATAATAAAAAGAACATCCTGAAAGGGTTCAATTTTGAACGTACCTTTTGGGATGTTTTTTATTTGAATGAATTGTTGTCATTGTTAGCGCCAACGTAAGTTGATTTCTAGTTGACAGCATTTTGTATGTGCTAATTTAGAACTAAATTCTAAACTTAAACCATCTGGGTTAAATTTTACTTTAACGTCCGACTTTACACCAATTGATTTAATGAGTTGTTCTACTTCTGCTTGCCTGGATTGTTGAGCTAATTCCATCAGTCGTCTATCAAAATCTTTTGATGAAGCAAAGCGCTCTAAAACTAAACTTGCATCAGCCATTAATTTTCTTGTTTCATTGGCTGATTGACTAATCAATGTTTCGTCGACTGGTGGGTATTGATAATGAGTGTTTGAGCCTTGATTTTGCTGTCTTTGTCGGTTAGGTTGTTGTGCTGGATGAGTAGGTTGTTGTTGTTGGACATTCCTTTGTGATATTCCTTGATAATTATTCGGATTATAGGATGAGGCGATGGAATGAGGATAGCCATTCCAATAAGTTGGTTGATTCATTATACTATTGTTTGCAGGAGTATATGGAACTGCACCATACATCGAGTGTCGAGCTATATAGTGCTGATTATAATCAGATGGGTGATAAAAATACATCATACGTCCCCCTAGTATTTTATTTTTGCTCACTTAAAACCATGTTATGTGGTGAATTCACCTAGTTATAGGTAGATGACTAATTACATGATTGTCCTGAGTAAATTTAGCGGGACATTGGGGACAGTAAAAGTGTCCCACCAGGAATGTGGGACACTGGGGACAGTAAATGTGTCCCACCAAAAGCCGGGACATGGGGGACAGTAAATATGTCCCACTGATATTTTAATATTTTTAAAAAGCACACCTGAAAATTCAGGTGTGCATTGGTGTGCGAATGGGACAGAAAAACTGTCCCCAATGTCCCAGCTTCTTTACTTCTTCAAATCTTCCATTAAACTCGTACTATGAATGGTGTGTCGTTTCGCTGTTGGGTCGAAATGCATTTTTGCGCTACTGACAGCAATCGGAGCTTCTCCAAAGCCAGTGACGATTAATTTTGTTTTACCATCATACGTACATATATCTCCAGCTGCAAAGATACCAGGAATATTTGTTTCCATTTTGCTGTTAACGATGATGGAGTTTTTCTCTAACTCTAATCCCCAATTTTTAATAGGTCCGAGCGAAGAAAGGAATCCATAATTTACAATGACTTCATCAACATCTAACGTGATCTTTTCATTCGTTTTCACTTCTTCAAGTACGATTTTTTTAATTCGATCATTACCTTCAACATCAACCGGTACATAAGGTGTCAGTACTTGAACTTTTGATTGTTTTAAATTTTCAACACTGTTTTCATGTGCGCGGAAGGAGTCTCTTCGATGGACTAAAGAAACTTGTTCTGCAATTGGCTCTAACATTAAAGCCCAGTCTACCGCAGAATCACCACCTCCAAGTACGCAAACGCGTTTTCCTTCAAATTGCTTCAGATCCTTTATAAAATAATGAATGTTTGAGTTTTCGAAACGATCTGCACCATCAATTTGTAATTTCCTCGGTTGGAAAGCGCCATTACCTGAAGTGATAATAATGGTTTTTGTGTAGTGTTCTTCTACATTTGTTGTTAATTTAAAAGTGCCATCCTCTAATTTTTCCACTGTTTCAACGGCTTGGTTAAGACTAATTGTTTGTTCAAATTGTTTCATTTGTTCTGTTAAATGATCCACTACGTCTTGAGCTCGAACTTTTGGAAAAGCGGGAATATCATATATATATTTTTCCGGATATAACGCAGTTAATTGACCACCAAGCTGCGGAAGGCTTTCAATAATTTTCACTGAACATTGCCTCATCCCAGCATAAAAAGCGGTAAATAACCCGATCGGCCCTCCACCAATTATCGTAATGTCAAACACTTCTTTTTCTTGCGGCATTGCTAAATCACTCCTTTAACACATGTCTATTTAGTTTTGACAATATTTTAGTATAATAAAATGAAAATTGAATCTTCACCAATTTAAGTATAGCAAATTTATGGTAAAAATGATTTTCAGAAGATTTAAAATTTAGATTTATTTCTCCATCCTATAAAATGAATCATTTTCTTTAGCAAAATGAAGTGATTAGTAGTATAATAATCTACTAATATGAGTTTGTTTTTATTATGTCTACACCATGAGATTCATCAGTGCTTTTTCAAGCAAACAGACATATACATAGATTGGTATATTTAGTAAAATAGTTGACGAGGTGAAATGGACGATGAAATTAAACGATTGGCTATCAAATGACATCCAAACCGTTGCAAATTCGCTAGTGGACGTTCATAAAGAATATTTTTCAATTGAAAAAACAATTGGATTTGAAGGTCAAGAAAAAGTATATAAAATTCTTACAAATTTCCGAAATGCTCTTTTCCCTTGCTTATGTGAAAAGCGCTCAACATTCGACGGGAAAATTAACATTTCAATTGGCAATAAATTAAGAGCATCTGCTTTGGACTTAAGGGATTTACTCGAGAAGGTTTTCGCAAATGGGGAACAAGTGCAATCTTCCGAAGAAAAACCGGATGTGGATCAAATTGTAATTGATTTAATCAATAAATTCCCAGAAATTCGTAGAACGATTCAAACTGACATACAAGCAGCGTATAATGGGGACCCTGCAACAACATCAACTGAAGAGATTCTATTTAGCTATCCATCGATTATAGCTATTACGATACATAGAATTGCTCACGAACTTTATAAATCAGGGGTACCAATTATTCCAAGAATCATGTCTGAATACGCGCACAGCCAAACTGGAATTGACATTCACCCTGGAGCAACAATCGGTGATTATTTCTTCATTGACCACGGTACGGGCGTTGTCATTGGTGAAACATGTACAATCGGTAAAAACGTTAAAATTTATCAAGGTGTCACACTTGGAGCGAAAAGCTTCCCACTTGATGAACACGGCAACCCAATTAAGGGTATCAAACGACACCCTGACATTGAAGACAACGTAGTCATCTATGCAGGTGCAACCATCCTTGGCGGCGACACAAAAATCGGCCACGACTCTGTCATCGGCGGTAACATCTGGCTAACAGAATCCGTCCCACCATTCTCTAGAGTCTACCAACAACAACCAACACCGAAAATTAAAAATGATCAATAATTTGAAATCACCCATCTCGCACGGTTGAACGTGTGGGGTGGGTGGTTTTTTTGAGAGGTGTGGGTTCCGGAGTGCGGGGGGATCGTGGATTTCGGGCGAGGGGGTTTGCGAATGGGACTGCGGAATAATAGACAAACTTGGGGTGATAATAGACAGATAGCTTCGGATAATAGACAAACTGGGCTGTTTATTAGACAGTTGGGGAAAGGGCTATGGGATAATAGACAATGCTGGGCTGATAATAGACAAATTTGTTTAGATATTAGACAATCCTGGAAAGTTATTAGAACTTTTTATGGATCACACATCGTATTTAGAATAATGCTCAAAAGTTTTAGCCAATTTGAGGAAGATATTTGCCAAAACTGAGGAGTTATTAGTCCAACCAACACAATTATTAGAAATCCTAAATCTTATTCGCCAATTTCCAGAAGTTATTAGCCAATTTGCGGCAGATATTCGTCAGATTCCCTAATTTATTCGCCAATCCACACCAGAAATTCGCCAGAACCACAAACTTATTCGCCATCCCGCCCTTCAACTCCAGAAACCCCAAACTTCATTCTCCCCACACAATTTATTTCCCCAACCAAAACTAATCTCCACAAGATCCACAAACCTCAAATCAAAACCAATTCCTGTCACTCCAACCAGCAACTATCAAAAAATTACGAGAATAAAATGATATAATTTATAGTATAGACGAAGGAGTCTATGTTATATTGATAGGGTATTAAAATAGTAGGAAGGAACGTGAAAACATGAGCAATGGAATTTTCAAAATCCCAACTCCTAAAAATGAGCCAGGTAATACTTATGCTCCAGGTACGAAAGAGAGAGCAACATTAAAAGCAGAATTAGAGCGTCAATCAAATACTGTAGTAGAAATCCCTGTTATTATTAATGGTCAAAATATAACAACAAATAGAGTTAAACAAGTGGTTATGCCACATAATCACCAACATGTTTTAGCTAATTATTCAGAAGCTGGTGAAAAAGAGTTACGCGATGCAGTGGAAGCAGCAATGGCTGCTAAAGAAGCATGGGCAAATATGGCATGGGAACACCGTGCAGCGATCTTCTTAAAAGCTGCGGACTTAATTTCAGGTCCATACCGTGATGTTATGAATGCAGCAACTATGCTTGGTCAATCAAAAACTGCGATTCAAGCTGAAATTGACTCTGCTCAAGAATTAGCAGACTTCTTACGTTTCGGTGTTGATTATGCGAACCAAGTGTATCAAATTCAACCAGATAGCATGAAAAATGTTTGGAACCGTACTGATTACCGTCCATTAGATGGTTTCGTATTAGCTATTTCACCATTCAACTTCACTGCAATTGGTGGTAACTTACCAGCAGCTCCTGCTATGATGGGGAACGTAGTTGTTTGGAAACCAGCATCAACTTCAATTCTAGCTAACTACTACTTCATGCGTATTTTAGAAGAAGCTGGATTACCAAAAGGTGTTATTAACTTTGTACCATCTCGTGGTTCTCAAGTATCAGAAATCGTGTTAACAGACCCACGTATGTCTGGATTCCACTTCACTGGTTCTACAGCTACATTCCAAACAATTTGGAAAACTGTAGGTGAAAACATTGCAAACTACAAATCTTACCCACGTTTAGTTGGTGAAACTGGTGGTAAAGACTTCGTATTCGCTCACGAATCAGCTCAAGCAGACAAAGTGGTAGCTGCTCTTGTTCGTGGTGCATTTGAATACCAAGGTCAAAAATGTTCTGCAGCTTCCCGTGCTTACATCCCAGCAAGTCTATGGGAAACTGTAAAAGAGGGTCTAGTTGAAGAAGTAGCAAAAATTAAAGTTGGTGACGTGCGTGATTTCCGTAACTTCATGGGTGCGGTAATCGACAAACCAGCATTTGATTCAATCGTAAGCTACATTGAATACGCAAATGATTCAGAAGAAGCACAAATCATCACTGGTGGAACATACGATGATTCAGTTGGATACTTTATTGATCCAACAATTATCGTGACTACAAATCCAAACTTCAAAACAATGACTGAAGAAATCTTTGGACCAGTATTAACGATTTATGTTTACGAAAATGAAAACTTAGATGAAACATTAACAGCAGTTGATACAGCTTCTATGTATGCATTAACAGGTTCAATCTTTGCTCAAGATCGCCAAGCTATCGCATACTTAGAAAACCGCTTATCAGGCGCAGCTGGTAACTTCTATATTAACGACAAACCAACTGGCGCGATGATCAACCAACAACCATTTGGTGGTTCTCGTGGTTCAGGTACAAACGATAAAGCTGGATCTGTCTTCAACATGATTCGTTGGACAACTCCACGCGTTATCAAAGAAAACTTCGCACCAACAACAGACGTTTCATATCCATTTATGGACGAAGAATAATAAAATAAATGAATGAAGTCGGGGGCATATTGCTTCCGGCTTTTTTTATTTTTTGGGAGTAATAAAAGCTGAAACCAATAAGGCTTCTTTTGCGACTAATTTTAAGAATGTTTATTTGTAATTTTGGGAATGTTAGTTGCGTTAAGGGGGGCTACCAATTATGAAAAAGGCTTTATTTATTGGAATACTATTCATTTTTTGTATGTCTTTGATTGGCTGTAATACGGCGAGTGAAACAGCAAATGCTGCAAGTTCCGGGGAGCAAAATCAAAAGAGTAATGAAGAATCTACATCAGAAGAAAAAGAAACGAATTCAGAAAATATTATTTACGAAAATACTGAATATGGTTTTACTTTTTCATTACCAAAAAGTTGGTTGGGTTATAAAGTTGTGACAGATCAATGGGAAGGTAGAGACATTAATCAACAAAAGACGGTAGTTGAAAGTGGGCCAATTCTAACAATTCGTCACCCAAAATGGACCGAAGAAAATCCACGTCAAGACATACCAATCATGGTCTTTACTCATAAGCAGTGGTCATCACTTCAAAAAGAAAAATTCGTTATTGGCGCAGCACCGATACTTCCAAGCTTACTTGGACAAAATGATAACTATGTTTTCGCACTTCCTGCCAGATATAATTTTGCATTTCCAGAAGGATACGAAGAAGTGGAAGACATCCTTGAAACAAATCCACTTCAACCAAAATAATTGTCAGCTACAGGCATTAATCCAGAAAGGGGTTAATGCCTTGTATATTTATATAAAAGCGTGAAATTCACAATCTTCATTAATAATAAATTATTTGTCTACAGTAATCAGCCAGAGATCATTCCCGTTCAAACATCCACTTAACCAATATTCCGTATTGCCTTGTTCAGTCGTTATATCGACGATTTCTTTACAGACTTCTTTTGTAATGCCTCGATCACTACCAGCAAATTCATCGTGAGAATTATCGTGAGTATAATGTATTTCATTCCCGTCAAAATGTAGATCTTCGAAAATGGGGTCTCCTTCATGAGTGTAGCCAGTAATTCGGATTGTGTCTTCGGTTTTATTCGCAATGTTGTTTAAAAATTGCTCAAACCTCTCAAAGTTCTCAACCTCTGCTTGAAAAACAATATCTCCGCGCTTCACAGCTTCTTCATATGAATAAGCACCACTTTTCACAACTTCAGAAAAATTAGCTACATTTGAACAGCCTAATATAAATAGCACGACAAAAATTAAACATAAACCCAATAAAGATCTTCTCACTCCAATCCCTCCGGTAATATTGATTTTATTCCTTCCATTATAGCAAAGATTTCCAGAACACTCAGTTTAATCGATTCTCTAACTTCAAACGGTTAGTTGAGAACATTATTTAGACAGTTTTGAATGAAATATAGGGATTCTGTCGTAATAAGCCCTCTTTTTAGACAACTTCGAATTGAATCTATAAATCTTGTCAAAATAAGTCCTTCATTTAGACAGTTTTGAATGAAATCTAGGGATTCTGTCGTAATAAGCCCTCTTTTTAGACAACTTCGAATTGAATCTAGGAATCTTGTCAAAATAAGCCATTCATTTAGACAGTTTTGAATGAATTCTAGTGATTCTGTCGTAATAAACCCTCTATTTAGACAACTTCGAATTGAATCTAGGAATCTTGTCAAAATAAGCTCTTTATTTAGACAGTTTTGAATGAAATCAAGAAATTCTGTCAAGATAACGCCTGTATTTAGACAACTCCAAATGAATTTAAGAAATCTTGTCAAGAACATGACGCTTTTTTTGAAATCAACTAAACCGAAGCGTAGAAGGTAGGCAAAACAAGCGGCCAATGATAAGCGATTTACGAGATTCTGGAAACATTGAGCAGGATGCAGATGTAGTCATTTTACTTTACTGTGAGCAATATTATAAACAATCAAAAGAATTGGTTGAAGGAATGACGAAATCATCGCCTATTGAGTACTTGGAATTAAATGTCGCGAAAAATCGAAATGGTGCCACAGGGGTTGCATATGCAGCCTATAATCGGGCAACTGGGGAGGGTGTGGGAAAACATTATGATCAACAATGAGTTCAAACAAACCGTTGAGCAATTGTTTCATGATGCAAGAATTTACGATATGTCCCATATGGCGCACTATATTTATTTTTGCCTCATTAAAGGAAAGATGATGAAGACAGACCTCGCAAAAAAAATCTATGAGGTAGAATTGACTGATCAGGAAGTTCATGAATTTGAGGAGATGAATAAGAAGAATTTATTAAAAATTACACCTATTAAACTATTTGCGATTAAACATGGCAACGAGAATTATGCTTTTTATTTTGGAGCGACAGCAAAGGAGGTAATTGAGCTTCATGAAAAGAGAACAAAAGTAAAAGTCAATAAAATTACAAATTGCCATAACCAAATGATCGACAAATCCATCTACTGCCCCGAAACAAAAACAACGAAAACATTTCGCCAAATGATGAAGGACCAATTTGAATTCCCTTGTTATGTATGTGAAATGGAAGCGATGCGCTCTACTAAATAATTTCATAGATTACTAAATATATAACCTTTATGGCATGGTTTACGCTTTGCCGTTTTATTATTTTTATATATTTTTTATTGAATAAACACTTAAATATACCGTTTGAATCAAAAAGTACCTCAATATATTTATACAATTCAATAACAACTTTATATATTCGGAATTTGGGAAATGTTAGAATTAGGTAAGGGGAGGAAGAATAGAAAGGGGTAAATCAAGTTGAAATTAGTTAAATTTGA
>Ga0180215_1005857_pt1 | contig 10349 bp, 9 predicted proteins | sample eDN3rd37CBELigBY_FD_128871 | JGI IMG/M metagenome (GOLD analysis project Ga0180215, IMG submission 128871) | Enriched backyard soil microbial communities from Emeryville, California, USA - eDNA 3rd pass 37_C BE-Lig BY (version 2) (version 2) | ecosystem: Environmental > Terrestrial > Soil >...
AAATTGGTGGAAATTGTCCGCGGGTTAGACACGAGCGATGAAACAGTGCAAATCGTAAAAAATGTCGCTGGACAAATGAAAAAAGAAACAGTGGAAGTAAACGAATTCCCAGGCTTTGTTACTAGTAGAATGAATTGCTTAATTGGCAACGAAGCGATGAACATGCTTATGGAAGGAGTCGCTTCGGCTGAGGATATTGATAAAGCCATGAAACTAGGATTAAACCACCCTATGGGTCCTCTTGAACTTGCCGATTTGGTCGGTTTAGATACAAGGTTACGAAATATGGAATACCTCCACCAAACTCTCGGAGAAAAATACCGTCCATGCCCGTTGTTAGTCAAATACGTCAAAGCCGGACGATTAGGAAAAAAGAGCGGTGCAGGTTTCTATCGGTATGAGGAGGGTGGAGCAAAATGCAAAACGCCGTCATTATTGACTCGGTAAGGACTGCGGTTGGAAGATTGGGCGGAGCATTAAAAGACGTCGAAGCCGACCATTTGGCCGCAAAAGTAGTGAATGAAATTCTTGTTCGGTCAGGTTTGGATAAAGCCGTCATCGATGAAGTCATTTTGGGGCAAGGGAAACAAAGTACCGATACCCCCAACCTAGCAAGACTTGCACTTCTAAGGGCAGGTATCCCAGTGGAAGTCTCTGCGTATACGGTTCATCGTCAATGTGGATCCGGTCTCCAGGCCATCAATAATGCAGTCCAACAAATTCAATGCGAATTAGCCGATGTAATTATTGCTGGTGGTGCTGAAAGTATGAGTACCGCTCCATATTATGTACGCAATGCTCGATTTGGCATTGGTGCCGGAAATAGCTTGCTGCTCGATCCAAATACGGAGAGTCAGCCTCGCTCCCAACCTATTGAAAAATATGGCTATTTAACCATGGGAATGACGGCTGAAAATCTTGCGGAGAAGTACAAAATTTCCCGTGAAGAACAAGATGAATATGCTGCTAGAAGTCAACAGCTTGCTTTTAATGCCATAAAGAGTGGTCATTTTAAAGATGAAATCGTGCCTTTTGAGGTTCGGGTCAAAAAAGAAAAAAAAGTCTTTTCAATAGATGAGCATCCAAGGATGACATCACTTGAAAAACTATCTTCCCTAAATCCAGTATTTAAAGAGGGAGGAACGGTCACTGCCGGAAATAGCAGCGGGCGTAATGATGGAGCTTCCGCTTTGTTACTTATGTCGGAAAATGCTGCTGATAAATACGGATTGAAGCCGAAAGCCAGGATCATCGCCCAGGCAGCTGCCGGCGTTTCCCCTGAAATCATGGGAATTGGTCCAGTTCCAGCGACCCAAAAGGCTCTAAAGATGGCTAATCTTACTTTTGATGATATTGGCGTGATTGAACTAAACGAGGCTTTTTCCGCTCAATCCCTTGCGGTGATTAAAGAGTGGAATGTAGGTCAGGATAAAATAAACGTTAATGGTGGTGCCATTGCTCTAGGTCATCCGATTGGTGCAACTGGGTCTATCTTAATGACAAAACTTTTGCATGAACTAGAAAGACGAGGCGAAAAATACGGAATTGTTACCTTATGTATAGCCGGGGGATTAGGAATAACAACGATTGTTGAGAATCTTAAAATCTAATTTCCCCTATTGTTAACATTTTGAGCGTTGTAAACGAGAAATCGTTAACGTATTGAACAGGAGCTCTAGATTATCGACTTTCTAAATATGGAATTTAAGGAATGAGTGCAGTTACAGTCTCAATTTTCTTAAAATTCGTAATTATGGCACGGTACTTGCATGATTAATAACAAAATCAAATTTTTTTAAAAGAGATAGATGGATGAAACAGAATTTTTTGAACTGGAGGAGTATGAATGGCAAATGAAATTATGGACATATTGGATCCGTTTCGGAAATCCTTGCAAGCGGATGGAGCCGATCTTAAGGTCCTTGAAACAGATGATCAAACATTAAAAATGGGATTGACGATTAGTGATGCGACATGCCTCGACTGTATTGTATCAAAGGATCTCATGAAAACAATCATCGTCACCGAACTTAAAAAAAACGGGATGAAGTTTCAACAATTTGAGTTAGTATATCCTGAAATTTAAAGAGGGATTTGGAAAGGAGTGCTTGTTTTGGCAAGTATTGAGGTGTTAAATCCAATTGCTACGTCCGTAAAAAAAACAACCAACGCTGTTTCAAAGCTTGATCAAATTGAAGGGAAGAGAATTGCCTTTTTGGATAATTTAAAGCCACAATCCGATCAAGTGCTTAATGGGCTCAAAGATTTCTTTGCCCACTCAGGAAATGAAACGGCGATGTTTCGGAAAATTGATACTCCAACCCCTGTGCCTGAACCGGTTGTCCAGGAGATCAAGCAGAAATATCATGCTGTTATTACTGGGGTAGGTGACTGAGGTTCGTGTACATCATGGAGTATCCATGATTCTATCCACTTTGAAACATTAGGGATCCCAACCGTAACCATTGTTTCTGAAGTGTTTTTTCCATTGGCTAAAGGGGAAGCGGAGGCTAAGGGATTCCCAGAGTTAGCTATTTTACAAGTACCGCATCCGCTTGGCAGTGCATCGGCCGAGCAAGCTTTTGTTTACGGGGAGAACCTCGCTGAAGATGTGAAAAAGGTTTTGACTGAAAGAACCATCGATGTGAATGGTGAAGGAGGAGTACAGGAGGATGAGGCGATTTCCGTTAACTATCTTCCTGAACAGCCACTTGATTTTTTTGAAAAAGTAAACGGGTTTTATTATCAACAGAAGTGGACGGATGGTCTTCCAATCACTCCACCTATCTATGAACGGGTACATCAAATGCTTAACCATACAGGCTATGCTCCTGATCATTCATTGGGAGAATTTGCACCGACTTGGGCGAATACAACCGTAGAAAAGGTGGCGGTTAATGCTGTTATGGCTGGCTGCAAGCCGGAGTATTTTCCCGTTGTGATTGCCGCTGTAAAGGCTTTGCTTGATTCTAGATTGAATTTATATGCGATTCAGGCCACAACCAATCCGGTCACACCAATGATTGTCGTGAACGGCCCAATCGCTAAAGAACTCGGCATGAACAGCAAAGCAAATGTTTTCGGTCAAGGAAATGCTGTTAACTTATCGATTGGTAGGGCGATTCGTCTATGTATGATGAATATCGGCGGTGCTCTTCCTGGGGAGATGGATCGTGCCACGCACGGACAGCCGGGAAAGATCAGCTTTTGCATCGCGGAGAATGAAGATGACAACCCTTGGGATCCTTACCATGTCGAAAACGGTTATCAACAGGAACAAAATACGGTAAGTATCTTTGGCGTTGCAGGCACCCACAATATTCTGGAACAGACCAGTACAAGTGCCCAAAACTTGCTTGTTGTAATTGCTGGATCGATGACCCCTTTAGGAATCAATAATATGACGATTGGTGGGGAAGTACTTCTCGTGATGTCTCCAGAACATGCCAAACTGATAAAAAAATGTGGATTTTCAAAAGATGATGTGAAAAAGTTTCTCTACGATTATGCGCGTGTCCCATTAAGCATGTTCCCTGAGGAAACTAAGCAGAAGCAATTATTCAAACGGAGACCAAAATGGTTTACCAATGTCCCAGATCATTTTTCTGTACCGGTGGTGGATTATCCTGAGGATATTAAAATTCTTGTCGCAGGGGGAGATGGAGCCCATACGACATTTATGCCATCGTTCGGTGCTTCCAGTCGTGCGGTTACGGTTCCGATTGAGAGATTTCCAGATTAGCAGGGAGAGGATAAGAAAGTTCTCTTGCTAATGTAAAATAAGATTTGGAGATAAGAATGATGTTCAAACTTTATAGAGAGTAGGTGGGAAGCTAATCATGTATAAATCCATCATTATAGGATCGGGTCCTTCGGGACTAACCGCAGCCATTTATATGGCGAGAGCGAATTTAAAGCCCTTAGTCATTGAAGGGAGCGAACCGGGTGGTCAGTTGACCCTCACTACAGAAGTAGAGAATTTTCCTGGTTTTCCTGAAGGTGTCCAAGGTCCTGAACTAATGGATCAGATGAGAAAGCAAGCGGAAAAATTTGGTGCCAAGTTTAAAAGAGGGTTTGTGAAAGAAGTGGACCTTTCTGACCGCCCTTTTACCATTAAAGTTGATACTTTAGGTGAATTACATGCAGAAAGTTTAATCCTCTCTACCGGGGCTTCAGCAAAAATGCTCGGCATCAAGGGAGAGAGAGAAAACATTGGCCAAGGTGTCAGCACTTGTGCTACTTGTGATGGCTTTTTCTATAGGAATAAGAAGGTGATCATCATTGGTGGTGGGGATTCAGCAATGGAAGAAGCGGTGTTCTTAACGAAGTTTGCGAGTGAAGTGACAGTTGTGCATCGAAGAAAGGATTTACGTGCTTCAAAAATCATGCAGGATCGTGCCAAAAGAAATCCTAAGATTAAATGGAATCTGAACTGTACTCCTCTAGAAGTAGTGTCCGAGGGGCAACATGTTACAGCCCTCAAATTGATTAATAATGAAACAACTGAAGAAATGGAGATACCGACCGACGGAATTTTTGTAGCCATTGGACACAAGCCGAATACGGATTTCTTGAAAAGACATCTAGAGACTGATAAGGATGGTTATCTTATTGTCAAGGCAGGAACGGCTGAAACAAGTATCCCTGGGGTATTTGCATGCGGAGATGTCCAGGATCATCGATATCGGCAAGCCATTACGGCCGCAGGATCAGGATGTATGGCAGCCATTGATTGTGAAAGGTTCCTAGAAACAAATGAACTCGTCGTTCAATTGTAAAGAACTTATCTAATTGAATGATATAGGGACATTCGTATTTATTTTGTAAGCGTTAACATAGGAATCCACTATTAATCTGAGATCCAATGAGTTGGAAAGTGAATGCAATTTGAAAAAGGGGGATCTGTTCATGAAACGAAAATATAAGACAAAATTTATTGGCTTGTTCAGTCTATTATTTTTCACGGCAATGTTAGCAGTCGGTTGTTCAGGGGGAGCAGCCAGTAATTCAGGAAGTTCCGACGGTAAAAAGCAATTAAAAATTGTAACCGCCACCACTACCGGTGCCTATTATCCTGTTGGCGGTGTGATGGCTTCTATCTTAAGTGAAATGGAAGGATATAATTTCACAGCGGAGGCAAGTGGTGGGTCTCAGGAGAATGCTAGGTTAATTGATTCCGAGCAAGCGCAAATAGGATTTTTTGGTGCTGATACGGTTTACAATGCTTATAACGGTCTAGAAGCCTTTAAAGAAAAACCGATTAAATTAGCAGGACTGGCACAAATCTATCCAAATCCCTTTCATGTCGTGGTCTTGAAGGATAGCGGGATAGAGTCGATTGAGGATTTGGAAGGCAAGAAAGTGGCGGTAGGGGCACCTGGTTCTGGTACCTCAGGTAAAGCCAAAATCCTTCTTGAAGAATATGGACTTATTTTCGATGAAAACATGGACGCTGAATTCCTTGACTTTCAGGAAGGTTCAGAGGCATTGATTGACGGGAATGTCGATGCCGTGATTATTTCAGTCGGTTTACCGTCTGGAAATGTCCAAGAGCTTGCGACTTCTCATGATATTTCCTTGGTACCATTCGAAGAAAGTAAAGTAGAAGAAATACACAAAAAGTACCCTTATTTTAATGAAGCTCTAATCCCCGCCGGAACATATAACGGAATTGATGAAGATATCACAGTCGTTAGTGCTCCAAATGAAATTGCCGTGGATCCAGATTTAGATGAAGACTTGGTCTACGAGATCACGAAAATGCTATATGAAACAAAATATGATGATTTTGTTGGAGCGCATGCAAGTATGAAGGATTCAACATTGGAAATTGCTCCAAAGACAACGGTCCCACTTCATCCAGGCGCGGAACGTTTCTATAAGGAAAAAGGGGTAATTGAATAGGTCTTGCCTTTCTTGTTTCATTCATTTACAAGTTTTCTAGATGATCATGCCAAGTCTAATGCCTCTTGATTGGACTTGGCAAATTCTATTATTTAAAGGAGGAGAATTTATGATTCGGGGTTTAGTATTCATTGTCTCATTGGCCACAACGGTCTTCACCATTTATACCGCAACCTTCGGGCAATTTACGCCTGTTATTCAGCGTAGCCTGTTTTTGGCGATGATTTTATTATTGACATTCCTCTTATATCCCCTCAATAAGAAACATAAGTGGTTTCGGATTTTTGATTTTTTGGCGATAGCCGGTGTGCTGGCTGCTACAGTTTATCTGTATATTGCTTATCCCACGATCGAAAGCCGAATCGGTTATGTCAATCACGCTGATACGATTTTTGGCTTAATCTTTGTCTTGCTCTTATTGGAAGCATGTCGCCGGGTCACTGGTTGGTCCTTAACCATCATCGCCGGAATTTTTCTAGCTTATGGATTTTTTGGGTATCTCGTCCCAGGCTATTTTGGACACGAAGGATATGAACTAGCTAGATTGATGACGACTATGTTCTTGACGACAGAAGGAGTATTCGGTTCTGCCTTAGCTGCAGCTGCTACATTTGTAGCGATGTTTATCATTTTTGGAACATTTTTGGAAAAAGGGGGAGCCAGCCAGGTTTTTATTGACCTAGCGATGGCTATCGGAGGAAAGAGACGGGGTGGTCCAGCAAAAGTAGCGATTTTTGCCAGTGCCTTGACGGGCTCAATCAATGGAAGTCCGGTGGCCAATGTTACGACGACTGGCGTGTTTACGATCCCGTTAATGAAAAAGGTGGGATACAAACCGCACATAGCGGGTGCTGTTGAAGCAGTTGCTTCGACAGGCGGATCGATTCTGCCACCTGTAATGGGGGCAGGTGCCTTTATCATGGCAGAAATGGCAGGTGTCTCTTATTCATCGATAGTGACGGCCGCGGTTATACCAGCTTTATTATACTATCTATCCATTTATTTTGTCGTTGACTTTGAAGCGGCGAAAAATAATTTAGTCGGACTGTCTAAGGAAGAAACTCCTAATTTAAAAGAAACACTTAAAAAAGGGACATTATTACTTCTTCCATTGTTTGTACTTATTTTCTTCTTGGTATTTGCAAAGGTATCTGTCACGAGAGCAGCTCTTTATTCAATCCTTTCGGTTATTATCGTGAGCCTGTTTAATAAGAATAATCGAATTGGATTAAAGTCCCTTGTTGACATTTTGGTGACTTCTGCCAAAAGGATGATTGTCGTATCTGTCGCCTGTGGTACGGCCGGAATCGTGGTTGGCATTATTACTCTATCCGGTCTCGGATTGAAATTATCCGGTGTTCTGTTGGCCGTCGGTGAAAATTCCCTGTTATTGACCTTATTGTTAACGATGGTCGGTGCCATTATCATTGGAATGGGCTTACCACCAACTCCGGCATATATTGTATTTTCCGTGTTGGCGACACCAGCGTTGGTTCAGTTGGGAGTACCACTATTGGCAGCGCATATGTTTGTTTTCTATTTTGCCTGCTTTGCTCCAGTGACACCACCGGTAGCCTTGGCTGCCTTTACTGCTGCTGGAATAGCGGATTCTAAACCGCTTAAAACAGGGCTGACCGCCTTTGCATTTGCGTTACCAGCGTTTATCATTCCGTTCTTGTTTATTTACGGGCCAGAACTGATGGGGGAAGGGACTGCGGCTAGTATTATTTATAGTTCCTTAACAGCTTCCATCGGTGTCATAGCCTTTGCTGCTGCAACTACTGGTTGGTTCCATAAAAATCTGCGGATAGTTGAAAGAGCACTTATGTTAGCAGGAGGGATTACTTTGGTCATTCCAGGTTTAATAACCGATATCATTGGTGTGACACTCATTGCAATAAGCATTGCTTCCGTTGTATGGATTAAAAATCGTAAATTATCAAATATAGATGACTCAATCAAGGGGGTTATTGAATAATGCCATTTAATGACACAATAAAAGAATTATTAGTGGATGCAGTTGAATTTCATGTACATTTCGCACCAGATGGATTAACAAAGCGTAAAAATGACGCTTTTGAATTATTGAAAGAAGCAAAATCGGTTGGAATGAGGGCTGTTGTTCTTAAAAACAAAAGCTTTGGAACAGGTGCCATCGCCCAGCTAGCAAATAAGTACTGTGATGGAGCAAAAGCAATTGGCGGAATCACACTAGATGTCAGTGTTGGCGGATTTAACCCTGAAGCCGTTGCCATTGAGGCGGCGATGGGATCGAAACTGGTCTGGATGCCAACATATTCCGCTAAAAATGATCCGACACATAAGAAAAATGAAAAGCAACAAAAGCGAAATAACCTTTCCGTTCTTGATGAGCAAGGGAAGCTTCTGACTGAAGTAATTGAAATATTGGGAATCATCAAAGAAAACGATATGGTTTTGGCTACTGGTCATATTTCAAGAGATGAAATTTTTGCTCTTTTTGAAACTGCCTCCAGAATGGGGATTGAAAAAATGGTTGTCAATCACCCACTCACCCCATCTGTTGGTACGAGATTGAATATTGGCGATCAAGTGGAATTGTCAAAAATGGGGGCGTTTATGGATCACTGTTGGGTTGCCACTATGCCTAAACACAGCCATCTTCCGCCAACCGATTATGTGACCGCTATTCGGGAAGTAGGGATTGATAAGTGCATTGTATCCACGGACTTCGGTCAAATTCACAACCCGACTCCGCTTGAGGGGTTCCACGCCATGGTGGGGACATTGCTTGAACATGGGTTTACAGTAGAAGAACTAAACCAAATGGTGAAAAGAAACCCAGCGAACTTACTAGATTTATAAAAAGGATGAAGTGATCATGACGAATTCGTTAATAATTGGTTTTATTGGATTTGGAGAAGTTGCAACTTCAATGTCGGAAGGGTTAAGAGAAAATAGCTCAGTTAGACTTTTGGCCTATCACCATAAAGGTCTTGATGTGCCCGCCAAACTGTTGAATCAAGCCAATGATTTGGGCGTGGAGTTGGTTGAATCATCAGCGAAGCTTGCGGAAGAGTGTCATGTCGTTTTGAATGTTACAAAAGCTTCAGCGGCGAAAGAGTCTGCGCTCGCCATTTTACCAATTCTTACAAAAGAGCATGTGTATGTCGATTTAAATAGTTGTAACCCAGCAATTATGAATGAGTTAGGGGAAATGTATACAAGGAAAGGGGTTCCATTTGTGGACGGTGCGTTGATGGCCCCTTTACCACAAACGAAACATCGGGTCCCGATTCTACTAGCTGGACCGGGTGCCGAGAAGGCGGCTGAACGGCTCACCCCTCTTGGGATGAACTTGGAAGTGGTATCCAGTGAATCGGGGGCAGCTTCAAGTGTAAAAATGATTCGGAGCGTCTTCATGAAAGGGCTAGCAGCTTTGATGATTGAAACGTACACCTCTGCCAAATTATGTGGGGATGGATATGAAAAGGTGATGGAGTCGATGAAAAGAACATTGTCGATGCCTTTTGAAAATCTATTAGATCGTTTTTTGACCGGGACGATTCAACATGCGGGCCGTCGTGTAGGGGAAATGGACAACGCGATTGATTTCATCCATGAAATGGGTCTTGATCCCATCATGACAAAGACGACACGCGATTTGCTTCAGAACATTGCACTGACGAAGGGCTTGATTGGGAGAGAGGGAGCAATCAAAGAACAAGACGAGATTTTTGCCTTTTATAAAGACGTCTATTTAAAGGAGGAAGCTTAATGGCAGAAAGGAGGAAATTGTCTTCAAAGAATCTGCTCCATTTTACCACGGAACTATTCCAACTTGTCGGCTTGGAGAAAAACCAGGCAATAGTCATTGCGACTCATTTGGTTGAAGCGAATCTTCGCGGAGTGGAATCACATGGGTTAAGCAGAATTCCTATTTATATAAAACGTATGAAAGAAGGATATGTGGATGTTAAAGGACGAATTGAAATCACTCATGAAACCCTTGTAAGTGCAGTGATCAACGGGAATAATTCACCAGGAATCCTCGTTGCTGAACAAGCGATTGAATGGACGGTAGAGAAGGCGAAAGCTTCTGGTATAGCGATGGTAGGGATCAATCATTCGAACCATTGCGGGATGCTGGCTTCCTATGCAAAATATGCGGTTGAACAGGATTGCATTGCGATTTTAACGTCAAATGCCTCGCCTTCTATGGCTCCTTGGGGAGGGAGGGAACCCTTTTTCGGGACCAATCCACTCTGTTATGGGATTCCGGCAGGTGAGGAAAAGGACATCATCCTCGATATGGCGACCAGCGTAGTGGCAAAAGGAAAAATCAGAATCGCGGAGAAATCCAATCAAATTATTCCAAATGATTGGGCAATCACAAAGGATGGCAAAAGGACAACTGATCCAACAGAAGCGTTAAATGGCATGGTCCTTCCGGTAGGGGGGCCAAA
>Ga0180215_1005858_pt1 | contig 10348 bp, 8 predicted proteins | sample eDN3rd37CBELigBY_FD_128871 | JGI IMG/M metagenome (GOLD analysis project Ga0180215, IMG submission 128871) | Enriched backyard soil microbial communities from Emeryville, California, USA - eDNA 3rd pass 37_C BE-Lig BY (version 2) (version 2) | ecosystem: Environmental > Terrestrial > Soil >...
CCAGCGGCGTGGCGGTCGAGAACGGCGTGGCCAGGGTGTGCGGACGCTCCGGCCTGGCCATCCAGGAAATCCGGCCGTCCTGGACCCAGCCGAGAGCGCCCGCGTTGGGCGCGGCGAACGCGTCGGGCCGGTTGGCATTGACCTTGCCGGCGTCGCGCGCGCCGAGGATCTGGTGATTCAGCGCGACCAGCACGCCGCGCCCCGCCGTCGCGGGTGCCGCCGCCACCGCGACGGCATCCAGCAGATTCAGCGGGCCGTCGGCCGACAGCGCGGTCGCCGGGCGCATGGCCCCGACCACGACCACCGGCTTGTCGGTCTTGAGCACAAGATGCAGGTAGTAGGCCGTTTCCTCGAGCGTATCGGTGCCGTGGGTCACGACCACGCCGTCCAGGCCATCGTCCTCGAGCAGGGCCTGCACCCGCGACGCGAGCGCCTGCCAGAAAGCCGGCGTGGCGTCCTTGCTGTCGATGGCGGCAAAGGATTCGGTCCCGATGCACGCCACCTCGTCCAGGCCGGGCACCCGCGCGCATAGTTCGGCCACGTCCAGCGCGCCGGCCGCATAGCCTTGAGTGGCCTGGGGACGGGCGCCGGCTCCGGCGATGGTGCCGCCAGTGGCGACGATGCAAAGGCGCGGCAGGGGCATGGCGGCAGGAAACATGAACATGGGACAGGGCGATGATACCTGCGCCCTGCTTGGCGTTCCCGCGACAGTTGCGTTTTTCTCTTGCGCCGCGCCGCGATACTGTATAAAAATACAGTTACTGGATAAAACCACAGAAGCCCGACACGCACCGTCGCCAATCGGCGGCGGGCGTCCCGCCACGGAGCCCGACATGTCCAAGCTGACCGCACGCCAACAAGAAATCCTGGATCTCATCCGCCAGGCCATCGTCAAGACCGGCTTTCCGCCCACGCGCGCCGAAATCGCGCAGGCCCTGGGCTTCCGGTCGCCCAACGCGGCCGAGGAACACCTCAAGGCGCTCGCCCGCAAAGGTGTGCTGGAACTGTCCGCCGGCACTTCGCGCGGGATACGGCTCAAGGAAGCCGCCGCCGAGCCTGCGCTCCAGCTCACGCATCCCGTACTGGCGCAACTGGTGCTGCCGCTGGTGGGCCGTGTCGCGGCCGGCAGCCCCATCCTGGCCACCGAACACATCGACAAGGAAATCGGCGTCGACCAGGCCTTGTTCTCACAGCGTCCCGACTACCTGCTCAAAGTACGCGGCAACAGCATGCGCGATGCCGGCATCCTCGACGGCGACCTGCTGGCGGTCAAGAAGGCCGCCCAGGCCCGCGACGGGCAGATCGTCGTGGCCCGGCTGGGCGACGACGTCACCGTCAAGGAACTGCGCCACACCGAAACCGGCCTGAGCCTGCTGCCGGCCAACCCCGACTTCCACCCCATCGAAGTCAGCCGCGAACGCGACGATTTCGCGCTCGAGGGCATCGCAGTCGGCCTGATCCGGGCCGGCCTGGTGCATTGAAGGACCCAGACGGACGACCATCATGAAACATTGCACGCCCCACTCCAGTCTCTCCAGCGGCTTTCCCTCTCTCGATGCCGCCCTGCCTCAGGCCGGATGGCCCGCCGGCGCACTGACCGAAATCCTGGTCCCGCGCGTCGGGCACGGTGAATTGAATTTGCTCGGTCCGCTGCTGAGCCGGCTCACCAAGGCCGGCCGCACCGTGGCACTGCTGGTGCCTCCCTACCTGTCCTACGCCCCGGCGCTGATCCAGCATGGCGTCGCGCTGGAATGCGTCAAACTCGTGCGCACCGACCATCCCCTGGATGGCCTGGATCAGTTGGAACCAGGCGTACGGGCGGGCGAGTTCGCCGCGCTGGTCGCCATCCTGCCTCCCGATCAGGCCGCTGCGCAGTCCGAAAGCACCGTCCGCCGGCTGCACATGGCTGCGAAACTTGCGGGATGCCCGGCCTTTCTATTCCACACATGCAGCACCCCTGCCACGACCTCGGCTTCGCAATTGCGCCTGCTGGCGGACATGAGCCAGGCGGGGCAAATCCGGCTCCAGCGCATCGCGCCTGACACGCCAGCCGGCCAAGGCTCGGTCACGCTAAACATTGCCCGGTCGGCGCCAGGGCGTGCGGCATTCAAGCGCACGGCCGGGCTGGCCGTGGCTGCGTCTCATCCGCGCGCCACCGAAGAAATGGATTCCCATGGCGGCGCCGATGCCGATGCCTTGCCGGCCCAGCGCCCCGCCCTTCCGCGTGCCGGGCAGCATGTGCCGCACACCAAGCCTGCGCCATCGAATCGCAGCCCGTGGCCGTTCAAGCAACGTCGGAGCGCGGGTAACGGCCGCAGCTATCCGGCTGCCCTGGCCCTGCTGTTCTCGCGGGGCTGGAACGCTTGAAGCAGGCGCGGCATCCGCGGCAGCAAACAGGGTCTGTTCGCCCTAACCGGAACTCCGCTGCCGTACCGTCTCGTACATGCAGACGGCTGACGCCACGCTGACGTTCAAGCTTTCCACCGACCCCTTCATGGGAATGCGGACCAGTTGATCGCAGGTTTCGCGGGTCAGGCGCCGCATGCCCTCGCCTTCCGCGCCCATGACCCAGGCGATGGGTTGGCGGGCATCCACGTCGTGCATGGTTTCGGTGGCCTCGTCGTCGGTGCCGACCACCCATACGCCACGCTCTTTCAGACTGCGTAGGGTCCGCGCCAGATTGGTCACGGTCAGATAGGGAACAGTATCGGCAGCGCCGCAAGCCACGCGCTGCACCGTCGTATTCAGGCCCACGGCTCGGTCGCGCGGCGCGATCACGGCGTGCACACCTGCGCCGTCCGCGGTTCGCAGGCAGGCGCCCAGATTGTGCGGATCCGTGACGCCGTCCAGCACCAGCACGAAAGCCGGTCCTTCGGCATCGTCCAGCACTTCATCCACGTCCATCGCCAGTTCCAGGCCGGTCGCCAGCGCGACCACGCCCTGATGGCGCTGACCCTTGGCCAGTCCGTCCAGGCGTGCCTGCGCCACCGGATGCACCTTGCACCCGGCGGCCTGCGCCTGCTCGACCAGCGTCAGCATGCGCCGGTCGCGGCGCGCTTCTTCGACGTAGACATCCTTGATCGACTCCGGGGCATGGCGCAACCGTGCGGCTACCGCGTGAAATCCGACCAAAACCTGGCTCGCTGCCATGTGCACACCCCAACATTGAATGACGGCAAAAACGACACGGCGCTGCCCCAGGCAGCGCCGCAAGGCCGTCATTAGACCAGAGAATCAGTGCCGCTTGCGTCCGTGCTTGGCGGCGGCGCGCTTGCCGCTGCGGGTGCTTGCCGTTTTCTCCGCAGCCGCCTGCTCCGTGGGCGTAGTCTTCTTGCCCTTGGGCATCTTGGACATGTCGGTCAGCAGCACGGCCTTGGGCTTGGCGGGCTTGCGCTCGGGCGGTGGAGCGCTGTCGCGCTTGATAGCCTTGCGCAGGCCCTCGTACGTAACACCCTTGACCAGCTTGAACTCGATGCGCCGGGCTTCGAGATCGACGCGCGCCACCTGCACCTGCATCTTGTCGGTCAGCCGGTAACGCATGCCGGTGCGTTCGCCCCGCAGTTCGTGCAGGCCGTCGTTGAACTGGAAATACTCCGCCCCCAGCTCGGATACGTGCACCAGCCCCTCCACGTGCAGTTCGTCCAGCGTCACGAACACGCCGAAGGCGGCGACACCGGTTACCGTACCGCTGAAGACGTCGCCCACGCGCTCACGCATGTACCAGCACTTGAGCCAGGCCTCGACGTCGCGCGAGGCATCGTCGGCGCGCCGTTCGTTGGCCGAGCAGACCAGGCCCAGCTTTTCCCACAGGCCGTGCTCCTGTTCCTTGGCCGTGCCGGGCGTCACGGGCATGTTCTCGAGCGCATTCGGCACATAGCGTTTGCCGTGCAGCAGCGCCTTGATCACACGATGGGTCAGCAGGTCGGGATAGCGCCGTATGGGCGAGGTGAAGTGGGCGTAGGCCGGATAGGCCAGGCCGAAGTGGCCGACGTTGTCGGGGCTGTACATGGCCTGCTGCATGGACCGCAGGGCCATGGTTTGCAGCAGCGGCGCGTCGGGCCGGTTCTTCGCGCTTTCGAGCAGGGCCGAGTAGTCGGCCGCCGCCGGCTTGTCGCCGCCGCCCAGCGACAGGCTCAGCGTCTTCAGGAAGTCGCGCAGCGCCTGCAGCTTCTCGGGCGTGGGCCCTTCATGGATGCGGAACAGCCCGGGATGCTTGCTGCGTTCCATGAAGTCAGCCGCGCAGGTATTGGCGGCCAGCATGCATTCCTCGATCAGCTTGTGGGCGTCGTTGCGCACATAGGGCACGATGCTCTGGATGCGCCCCAGTTCGTTGCAGACGATCTTGGTCTCGACCGTGTCGAAGTCGATGGCGCCCCGCTTCTCGCGCGCCTGCGCCAGCAGTTTGTACAGTTCGTACAGGTCCTGGATCTGCGGCATGACCTGCGCGTGCTTGCGCGCGGCCGGCCCCTGGGGCTGCTGCAGCGCCGCCCACACCTCGGAGTAGGTCGTGCGCGCATGCGAATGCATGACGGCGTCGTAGAATTGGTAGGCCTGGACCGTTCCGGCCTTGGCGCCCGTGGCGGGGATCACCATGTCGCAGATCAGCACCAGCCGATCGACGCTGGGGTTCAGCGAACACAGGCCGTTGGAGAGTTTTTCCGGCAGCATCGGGATGACCTTGCGCGGAAAATACACGCTGGTGCTGCGCTCCAGTGCATCCGCGTCCAGCGCGTCGCCGGGCGTGACATAGTGCGCGACGTCGGCGATGGCGACGATGAGCCGCCACCCCGCCCGCTTGCGCGTTTCCGTGCCCAGTTCCACGCTCTCGCAGTAGACCGCGTCGTCGAAATCGCGCGCGTCCTCGCCGTCGATCGTGATCAGCGGCACGTCCCGCAGATCGAAGCGGCCGGCCAGATCGCTCTTGACCACTTCCGCCGGCAGGCGTTCGGCCCGGGCCAGCGCCTTGTCCGAAAACTCATGGGGCACGTCGAACTTGCGGACCGCGATCTCGATCTCCATCCCGGGATCGTCGATCTCGCCCAGGATCTCGACCACGCGGCCCAGCGGCTGCGTGTGCCGTGTGGGCTGCTCGATGATCTCGACCGTGACGACCTGGCCGTGCTGGGCCTGGGCGGTTTCGCCGGGCGGCACGAGGATGTCGTGCTTGATCCGCTGGTCCTCGGGCACGACCAGCGACAGGCCGCGCTCGTGCAGGAAGCGCCCCACCAGCTTGTTGGTGCGCCGCTCCAGCACTTCGACGATGGTGCCTTCGGGCTTGCCGCGATAATCGCTGCCCGCCATGCGCACCAGAACCCGGTCGCCATGCAGGACCTTCAGCATTTCCTTGGGGGGCAGGAAGACGTCGGTCTGGCCGTCGTCGCGGATCAGGAAACCGAAGCCGTCGCGATGGCCCTGCACGCGGCCCGCGATGAAGTCGAGCTTGGTCGACAGCAGCAGCGCGCCCTTGCGGTTCTGCATCAACTGGCCGTCGCGCTCCATGGCGGTCAGCCGGCGCTCGAACCCCACGCTGTCCGCGCCCACGCCCAGCCGGCGCGCCAGCTCGGCCGGCGCGATGGGCGCGTTGGCCTCCCGCAGCACGCTCAGGATCTGCTCGCGAGTCGGCACGTCAGGATCGAAATCCGCGGGCGTGTTTGGAAGATTGTTATGGGAGCGAGTTGTCAAAGTCTAAGGTTCTCTTTATAATGCGCAGCTTCTGTTGCTGCTGCCTCTACATGCAACGGTACACGCAAGGAATAACTTGAGTTTACCGCAGCAAATGTTAGGTAGTTGCGACAATGCCCAGATGGCGGAATTGGTAGACGCACTAGTTTCAGGTACTAGCGCTTAGCGGCGTGGAGGTTCGAGTCCTCTTCTGGGCACCAATTCCTTGCAGGCGCAAGCCGGCTTGGTTGGAGACCCGCTCGAAGGGTTTTTGTTGTACGGCAGTGCCCAGGTGGCGGAATTGGTAGACGCACTAGTTTCAGGTACTAGCGCTTAGCGGCGTGGAGGTTCGAGTCCTCTCCTGGGCACCAAGCTTGACGAGGCTTTTCCCCAAAGCCCCGCACGAATGAACCCGCACAAGCGGGTTTTTTTAATTTCCCGATGATCCGGTTGCGCTCCGACAGAAAGTGCGGCAGGCGGCGCGATTCCCTACGGCTCCCAGGCTTGCATCTTGGATCTTACCCAGCCTTCCTGGCTTGCCGCACCAGCATCACCGGCACCGGCGAAGTGCGCGACACCTGCTCGGCATCGCTGCCTATCAGCACCCGGTTCACGCCGCGGCGCCCATGCGTGCCGAGCACGATCAGGTCCGCGCCGCCCTGGACCGCGCGGTCGACGATCAGTTCGGACACACGCGCCCCCTTGCTCTCCTGCAGCAAGGTTTCGACCTCGATGCCCTCGGCGGCGAGCTCGGCCCGCGCCGCGTCGAGCAATTCCCGCCCCGCCTTCAGGAACATCGGACGGATCTCCCGTATGTAGACGGCGGGCGGCTCGCGGCCCGAGATGTGGTCGAGTTCGTTGACCACGTGCAGCAGTTCTATGCGCGCCCCGCACAGCTTCGCCACCATGGCCGCCTCGGCCAGCGCCAGCCTGGAAGTGGGACTGCCATCCAGGGGGACCAGCAGTTTCTTGTACATCGTCGCTCCTTGTCGGCGCCGCGGGTGGTATCGCCGGCCGGCGACCGCTGCCCGCGGCATCGTCGTCATGCCGACGCGGCGCCCGGCACCAGGGCCAGCGCATGCCGCGCGGCGATCCATTCTTCGTTGGTCGGCTCCACGCCCACCGCCACGCGGCTGTCCGGCCGCGAGACCAGCGGCGCATGCCGCGCGTTCGCCCGCTCGTCCAGCGCGATGCCGAGGAAGGCAAGGTCCGCGCACACGCGGCGTCGGATTTCCACACCGTGCTCGCCGACGCCGGCGGTGAACACCAGCAGGTCCAGGCCGCCCAGTACCGCCACCAGCGCGCCGATTTCACGCACGATGCGGCGCACGTACAGGGCCAGCGCCGCCCTCGCCCGCTCGCCCACCTCGTCCTGGCGCGCCTCCGCTTCCAGCAGCACGGGCGGATCCGCCGACAATCCCGACACGCCGAGCAGGCCCGACTCGTGATAAAGCACCCGCCCGACCTCTTCCAGGCTCAGCTTCTCGATTTCCATCAGATAGATCACCGCGCCCGGATCGAGTGCGCCGGTGCGCGTGCCCATCATCAATCCGTCCAGTGCCGAGAACCCCATGGTGGTGGCCACGCTGCGCCCTTCCAGCATGCCGCACAGGCTGGCGCCGCTGCCCAGGTGGGCGGCGATCACGCGGCCTCGCGCCAGCTCGCCGTGGCGCCCGGGCAAGGCTACGGAAAGATAATCGTAGGACAACCCATGAAACCCATAGCGCCGCAGCCCCCGCTCCCAGGCCGCGTACGGCAGCGGCAGCATCTGCTCGACCTTGGGCAGCGTATGGTGGAAAGCGGTGTCGAAGCAAGCGACCTGCGGCAGATCGGGCTGGACCTCGAGCAGCACATCGACGGCCTCCAGCGCGAAGGGCTGGTGCAGCGGCGCCAGCGGAATGTAGCCGCGCAGATCGGCAAGCACGCCGGCATCGACCCGCACCGGGGCGAAATACTTGCTGCCGCCGTGCACGATGCGGTGCGCGACCGCGCGCAGCCGGCGCCCGGCCAGCCGCGCCGTCACGCGCTCGCGTATGTGCGCCAGCGCCGCGTGATATGGCCGGGCCGCGTCCAGCTCCAGCGGAACGGGTTCCACGCCGGTTTCGCCGAAGCTCGTGCCGGCGCGGCCGATGCCCTGCACCTTGCCGTTCCAGACCGGTTGGCGCGGCAGCGGTTCCCGGCCCGCGTCGAAGAGCGCGAACTTGATGCTGGACGAACCGCAGTTGAGCACCAGGACCAGGTCGCCCTGGCTGGGATGGCGGTCGGCCGTCGCCCGGGGGCACGCATTGGCCGGACTCATGGGGGGCTGCTCCTGTAGTGATGGGCCAGTATCAGCGCAATGGCGCACGAGGCGATGCGCGCTTCGTGCGAATCGGCACGGCTGGTCAGGACGATGGGCACCTTGGCCCCGAGCACGATGCCGGCGCTCGAGGCGTTGCCCATGTACTCGAGCTGTTTGGCGAGCATATTGCCGCTTTCCAGGTCGGGCACGACCAGGATGTCCGCCTGCCCCGCGACCTTCGACTCGATGCCCTTGATTCGCGCGGCGGCGGCCGAGACCGCGTTGTCGAACGCGAGCGGGCCGTCCAGCAGCGCGCCCGCGATCTGGCCGCGATCGGCCATCTTGCAGAGCGCGGCCGCATCCAGCGTGGCCGGCATGCGGGGATTGACCGTTTCCACCGCCGCGAGGATGGCCACGCGCGGCTCGGCCACGCCGATCACGTGCGCGAGATCGATCGCATTGCGTACGATGTCGGCCTTTTCGTCCAGGTCGGGCGCGATGTTGATGGCGGCATCGGTGATGATGAAAGGCCGCGGGTAAGCCGGGGACTGCATCAGGAAGCAATGGCTGACGCGCCGCTTGGTGCGCAGTCCCGCGGCGGCGCTCAGCACCGCGGCCATCAGTTCGTCGGTGTGCAGGCTGCCTTTCATCAACGCCTCGACCTCGCCCTTGCCCGCCATCTCCGCGGCGCGTGCCGCCGCGGCGTGGCTGTGCGGCACCGGCTCGATCGCGATCTTGCCCATGTCCAGGCCCGCCCGCGCGGCGACGGCCTGCAGCTTGGCGGGCGGCGCGACCAGGACCGGCTCGATGAGGCCGGCGGCGTGCGCGTCCAGCGCCGCTTTCAGGCTGAGATCGTCGCAGGGATGCACGACGGCGACACGGATCGCCGGCATCAGGCGCACGTGATCGAGCAGCTTGCGCACCGCGCCGTTCGACTGCCGGACTTCGGGCAGGCTCTGCATGGCGTGCTCGATCTTGCGCGCCGGGACCACGACCTCGGCATCGGCCTCCAGGACGACGGCGCCCGCCTGGTTCGTGCCCACGCAGGCGAGCAGCGCCAGGCGGCGGGCGGGATCCAGGCCCTGGACGGTGGCGCGCACGGTAAGCGTGTCGCCCACTCGCAGCGGCGCATGAAAGCGATGCACGAGGGCGTGGCACTGCGTGCCCAGGCCGGGCAGCTCCGTCCCCAGCAGCGCGGCCAGCAGGGAACCGCCCCACATGCCGCGCGTGAACACGTCCAGCAAGTCGGCCGCGGCGTCGAATTCGGCGTCGATGTGGCGCGGATCGATGCCGGCGAACTGCAGTGCGAAGAACTGGACGTCCTCCAGCGTCAGCGTACGCTTGACGGCGACGCTGTCGCCGATCCGCAGGTCTTCGAACAGGCGGTTGCGCAGCACTCGGCCGGTTTCGGCTGCAAGCGGCAAGGCGGGTTCGGTCATGTTCGGTCCCTCGCGATGAATGTGCCGCGACGCGGTGGCGGCGCGTTTCGCCCTACATCTGTCTGTGCATTCCATTCGATGCCAGCCTTCCATCGTAGGCCAAAGTCATGGAACAGAGCTTGATGCAAGACAAAGGAAAGAGGCCGTCCGGTTTTTCCCGGACGGCCTCTTTCACCTTGCGGACGCCGTATCGGCAGGCCGGCGACCCGCGTTCAGTCGCTCCGGCCCTTCCTGACCCAGGCCTCGAGCTGGTACGGCCGGATGCTGTCGTAGTCTTCGAACGGCTGGTGGATCCATGGGTTCGTCGGCAGCTTCTGCACGTAGTAATCGGGCTCGACCCTGGAATGGCCCTTGAACCACAGCACCGCCGACCGCATCTCGGTGATCGCGGAAAATTGGTTCAGCAAGTGCTGGTGCACCTTGTCGAAGGTCACGCCGGTATCGACCATGTCGTCCACCAGCAGCACCCTGCCTTCCAGCGTGCCGCGCGTGATCGTGATGAACTGGGCGATATCCAGCCTGCCCTGCTCGGTGCCCGCCGCCTCGCGGTAGCTGCTGGTGGCCAGGATGCCCAAGGGCACGTCGAAGATGCGCGAGAGCACGTCGCCCACGCGCACGCCGCCGCGCGCCAGGCAGACGATCTGGTCGAATTTCCAGCCCGACTGATGGACCTGGAGCGCCAGGTGCTCGATGAGTTGGTGGTAACGGTCCCAGCTTATCCAGAGGTCTTTGTCGGAGTCTTGCTGCATGATCGGTGGCTGTTGCAAAAAGCCCCGGTTCTACCGGGGCGTTCGGGATCAGGCTTTGAACGGATGCCTGAGGACGATGGTTTCGGTGCGGTCCGGGCCGGTCGACACGAGATCGATCGGCACGCCGCAGACCTCGGCCATCCGCTCCAGGTAGCGGCGGGCATTGACCGGGAGTTTATCGTATTCGGTCACGCCCACGGTGGATTCGCTCCAGCCCG
>Ga0180215_1005860_pt1 | contig 10346 bp, 5 predicted proteins | sample eDN3rd37CBELigBY_FD_128871 | JGI IMG/M metagenome (GOLD analysis project Ga0180215, IMG submission 128871) | Enriched backyard soil microbial communities from Emeryville, California, USA - eDNA 3rd pass 37_C BE-Lig BY (version 2) (version 2) | ecosystem: Environmental > Terrestrial > Soil >...
ATCCTACCATACCCGGAAGTGCACCTGAAAGGCAGCATCGGAGTGGGAGAGCAGGGGGCATACAGCGAAGACTCCACCGAATTATCGGGATGTTGCATGCAACAACAAGAGATTTTCTCCAAGTTTCTGCGACAGCAGCACTGTCACTGCTGTGGATTCAAGTTGTGGGCAACAGGTGGGTGTTGTCGTTCTACGGGATTGCGTAGAAATGCTCCGGCTGGTCACCCGATGAGGAAAGTGGTGTCGATTGCCGGATTCATGTTGCTCTGGTTCGCACTGGAATTGGATTTCGCGCGGGCCAGGTTGCTCCGGCAGCGACCTTCGCCGGACCTCACGGACAAGGGTGCCTCCGGATGGTTCATCGCGGTTCCGGCAGATTGCCCGGAGAGACGGGTATTCGGGAACGAACCTGCCGGAAACCTTTGCCGGAAGCATGAAGATCATGGTATTCTCACGCAGTCGCGGGGAGTGGCGCAGCCCGGTTAGCGCGCAGCGTTCGGGACGCTGAGGTCGGAGGTTCGAATCCTCTCTCCCCGACCAGACGACAAGAAAAACCCGGTCCGTATGGACCGGGTTTTTTGTGGGCCGCGAAGGTATCAAGGTTAGCTGTGGGTAGGGGTACGACTATCCCGGAAGTAGGGACTGACTGGAGGATCGAACTGTCGATGTTGCTCTCCCAACCGTGACATTTGCGAAAGCATCTGGTCGATGGCCTCCTGGTCCTGGTCCCGCAGTGCCGTTTGCAGGTTGTGATTGAGTTGCTTGATCAGGAACTGGAATCGTTCCTTGCCCAGTTTCTCGAGAACTTTCGATGCCTCGCTGCCGATGCGACCGGGGAACTCTTCCGGTTGGCCATCCAGGTGCAGGAGGAGGGCCTGTGCATGTTCGATCACCCCATCATCGAGCAGGTTGAGAATCTCCTCGGCCGAGATATCGGCCTGGTCTAGTTCCTGCAGTAGCCGCACGATTTCCCGGTTCCGCACATCGATCAGGCTTTCGACCGGTACGCGCGACACAACGTCCATCGTCAGTGCGTGGTGACGGAGCAACAAGGCGACCAGGAAATCCTCGGTCGATTTCCTTTCGGGAAGAAGCGCTTCACCTTTCTTGACGCTACGCATGGTACTTGCCCGTTTTGCCAGGGCGGAACCACGGACAACGGAAAGCACTTCGGCGTATTCGAGGTCGAGTTTGCGTGCCACCAGGGTCACGTAATGCCCCTGCACGATGCGGTCTGCCACCTGCTGGAGGGCAGGAGCGAGACTCTGGATCACCTGTGACTTCGCATGGGCGTCATCCTGGTCCACATCCCTGGTGAGGACATCGATCATGAAATCCAGGAACGGCCGGGCACCCTTGATGATGCCGGGCCAGGATTCCGGATTCTTGCGAATCAGTTCATCCGGATCCTTGGCGGCGGGCAACTGGGCAATGCGGATTTCCGCCCGGAGTCGCTTTTCGAAGCGGATGATGCCGAGGGCATCGGGAACGGGATCGGTATCGCCAAGCGATTCCCGGACTGTGTCGAGGCCGCGAATGGTGGCCATTTGCCCGGCGGTATCGGCATCGAGGGCGAGCACGATCCGCTTGCCGGCCCGCTTGATCTGGGCCACCTGGCCCTCCGTGAGTGCGGTTCCCATGGCGCCAACCACATTCGTGTACCCGAACTGGTGCGCCGTGATGACATCCATATACCCTTCGACGATCACCACTTCTTCACTTGTTCGAATCGCTTCCTTCGCCAGGTCGAGACCGTAGACAATGGAACTCTTGTCGAACACCGGTGTTTGCGGTGAATTCAGGTACTTGGGAATGGCATCACCGAGGGCACGACCACCAAATCCCAGCACATTGCCATCGCGATCCCGGATCGGGAAGATGAGTCGATTGCGGAATTTGTCAAAATAGCCATCACCCGACTGGCGTTGCGTGACGAGGCCGGCTTCCATGGCCAATTCACTGCTGATGGATCGTGAATTGAGCCAGGTTAGCAGACCGTCCCACTTGTCCGGCGCAAATCCCAACCCGAATGCTTCCACCATTTCGGGCGAGATTCCTCGCTGCTCGACCACTTCGCGCCCGGCAGCACCGAGATGCGATTGGCGCAACTGGTGGGCGAACCAGGTAGCGGCGAGTCCGTTGACTTCCAGCAGTTTCTGGCGGTGGGCATCGTGTTCCGGTGTGACCGGAGCCGTGAAATCGAGAGTGACACCGGCGCGATTGGCAAGTTCCTGCAGCGCTTCCCGGAATTCGACGTGTTCCACCAGCATGTAGAAGGTGAACAGATCGCCACTCTTGCCGCAACCGAAGCAGTGGAAGTTCTGGCTCTCGGGAAATACCACAAAGGAGGGCGTCTTTTCCTGGTGGAACGGACACAGCCCCTTCATGCTGCGCCCGGCCCGTTTCAGGCTCGGGACATAGCCCTGGATGAGATCGACAATGTCGATACGTTCGCGAATTTCTGCAACGGCATCTCTGGCCACAGCACTGCCTCTGGATCATGGAGCGAGAATGCGGGGTTCAAAGAGTCGTTCTGCGAGATCGATGGCAAATCGATCGGTCATGGATGCAATTCGGTCGACGATGCGGCGTTCCAGCGGGTCGTCACCGGTGGAGGCGGGGAGCGCATCGGGATGTGCCTGGTACCAAGTATAGAGCGAACGTACGATAGTTTGCGCGCGTAATGTTTCCGGAAGTCGATTCAGGGGATCGTAGACGCGTTCGAACAGGAAGGCTCGCAATTCATCCGCCGCCGAGCGCATCTCCGGTGACATCGCGATTGTCCCGGGTGCCGTGGTGACATTGGAACTGGCAATCACATCCATCACCAGTGTGTTGATGCGGGATGCGTGCCGGGTGCCCAGGACATGATTGACCTGCTGCGGTATGTCCGCTGCCGTAATCAGGCCCGCTTCGATCGCATCATCCAGATCGTGATTCATGTACGCGATGCTGTCGGAAATCTTGACGACCTGCCCCTCTAGTGTTGCCGGGATGCCCGAGACATTTCCGGCCAGTGATGCTCGCGGTTTGGAATGGCGCAGGATGCCATCCCGTACCTGGCTGGTGAGATTGAGACCGGCACCGTGCCGCTCCAGATGATCGACCACGCGCAGACTCTGTTCGTTGTGCCGGAATCCGGGATACATCTCCGCCAGGGCTGCTTCCCCGGCATGACCGAACGGCGTGTGACCCAGATCGTGCCCAAGACCGATGGCTTCGATGAGATCCTCATTCAGCCGCAGGGCCCTGCCAATGGTACGGGCAATCTGGGTGACTTCGAGCGTGTGCGTGAGCCGGGTTCGGTAATGATCTTCACGCGGGGCGATGAAAACCTGTGTCTTGTGCATCAGCCGCCGGAAACTCTTGCTGTGGGTGATGCGGTCACGATCTCGCTGGAATTCGGTCCGGATGGTCAGGGCTTCCGCTTCCGGTTGCTCGCGTGTGGCTCCAGCACTCCGTGTCGCCAAGGGAGCCAGCAACCTGTCTTCCTGTGTTTCCCACTGTGTGCGGGCCGAACTCATGAAATGATGTCCAGTTTGGCGAGACTGCCAAGCAACCGCTTGCGGCCGTGCCGAAGAAACGAGACGCCGATTTCCATATCGTTCGATTTCTCGACCAGATCGTCGATCACTCCTTCACCGAACTTGGGGTGAAAGACCTTTTGCCCAAGTTTGTAGTCGGGAAGTGGTTCGCTGACGGGTTGATCTACCGGGCGAATGGGCGAATCGAGTGCCCAGGATGTGCTGATACTGGATGCCAGGCGACCACTGCTGCGGTCTTCGAAACGTCCCGGACGATGACCTCCGCCTCGCATGCTGCCAGCGGCGCTGCGCCGGGTGACACTGCGCACGGCCTCTTCAGGCAGGGCAGTGAGAAAGCGCGATGCTGCGCCAGGCTGGAACCGGCCGTAACTGATCCGGCTGCTGGCATAGGTGATGAACAGCAACTGTTTGGCGCGCGTCACACCGACATAAAAGAGCCGGCGTTCCTCTTCCATCTGCTGCTGGTCTCCTCCGGCTTCCGCTTCGATGGCGCGGCTGATCGGAAGCAATCCTTCTTCGGCACCGGAAATGAACACCACCGGAAATTCCAGCCCCTTGGCGGAGTGGAGGGTAATCAGGGTGACGGCGCCACTGGAATCTTCAGGGAGTGAATCGACATCAGCAACAAGCGCGACCTGTTCCAGATAGGTGCTCAGGGCGGTTTCGGGAAGCAAATCATCATACCGCTCAAGGTCGGAGCGAAGTTCCAGCACGTTGGCCCAACGCTGGAGTGCTTCTTCGGAGGATTCATCGAAATTCCTGCTGAATTCGGTGACATGGACAATGTCATCGAAGAGGGCACTGAGGGTAATGCGCCCGACCTTTTCCTGCAGGGTCGCGAGGGCGGTGCCGATTCTTGCTGCCGATGCGGCCGAAGCCCCGGAGAATGCCGGGGGTGGCAATGGATCAGGTACTTGCTCGATGGCGGGCACCATCCGCACGAGCGCATCGACAATGGTCCTGCCATGCTCCGCGGCCCATTCTTCGGCGACAGACAGCGCCTTCGGGCCGAATCCGCGCCCGATTGGAAAGTTGTCGATAATGCGTTCGAGGCTGAGACGATCCGCGGGATTGTTGAGCAGGCGGAGTACGGCGATCATGTCGCGTACTTCCTTGCGTTCGTAAAAGCGAAGCCCGCCAATGATGCGATAGGCGATCTCGGAATTGCGGAATTCTTCTTCGAGTGCGCGGCTTTGGGCGGTGGTGCGATACATGATGGCAATGTCGGACGCCTTGTAGCGTCCGGTTGCCAGCAGGCGGCGGATTTCGGCCACCGTGAACTGGGCTTCGTGCGACTGATCGGTGAGTTCGCGAATCGCGATTTTGTCGCCGTCGGGATTGTTTGTCCGAATCCGGCGTTCGATGCGCTGGGTGTTGTCGCGAATCAAGCGGTCGGCAGCCTGCACGATGTAGGCGGTAGAGCGGTAATTGATTTCGAGGTTGATCTGCGTGGTTTCCTCGAACTGGTCGCGGAAATCGAGGATGTTCTTGATATCGGCCTGGCGCCAGCCATAGATGGACTGGTCCGGATCGCCAACGACAAAGAGGTTCCGGTGCTGCTCGGCAAGGGCACTGACCAGGACGTACTGCACCCGGTTCGTATCCTGGTATTCATCAACCATGATGTAGCGGAACCGGTTCTGGTATTTCTCCAGCATTCCCGGTGCTTCATCAAACAGGCGGATTGGCAGACCCAGCAGATCGTCGAAATCAACGGCGTTGACGGCGCGGAGATTCCGTTCGTATTCGCGATAGACGCGGGCGGCAATTTCGTCGGCGTGGGTGAGCGCCTCATTCTGGAATTCGGCCGGCGTGAGCATCAGCGCCTTTGCCTTCGAGATCTGCGAAAGCATGCTGCGTGGCTGGAACTGCTTCGGATCCTGACCGATAGCAATGATCGCGCGCTTGGCGAGTTCGAGTTGGTCACCGGAGTCGTAGATGGTGAAGTTCGGTTCCAGGCCAAGGTACTGATGGACCGGACCGGGATTCTGGCGCAGGATGCGCACACCGAAGGCGTGGAATGTCCCCATCACCAGACCGTCCGTGGCACCACTACCGACGAGGCGGTCGATGCGCTCCTTCATTTCCCGCGCGGCCTTGTTGGTGAAGGTGACGGCGAGGATTTCGTATGGTTTGACGCCCTGTTCGAGGAGCCAGGCAATGCGGTGGGTGAGGACGCGGGTTTTCCCCGAGCCGGGACCGGCGACAACGAGAACGGGCCCCTCGGTGGTGGTGACGGCCTTGATCTGGTCTTCATTGAGACCTTCGAGCAAGTGGGATTGGAGATCGGTCATACGGATTCGATGTACCTTTGGCGACAAACCGGGTAATTCGCAGATGTTCCTCTCCAGCATAGTGGATGCGAACAAGAGTTTGACTGTTGGCAGTGGGTTTGGTAGGCTATGCGACGTCACGAGCCGACGTAGCTCAGCGGCAGAGCTAGGGACTCATAAGCCCTCGGTCGGTGGTTCGATTCCACCCGTCGGCACCAACCAGATCAAAACCCCCACAATTGTGGGGGTTTTTGCTGTTTCCGGTCCAAAATTGAGGCAGATCCTGGGGCAAAAATGTTTTCCAGCGCTGAAGAAGAGAACTTCCCGGAAATCAAGTCGCCGGGAATGAACGTTCATGTTAAGGTCATCCCCAGGTGTGTAGTGTGAACGGCAACGAAGCGCGGCGATTCCAGGGGAGAAATCGGGGTGGAGACGAAACCAGTTTCGATGACATTCCTCTTCACCGATATCGAAGGCAGTACCCGGCTTTGGGAGCGATTCCCCCTGGCCATGCGTGTTGCGCTTGAGCGGCATGATGCGCTGTTGCACGAGATCATCGCGACCCACCAAGGTGACGTCTTCAAAACTGTCGGCGATGCATTTTGTGCTGTGTTTGCCGATCCACTCGATGCGCTGCGCGCAAGTCTTGCTGCACAATTTGCCATGCTGTCGACTGACTGGAAGGACATCGTGTCGCTCCGGGTGCGCATGGCGCTGCATTGTGGTGAACCGGATCGGCGCGGGAATGACTTTTTCGGCCGTCCGGTGAATACCGTGGCGCGCCTGCTGGGGGCCGGGCATGGTGGCCAGGTGCTCCTTTCCGGTCCGGTGCGCGATGCCCTTGGTGACCAGTTAGCAGGTGAATGCATGCTGGAAGATCTGGGAACGCACCGGTTGCGCGATGTCCAGCAACCCCTGCGGATTTTCCAGGCATGGCAGGATGGATTGCCGCACTCATTCTCGCCGCTGAAAACACTGGATTACGATCCGCACAATATTCCAGCCCAGGTGACGTCCTTCGTTGGCCGCCATGGCGATCTGGACCATGTACAGGCGATGCTGGGAGAGCCCGGTGTGCGATTGCTGACGCTGACTGGGCCAGGAGGGGTAGGCAAGACGCGTCTGGCGATGCAGGCTGCCCTCCGGATGCGGGAGGAATTTGCCGATGGCCGCTACCTGGTGAGTCTTGCCAGCCTGCGTGAGGCGAGCGAGGTTCCGGTGGCGATTGCCCAGGCGCTGGAAATCCCGGATACCGGCGAAGGTGAGGTGCTGGAACGGCTGCTGGAGCATGTGCAGGACAAGTCGCTCTTGCTGGTGCTGGACAATTTCGAGCACGTCCTTCCGGCGCGGGATGTGGTGATGCAGGTGTTGCAATCCGCACCCGGGGTCAAGGTGGTGGTAACCAGCCGGATCCTGCTGCAGGTGTACGGGGAGCAGGAATTTGCGGTGGTGCCCTTTGCCGTGCCTGTTCCGGGTGATGACCTGTCGTTGGAGGAGATTGCGCAATTCGATGCCGTGACCCTGTTCCTGGATCGGGCCCGGAGTGTTCGTTCCGGATTTGAGCTGAACCCGGCAAATGCGAAAGCCGTGGCGGAGATTTGCGCCCGGCTGGACGGGCTGCCACTGGCGATTGAACTGGCGGCGGCTCGCAGCAAGTTGTTGTCACCGGATGCGATGGTCCAGCGACTCGAACAGCGCCTGATGTTCCTGCAGGGAAAGAACCGGGGCGTTCCCGAGCGGCAGCAGACGATCCGGGCGACCATCGAGTGGAGTCACGATCTGCTGCAACCGGCCGAGCAGGCGGTGTTCCGTTGGCTGAGTGTATTTTCCGGCGGGTTCACGATGGAATCAGCGATGCAGTTGATCGATCTTTTCCGGCAGGGTAGTGCCGCGGCATCATCCGGGATACCGGCTGCGATCGAGGAGAGCATCGAAACGCTGATCGACAACAGCCTGATCCAGGTGATCGATCCGGGAACAGGGGAACCTCGCCTGCTGATCCTTGAAACCTTGCGCGAATATGGGCATGAGCAACTCGCCCGATGCGAGGAACTCGATGTCTTGCAGCGGGATCACGCCATCTGGTGCATCAACCTGGCGGTCGAAGCTCGCCGGGACAATGCCCACGCCAATGAGCAGCGGGCGCTCGATCTGCTGGAGGCGGAGCACGACAACATTCGTGCGGCACTTGCCTGGCTGAGCCGGCAACCAGCGACAGAGGATTGTTCACTGGCTCGGCTGGCTGCAAACATGTGGTGGTTCTGGCTGAACCGCGGATTTCGCTCGGAATGGAAGCACTGGCTTCCCCTGGCACTGGAACAGGACGACGGTGTCCTGGCGGCCGATCGTGCGGACGTCCGCTCGGGGCTTGGCACATTGTTGTGGTTGCAGGGTGATTTGCGGCAGGCGGAAACGCTCCTGGAGCAGAGTGTGGCGCTCAGCCGCGATTCGGGGAATGTCAGGATCTATGTGAGTGGCCTGAACAACCTCGCGAATATCAAGCGGACACTGGGAAATCATGCGCTGGCTGCAAACCTGTACCGGGAGGCTATCGATACGTGGAAATCGACGGGCGAAAAGCGTTCGCTGGGCACCATGCTGGGTAACCTTGCGCAATCGATGATGAGCCTGGGAGATTTTGAAGCTGCACAGCGGACGATAGAAGAAGCACTTGAGGTGCAGCGCGGATTGAACCACCTGCGAGGTGTGGCAACATCGCTTGCGAATCTGGCACGCATTGCTTTGGATCTGGATGATGTCGAGCGGGCGATTGAGTTGAACCAGCAATCGATGGATCTCTATGTGGAACAAAAGGATACCGAATCGATCAATGCCTCGCGGCTGTCCCGGGCCGAAATGGAATTGCGCCGAGGAAATGTGGAGATGTGCCAGGCATTCCTGGAAGAATGTCGCGAGTATTTCGAGCAGGAGGACGTTGGGGCGTACGTCTCGCGGTGCCGGGCTCTGGAGTCACGACTCGTCATGCTTGAGGGGAAGTACGAGGAGGTGGGGTTGGTGCTGCTCGAAGCGATTAAGGATCACGCAGAGCGAGATATCCTGGATTGGGTGATGGAAGAACTGGAGTGGATGGGGGAGTGCCGGATGCGTCTGGGTGATGCCCGGACTGCCGCGTTGCTTGTTGCGTCCGTGGATACCCTGCGATCCTCCCATTCCTTGGCGCGGTCCCCGGCGGATGCCAGGATTCTGGATGCTGTTCGTCGCGAGCTTGCCGGTGAGCTGGGGGAAGAGGCTTTGTTCCTGGTGAGGCAGGAAGGTGCGGCGATGGATCTCGATGCGTGCGTGGCATTGATCCTGGCGTTGTTTGGGAGCGAAGTCGTGGAATCCCCGGCGGCGTAACCGTGCCGTACCTTCTTGTGTCTTGCAATTGTGCTTGCCGCAGGGTGTCGGGGCCGGGCTGGTTCTGCACAAGGTGTGAATGATGGGTAAGGAAGCCAGGCTGGTTCAGGTGGTGCGGCGATCCCTGAAGGCGGTGTTTTCCGGGACGGACCCGCTGGTGCTGGTGGCACTTTCCGGCGGTGTCGATTCTGTGGCGTTGCTTGGTGCGGTGAAATCACTGGTGGATGCAGGTGTCGTGCGTGCTGTGGCAATCCATGTCGATCATGGGGTGCGAGCAGAATCGACGCAGGAATCGGCAGCAGTGACCACATTCGCACAGTCCCTTGGGTTCAACGTGCTGTCGACACGACTGGAAGATGATCTGCATGATCGGTTTCCGGGCGTGGGGATTGAAGAAGCGTTGCGCCGGGGGCGGTACCTGGCGTTCCGGCAGTTTTTTGTGGATGCCGGGGCCGATCTGGTTGCCCTGGGGCATCACCAGCAGGACCAGGCGGAGACCGTGCTGATGCACATCCTGCGTGGTTCAGGATTGCGCGGCGCGGTGGGAATGACCGAATTCTCGACCATTGAGGTGCCTTGGTGGGCGCCTTTTCGTGACGATCGGGATGTGCGAAGCAGGGTGCCCCTGTGGCGACCATTTCTTGATACACCGAAGCAGGATCTCGCGGCGTTTGTGGCGGAACGCGGTTGGCCACATTGGGAGGACGCCTCGAACCAGGATCGGATGTTCCGGCGGAATGCGATCCGGCACGATGTGCTGCCATTGCTTGAAGGAATTTATCCGGGGTCGACGGGAACGCTGGCGCGGTTCGGGCAGATTCTCGATGAGGATGATGCCGAACTCGATACGATGGCGCGGACGGCCCTGGAGGAGCATATCGGGGAAGTGACACTGCCGCGCGATGTGCTGCGCAGGCAGTCTGCGGTGATCCGGCGGCGGATGGTGCGAATGTGGATCCTGCGTCAGGTCCCGGGGTTGGAATTGTCGTTCCAGCGGGTGCAGGCCGTTGCCGATGCGGTGGCGCACACCGGAAGCGGCGCGGTGATCGAGATTGGCCAGGGGTGGTCGGTGACGATTGGGCGTGATTTGGTGGTGCTGGGTTCAGGTGGCTCCTGATTGTCTCATGAAGGCGTCGGGATCGGCTTTCCATTCGATATAGCGGGATCTGAG
>Ga0180215_1005863_pt1 | contig 10343 bp, 10 predicted proteins | sample eDN3rd37CBELigBY_FD_128871 | JGI IMG/M metagenome (GOLD analysis project Ga0180215, IMG submission 128871) | Enriched backyard soil microbial communities from Emeryville, California, USA - eDNA 3rd pass 37_C BE-Lig BY (version 2) (version 2) | ecosystem: Environmental > Terrestrial > Soil >...
AAGACAGCGGGAATGGAGCCGCGATAGTCACCGCGTCCTCTCGTATGCGTCCACCGCCTTTGAGACCTCGTTCAGCATGTCGGTCCGCCCTTTTGCGACGGCCTGCCTGACCTGCGGCTCGCGGCCGATCTCGCCCAGTTGCTGCTGGCGCTCGATCGTGCTGGCCGTCATCAGAGGACGTACTCCGAGTTCACGCAGGGTATCGGCCACTTCGCGCATTTCGGCGGCGCGCCGGATGCCGTGGCTCGCCATGCGCTCGATGTTGTATTCGGACATTTTGCTCCAGTCGACGCCGGGATAATTGTTGCGCAGCGATACCGCGACCTGATCGGTGACGCCCGCGCGCGCAGCAGCCAGAAAGCATTCCAGCGTCAGTGCCTCGATCCCTTTGATCATCACGCTGCGGATCATCTTGATTGCGGCGGCGGCGCCGACTTCGCCGCCGACGGTCTGCGTTTTCATCCCGAGCGCGGCGAGAACCGGCTCGGCCTCGGCGGCGTTTGGACCGGCCAGCATCATCGGCGACTTGTGCCGTGCGGGGTGGATGGCCGAGACAATCGCGACATCGACATAGCGCGCATCATCGCCCAGTAATGTTGCCGTCGCCTGCTTGCTACCCGGCGAGACCGAGTTGACGTCTAGATAAAGTGGCCTGCCGCGCAGGTGCCCGGCCACCGATCGCGCGGCTTCGATGCTCGATGCGGCAGTGACCGCGGCGATCACGATATCCGCCTCCCGCACCGCATCGGACGCGGATGACGCGACGCGAATCCCGATGGTCCGTGCCGCCTCGATCAGCGTCTCGCCTGCGGCCTCCGCAAACAGGATATCCCAGGCGGCGATGTGCGCGACGCCGTGCTCGCGCAGCCCTGCCGCCATCGCCTGGCCAGCCTCGCCGAAGCCAACGAATGCAATGCGCGGGGTCATGCCTCGCCCCTCAGTTTCTTCTGGATGCGCGTGTCGAAACGATCGACATTCACCACCACACGCTTATGCGTGCCGTCGCCAACGCGCTCCCTGTCATCGAATGCCTCGACCCGGAACGTCACGTTGCGCCCCTCGATCGCCGTCACCTCGGCGCTCGCGCGCAGCATCATTCCGACTGGCGTAGCGGCATAATGACCGACGTCAAGATGGGTGCCGAGGCTCTGATGACCAGGCGGCAGCAGGCTTTCGATCGCATCAAGCGCCGCCGCCTCCATCATGTTGATCATCACCGGCGTGGCGAGCACATGCACGCGCCCCGAACCGACGCGCGGCGCGGTCTGCTCTTCGCCAACGACGATTTGCGCCTCGCCTTTCAGGCCGATGGAAAGCTTCGATAGATCGGTCATGTGCGGCTTCATCCTTGCACCGCTGTTATACGCAATTTCCGGGCGGCGTATAAACAAGGCGAGCGCTACAGCATTTCCAGCGCGTATTTCTTCTGAGGTGGCGGGAAGGCGCGATTGAGGATCGCAAGATCGTCGTCCCTGAGTTTCAGATCGAGCGCACCGAAGTTCTCCCGCACATGCGCGGGGTTCGCCGCCTTGGGAATGACGATCGTCGCCGGCTGCCCGAGCAGCCAAGCTAGCGCCACCTGTGCTGTGCTGGCGCCATGTCGCGCGGCGACTTCCTTCAACGCGGCGGCGCCGAGAAGGCGGCCTTGTTCGATTGGCGAATAGGCCATGATCGGAATATTCCGTGCGCGGCAGAACGGCACCAGATCGTACTCGATCCGCCGCCGCTTGAGATTGTAGAGTACCTGATTGACCGCGCAGGCGTCGCCTCCAGGCAGCGCAACCAGTTCTTCCATATCGTCGGTATCGAAATTGCTGACGCCCCAATGCCGGATCTTGCCCTCGCGCTGAAGCTGGATGAAGGCGTGCAGCGTATGCTCAAGCGGGGTCGAGCCGCGCCAGTGCAGGAGATAAAGATCGATGCAGTCGGTGCGCAGCCGTTTCAGGCTGCGTTCGCAGGCCGCGACCGTATCCTTGCGCGAGGCATTCTCCGGCAGCACCTTGCTGACAAGAAAGAGGCCGTCGCGGCGGCCGGCGATGGCGTCACCGACAATCTCCTCGGCCTCACCGTCGCCATACATTTCCGCGGTGTCGATCAGCGTTGCGCCGAGATCGAGCCCGAGTTTCAGCGCCGCAACCTCATCGGCGCGCCGCTTTTCGCTTTCGCCCATCATCCAGGTGCCGAGCCCGAAGACCGGGATCGGCTCGCTAGAGGGGAGGGGAGTGGTCGGGATAGGCATTCGAGAAGCGATGGATTGAGGTGGGTGCGGTGGTGAGAGTTTCGTTCCGCCCTCATCCTGAGGAGCCCGCCGCCGCAAAGAGGAGGCGGGCGTCTCGAAGGATGAGGGACGATCTGGTTCAGCCTCATCCTTCGAGACGCGGCTTCGCCGCTCCTCAGGATGAGGCTGAATTTGCTCAGTGCCCCTTCGCGTCCACCGGTGGGGTGCCGTGGGTGTGGAACGACTCGATGGTTTTCAGACCCCAGGCCTGGCCCTTCTTGCGCTCCGCCTCGGTCCACACGATCGGCTTCCAGTCCGGCGCAAGGATCAGGCGCGCGCCGGCATTGGCCACTTCCACGCGATTTCCGCCGGGCTCGTACACGTAAAGGAAGAAGGTCTGCTGGATCGCATGCTTGTGCGGTCCGGTTTCGATATGCACGCCGTTCTCAAGGAAAATATCGGCGGCGCGCAGAATCTCCTCCCGGGTGTCGATCGCGTAGGTGATGTGGTGGAATCGACCCTTGGTGCCGGTATGGTCGCGCGTATAAGCGAAGTCGTAGCTCTTGTTGGTCGCGGTCATCCAGATTGCGGCTTCCGAGCCGTCGTTAAGGATGATGGTCTCCGTTAGCCGGAATCCGAGATAGTTCTCGTAGAACTCGCGGTTCGCCTTGATGTCGACGGCAAGCCCGTTCCAGTGATCGAGCCGGCGCACGTTGCAGCCGCGCGCGGGGAAGCGCTGCGCCTGGTTTTTCAGCGCGGGCTTCTTGTCCGGCGGGGCCTGGTACCACTCGGTTTCGTAATACAGTTCGACGACGTGATCGTCGGGGTCCTTGCAGACGAAGGTCTTGCCGTGGCCGACGTCGCCGTCGGTCCAGCCGATGTCGAAGCCGGAGCCTTTCAGGGCGGCGGCCCGCCGCTCCAGCGCCTGCGGTGTGCGGCAGCGATAGGCAACATGCTTCAATCCCGATGTGTTCGATGCCGTCAGCTTCAGTGAATAGAGTTCGTAATCGTCCCATGCGCGCAGATAGACGCTGTCGCCCTTCTCGGCGCTCTGCGTCATGCCCAGGACATTGATGAAAAAATCGCGGCTTTCCTCAAATTTTGGCGTGAGCAATTCGAGGTGGGCAAGGTGGGCAATGTCGAGGATGGGCTCTTTGATCATGGGCTGTCGGTCGCCTGCTTGGGTTGAACCGCAGCGACCTAACACGCGTGGCTTCGCGCGTCGATGGCCTCACCGTCTGTCCTTGCGGCGCGGGGGGCGCGGGATTCACGCATGCGTGAGCGCCGTCGTGCTTCTGACACGGTACCGACATTGTGGCGTCGCGTGACTGGCCTACGGCTCGGGCTGCGAACGGCGCGGCGGCCGTCTCGCCTGTCGGCGGAGGAGGGTGCGGCAATGAATTATCTCAAGGCGGCGGCAGGTGCGCTCGCCATCATGACTGCGTCTGGCATGATCGCAGATTTTGACGTGTCGGTATGGGATAATGATATCTATGTGACGGTTTGGTCGGCTGACGATCAGCCGGACGCGAGGCTGCGCCGGCATGTTGCGGCCCTGCTACCCGATGGCATTGACGAGAGCCGCGTGTTCGTGAACCGCGATGGGGTGATCAGCGTTTGAGGCTGTCACTCCGCTGCTCGAATACAAGCAGCATATTGTTCGCCGGCATCGGCTCGATCTCCGCGAGCAGGAGTCCATGCTCGTCGGCGACCGCTCGAATGTCGGTGATGTCACGCACGCCCCATTCCGGATTGCGCGCGCGCAGCGAGGCATCGAACGCCTCGTTGCTTGGCGCGGTGTGCCGGCCGTCCTGCTTGAACGGGCCATAGACAAACAGAAGCCCGCCCGGATGCAGGCGCTGCGAGGCGCCCCACATCAGCCCGCGCGTTGTGCGCCACGGTGAAATGTGCAGCACGTTGGCGCAAAAAATGGCCGTCAGGTCGCTGAGGGTTGCGGAATCGGCTTCGTTCAAACCCCATTCGAGCGCGCACAGGTCCAGCCGGCGTGCCTGTTCCACGTTCTGGACGGAGGAATGCTGCCGCCACGCGTCGATGCTCTTCAGATTGCGTTCGTCATAGTCAGTCGGCCACCAGAGAAGGTGCGGGGATTGCCTCGCGAATTCGATCACATGCTGGCCGGACCCGCTTCCGACTTCGAGCACGTTACCCTGCCGGTCTTTCAGGTAGCCGGATAGCTCCGCCCAGATCGGTGCGCAGTTGCGATGGAATGCCGGCGCGTCGAGACGCGGATCGCCCGCTGTGATCGGGTCGATCGGATTCTGAGAAGGGCTGTGGGTCATGGCCCCTATTTGTAGACATTCCCGGCTGGCTGGATCAAATAGAGTCCCAGTCGGTTTCAACCGGAACCATCAAGTATGCTGATCGTGCTTCTGGCCGCACATCTTCTCGCCGCCATCTTCTGGGTCGGCGGGATGGCCTTCGCCTACATGATCCTGCGTCCTGCCGCCGGTGCTCTCGATGCGCCGGAGCGCCTCACGCTGTGGCGTGATGTGTTCGGTCGCTTCCTGCCATGGGTGGGGGTCTCGATCGTGGCGCTGCTGATCTCGGGCTATGCCTTGATGTTCATGGTCTACGGCGGCTTCCGTGCGCCGCTCTTCGTCCATGTGATGCAAAGCACGGGCATCCTGATGATGCTGATCTACCTGCACCTGTTCTTTGCGCCGTGGCGGCGGCTGCAGTCATTCGTTCGGGCTGCCGACTGGCCAAATGCGGGCAAGCAGCTTGCAATGATCCGCAAGCTGGTCGCGATCAACCTCGTGCTTGGCGTGGTTACGGTGCTTGTCGGCTCGACCGGCCGGTACTGGTAGTGCGGCCTCGCGTCTACACGTCTTCCGGATTGTCGACATAGATGAGGCCGGCTTTCGCCAGCGGCTCGCGCATGTTGTACATGTCGAGGCCGAGCACGCCGGAGGCGAGCTTCTCGCGCTTGGCGGTTTCGTCGGCCTCGCGCTTCTGGCCCTTGGCCGCGACCTCGGCTGCAAGCTTGCGCGGGATCACCACGACGCCGTCATCGTCGGCAACGATGGCATCGCCTGGATTCACATTCACGCCGGCGCAGACCACGGGAATATTGACCGCGCCGAGCGTCGCTTTCACTGTGCCCTTGGCCGAGATCGCCTTCGACCAGACCGGAAAGCCCATCTCCTTCAGCGTGGCGACGTCGCGGCAGCCCGCGTCGATGACGAGCCCCTGAACGCCGCGCGCCTTGGCCGAAGTCGCGAGCAAATCGCCGAACATGCCGTCGGTGTTGTCGGCGGTGACGCCGACCACCAGCACGTCGCCGGGTTTGCATTGCTCGATCGCGACATGGATCATCCAGTTGTCGCCGGGCTGCGCCATGATGGTGATGGCGGGACCGCAAATGGCGGCGCCGGGCCAGATCGGCCGCATGTAGGGCTTCATCAGGCCGGAGCGGCCGAGCGCTTCATGCGACGTCGACACGCCAAGTCCCGCAAGGATTTTGCAGGTCTGCGAGTCGGCACGCTCGATGTTGCGGACAACGACGGTTTTCATGTCGATGCTTCCCGTGCTCAACCAAGCGTATCGGTGACGACGCGCGGGAACAGCGTCTGATAGGCCTCTCCGTAGGTCATCGGGATGCCGGTGTTGCGCGAGCCCTGAATGCCGCGGTTGAGCGCCACGCGCTCATAATAATGCCAAAGGTGCTTCTGGGCCGCGAGTATCTGGAACGCCTTGTACTTCGTCTCCCAGACGTCATCGATCTTGAGGATGAGGTCCGGCTTGAAGTCGCATTGTTCGGGCTGGTGCGGTTCGAACAGATAGACCGGCGGCGCGGAATACTGATATTTGGCGCCTGGCTTGTGGCCCATCGCCTGCGCGACGACGCGCGTCTCCTGCGCGAAATGGGCCGCATTGGGATGATCGAAATTGTAAGGGTCTTTCAGTGCGTGCGTCAGCACGAAAGCCGGATTGATTTCACGGTAGATGTCGACCATGCGGTCGAAATGCTCGTCCGTCAGCTTGAGCGGATAGTCGCCGCAATCGAAGAATTCGATCTCGGCGCCGAGCAGGGCGGCGGCGCGCTCCGCCTCGTCCTTGCGGCCGGCCTTCACGCTTTCCAGCGTCGCGCCCGCTTCCTTCCAGGCGAACTGGCTTTCGCCGCGCTCGCCGAACGACAGGCAGACGATCTTCACGCGATAGCCCTTCTTGGCATGCAGCGCGATTGCGCCGCCCGCGCGCCAGACGAAATCGCCCGGATGGGCGGTGACGATGAGTCCGGTTTTCTGGGCCATGGGTGAAGTCTCCGGCTATTCTTCAATGCGCGCCGGATTTGCAACATTCAGGTGCGAAGCACAAGGGAGGAGCCCGGACAGGCTCCGCCGCCGGGAACTCACTTCGCCTTGCGTTTGATCGTCTCCGCGCGCTTGTTCAGTGCATCGGCCTCGGCGTTGCGCCCGAGCGTCCGGTAAAGCTCCGCCAGATTGTGGATGGTGTTCACGAGTTGCGGGCTGTCCGGCCCGAACGCTTTTTCGCGGATCGCCAGCGCGCGCTTTGCGAGCGGCTCGGCATCGGCGGGCCGGCCCATCTCCTGATAGAGCACCGCGAGATTGTTGAGAGAGGTGGCGACGCCTGGATGATCCGCCCCCAGCGCCCTTTCGTACATCGCGAGCACCCGCTGGAAAGACGGCTCGGCGTCGGCGTGGCGCCCCTGATCGCGATAGAACCCGGCCATTACATTGAGGGTTTGCGCGACGGCAGGATGATCGGCCCCGAAGGCCTTCTCGCGGATCGCCAGCGTGCGCCTGAACAGCGGCTCGACCTCGTCGATCCGGTTTTGCACCCAATATGTCATTGCCAGTTCCTGCAGGGCGGACGCCACGTCGGGATGCTCTGGCCCAAGCGTGTTCTCGCTAATCGTCAACGCACGCTTGAAGAGTGGTTCGGCTTCCGATAGCCGGCCGGAGGTTCGATAGAGCTCTCCAAGCGTGACAAGGGCAACCGCGACCTGCGGATGGCCGGGCCCGTAAGCTTTTTCGCGGATCGCAAGCGCGCGCTGGTAAAGCGGCTCGGCGTCGCGGGCGCGCCCCATCTCGCGATAGAGCGCGGCCAGGCTACCGGCACTCGCCGCGACGGTGGCATGATCGGGTCCGAGAGCCTTTTCGTTGATGGCGAGCGCGCGCCTGAACAGGAGCTCGGCCTCGTCCCGGCGGCCGAGCGTGCGGTAGAGCGTCGCAAGATTCTCCGCTGTCACAGCGACATCCGGGTGCTCCGCCCCGAGCGCCTTCTGGCGGATCGCGAGTGCTCGCTGGTAAAGCCGCTCCGCCTCCTTCGCCTGGCCGAGCCGCTGATGGAGCAGTCCAAGATAGGTGGCCGCAGCCCCGACATCCGGATGGTCCGGGCCGTGCCGCCGTTCGAGCAGCGGCAGCGCCTGTTCGACGAGCGGCAAGGCCTCGGCGGGTTTGCCGGCCTGGACGAGGCGGGCCGCGCGCTCCAGCAACTCCGTCACATTGTCGGGCGCCTGCGCTGATGCGGGCGCGCCAAAGAATGCGGCGGCGAGCACAAGGCTCGCAGCGAAGGTCCTCCACGGCCTACGTTTATGGGTCATCGCCCGACAGGCCTAGCCCGGATCCGCGGGCAGGACAATTACCGCGCAGCGCCTTCGCCCACGACCACGAACGGCCCCCAATAGGCCGGATAAGCATTCCGCGGGTCGGAACTGTCATTCATGAAGTCAAGCATGGCGAGCCGCAGCGCTTCGGAGCGTCCGAGCTTCGGATCGGCCTTCAGCTTGTCGAAGGTCGTCACCGCTAGGCGGGTGGCCGCCGCCGAATCCACGGCCCAGTGCGAAACCAGCAGCGCACGGGCGCCGGCGTAGAAAAACGCACGAGCGAGGCCGGACAAGGCTTCCGCTCCCGGCTTGTCGCCGGCGATGGTATTGCAGGCCGACAGTACGACCCAGTCGGCATTGAGCTTGAGCTGCGCAATCTCGCTGGCCGTGAGCAGGCCATCGTCCAGCTCGCTCGGCTGTCTCGGGATCGACAGCGCCAGAGAGGGCTCGGCGAGTCCCTTGATATCGCCAGCCACGAGGCCGTGCGTGGCGAAATAGACGACGCGGTAATCGCCAAGCCGCGCCTTTTTGACCGCGGCCTCCGTCGCTCCGTTTCCGAGCAATATGTCGGTTGCCGGAGCGCCAATCCGCTGCGCGACCGCCTTAAGCTCGTCCGCGGTGTCCGGCAGTTGCGGCAGGGCTTGCGCCAGCCGTGCGCGGTCGACGCCCGCGCCCTGCCAGAAGTCGGCATAGGACTGCGCCGCTACATTGCGGGCAACAGCGGGGCGGACCTGCGAAGGCGCGCTGTTTGCGTCGAAGACGGGATCGCCAAAGCCGATCATCGGCTTTGCGCTCTCATTCGCTCGTTTGACGGTGCGCAGCGATTTCAGGCTCGCAACCGAAGGCAGCACTGTGATGGCATGCCGGTTCAGCAGCCAATCGGCATCGCGGTAGGCGCGAAACGGATTATCCGGTGCGCCAGGCTTGGTTGCGATCAGGAGATGGAACGGGACCGCCGTCAGCGCGCCCGATGGCACGACCAGCAAGGAGGCCTTGTCTCTGACGAAAGACTCGACCGGACCAAGGAGCGTTGCATACAAATCGTGCGCCCGCGCCAGATCGAACAGAAGAGCGGTGTTGCCGGTCTTGATCGCCTGATCGGCATGATCGACATCAAGCCCCTTGCGGAATGCGGCAACTTTCTCGGTCAGAGCCTGTTCGCCGATCGCGAGCGGCACCCATTCGACCGCGCTGCGAGTCGCGGCAAAGACATAGCTCTCGCGCTGCCCGACCAGCACAAAGACCAGAGCCTCATCCGCGCCGAGAAGTTTCTGCGCCTCTTGCACCGTGAGCGGTTTCGGCCGCGCGAGCGCGGCGAAATCGGGAAATCGTCGCTCAAGCTCCGCCGACACTGCGGCGATGCGGCGATCGATCTCGCCGATCTGCCGGCGCAGTTTTTCGATTGCGCCGCGGTCCTGCTGCGCTTCCGGCTTCGACAGCGCCGCGATCAGCGCCTTGTCCGCGTTCTGGCGCGCTGCGGTTCGGTCCTGGATTTCGCGAACCAGCGTCGCAAGTGCGCCGTCGCCTGTCGAAAATCGCGCGGACATCTGCTGCAGCGCTTCGGCCGCCGCCGACTGGCCGGCCCATTGCGCCATTTCGAAGGCTTCGCGACCGAGCGCAGGTTGTGCGTCGCGTTGCGCGCGTGCAGCCCATGCGAGATTGGCGAGGTGGCGTTGGAAATAGTCCGCGTGCCGCTTCGCAGATCCGCTTTCACCGTCTTGCGCCACCCCCCCGCCGGCATCGATCACAGCATGGGAGAGCACGGCCGCGGTGGTGCGGCGCGAATAAGCGAGCGCATCGGCGACGTTTCCCTTGGCGCCGGCAACGAGCGAAAGATTGTTGAGGGTCACTACGACGTCGGGATGGTTTGCGCCGCGGCTCTTCTCGCGAATGACGAGCGAGCGGGTGAGCAACTGTTCGGCCTCTGGGTATTTGCCCTGACGCTGCGCCACGACGGCAAGGTTGTTGAGCACCAGCGCAACGTCGGGGTGGCCGGCGCCGAGCGTCTTTTCCTTGATGGCCAGCGCGCGCTGATGCAGCGCGATCGCGTCCGCATATTTTCCGTGATGTTCTTGGATGAGGGCGAGATTGTTCAGCGCGGCGGCGACATCGGGATGATTTGGTCCGAGCGCCGCTTCAAGAATTGGAATTGCGCGCCGATACTGCAGCTCGGCTTCATCGAGCTTGCCTTGGTTTTCGAACACCAGTGCCAGATTGTTGACGGCTATTGCCACATCCGGATGGTTGCCGCCAAGCACCCGTTCCAGCATCGGGATCGCGCGCCGGAATAGCGCTTCGGCTTCGGCATTCTTGCCCTGCATCTTGTAGATGCCCGCGAGGTTATTGAGCGACAGCGCGAGATCGGGATGCCCGGGATTGAGCGCTTTCTCGCGAATGGCGAGCGCACGCTGGTGCAACCGCTCGGCGTCGGTGATCCTGCCTTGCGCCGAGGAGGCGACGGCGAGGTTGTTGAGAATTTGCGCAACATCGGGATGACCTTCGCCTTTCGCGGTCTCGGCCATGCCAAGGGTGCGT
>Ga0180215_1005864_pt1 | contig 10342 bp, 7 predicted proteins | sample eDN3rd37CBELigBY_FD_128871 | JGI IMG/M metagenome (GOLD analysis project Ga0180215, IMG submission 128871) | Enriched backyard soil microbial communities from Emeryville, California, USA - eDNA 3rd pass 37_C BE-Lig BY (version 2) (version 2) | ecosystem: Environmental > Terrestrial > Soil >...
ATTCTTGCAGCAGTTGGTCCAATCGCCATCGGATCGCTTTACGATGTAGCACACACCTGGACGGTTCCATTAATCACCCTAATAGCAGTCGGCGTACTCGTATGCCTCTTTGGCGCCAGCGCCGGCCGCGATCAATACGTATAAAGAAGGAAGCAGAAGAGGAAGCGGAGGGACGGTTCTCCTGCTTCCTTTTTTTATGCTTTGGAAGCACAAGAACCGTCCCTCTGCTTCCCGGAGTAGGGGAATCTGCTTCTTATTTATAGACGTTTATTGAACAATGTGGTTTTTGGCAGGGATGTGTGGATGTTTGTCGAATGGTGTTAGGATAGTGAGTGATTATTTTTATTTATCAGTTTATTGGCGGGATTAGTTCAAGCTGTGACTTTGTAATACATCAGAACGAATTGTGAGGGATGTTTTATGAATCATGAGGAATATGAAAATGTTCTTTCCATTCACCGTGTACCTATTTCAAAGCTCCGAACAGAGTTTGATCCGGATAGCTTTTCCTTTGAAACAACGAATGACTTGGAAGAACTGCCGAATGAAATGATTGGTCAGCAGCGAGCAGAGCAGGCGATGGAGTTTGGCTTGTCGGTCGAACAGACTGGCTATAACTTGTTTGTTGTTGGACCCGCTGGAACCGGGAGGATGACCTATACCCAGGACAGCGTCGCGAAAATGGCAGCCAAGCACGTGACACCAAATGATTGGTGTTATGTTTACAACTTTGAAAATCCTGACAGGCCGCTTGTGATTTCTTTTCCAACCGGTAAAGGCCAGCAATTTCAACGAGAGATAGAAATATTATTAATTGATATTCAGCGTGAGATCCGCTCTGCGTTCTCTAGTGAAATGTTTGAGAAAAAGAAACGATCCATTTTAGAGGATTTTCGAACAAAGATAGATGAGCTTTGGGAAACAGCGGATGCCTTTGCACTCGAGCATTCTGTCAAAATTGAACGGAGCCATACCGGAATCAATACAATACCGCTGCTGTTTGGCCGGCCGATTCAGATTCAGGAATTTGATAAAATGCCGGATGAAACGAAGGAAATGATTAAGGAAAATGAAAAAATAGTGGAGGAAAAAATTCAAGAATCGGTATATCAAATCCGAAAAATGGATGAACAGCTTAGAAAAACTGTGCAGCAATTTATGCGGCAGACGACGGCAAATGCTGTGGAAGGTCTGTTCCTTCCTATCCGTGAAACCTATAAGGAGCATCCAAAGGTATTGTCCTATTTAGATGCGTATTTGCGTGATATAGTGGAGCACTATTCCTTTTTTATAGAAAAAGAAGAGGAAAATCAATTCATGAGCGCTCTTACCGGTTCGAAGGAGCAGCAGCTGCATCGCTATACCGTTAATCTTTTTGTAAACAATCGGCAATGCAAAGGGGCCCCCGTTATTTACGAGACAAACCCAGCCTACCATAATCTGTTTGGAAAAGTGGAATACAGAGGCGCCCTTGGCAGCTGGATAACAGACTTCACATTTATCAAACCTGGCGTCCTGCATTTGGCAAACGGTGGCTATTTAATTCTTCAAGCAACAGAGCTTCTACAGCAGCCGAATGCCTGGGTTCAGTTAAAAAGGTCGCTTCAAACCGGGTATATCCAAATTGAAAATCCGTATGAAGACAGAAGTGTTTTTCCAACAAGCGGCATCAAGCCAGAGCCGATTCCCTTAACTATTAAAGTGATTATCATTGGTTCCTACTATTTATATGACCTGCTCTCCACCTATGACGAAGATTTTCATAAGCTTTTTAAGGTAAAAGTGGAATTTGATACTGTAATGAAAAAGGATTATGAAAACAGCGTAAAGATGGCCCGGTTTATTAAAAATTATGGGTCTAGGAACGGGCTGCTACCATTTCACCGCAGAGCCGTTGCGAAAATTATTGATTACAGCTCCCGATTAGTTTCAGAACAATCCAAGCTCACAACTCGTTTTCAAGAAATAACAAAGGTGCTGGTCGAATCAAGCTATTGGGCAAAAAAAGACCAGCATGATTTTGTGGATGAACAACATATCCACAAGGCTCTTACTGAAAAAATAAATCGGTCCAATCATGTGTCAGAGCAGTTTCGTGAAATGATCCATAACGGAACCATAATGGTTGATACGGATGGATTTCGTGTTGGGCAAATCAATGGTCTAGCGGTTATGGGGACGAGGGATTCCATCTTCGGGATTCCAACAAAGATTACAGCGCAAACCTATGTCGGCAAAAGCGGCATTATGAATATTGAGAGAGAGGCAGCGCTAAGCGGACAGATTCACAATAAAGGGATGATGATCCTGACTGGTTTTCTTTCCGGCGAATTTGCGAAAAACCGCCCGATTCCGTTATCGGCAAGTATTACCTTTGAACAAACCTACTCACAGATTGACGGTGACAGTGCCTCAAGCACTGAACTGTATGTGCTGCTTTCATCACTTTCGGAAGTTCCGATTAACCAGGGAATAGCGGTTACAGGCTCTGTCAACCAATGGGGAGAAATCCAGCCAATTGGCGGAGTGAATGAAAAAATTGAAGGCTTTTATCATATCTGCAAGGAAAAGGGTCTAACCGGTAAGCAGGGTGTATTGATTCCGGTTCAAAATGTGAAAAATCTGATGCTTGAGGATGAAGTCCTCGAAGCAGTTAAAAAGGGGAAATTTCATATCTGGTCTGTCGGTCATATAGCTGAAGGAATTGAAATTTTAACCGGTATAAGTGCCGGAAATGTCCGTGATGCAAACGGGCAATTCCCGGCAGATACTATTTTTGCTAAGGTAGAGGACCGGTTTAACAAAATGTATGATGCAGCAGAGGCAAAAAAATTAGAGTAAAAGGATGGTAGCTTAATGGATATTGCAGCAATGTCTATGGCATTAAGCCAAGGGCAGCTTGGTCAGCAGGTTTCACTTTCTTTGATGAAACAGGTGATGGATCAGGCAGAGGGGAATGCTGATTTTATTAATAAGATGATGAATCCCAGTGCAGTGAAGGCCCTTGAGCTAAAGGCACAGCCGCATCTTGGCGCGAATATTGATATCAGAGGATAGCTTGTATAGGAAAACCTGAGTTGGTGATGACTCGGGTTTTTTTATGGTTTGTTAACACAAAACAATCTAAAAAGAATCCGATTTCTCTCTATTAAAGACTTCGCCAACCTTGCCGATATAAATGGTAGCAAGTGAATAGTATAGGAGTGGAGTTCTATGAATATTGAACGGATGCCGAATCTAACTAGTTCAAATGCAGCAAGAGTAACACCGATAGAAAGAGCACAGCCTGCCCAACCAGTTGAAGAGCTATTGAAAAAACCTGAACAAAAACAGGAACAGGAGAAGCCACTGGTTGAGATAGATAAGGAAAAGATGGAAGAGGTTGTAAAAGGATTAAATGAATTTATTCAGCCCGTCAGCACCTCGATCCGGTTTGTCCTTCATGAAAAATTAAATGATTACTATGTAACGATTGTTGATGATAAAACAAAAGAAGTGATTCGGGAAATTCCATCTAAAAAAGTGTTGGATACCTATGCCAACATGATGGAGTTCGTCGGTTTGCTTGTAGATAAAAAGATTTAACTTCATTCAGCATAAGTCCTCCACTTTAAAAGTGAAGGAATGAATGCGAATTGTTTTCCCGATTCAGTGAGGGTTAAACCCTTGCTGAATGAAGTTAAACCTCCGGCGGATGTCTCGGATTTTTTTAAGGTAATTTATCGAGCGAGCTCGATAAAAATCCGGACGTAAATTCGGCGGGCGAATTTGATGTGAGGTGAATGAAAATGGCAAACATGCGAATCAGTGGTTTGGCCAGCGGTATGGATATTGATTCCATTGTTTCCGACATGATGAAAGTCAAAAGAATGCCGCTCGACAAGCTCAAGCAGCAGAAACAGACAATGGAATGGCAGCGCGATGATTACCGTGAAATGAACACACTGCTCCTCAATTTCCGTTCGGAATTAACGCAGATGAAGTTGTCGAGTAAATATAGAACGCGGACGACAACGACTACGGATGATTCGAAGGTGACGGCGACTGCAACGAGTGCCGCGGCGCTTTCTTCGTATTCGATTCAGAGCGTAAGCCAATTGGCTACTGCGGCTACGAAGGTGAATTATGGTTCAATTTCTAAAGCTGGTTCAAAGGTAGATACCTCCGCAGGTCTATATTCAATAAAAGATCAATTTCATTTAAACAGCGATACTAATTTCGGTTGGAAACAGGGAAGTGTGGAAAGTAAAACTTTTACTGTAACTGATGCGAACAATGTGTCAATTGGATTACAAGGTGTCACTATAAAAACTCTCGAAACCGATCCTTCTAAATTAGAGCCTGTAAATGTAAAGGTAGACGGTATTTCCTATAAAGTAGTGAGTACCAATGCTGAATTAAAAGCTGGAGAAGTATTTGTTAAATCTGATGGAACTCTAGAATTTTCGGACGGTGCAATTAAAGCGGGAAGTACAATTAAGGTTGATTATGTAGCTAATCAAAAAACTGATACATTAAAATTTAGTGATCCAACTAATAATTTTTCATTAACAAAAGGGTCATTAAAGGATATAAGTAGTTTTAATGTAAATGGGAGCGTGTATTACATTTCAAAAACAAGTGGAAGTGAATGGGATATTTTTGCAAGTGAGTCTGATAGAGATGCAAACACAAATTCAATTGGTAAAATTAACCCTGCTACTGGTCAGATTACTGGTTTTTCACTTACCGCAAACTCTACTGTTGAAGTGACATATACTCAAAACTATTTTGACTTCAACATTAAAACCTATTCTAGTGAAGGAAATGAAGTGTCAGAAAATTTCTTTATTCAAGGATCGGAATCACTCAATAATGTAATCAATAAAGTGAATTCCGCTAATGTTGGTGTTTCAATGTTTCATGATTCATTCACAGACAAGGTAACATTGACAAGAACAGAAACGGGTGACTTTAATAAAGGTGGTCCTGAAATAATAACAACAGGTAGCTTTATCAATGAGGTACTTCGGTTTAGTCATGGTACAGAAACGGGTGGAACCAATGCCATCTTTACTATTAATGGACTTCAAACCGAGCGAAACTCCAACACATTCGCAATTAATGGAGTAACATTTACGCTAAAACAAACCTTTAATGAAACGGGTAGTTCAACAGCAACACCCGTAACCATAGCAATCAACAACGACAACAACACAATTTTCGAAAACATCAAAGGCTTCATCGATAAATACAACGAACTAATTGGGAAAATTCAGGAGAAAACCCAGCAGGAGCGTTACAAAGGCTATACGCCGCTTACCGATGAGCAGCGGGAGCAGCTGTCGGACAAGCAACAGGAGCAGTGGGAAGAGAAGGCGAAGAGCGGCCTATTACGACGGGATCAGACCCTAACGAGCCTGCTTTCTTCCATGCGGATGGATTTTTACGGAAAAGTGGAATCGGAGAAAATCAATCCAGTCTATAGCCAGCTTGCCAGCATCGGTATCAAGACGACTGCCAACTATTTAGAAGGCGGAAAGCTTGAAATAAATGAAGCACAGCTGAAAAAGGCTATTGAAGAAGATCCTGAATCCATTGAAGCTTTATTCAATGCATCAGGGACGACAAATGGTCAAAAAGGGATTGCCCAGCGGCTTTACGATACAGTCGGCAGGACCATGGATGTTTTATATGAGAAAGCAGGGAAAAGCTATTCAACAAATAACCAATTTACAATCGGAAAACAGCTGAACAATATTAATGATCAAATTGATAGTCTAGAGGATCGATTGACAGCTATAGAAGATCGATACTATAGACAATTTACCGCAATGGAAAAAGCGATTCAAAATGCCAATCAGCAATCAGCTTATATTACGCAAAACTTTTTTAGTTAATGAACGAATAGAAAGGAAGTACACAAAATGGCAGTTCAAGATCCATATCAATCCTATAAGCAAAATTCCGTTACAACCGCTTCTCCGGGTGAGTTAACGTTGATGCTCTATAACGGCTGTATTAAATTTATCCGCTTCGCAAAAAAGGCAATGGCTGAAAATAAAATTGAAGAAAAAAACACGAACCTTATTAAGGCTCAAAAAATTATTCAAGAACTGATGGTGACATTAAATATGGACATTCCTGTTTCCAAAAACATGATGTCCTTATACGATTATCTACATCGTCGTCTAATTGAAGCGAACACGAAAAATGATCCAGCGATCTTAGATGAAGTGGAAGGCTTTGTTTCGGAGTTTCGTGATACGTGGAAAGAAGTGATTCAACTAAACCGTCAGAAGCAGTTTTCACAAGGTGGGCAAATCTAGTGAGCGAAGTAAAAGATTATTACCAGGTCACGGTTGAATTAATAAAACTGCTCGAAAATGAGCAGTCTAATGACCGTGATGTGAAAATAGCACAGATGGAAGAGCTATTAGAAAAGCGTGAGGGCTTCATAGATAAAATGAAGCCCCCTTTTTCACAGGAGGACCAGCAGACAGGCAGGAAGCTGGTTGAGCTGGAAAAAAAATTAGCAAAGCTTCTCGCAATTGAAAAAGAGGCTATTAAAAGGGATATACAAACCTTGCATAAAAAAAAGCAATCGCAAACCAAATACCATAATCCGTATGAATCCCTTTCAGCAACTGACGGTGTATTTTATGACAAAAGAAAATAATCAACATGGTGCCTGACACCGAAAATGGACATTTGTGTCGCTTTGTCTTTCTGAAATGTACTCTATATTGGATTCCTACTGGTTTCCTGCTTTTCTACAAGATTGTCACTAATTCGACATATTTTTAAAAATTTAGATGATTTAGCAGGAGAATGGAAGGGCAACATAGAAATATAATCCTATAGAAATTTAAAGATATACACATCGGCAGTTTCTAAGGTTATAATACTGATTAAAGTAAGAATTAAACGCTTACTTTAATAAAATCTTAGGCACCGCCGTTAGTGAATAAGAAAAGGAGGAGTTCACTTATGAACTACAACATTCGTGGTGAAAACATTGAGGTAACTCCAGCAATTAGAGAGTATATTGAAAAGAAAATTAGCCGTCTTGAAAAATATTTTACTGAGACCCCGAAAGCAAATGTGAATGTAAATCTTAAAGTTTACAGCGATAAAAAAGCAAAGGTTGAAGTAACAATTCCAATGCCAAACCTAGTGTTACGTGCAGAGGAAGTAAATGATGACATGTATGCCGGAATTGACCTTATTACTGACAAGCTTGAGCGTCAAATCCGTAAACATAAAACAAAAGTAAACCGTAAATTCCGTGAAAAAGGCGGAATTAATACATTATTTAATGTCCACAGCGAGCCTGGCGAAACAGTTGTTGAGGATGAGAATGATTTAGAAGTGGTTCGTCAAAAAAGCTTTGATTTAAAACCAATGGATAATGAAGAAGCGATTCTTCAAATGAACATGCTAGGCCACAGCTTCTATGTCTTTACAAATGCAGAAACAAATCGTACAAACGTTGTTTATAAGCGTAAAGATGGCCGTTATGGATTAATCGAAGCACACTAAAATTGAATTTAAATCATAAACGATATGAACATAACAACGCAGCTCTTTCTAAAAAGGGCTGCGTTTTACTATCTTTGTAGGAAAGATGGTATATATGTGAAATGAAAAGATCATGATGGATACACAATACCCTTATAAATCCTGAAACCACCCGTTCGCTCTCCAAGATGTCATTTTCACCGTAAAAGCAAGTATGACCTTTATCCTGATGATCTATTTAACATAAGTTGTCACTAACCCATGGAAGTGGTAAGATAATGAAGGAAATTAGCGGTTTTTATTGGGAGGATTCGGTGTTCTAAAAGGCGAATCTTTTTTCATTCAGAATAAATAAAAAAAGTTAAGTGACATGCCCGTAAATGAAGCAGGAGAACCCATTCTCACTGCAAAGGCATGAAAGGAAGCAAGAGAACCGACCCTATGCTTCCAAACTGGAAGCAAAAGAACCGACCCCGTGCTTCCTCATGAACAAATAAAGGAGCGTTTGTATGGCTGGGATTTTAAGTAAAGTGTTTGATCCGAATAAGCGGGAGATAAAACGCCTAACAAAGATGACTGAGAAGGTTGAAGCACTTGCTTCTGATATGGAAAAGCTTTCAGATGATGAGCTCCGTGGCAAGACAGAAGAGTTTAAGACTCGCTATCAAGGCGGAGAATCCATTGATGATCTATTGTATGAAGCGTTCGCAGTTGTTCGCGAAGGAGCTAAACGTGTTCTCGGCATGTATCCATATCCTGTTCAAATCATGGGGGGGATTTCCCTGCATGAAGGAAATATCTCTGAAATGAAAACAGGGGAAGGGAAAACGTTAACTTCGACGATGCCTGTTTATTTAAATGCATTAACTGGAAAAGGCGTTCACGTTGTAACGGTCAACGAATATTTGGCCAGCCGTGATGCCAGTGAAATGGGCCAGCTCTTTACGTTCCTTGGACTAACTGTAGGATTAAACCTAAATAGTCTTTCAAAAGAAGACAAGCAAGCAGCATATGCCTGTGATGTAACATATAGTACGAATAATGAACTTGGTTTTGACTATTTACGTGATAACATGGTTCTATACAAAGAGCAAAAAGTACAGCGTCCGCTGCATTTTGCCGTGATTGACGAGGTTGACTCTATCTTAATTGATGAGGCCCGTACACCATTGATAATTTCTGGATCTGCGCAAAAGTCTACGCAGCTTTATATTCAGGCGAATGCGTTTGTTCGTACATTAACGAAAGAAGAAGACTATACGTACGATGAAAAAACAAAAGGGGTTCAATTAACAGAGAGCGGGATGACGAAGGCAGAGCGCTCCTTTGGAATTGAAAACCTGTTTGATATTCGACATGTAACGCTGAACCACCATATTACACAGGCTTTAAAGGCCCACTCAAGCATGCATCGTGATGTGGACTACGTCGTACAGGATGGAGAAATTATCATTGTTGACCAATTTACTGGCCGTTTAATGAAGGGACGCCGTTATAGCGATGGACTTCACCAGGCGATCGAAGCCAAGGAAGCACTGGAAATTCAAAATGAGAGCATGACACTTGCGACCATTACCTTCCAGAACTATTTCCGGATGTATGAAAAATTGTCTGGTATGACCGGTACAGCGAAAACAGAGGAAGAGGAATTCCGTAACATTTATAATATGAATGTTATTGTGATTCCAACGAACCTGCCGATTGCCCGTGATGACAGAGCGGATTTAATTTATGCCAGCATGGACGGAAAATTCAAAGCGGTTGTGGAAGATATCGCAGAGCGGCATCAAAAAGGGCAGCCGGTACTAGTCGGTACGGTTGCAATTGAAACGTCAGAGCTTATTTCACGCTATTTAATGAAAAAAGGAATCAAGCATGATATCCTCAATGCGAAAAACCATGAACGCGAGGCTGAAATCATCCTGAATGCTGGACAGCCAGGTGCTGTAACGATTGCCACCAACATGGCTGGCCGTGGTACGGATATTAAGCTTGGTGAAGGTGTGAAAGAGGTTGGCGGTCTTGCTGTTATTGGTACAGAGCGTCATGAAAGCCGTCGTATCGATAACCAGCTTCGTGGACGTTCCGGTCGTCAAGGGGACCCGGGTGTGACACAGTTCTATCTTTCCATGGAAGATGAATTGATGCGCCGCTTTGGTTCCGACAATATGAAGGCGATGATGGAAAAGCTCGGCATGGATGACACACAGCCGATTCAAAGTAAAATGGTTTCAAAAGCGGTTGAATCTGCACAAAGGCGTGTGGAAGGGAACAACTTTGATGCCCGGAAGCAGCTTTTACAATATGATGATGTCCTTCGCCAGCAGCGTGAAATTATTTACGCCCAGCGTAATGAAGTGTTAGAATCAGAAAATCTGCGCAGTATTGTGGAGAATATGATCCAGGCTTCTTTATCACGAAATGTGGCAGTTCATATTCCGGACAGTGAAACGCCGGATCCAAAAGATTACCAAAGTCTTTTAGACTATATTAACGGCAGCCTTCTTCGTGAAGGAGATATCACACTTGATGATCTTCATGGCAAGGACAGCCATGAAATCATAGATATGGTATTAGCCAAAGTGAAAGAGCATTATGATGCAAAAGAAGAACAGCTTGGCGAAGCGCAAATGCGTGAGTTTGAAAAGGTCATCGTGCTGCGCGCAGTTGATTCAAAATGGATGGACCATATCGATACAATGGATCAGCTTCGTCAGGGAATCCATTTACGTGCCTACGGCCAAGTAAATCCACTCCGTGAATACCAGCAGGAAGGCTTTGCGATGTTCGAAGCGATGGTCGAATCGATTGAAGAAGAAGTAGCGAAATATGTCATGAAGGC
>Ga0180215_1005866_pt1 | contig 10339 bp, 10 predicted proteins | sample eDN3rd37CBELigBY_FD_128871 | JGI IMG/M metagenome (GOLD analysis project Ga0180215, IMG submission 128871) | Enriched backyard soil microbial communities from Emeryville, California, USA - eDNA 3rd pass 37_C BE-Lig BY (version 2) (version 2) | ecosystem: Environmental > Terrestrial > Soil >...
AGACGATGACGCTGCACGGCTCCGACAGGCGGATCATGCGGCTCGTGACGTAGGAGTCCGCGGGGGAGACGATCACGACCGTCCCGTGCTCCCTCGCGAGCGCCAGGGCGTCGGGGTCGGGGTCGATGCCGTTGCTCGTGACCATCGCCGCGCAGCCCAGCTCGATCGCCTGGCGCTGCGCGTCGGCGCGGTCGCCGACGACGACGATGTCGCCCTCCTCGATGTTGCGCCCCATCGTCGCGACGTCCATGGAGATGACCCACAGCCGCCCGGTGATGAGCGCGTCGGGGTCGCCTGTCACGAGCTCGCCCTGCAGGACCTCCACGATCGTGCCGACCCGGGCAGGCGCCTCGGCGAACGTCGGCGCGCCGCGCGACTCGCGCACGTACAGGCGCGCGAGGTCGCGCTCGGTGACCATCCCGACGAGCTTGCCGTCGTCGCCGACGACGGGCATGAGGTCCATCCCGTGCTCGGCCATCTCGCGGCCGACCTGGCGCACCGGGTCGTCCAGGCCGGCGACCACCTCCAGGCGCTTCATGACGTCCGAGACCCGCAGGCGGATGTGGGGGAGCAGCTCCGGCAGCGTCGCGCCGGTGCGCTCGAGCGCCCACCGGGTCTGCGGGTTGACGTCGCCCAGCCGCACGGGGACGTAGTCGTCCTCGGGGTGCAGGCGCCCCATGAGCTCGGCGAGCCCGATCGCCGAGCCGATCGAGTCGAGGTCCGGATTGCGGTGCCCGGTGACGTAGACGGTCGCCACGCAGGACGTTGTATCCGATCGCCCTTGACTTCAAGTTCGCTCGAAGCGGCATAGTGGATGCATGGCATTCGAAGTCACCGCGCCGGCCGAGGGGTCGACAGCCGAGGCGTCTCTTCCGGCGGCGCTGCGGATCCGCGACCTCGTCAAGCGCTACCCGACCGGCACGGAGGCGCTGCGGGGGGTGTCGCTGGACGTGGCGCCGGGCGAGCTCTTCGGGCTGCTGGGACCCAACGGCGCCGGCAAGTCCACCCTCATCCACTGTGTCACCGGCCTCGCGCTGCCGACGTCCGGCACGATCGAGGTCTTCGGCCACGACGCGATCCGCCACGCCGGGCGCGCGCGCGAGCTGGTCGGCCTCGCCCAGCAGGACCTCAACCTGGACTGGTTCCTCACTGTCGAGGAGACCCTCGACTACCACGGGGGCTACTTCGGCATGCCGCGGCGCGAGCGCCGCGCGCGCGTCACCGAGCTGCTCGAGACGTTCTCGCTCACGGAGAAGCGCGACGAGCGCACCCGGACGCTGTCGGGCGGCATGAAGCGCCGGCTCGTCCTCGCCCGCGCGCTCATGCACCGCCCGCGCCTGCTCATCCTCGACGAGCCGACCGCGGGCGTCGACGTCGAGCTGCGGCTGGAGCTGTGGCACTACGTCCAGCGGGTGCGCGACGAGGGGACGACGATCCTGCTCACGACGCACTACCTCGAGGAGGCCGAGCAGCTCTGCGACCGGATCGCGTTCATCGCCAACGGCGAGATCGTCGCTGAGGGCACGAGCGCGTCGCTCGCCGAGCAGTTCGGCGTGTCGGGCCTGGAGGACGCCTACCTCGAGATCGTCGGGCGCAAGGAGCTGTCGCGGGCGAGGATGAGCGCCGAGTGACCGCGACGCAGATCCGGTTCCTCGCGCTCCTGCGGCGCGAGATCAACCGCTTCCTGAAGATCAAGCGCCAGACCGTCGGCGCGCCGATGCTGGAGACGTTCCTCTACATCTCCGTGTTCGGCGCGGCGCTGGGCTCGCGCATCGACAAGCTGCACGGGATCGACTACGTCGTGTTCATCATCCCGGGCCTCATCATGATGGCCTGGGCGATGAACGCGTTCTCCAACAACGCGTCGTCCATCCTCCAGCAGAAGTTTCAGCGCTCCATCGACGACCAGCTCTCCTCGCCGGCGACGCCCCTGGAGCTGCTCCTGGCGTTCTCCCTCGGCGGGTTCCTGCGCGGGATGACGGTCTCCACGCTCACGTTCGTCGCCGCGTCGATCCTCGTCGACGTGCCGGTCGAGCACGTGCTCGTGGTGATCCCCGCCCTGTTCCTCGTCGGGTTCTTCTTCGCCCAGCTGGGCGTGCTCATCGGCGTGCGCGCGGAGCAGTTCGACGACGTGTCGTTCGCCCAGACGTTCGTGCTGCAGCCGCTGATCTTCCTCGGCGGGGTGTTCTACTCGGCGACGCTCCTGCCGGAGCCGTTCGAGACGATCACCCACTTCAACCCCGTCTACTACATGATCGGGCTCGTCCGTTACGGGTTCCTGGGGTTCACGGAGCAGAACGTCGCGCTGTCGCTGGTGCTGCTGTCGCTCGCGACCCTGGCGCTGTTCGCCGTGAACCTGCGGCTGTTCGTGTCGGGCTACAAGCTGCGGGCGTAGCCCGGTCAGCGCCGCCAGTACGCGCGCGAGAACCGCACGATGCGGCCGTCGCGCAGCTCGTAGACCGAGAAGAAGCGCATCGTCACCGACTCCCCCGCGCGCAGCGGCACCACGGGGTGGTCGGGACGGTCGCGCGACGCCTCGTAGGTGATGTCGAGCTCGGCCATCAGCGTGTCCCCGTCGCCCACGACGTTCAGCGGCACGGCGGTCACGCGCACGCCGTCGCGCGCGTCGCGCAACTGCTCGACGAACTCCTCCAGGGGCGTGACGCCGTGCGGGCCCTCGATCACCGCGTCCGGCGCGTAGTGCTCCAGCAGCGACGCCTTGTCGCCCGCGCTGTTGAACGACGCCAGATAGGCCACGTAGTCCACGTCGGTCCCTCCCCGGCCTTCACGGCCGTGTCACACGCTGGTCGCAAGCAGATCACACCGCGGCGTCGCGCGCGGCGCATCGTCGGCGGCACCATGGACGATCGCACGGACACCGGCCGGGCCCGCCGTGGCGGCCGCGCACGGCGGCGCGCCGGGCGCGGCGCGCCGCGCGCCGCTCGCCCTGCGCGCCGCCGCGCTCGTCGCCGGGCGGCTGCTGCGCGTGACCTCAGCCCGGCCGACCTCGATCACACGCGCCGGATGCTCGCGCTCGAGCGCGTCCTGCGCCGCGCCTCGCGCCGGGCCGCGGTGACCCACGACGAGCTTCAGGCGCTCACTCGCCGGCCGCCGGCGACGTCGCCAGATCGATCCCGCTCCGGGTCCCGAGCGGCACCTCGCGCATGAGCGCGATCGCCAGCAGCGCGAGCAGCCCGAGCGGCGCGGAGAGCAGGAAGATCTCCGCCACGCCCACGCCGTAGGCGTGCTCGACGACCGCGGCGACCGGCGCCGGCAGCTCGTGGACATCCGGCACGCGGTCGGCGTCCATGCCCGCCGTCTGCACGCCGGCCCCCGCGAGCCCCGACGCGATCGTCGCGCTGGCCTTCGTCGCGAGCACCGCGCCCAGGACCGACACGCCGATCGCTCCGCCCATGCTGCGGAAGAACGCGATGAGCGCGCTCCCCGCGCCGATCGCGTGCTGCGCGACGGCGTTCTGGACGACGAGCACGAGGTTCTGCATGAGCATCCCGACGCCCGCGCCGACGAGGACCATGAACGCGCCGAGCTCCACGAGGGAGGTCCGCTCGTCGAGGGTGCCCATGAGCCCGAGCCCGACGGTCAGCGCGGCGGCGCCGGCGAGCATGAACCGCTTGTAGCGGCCGGTGTGCGTGACGAGCCGCCCCACGATCGCGGACGCGAGGAACAGCCCGGCCATCATGGGGATGGTGAGCAGGCCCGACTCCGTCGGCGACTTGCCGCGGGCGATCTGCATGTACTGGGTCAGGAACACCGTCGTCCCGAACATCGCGATGCCGACGGCGACGCTCGCGAGCACGGCCAGCACGACCGTGCGGTCGCGGAACAGGTGCAGCGGCACGAGCGGCTCGCGCACGCGCCGCTCGACGGCGACGGCGGCGGCGATCAGGACGATGCCCAGCACGACGAGCGCGGCGGTCTGCCACGACATCCACGCGAACTGCGCGCCGGCGAGCGACACCCAGATGAGCAGGCTGGAGACGCCGCCCGCGATGAGGGCCGCGCCCACGTAGTCGATGCTCACCTCGCGATGCCGGCGGGGCAGGTGCAGCGTGCGCTGCAGGAGCACGAACGCGCCGAGCGCGAACGGGACGCCGACGTAGAAGCACCAGCGCCACCCGAGGCCGTCGGTGATCACGCCGCCGAGCAGCGGCCCGGTCACGGTGCCCAGGCCGAACACCGCGCCGAGGTAGCCGGCGTAGCGCCCGCGCTCGCGCGGGGAGATGAGGTCGGCGAGGATGACCTGGACCAGCGCGGTGAGGCCGCCGACGCCGAGGCCCTGCAGGGCGCGGCAGGAGATGAGCCAGCCCATGGACTGCGACAGCCCCGCCAGCAGCGAGCCGCCGATGTAGATGGCCAGGCCCGTCTGCACGAGCGTCTTGCGGTCGAAGAGGTCGGCGAGCTTGCCCCACACCGGGGTGCTGACCGTGAGCGCGAGCAGCGTCGCGGTGACGACCCACGTATAGCCGGACTGGCTGCCGCCGAGGTCGGCGACGATCTTCGGCAGGGCGGTCGACACGACCGTGCTCGAGAGGATCGCGACGAACATCCCGAGCAGGAGCCCGGACATCGCCTGGAGCACCTGGCGGTGCGTCATGGGCGCCGGGGTCACGCCGCCACCCGCTGCGCCGGCTCGGCGCCGAAGCTCGCGCGCAGCCGCTGCAGCCCGTCGGCGAGCGCGGCGACGTCCTCGTCGCTCCAGTCGCCCAGCGCCTCCTCGAAGGCGGCGACCATCCGCCGGTGGCTCTCGCGCAGCGCGCGCTGCCCCTGCGGCGTGACGGCGACGATCTGGGCGCGCCGGTCGCGCTCGTCGGCGGTGCGCTCGACGTGGCCCGCGGCCTCCAGTGCGGCGACCTGGCGGCTGGCCACGGAGAGGTCGACGCCGATGTGCTCGGCGACCTGCGTGACGCGGAGGGGGCCGTGCCGGTGGATCGCGGCGAGGGCGTGGAAGCCCTGCGACCCGAGCTCGGCGAGGGCGTGGGCGCCGAGGCGCCTGCGGATGACCCCGAGCCCGTAGAGCTGGCGGACGAGGGACTCGATCGGCGGCAAATTCATTGCTTGCAGTCTACAACTATTGGCGAGGCCGCTAGACAAGGGGCCTGTGACAGCGGTTGTGACAACCGTCGCCGCCGAGCGCCTACGCCACGTCGACGACCTCAAGATCGTGCTGACCGCGGGCGTCATCACGGCGCACGCGGCGATCACCTACGGCGCGGAGGGCTCGTGGTTCTACGTCGAGGACGGGCCCGGCGCGCTCACGGTCCTGCTCGCGCTGGGCTCCGTCTTCGGCATGGGGCTGTTCTTCTTCCTGGCGGGCGCGTTCGTCCCGGGGTCGGTCGCGCGCAAGGGGCCCGCGCGCTACGTCGCCGGCCGCTGGCTGCGGCTCGGGTTGCCGTTCGCGGTCTTCGTCGGCGTCGTCGTGCCCGCGATGCACTGGTGGGTCGACGGCGGCGCGGCAGCCGACGCCTGGTCCGAGCAGCTGCACGACCTCGACGCGGGGCCGCTGTGGTTCGTCGGCGTGCTGCTCGTGGCCTCGACCGTCGCGGCGCCGTTCGCGACGCCCGCCGATCCGCGGCCGATCAGCGGCCGCACGCTCGTCGCGCTCGCCGCAGCGATCGCCGTCGTGACCTTCCTCCTGCGGCTGCGGTGGGAGATCGACTCCCATCAGCCCTTCTCCGCGCACGTCTGGCAGTGGGGCCAGTGCCTGGGGCTCTTCGCCCTCGGGATCCACGCCGGGCGGCACGGCTGGTTCGCCGGCATCCCGCAGCGCCTGCGCCGGCGCGCGGTCCCGATCGGGCTCGGGACCGCGGCGATCGTCGGGCTGCTCGTCGGCACAGCAGGCGACCTGGACGTCTTCGCCGGAGGCATGCGCTGGCAGGCGGCGGCCGCCGCGGCGACGGAGGGCGTCATCTGCGTCTGCGCGGCGATCGCGCTCACGGACGTGTTCCGCGGCCGGCGCCGCGGCCGTCTGAGCGCCGAGATGGCGCGGGCGGCCTACGGCGCGTTCATCCTGCAGGCGCCGGTGCTCGTGGGGCTGGCGCTCGCGCTGCAGGACTCGCCACTGCCGCCGCTCGGGCGCTTCGCCGTCGTGGCGCCGATCGGGATCGCCGGCTCGTTCGCCGCCGCTGCGCTCCTGCGCCGCGCGCCGGGCCTGCGCGCGGTGCTGTGAGGGGCTCCGTGCTCGCTCGCCCGGGGTCCCGGCCGCTACGGTTGGGCCAGGCCCGCTTCACCGGCTCGTCACCGCGTCTTCACGGCACGGTCACGGCAGGCGCAGGCGGCGGGAGCATCGTGTCGGCATGCAGCCGCGTGCCGATGCACACCACAAGGTCGAAAGCTGAGGTCGTGGGTATGGAGCGGGGGGTCCCGCAGGAGCTGCGCCACCGGTTCACGGAGGAGCTCGCCGCGCTCGAGGCCTCCACGCTGGGCGGGCTCGACCTCATCGCGATGCAGATGGACCGCATCCTGGAGGCGCTCGAGCACCAGGACGTGGAGCTCGCCGAGATCGTGGTCGGCGACGACGACCGCGTCGACGGCCGCTACCTCGAGGTCCACCAGGGCATCCTCTCGCTCCTGGCCCTGCAGGCGCCCGTCGCCGGAGACCTGCGCCTCGTCGCCGCGCTGCTGCACACGATCAAGCACATCGAGCGGATGGGCGACCAGTGCGTCAACATCGCCAAGCTCATCCCGATCACGGGCTGGGACCCGCCCGTCGACGAGGAGCTGCTGGCGGTCGTGTTGCGCATGGGCCGCCAGGCGCGCTCGGAGGTCGTGCAGTGCAAGCGGGCGTTCGCCGACCGCGACGTCGCGCTCGCCGAGGACCTCGTGCGCCAGGACCGCGAGATCAACCGCGACAACCGGGTGGTGTTCCGCCGCGCGATCGACATCGGCGAGGACGCCGACACGCGCGAGTGGGCGATGACGATGGTGATGGTCGCGCGCGCGTTCGAGCGCGTCGGGGACAACGCCGTCGACATCGGCGAGCAGGTCGCCTTCGTGGTCAGCGGGCTGTTCCGCGAGTTCTCCGATTCATCACACGCCGACGCCGGCGGCTGAGCGGGCGATCTGTGAAGAAGCTGTGACTTCTCGGCCCGTGGCGGCGGATCTCGCGGGCCGCAGGCATACACTGACGTCGCCATGACGGACCGTCCATCCGCTGCGCTCGAGGCCGACCGCCTCGCCGGCGCACTCCCCGCGGCGCCGCTTCGCGTGGCCGTCGTGGACGCCGACTCCGGCTTCCTGCAGGTGCTGACGAAGCGACTGGACCGCCTCGGCTGGGAGCACCGCGTGCTCGCCAGCGCCGTCTCCGTCGACGACCTGGTGGCGATGCGCCTCGGCGCCCTGGTCATCGACCTGGCCATCCTCGGCCCACAGGCCTGGGACTACCTCGACCGCGTGTGCAGCGCGCTGCCGGGCCTCGGCGTCGTCGTGTGCACCGGCCGGTCGACCGTCGCGCAGCGCGTCCGGGGCCTGCGCCTCGGCGCGGACGACTGGGTCACGAAGCCGTGCCACCCGGAGGAGCTCATCGCGCGCGTGGAGGCCGTGGTGCGCAGGCGCCGCCGCTCGGACGCGCCGGCGGACGAGCCGATCACGGCGGGCGAGGTGGAGATCCGCGCCGACCAGTTCCAGGCCTTCGTCCACGGCCGCTCGATCGACCTGACGCGCCGTGAGTTCGAGCTCATCCAGCTCCTCGCCGACGCGGAGGGGCGCGTCCTGGAGCGCGAGGAGATCTACCAGCGCGTCTGGGGCTACGCGATGGCCCGCGGGGACCGCTCGGTGGACGTCTTCGTCCGCAAACTGCGCCAGAAGCTCGAGAAGGCCTCGCCCGGCTGGCGCTACATCCACACGCACTTCGGCGTCGGCTACCGCTTCGCGCCGGAGCCCGTCGACACGCACGCGGACGCGGACGCGGTCGACATGGACGCGCTGGCGAACTCGCTGAGCTAGGCCGTTCACACTCCTTTCACGGCCGGTTCACGCGCCGGTCACAGGGCGGCCGCCGTGCCTCGCGATGGTCAAGGGCATGGAGGTCGCCCACGAGGAAGACGTACTCCGCTGCGGTGAGCTCGAGGTCCGCCCCGCGGAGGGGCTCGTCCAGGCGGACGGGCCAACGCTGACGCTGTCCGTGCGGGAGCTCGAGCTGCTCGTCGCGCTCGTGCGCCATGCCGGCCGCGTCGTGCGACGGGAGGACCTGTACCGCCTCGTCTGGGGCGGGCAGCTGCGTCCCGGCGATCGCTCCATCGACGTCTACGTCCACAAGCTCCGCTCGAAGCTCGAGCGGGCGCTTCCGGACCGGGCGTACATCCACACCCACGTCGGGTTCGGCTACCGGCTGAGCCCGGAGCGGGTCACAGACCGGACCCTGAGAGGAGCACGTTGAGACCTTCCCGGATCATGACCGTTGCAGCCCTGTGCGGCAGCCTCGCGTTCGGAGCGGCCGCCTGCGGCGACGACGACGAGCCATCCGCGGGCGGCACGTCCGCCAGCGGCGGCGAGCAGCTGTCGGGCACCATCGCCGGCGCGGGCGCGAGCTCGCAGGCGGCCGCCCAGGAGGCGTGGCGCGCCGCGTTCCAGGAGGCCAACCCCGGCGCGACCGTGTCCTACGACCCCGTCGGCTCCGGCGGCGGCCGCGAGCAGTTCGTCGCGGGCGGCGTGCAGTTCGCCGGCTCGGACGCCGCGCTGGAGGGCGAGGAGCTGGAGGGCGCGCAGAAGGTCTGCAAGGGCCCCGACAACCTCATCGAGATCCCGGCGTACATCTCGCCGATCGCGATCGTCTACAACCTCGACGGCGTCGAGGAGCTGCAGCTGTCCCCGGAGACGCTCGCCAGGATCTTCAAGGGCGAGATCACGACGTGGGACGACCCGGCGATCGCCGCCGACAACCCCGACGCCGACCTGCCCGGCGACCGCATCTCGGTCGTGCACCGCTCCGACGAGTCGGGCACCACGGAGAACCTCGCCGAGTACCTGTCGGCCGTCGCCGGCGACGTGTGGGACTTCGAGGTCTCCGGCGACTGGCCCGTGAAGGGGCAGGAGGCGGCGCAGGGCACCTCCGGCGTCATCGAGGCCGTCACCGCGGGCAGGGGCTCCATCGGCTACGCCGACGCGAGCCAGGCCGGCGAGCTCGGGCAGGCCGCGATCAAGGTCGGCGACGCGTACGTCGCGCCGTCCGCGGAGGGCGCGGCCAAGGCGGTCGAGGCGTCCCCCGAGACCGACGACCCGGGCGAGCACGTGTTCACGTACACGCTCGACCGCACGACGACCGCGGCCGGCGCGTACCCCGTCACGCTGATCTCGTACCTCATCGCCTGCACGCAGTACGACGACGCGGCGACGGCGTCGCTCGTCAAGGGCTACCTGGACTACGTCATCAGCCCCGACGGGCAGGCCAGGGCCCAGGAGGCCGCGGGGTCGGCGCCGCTCTCCGACGCGCTGCGCGAGAAGTTCCAGCCGGCGGTCGACGCGATCGGCGGGCCGGCCTCCGCCGGGAGCGCCACCACGGGCTGACGCGACGTGACCACTCCAGCGACACCTGCGGCCGCGCCGGCGATCCGGCGCGGCCCCGGAGCCCGCCGGCCGGGCGACCGCGTCTTCAGCGGCCTGGCCACCGGCTCGGGGATCGTGATCCTGGCGCTGCTCGCCGGCGTGGCGATCTTCCTCGTGCAGGAGGCGTTGCCGGCCTTCACGGCGAGCGCGGACGAGATCCCGGGTGAGGGCGGGCTCGTCGCGTACATCGCCCCGCTCGCGTTCGGCACGGTGCTGGGCGCCGCGATCGCCATCGTCATCGCGGTGCCCCTCGCGGTCGCGGTCTCGCTGTTCATCAGCCACTACGCGCCGCGGCGGCTCGCGCAGCCGCTCGGCTACGTCGTGGACCTCCTGGCGGCGATCCCGAGCATCGTCTACGGGCTCTGGGGGATCTTCGTGCTGGGCCCGGCGTCCGTCGGGCTGGGCGAGTGGCTCGAGGCGAACCTCGGCTTCATCCCGCTCTTCGAGGGCCCGGCTTCGGCGACGGGGCGCACGATGCTCGTCGTCGGCATCGTCCTGGCCGTGATGATCCTGCCGATCGTCACCGCGGTCACCCGCGAGGTGTTCTCCCAGACGCCGCGCGCGCACATCGAGGCCGCGCTGGCGCTCGACCATGATGGCAACTTCACCGCGCTGCACGTCGCCGTCGATGAATCGATGGGAGCTTATTTCGCATGCAACGGAGTCGGCATGCCATTGCGCAACATGACGAATGACTTGCCCATGGTGTACCGCACGCCGGTGGTCACGGTCGATATCCGGCTGGTGATGACGAACACCAATTCGGTGGGGCCATATC
>Ga0180215_1005867_pt1 | contig 10338 bp, 8 predicted proteins | sample eDN3rd37CBELigBY_FD_128871 | JGI IMG/M metagenome (GOLD analysis project Ga0180215, IMG submission 128871) | Enriched backyard soil microbial communities from Emeryville, California, USA - eDNA 3rd pass 37_C BE-Lig BY (version 2) (version 2) | ecosystem: Environmental > Terrestrial > Soil >...
ATCTTCGCCTTCATGGGCGGCGACAACGGCTTTCTCCGCCTTGTCGCCACTCCCGACGTGAAGGACACCGCCGACCTCAAAGGGCGCAAGATTTCAGTCGACGCGCTGACCACCGGTTACGCATTCGTGCTGCGCAAGCTTCTGGAAAATGCCGGCCTGAAACATGAGGATGTCGAATTCGTCAGCGCCGGCGGCGTGGTGCAGCGTTATCAGGCGCTGCTGAAGAAGGAGCATGCCGCAACCTTGCTGATCTCGCCCTTCGAGGTCGGTGCGGAGGCCCAGGGCTTCAAGCGGCTCGCCAATGCCGACGATGCGCTCGGCCATTACCAGGGTCTCGTCGGCGCGACCCGCCGCGGCTGGGCGAAGGAGAACGAAAAGGACTTGATCGGCTATATCCGCGGCTACCGGGCGGCGCTGGACTGGCTGTTCGACCCGGCCAACAAGGCGGAAGCCATCGCCATCCTGCGCAAGCATCAGCAAAATCTCACCGAGGAGCAGGCGGCGCGTTCCTATGATGTGCTGCTGCATCCGAGCAAGGGCTTCACCCGCGGCGCGGTGCTGGATGTCGACGGCGTGAAGACGGTGCTGCAACTGCGCAGCCAGTATGGCGAGCCGAAGAAGCAGCTGACCGATCCGTCGAAGTATTTCGACCTTCGCTATTTCGACAAGGCGAAGGCGAACTAGGATTGCGATTGGCCGCCTGCGCGCAGGCGTCGAGGTTTGGACAAGGCCGCAGCCGCATCCGGGTTGCGGCCTTTTCCTTGGCGGCCAGTCCGTACGTGTGCCGGCCGACCGGGATGGCGGAGCGCCCTGCCCCGGCGTAGAGGTTTCCCAGCTCGAATGGGCCTCCGGGCATGGCTCCTGCAGGGCTCAAGGAGCCGGATTGTCGGAACGGCGAATTGTTGCAGCGGCATCCGTGCGATAATGCTTGCCGCTCCCGCTTGAGGAGAGCGGACCTGAAAGGACGGACAAGCGATGAACGAGCCGCGATGGACGGGTAAGACGCCACAGACCATTTTGCTTGCGACCGATCTCAGCGCGCGCTGCGATCGGGCCCTGGACCGCGCGGTCTTTCTCGCAGATCAATGGAAAGCCGAACTCGTCATCCTGCACGTCCTCGAGGATGTGCACTACGGCGCGTCCGACGTGCTCGTGCCGTCATGGCGGCGTCCGGCGGACCCGTTCGCGAAAGCGCAAAGACGGCTGATCGAAGATGTCGGGCCGGTGGCGCAGTCAGCCCATCTCGTTATCGAGGAAGGCGATGCGGCCGACGCCATTCGTCGCACGGCGGAGGCGCGGGGCTGCGACCTCATCATTACCGGGGTTGCGCGCGACGAACCGTTCGGGCGGTTCATCCTCGGCGGCACCGTCGATCGATTGCTCCGGATTTCGACCGTGCCGGTCCTTGTCGTAAAGAACCGGGCCCTCCAGGCCTATCGCAATATCGTTGTCGCAACCGATTTCTCCGCGGCCTCACGGCATTCACTGGAGATGGCGCTGGCCTGTTTTCCCGGCCAGAAGCTCACGATTTTCCACGCCTACGATCCGCCGATGAAGGGGCTCGTCAACGACTCCCGGGCCTATCGCGAACAAGTGCGACTCAACCTTGAGCGGGACTACAAGGCATTCGTCGATGCCAGCCCGGCCGCGAAAGCGATCCGCGACCATGCGCGCCCGCTGATCGAATTCGGCAGGCCCGACAGCCTGCTGCGCGACTATTGCACCGAGCGGCACATTGACCTCGTGGTGCTAGGAACCGAAGGGCGAAGCGCGTTGTTCGAGATTTTCGTTGGCAGCGTCGCAAAGGAGATCATGGCCGAACTGCCGAGTGACGCGCTGATCGTGCGGGAACGCGAGCCGGAGCCAGCCGCGCAGACCTCCTGACGGCCATCCGGGCGCGCATGACGCCCGACCGGCTGGCAATCCGCTTTGCGTGCTTGGTGTATGATGCGTGACCTTTTGGGTCATCGACCGATCCCATGACTGAGCCGCGATCCCTCGACATTGCCGCTTACGGCGTCAGCCGCGTCCGCGGCTTTGTGCCCGATGTCGAACCGCTCGATGCGCTGCCGCCGGGTTTTGCCGCATGGGACGAGATCGTCCCGATTCTGCCGGCCTTGATCATGAACCGGCAGGCGCGGCGCTGGATCGCTGGCATTCCCGAACTCGATGCCAGTGCGCTCGCCGGCGAGGGCGAGCAGGAACGCGCTTGCCTGATCCTGTCGGCGCTGACCATGGCCCATGTCTGGTGCGGCGCCGAACCGGACTTCACCCTGCCCCGCAATATCGCAACGCCGTTTCTGGCGGTGTCGCGGCGGCTTGGACGTCCGCCCATCGTGATGCATGCGACCCTCGTGCTGAACAACTGGCGCAGGCTCGACCGGTCGCGTCCGCTGGCGCTCGACAATGTCGACACCCAGTTCACCTTCACTGGATCGTTCGACGAGAAATGGTTCTATCTCGCAACGCTCGGCGTTGAACTCGCCGGCGCACCGGCGGTCGTGGCGCTGGCGGACGCCGTCGCCGCCTCCGAGACCGGCGACGAGGCCGCGCTCGCAATGCATCTCGCCGCTCTGGAGACCGGCATCCGGCAGATGACGGCGGCGCTGATGCGCATGGCCGAAAGCTGTGATCCGTACGTGTTCTATCACCGCATCCGCCCTTTTCTCGCAGGCTGGCCCGCGCCCGGCGTCGTCTATGCCGGCGCCGATACGCCGCCGCAGGTTTTTGCCGGCGGCAGCGCCGCGCAAAGCGCGCTCCTGCAATCGGTCGACGCGGCCCTCGGCATCCGGCATGAACACGCGGCGACGCGCGACTTTCTCGAGGCGATGCTGCAATACATGCCGCGGAAGCATCGCGCCTTCGTTGCGGCCTTGCGCCGGCGCAGCAGCATCCGCGAGCGCGCCTCGCGCGGCACACCCCGACTGCACGAGGCTTACAACGCCTGCATCGCCGCAGCCGACGCGTTTCGCCGAAAGCATATCGGTCTGACGTCGCAATATATCGTCAAGCAGGCGGCGCGCGATCCCGGCTCGGATCCTGCCGGACCGGGCACGACCGGCACCGGCGGCACCGATTTCGTGGAATTCCTGCGCGAATCGCGCGTCGAGACCGCGCGCGCGCAGCTGAAATAGTGCGGTGGCGCGACCTTTTCCGGCATGGCGCCTCGATAAACATACCGACCGGCCGTTATGTAACTTGACTCCACGCTCGCGTCCGGCATGATCCGCCGCAACGGACTGCATGGCGCTTGCGCACGGCAGACCGCGTCGGTTCGCGCGAACAGGACGCAGAAGAGCCTGGCCAAGGGAGGACTGCGATGAGACGGAGCGCATCCGCGCGTCCCGATCTGCGCCGCTCGCCGCGGGCGCTGCGTCCGACGCAGGCCGACAGCGCGCGTCGTCCACCCCGGCGCACCCAGGAATCACGCTCGAAACTCGCGCGCGAAAAGCTGTTGCGGGCAACCATCGAGCTTTTGCAGGAGCGCGGTTATCACGGCCTCACCACCAAGGAAGTCGCCGCGCGCGCCGGATTTTCCAACGGCGCGCTGATGCATCATTTCTCCACCAAGGCGGAGCTGGTGATCGCAGCCGGTGCCTATATTTACGGACGGCATATCGAAAACGGCCGCAAGGCCGCGAACAGCGCGACGGCCCGCTCAAACCCGCTGAAAGCCTTCATCGCCGATTGCGAAGAGGTCTATCTCGGTTCGTCCTTCATCCCCACTATCGAGATGATGGTCCCAGCGCGCAGCGATCCGCTGATGAACGCGCCGTTCGACGCCTTCATGCATGACTACCGCAAGACCATGAACGAGATCTGGCTGAAGGCCTTCATGCGCGCCGGCTACAGCGAGGCTGACGCATCCTTTGTCATGATGTCGACGCTCTATGTCATCCGCGGGATGGCGATCAATTCGATCTGGCAGAAGAACCTGCCGTATTATCGCTCCTTCCTGCGCGAATGGGCGAAGATCGAAAGCACCGGCGCGCTCAAGGGCGGGCGCGCTCCGGTGCGCTGACTTCAGACTTAAAACGGGAGACTATCGTGACGCTGCAGCAGAACAAGGACCGCATCCAGACCACCCATATCGGCAGCCTGCCGCGGCCGCACAAGCTGCTCGACATCATGAAGAAGAAGTTTGCGGGCGAGCCGTTCGACGAGAAGGAGTTCGAGACGATCCTCGCAGACGCCGTGAAGCAAAGCGTCCAGAAGCAGAAGGACAGCGGCATTGACATCGTCACCGACGGCGAATTTTCGAAGCCCGGATTCTTCACCTATATCCAGGAGCGGCTGGAGGGCTTTGAGCCACGCGAGGGACAGAAGATGGTTCTGTTCCAGAAAGAGGTGGAGGCCTTCCCGGAATATTATCAGGAGTATTTCAAGCAGGCGATGATGGGCGGCACCATCGTGCCGATTACGCCGGTGGTCTGCGTCGGCCCGGTCAAGTATCGCGGCGACAAGGCCGTGCAGCGCGACATCGCCAATGTGAAGGCCGCGGCGAAGGCGGCCGGCATTCCGGATAGCCAGGTCTTCCTGCCGGCGACCGCGCCGTCCGGGGTCGGCGTCAACGAATATTACAAGTCGGACGAGGAGTATTTCCACGCGCTCGCGGCAGAGCTGGGCAAGGAATACAAGGCGATCACCGATTCCGGAATTCTGGTGCAGATCGACGACCCGTTCCTGCCGGACATTTTCGTCGAGCCGGGCCTCGACGAGAAGCAGATGAAGCGCCGCGCGCAAATCTATGCCGAGGCGGTCAATGAGGGCCTGAAGGGCATCCCGCGCGAGCGCGTGCGCTTCCACACCTGCTATGGCATTAACGAGGGGCCGCGCCTCTATGAGGCGACGCTCGCGCAGATCATCGAATATGTCCTGTCGATCAATGCCGGCTCCTATTCGTTTGAGGCCGGCAACCCGCGGCATGAGCACGAATATCATCTGTTCGAGAACGTGAAGATCCCGGACGGCACGGTGCTCTGCCCCGGCGTCATCACCCATGCCAGCAACATCGTCGAGCATCCCGAACTGATCGCCGAACGGCTGATTCGCTTCGCCAATCTGGTCGGGCGCGAGAATGTGATGGCCGGTGCCGATTGTGGCTTCTCCTCGCAGGCGCTGTACCGCACCGAGGTCCACGACACCGTGGTGTGGGAGAAGTTCAAGGCGATGCGCGAGGGCGCCGATATCGCAACGAAGCGGCTGTGGAATTGATTGCACTGAAAGCGGCGAGGCAGACGCTATCGGCTTCCCGCGGATAAGCTGCAATCCCGCTTGCCGGGAATGAGCGGAAAGAGCGCCCGTGAAACGCGCGCTTTTTCCCCCGACCAAAGAATGGGAGGAAAACACATGATCAAACGCACTTTGCTCGCGACGTCGATACTCGCGCTGATCGCCCTGCCCGCCCACGCGAAGGAGGTGAAGATCGGTTTCGTTTCGACCTTCAGCGGCGGCGCGGCCATCGTTGGAAACGAAATGCGCGATGCCTTCGAACTCGCGCTCGATCATCTCGGGCGCAAGATGGGCGGGCTCGACGTGAACGTGATCTACGAGGACGACCTGCAAAAGCCCGATGTCGGCAAGCAGAAGACGGACAAGCTGGTCGAATCCGACAAGGTCGATTTCCTCACCGGCTATGCCTGGTCGAATGTGCTCCTGGCCTCGCTCAAATCGGCGCTCGATTCGAACACCTTCATCATCAGCGCCAATGCCGGACCCTCGCAGATCGCCGGCGATCTGTGCTCGCCCTGGTTCTTCTCCACCTCGTGGCAGGGCGATCAGGTCCCACAGGCGATCGGCGAATACATGAACCAGAAAGGCGTGAAATCGGTCTACCTGATCGCGCCGAACTACGCCGCCGGCAAGGACGTACTGGCGGGCGTCAAGGCCAATTTCAAGGGCAAGGTGGTCGGCGAGGATTACACCAAGTGGCCCGAACAACTCGATTTTTCCACCGAATTGTCGAAAGCCCGTGCCGCCAAGCCCGATGCCATTTTCGCCTTCTATCCGGGCGGCAGCGGCGTGCAATTCCTCACCCAGTACAATCAGTCGGGCCTGCGCGGACAGATCCCGCTCTATACGTCCTTCGTCATCGACGAGCTTTCAATGCCGCGACTGAAGGATCTGGCGGTCGGCGTGCCGGGCGCGGACCATTGGGTCAACGATCTGCCCAATGACGCCAACAAGAAATTCGTGTCCGACTTCAGAAAGAAATATAAGCGCGATCCATCGGCCTTTGCAGCCCGCTCCTATGACGCGGCCATGCTGATCGACAGCGCGGTGAAGGCGGTCGGCGGCGACCTGAGCAAAAAGGATGCGATGCGCGATGCCATGCGCAAGGCGAACTATGCCTCGGTGCGCGGGCCGTACAAATACGGCAACAACCACTTCCCGATCCAGACTTTCTACCTTCAGGAAGCAGTGAAGGACGGCGAGGGCTTCGCCCTCAAGACCGTGGGCGTCGCGCTCAAGGATCATCAGGACCGCTATGCAGCAAAGTGCAAGATGACGTGGTGAATCCTGTCCCCGCGAAGATAGCAAACGAAACGGTGTTCTCTATTGCCGTCTTCACCATGCCAGCGCGGCGTGGTGGAGCACCCGGAGCAGGACATTGCACCGCACCACACAAAGGCGCGACATTGAAAGGAGCGAGAATGACCAAACGACTGATGCTCGGCGCGGCGATGCTCGCACTCGCCGCCCTGCCCGCTCACGCCCAGAAGGACGTGAAGATCGGCTTCGTTACCACCTTCACCGGGCCGCAAGCCGTCGTCGGAAACGACTTGCGCGACGCGTTCGAACTGGCGCTCGACCATCTCGGCCGCAAGATGGGCGGGCTCGATGTCAGCGTGATCTACGAAGACGACATGCTCAAGCCCGATATCGGCAAGCAGAAGACCGACAAGCTGATCCAGTCCGACAAGGTGAATTTCCTCACCGGCTACATGATGTCCCACGTTCTGCTCGCCTCTTATAAATCGGCGGTGGATTCGGAGACCTTCATCATCAGCGCCAATGCCGGTCCCTCGCAGATTGCCGGCGACCTCTGCTCGCCCTGGTTCTTCTCCACCTCGTGGCAGGGCGACCAGGTCCCGCAGGCGATCGGCGAATACATGAACCAGAAGGGCGTGAAATCAGTCTATCTGCTGGCGCCCAACTATGCCGCAGGCAAGGACGTGATCGCCGGCGTCAAGGCCAACTTCAAGGGCAAGGTCATCGGCGAGGATTATACCCGCTGGCCCGACCAGCTCGACTTCTCGACTGAATTGTCCAAGGCGCGCGCCGCCAAGCCCGACGCGATCTTCGCCTTTTATCCCGGCGCGGTCGGCATCCAGTTCCTGACGCAATACAATCAGTCCGGCCTGCGCGACCAGATCCCGCTCTATACATCGTTCATCGTCGACGCGCTGTCATTGCCGCGCCTGAAGGAGCTGTCGCTCGGCGTGCCGGGCGCACAGCACTGGGTGATCGACCTGCCGAACGAGGCGAACAAGAAGTTCGTCGCGGATTTCAGGAAGAAGTACAATCGCGACCCATCCTTCTACGCGGCGCAGGCCTATGACGCGGCCATGCTGATCGACAGCGCGGTGAAGGCGGTGGACGGCGATCTTACGAAGAAGGACGCGATGCGCGATGCGATGCGCAAGGCGGACTACGCCTCGGTGCGCGGGCCGTACAAGTACGGCAACAACCACTTCCCGATCCAGAATTTCTATCTTCAGGAGGCGGTGAAGGACGGCGACACGTTCACCCTCAAGACAGTGAGCGTCGCGCTCAAGGATCACCAGGACCGCTATGCGGCGAAGTGCAAGATGAAGTGGTAGGCCGGCAAAGCTTGGCAGAGAGCGGGCCGGCGGCAAAGCCGCCGGCCCTTTTTTTGGCGCGCGGCCTCAGCGATCGCGCGAGCCGCCCCATCCCATGCCCGCTCCGCGCATGCCGCGTCCGAAGGCGTAGCCGGGCAGCACCTCCCTGGCGATCGCGACCTGCTTCTCGTCCAGCGACTTCACCAGTTCGTCGACCGCGGCGTTCACGCTGTCCTGCTCCTTGCGGCGCTGATCGATCATACCGTCACGGAACTTGCGGAACTCGTCCGGCGCCATCTGTCGCACCGCGCCACGATCGATGCTGTCACGCCGCGCCTTGCGCGCATCGGCGACCGCCTTGAGTGTGGCCGCGTATTTGCTCCAGGCCTGCTCCTGCTCCGCGGTCACGCCGATCTCTTTCTTGACGCTCTCGAGCCGGGCGGGATCAAACGAGCGGCCGAAGCGGCGCGGCCGCTCGCCGTCGTGATGATGGCGATGCCAGTGCCGGCGATACCCGCGATCGGAGTCATCGTTCCGGCCATAGCCATGCCCGCGATAATCCCGGTCATGGCCGCGACCCTCCCGGCCGCGCGGACCGCAGCTGTCACGATCCCAGCGGCGACCCTCGCGCGGACCGTAGCCGCGGCGATCGTCATCGCGCCAGCGCCGGTCGCGGTCGTCGTAGCGCCCGTCGTCGTCATCGTTCCAGCGACGGCTGCCACGCTCGTCCCGGCTCTCGCTATAGCCCCGGCCGTCGCGCCAGCCGGCATCCTGCGCCGAGGCCGCATAGGCAAGGCCACCAAGCCCCGTCACACCAGCCACCAAAATGGCGGGAATCACCCAGATGCGTTTCATCACTCATCTCCGCTCTTGCGCAACCGAAGCGTTGCATGCGGACGAGGATGGAGGCTCGATTTTGCGCAAGTTTTTCAGGCGAGCCTGACTTTGTGACAATCTGTGTCAGGGCCGCCGGCCGTCACACCACGTTGCAACATTTCCGAAAATTAACCGGCCGGCTTTCCTATAGTGAGGCTATGTCCGGCGCACCGCATATCCTGATTGTCGACGACCATCGCGAGATCCGCGAACTGGTGACGCGCGCGCTGGTGAAGGAGGGTTTTCGCGTCAGCAGCGCCGCCGACGGCCGGGCCATGCACAAGGCGATGGCGGACGGCCGCATCGACCTGATCCTGCTCGACCTGATGCTGCCGGGCGAGGACGGCCTGTCGCTGTGCCGGGCGTTGCGGGCGAAGTCGGACATCCCGATCATCATGCTCACCGCAAAGGGCGAGGAGATCGACCGGGTAATCGGTCTCGAAATGGGCGCCGACGACTACCTGCCGAAGCCGTTCGGCAGCCGCGAACTGATCGCGCGCATTCGCGCGGTGTTGCGCCGCGGCCGGCAGAGCGAGCCGGCGCCGAAGCCGGCGCAATTCCGGTTCGACCGCTGGCGCCTCGATACGGCGGCCCGCGAACTGACCGGTGATGACGGCGTCACGGTGCCGCTTTCCACCGGTGAATACGACCTGCTGCTGGCCTTCGTCGAGCGGCCGCAGCGGGTGCTGAGCCGCGAGCAATTGCTCGACCTCGCGCGCGGCCGCGCTGCCGCCAATTTCGACCGCGCGATCGACACCCAGGTGAGCCGCCTGCGCAAGAAGATCGAACGCGATCCGGCCGATCCGAAAATCATCAAGACGGTCTGGGGCGGCGGCTACACTTTCACCGCCGCCGTGACCGCGACATGAAGCGCTTTCTGCCCCAGAGCCTGTTCGGACAGACCCTGCTGCTTCTGCTGGCGGGGCTTGTCGTATCGCACGCGATCGGCTCGTTCATCTATTCGCTCGACCGCGAAGCGGCGGTGCGCGCGGTGGGAGGCCTCGCCACAGCGCAACGCATCGCCAACCTGTCGCGGCTGGTCGAGGACATGCCGGCGGACTGGCGCGAGCGGCTGGTCGCCGGATTGAGCGATCGCAGCCTTTCGGTGACGCTGGAGACGCGCCCGCCGCTCGATGCGAGCGACGCCGGCCCGGTGGCCGATGTGATCCGCGACTATCTGATGCATCAGTTGCGCCTGCCGCCTGAGCGCGAACCAATGGTCTCGGTGGACGAAGCACCGGCTCAACCTTTCGGCCGCCGGCGCATGCGTGGTCCGCCGCCCGATGCCGCGTTCGGCGACGAGCGCCGCATGGAACGTCGCATGGAACGCGGCCGGATGATGCGCGAGCGCGATGATGACGAGCGATCGCGGGAGCGCCACGCGTGGCGGGACAGGCATCGGCCGGCGGTGCGTGCGCTTGGCCTTCAGGTCGCCGTGCCGCTGGCCGACGGTCAGTGGCTGTCCTTCGCCGCCAACCTGCCATCCGGTGATACGGGCTTTTCGAACCGCTACCTCATCTCGATGCTGGTGATGGCGGCCTTCATTATCGCGATCTCGGTCTGGGCGGTGCGCCGCATGACCGCGCCGCTCGCGACCGTCGCGCGGGCCGCCGACCGGCTTGGCCGGGACGTGAATGCGCCCCCCCTCGCGGAAGCCGGG
>Ga0180215_1005868_pt1 | contig 10338 bp, 12 predicted proteins | sample eDN3rd37CBELigBY_FD_128871 | JGI IMG/M metagenome (GOLD analysis project Ga0180215, IMG submission 128871) | Enriched backyard soil microbial communities from Emeryville, California, USA - eDNA 3rd pass 37_C BE-Lig BY (version 2) (version 2) | ecosystem: Environmental > Terrestrial > Soil >...
CCATGGATTGATGTAAGTGTGTTGTGCTCGGAGGGAGGGAAAGAGAATGTCTAAAACTGTCGTTCGTAAAAACGAATCGCTTGAAGATGCTCTTCGACGCTTCAAACGTACTGTTTCTAAATCAGGTACTATTCAAGAAGCTAGAAAGCGCGAATTTTATGAAAAACCTAGCGTAAAACGTAAGAAGAAGTCTGAAGCTGCAAGAAAACGCAAGTTTTAAGAGAGGGTGTAATTCATGAATCTTCTCGAACGTTTAAATTCCGATATAAAACAGGCGATGAAAAACAAAGAAAAAGATAAGCTAACGACTATCCGCATGATTAAAGCTTCTATTCAAAATGAAGCAATCAAGCTTGGTCATGATTTGTCTGAAGAAGAAGAAGTAACCGTCCTTTCACGTGAAGTAAAACAACGCAAGGACTCCCTCCATGAATTTGAAAAAGCTGGTCGTGAAGATCTCGTAGATAAAATTCGTGCTGAATTACAGTACGTAGAATTATATATGCCTGAGCAGCTATCTGAGGAAGAAGTGACTGAAATTGTGAAACAAGCTATTTCAGAAACGGGAGCTTCATCAAAAGCAGAAATGGGAAAAGTGATGTCAGCTGTTATGCCGAAAGTAAAAGGTCGAGCAGATGGATCACTTGTAAATAAACTTGTACAACAACACCTTTCATAACAGACAATTTACATTATGATGTTTAAAAGACTGCAGATATCTGCAGTCTTTTTAATTTCAATCGAAAATTCTGTATTCCTTAATCTTTTCCATAAAGATGAAACTTTTCACAAGCTAAAGCGTAAATAGCATAAGGGTGTTATGATGAAAGGAGGGTAGCATCATGGTTTGGCGTACCGCTGCATTTGCAGGAGCTTTATCTTTCAATCTGATTTCTTTTTCAGTTGATGTAGGTGCTTCTGCGATAAAAGGAATTGATCAGACAAATCTTAGTTTTTTGGATCAGCTTGCCTTGTTTATCACCCATCCAATTGTTATCACTATTTTACTGACAATCGGTTTTTTAGGTTTTGTTGTTGAATTGTTTACTCCGAGAATTGGGCTCCCAGGAATTATTGGTGTTTCAGCATTCCTTTTGTTTTTTTACGGACACTTAGCCACTGGTCTGGCAAATGTTAGTACCGTTCTTTTATTTGCAGTTGGAATTGTCCTCATTTTATTAGAATTAGTTTTACCGGGAGGAATTATCGGGATTTTTGGGTTTGGTGCGTTCCTTGCCAGTTTTTTTATGGCTGGAGAAAATTTTATTCATATCGGAATTTCCCTGTTGATTGCATTTTCAATTTCTATTTTAGCCTGCGTGGTTATGATAAAGGTGTATGATAAAAAAATGAAATTCTTTAAAAAATTAATCCTTAGTGATTCAACAAGTACGGAATTGGGATATGTTTCAAATCAAAACCGGACAGAGTTGATTGGAAAGATCGGGATATGTTTAACGGATTTACGTCCTTCAGGTACGGTTGTCATTGACGAGGAACGGATAGATGTAGTGACTGAAGGCAGCTTTATCTCAAAAGGATCACAAGTAAAAATTATTAAAGTAGAAGGATCAAGAATTGTTGTTAGGGAATTAGAAAATAAAGAAAAGGATTCATAAGGAGGATTATTATGGCAATTACGGCTGGGTCAGCTTTTATTATTGTAGCTGTAGTAATAGGAGTTATTTTATTGGCAGTATTTTTTACATTTGTTCCTGTTATGCTTTGGATTTCAGCCCTTGCTGCTGGTGTAAGAGTAAGTATTTTCACGTTAATTGGAATGCGGTTAAGAAGGGTAATACCAAGCCGGGTTATTAATCCACTAATTAAAGCGCATAAGGCAGGAATTAATGTAACAACCAATCAACTTGAAAGTCATTATTTAGCAGGTGGGAATGTTGACAGAGTGGTTAATGCGTTAATTGCCGCACATCGTGCGAATATTGAGCTAATGTTTGAACGTTGTGCAGCGATTGACTTAGCAGGCAGGGACGTTCTAGAAGCCGTACAAATGAGTGTTAATCCAAAAGTCATTGAAACGCCGTTTATTGCAGGTATGGCTATGAATGGTATTGAAGTAAAAGCTAAAGCAAGAATTACAGTTCGAGCAAATATCGACCGGCTTGTCGGTGGTGCCGGTGAAGAGACGATCATTGCCCGTGTAGGTGAAGGGGTTATTTCAACTATAGGTTCTTCTGAGCATCATACGAAAGTATTAGAAAATCCTGATATGATTTCGCAAACAGTGCTCGCAAAAGGCTTGGACTCAGGTACAGCATTTGAAATTTTATCGATTGATATTGCTGATGTAGATATCGGTAAAAATATTGGTGCACATCTGCAAATGGAACAGGCGGATGCTGATAAAAATATTGCACAGGCCAAAGCGGAAGAACGTCGTGCTATGGCGGTTGCGAAGGAGCAGGAAATGAGAGCTCGAGTCGAAGAGATGAGAGCAAAGGTTGTTGAATCAGAAGCAACGGTTCCGCTTGCAATGGCAGAGGCGCTTCGTTCAGGAAATTTAGGTGTAATGGATTATATGAATCTGCAAAATATCACAGCTGATACGGATATGAGAGAGTCAATCGGAAAAATGTCTGGACCTAAAGACAATAAGACTAAAAAGGAATAGGGTTTGATGAATATAAACCAGCAGGAAGGAGGTTTCGCCATTGGAAATACTCTTTGACAATCCTTTTATCATCATCATCTTAATTGCCATTATTTCTTCTTTGTTTAAAAACAAGAAAAAAGCGGCGGAGGGTCAGAAGAGGGGTACGGTCCTTCCGCCGATACACAAACCAATCCGCAGTCCGTTTGATGAGGTCAAGGAAATATTCAAGGAAGTAACACGTCCTTTGTCAGAAGAAAGTCGAGCTCCTGCAAAAAAGATTGAAGAGGTTTTTCAGGAAAAGAAGCGAAAGGCAGAATACGAAAAAGAAACATCCAATCAAACATCTGCTGTGAAGAGAAATATGGAGTATATAAAAACAGGCACACCGCTGGCTCCAGTTTCACAAACAAAAAGTGCTGAGAACAAGGAATCAGCGTTAAAAGTTGACGAATCCAAACTAGTGGAAGCCGTTATTTGGGCTGAGATCCTTGGTCCGCCCCGTGCAAAAAATCCATATCGAAACCGATAAGCTCTGAAGGTAGTCTAAGATAAAAAAAGGTGCTAGAACTCTATTTCATTTCATACATATGAGATGAAAGGGGGTTCTTTTTTTATGGCGAAAAAGTGGGGACAATACCTCCGCAATTGGGTTACAAAAAATATGGAGCTTCCTCAGGATGTCATGATGGATCTACCCCGGATTACGATGATTGGACATATACATATATATATTGAAAACCATCGTGGATTAATTACTTTTTCAGATAAAGAGCTTAGACTGCTGTTAAAGCAAGGTCAGCTATTAATAAAAGGAAAAGCATTTGTCATCAAGGCAATCATGCCCGAAGAGATTTTATTGGAAGGAAAAATAGATCAAGTAATTTATCTTCAGGAATAAGCAACTAGAAGGGAGCGGGCACTAGTCAAAGTGCCTCCTTCTATCGCAAGTAAATTTTAGGGAGGACAGGCATGAAGAACCGATGGATGATATTTTTCTCTGGAATTATTACGGTTAAAATAAGTGGAAAAGGTCTTGAGCGATTATTAAATACATTAATCCGAAATGGTCTGTCTATTTGGCAGGTTAGGCGTCAAGGTGTTGAATCCATCACATTTAAAATGAAATTAAGCGATGTAAAGGCATTTAGAAAGTATGTAAGAGGCAGCGGTTGTAAAGTGAAATTCTTTAAAAGAGAGGGATTTCCTTTCCTGCTGATAAGACTTCTACATAATAGCGGCTTTCTTATAGGTGCCATTCTATTTTTCTTTGTCATTCTAATCCTGTCCAACATGATTTGGGGCATACAAATAAAAGGGGCAGAGCCTGCCACTGAATATAAGATTCAAAAAGAATTAGATAAAATGGGAGTCAAGGTCGGCAAGCTGCAATTCTTCGTTGATAATGTTGAGGGGATACAGCGCCAATTAACAAATAATGTGGAGGAAATTACGTGGGTCGGTGTTGAATTGCAAGGGACAACCTATCATCTTCAGGTTGTCGAGAAAAACGAACCAAAACCGCCTGAATATTTAAGTCCGCAGAATCTAATTGCAAAGAAAAAGGCTGTTATTGTGGACATGTTTGTTGAAGAAGGGCAGGCAGTAGTGGATATTCATGATAGTGTGGAGGAAGGACAGCTGCTTGTTTCAGGATTAATTGGGAAAGAAGGTCAAAATGTACAAGTTCCGGCTAAAGGTGAAGTACTGGGAGAAACATGGTACCGATCCGATGTTGAGCTTCCTTTAAAAAGTACCTTTCAGGTTTTTAATGGAAATGAGAAAAGAAAATACTATTTGGAAGTTGCTAATTTTCGTATTCCTATTTGGGGGTTTGGCAAAATTGAATATAAGAATTATGAGACAGAAGCCACTGAAAAAACGATTCAATTTATAAAGTGGAAGCTTCCATTGTCATTTATTAGCGAAACTCATCGCGACAAAGAGGAGGAAACAAGAATATATTCGAAAGAAGAAGCCTTTCAAGTTGCAAAAGAAATGGCTAAATTAGATATAAAAAATCGTTTATCTGAGGATGCTAAGATAAAAGGAGAAAAAATTTTGCGCCAATCATTAGACAATGGTAAAGTATCCTTATCAATACATTTCCAAATAATCGAAAATATAGCAGAAGGACAACCAATTATCCAAGGAGAGTCAGAATGACAGAAGATTTAAAAACGATGAATGTTCAATTAAAGAATTCTAATGAAGCAGTAACCTTAATTGGGAATGCAGATGCGAATCTTAAAGTCTTAGAGCAAGAACTCGATGTGTCAATCGTTACTAGAGGTGAGACTGTTTATGTTTCCGGTAACCTTGAACATGTTGAACTGGTAAGCAATATCCTTGAAGCTTTATTGTATGTAATTCGAAAGGGAATCACTATTAGTCAACGGGATGTTACTTATGCCATACAGATGGCGAAGAAAGGGACACTAGATTATTTTAAAGATTTATTCGAAGAAGAAATCGCCAAAAACGCAAAAGGAAAATCAATTCGAGTAAAAACAATTGGACAGCGTTATTATATTACAGCGATGAAGAAAAAGGATCTTGTTTTCGGTATTGGTCCAGCAGGAACTGGTAAAACCTATTTAGCTGTAGTTATGGCTATCAATGCTCTAAAAAGCGGACAAGTAAAAAGAATTATCCTAACTCGGCCTGCAGTAGAGGCCGGTGAAAGCTTAGGTTTCCTGCCAGGTGATTTAAAAGAAAAAGTGGATCCATATTTAAGACCGCTTTATGATGCGTTACATGATGTTCTTGGCACTGAGCATACGCAAAGATTAATGGAGCGCGGAATAATTGAAATTGCTCCCCTTGCCTATATGAGGGGAAGAACACTTGATGATGCCTACGTGATTCTAGATGAGGCTCAAAATACAACAATGGCTCAAATGAAAATGTTCTTAACACGTCTCGGCTTTGGTTCAAAAATGGTGATTACCGGTGATAAAACACAGATTGATCTTCCGAAAGGCGTGACTTCAGGGCTGAAGATTGCCGAAGAAGTACTACAGGATATTTCAGGTATGCAATTTATTTATCTTGAACAAAGCGATGTTGTTCGTCACCCGCTTGTTGCCAAAATCATACAAGCATATGAAACGAAAGAATAACATTGTTATCATGAAAGCCCATTTGTCAACCTGCCGTTCGGATAACCGGACGGCTATTTTTTCCACTTTGTAGGCAATAAAATATTGAAAATAGCTTACAATAGGATAATAATGGATAAAATGATGAATAATTCCATTGTTGTTCTTGTATGATTTTTAGAAAAAGGTGAAAGAGGAGTAAAAAACTGTTATCATTTTTACATAGTCATAGATAATAATGGATCCCGATTGAATTAGTGTATATGTATGCAAAGGAGGAGCAAAGAAGACAATGCAGCAGTACTTAATCAAAATCAGAAGTCTATTAAATATGAAGTTTTTCCGGATCCTCTTGTTTGTATTACTGGGTGTTGTCCTTTATATATCTATGTACAGCAATGTTAAACCTGAGAAGTTAGATATTCGTTTATTTTCGATAGCTAATCAGACAATACGATCACCTATAACAATTGAGGATAAAGAGAGCACTGAGGCGAAGAAAAAAGAAGCACAAGAGCAGGTTCAGGATGTTTATGTGTTAAATAAGTCCATTTCGGAGAATCGTATTGATTTGATTACATCTATATTTGATTCTGCGCTTGAAGTAAACAGTGAAATAAAGAAGGAGCAAAAGGCAGGGGTGCTGGATGAAGAAAATCCTCCTTCGAAGGATGAAAAATTAAAGAGGGTAAAGGATAAGTTAACGGCTGATGTTACAAAGGATATACCAGATTCTGTGCTAACCAGTCTTGTTATGTCTACAAGAGATGAATTAATTATTGCAAGGGATCTATCCATAACGGCTATCAATATGATTATGAATAATCGGATACCGACACATGAAGTGGAAAATGCAAAGAAAAAGCTTGAAGAAGAATTGAAATATACAGACTTAAATCTTGAGTTAAAAAATGCTGTTATCCAGCTTGGCAGGTATGCTATTATACCCAATGAGTTCTATGATCCGGAAGCAACGGAGGAAATGCGCCAGCAGGCAGTAGAAAATGTTGAACCAGTTAAAATATTAGAAGGTCAAATCATCGTTGAAGAAAACCAATTGATTAATCGAGATGTTTATCGACAATTAGATCTTGCTGGGATGCTTGATAATAATCGCTCAAACGCACCTTTTATTGGTTTAGCTCTTCTTATTATGGTTTTCTTAACCGTATTATATTTTTACTTTTATCATTTAGAGGATAAAAAGGAACAAAAGCAAACGTATTTGCTGCTTTTCAGTATGATTTTTTTGCTCTCTATTTTTCTTATGAAGATGGTGAGCTTACTACATGTTCTTGAGTTCTCTGATATTGCCTTTATTTTCCCTGCAGCAATGGGTGCGTTAATGATTAAAATATTAATCGATGAAAGACTGGCAATCGTCGTCACAATGATTTTGGCCATTTGTGGAAGCGTTATGTTCAATGAGGGTGTAACAGGCTCTCTGAATACGTCAATTGGTATCTACATCCTGTGCAGCGGTCTAGCGGGTATCATATTTTTAAGCAATCAACGCCGCTCTAACATCTTTAAGGCAGGATTATTTGTTGCCGTTGCAAATGTAGTGGTGATCCTATCACTTGTGTTTTTAAGAAATGGACAATATGATCTACAGGATTATATCATAACGGTCGTAATTGGCTTGATGTCCGGTATTTTATCTGCAGTCCTGACAATTGGCTTGCTTCCATTCTTTGAAGCGGGTTTCGGAATATTGTCAACGATGAGATTAATCGAGCTTTCGAATCCGAATCATCCTTTATTAAAAAAAATCCTTACCGAAACACCGGGAACGTACCACCACAGTGTAATGGTTGCAAATCTGGCTGAAAGTGCTTGTGAGACAATTGGCGCAAATGGTTTACTTGCAAGGGTAGGTGCCTATTATCATGATATCGGTAAGACAAAAAGACCTCAGTTTTTTATCGAAAATCAGCTGAATATTGAAAACCCACATGACCGAATCCAGCCAAATATGAGCAAAAATATTATTATTGCTCATGCAACAGATGGTGCTGAAATGCTAAGGGCCTATCATATGCCAAAGGAAATCATTGATATTGCTGAACAGCATCATGGCACAACCTTATTAAAGTATTTTTATTATAAGGTAAAGCAAAGTGGTGCAGAGGTAAATGAAGAGGACTATCGGTATCCGGGGCCGAAAGCTCAGACGAAGGAATCAGCTATTGTTGGAATTGCTGACAGTGTAGAGGCTGCTGTACGTTCCATGTCACAGCCGACCCCTGAACAAATTGAAGAACTTGTTAGGAAAATCATTGCTGACAGACTCCAGGATAACCAGCTTAATGAATGTGATTTAACACTGAAGGAGTTGGATAAGGTGGCTAATGCTCTATGTGAGACACTTAAAGGCATCTTCCACTCAAGGATTGAATATCCAGAAATGACAAAGCAGAAGGTGAAGCATGCATGAGTATCATGATTGATTTTATTGATGAAACAAATGAATTATCTGAAAAAGAACAGGATTTGGTCGAGAAACTACTCGCTTTCGCAGCTGAAAAGGAAAATGTTGGAGAGAACAGTGAGTTATCCGTTACGTTTGTCACAAACGACCGGATACAGGAAATTAACCGTGAATATAGAGATAAGGATCGTCCTACAGATGTCATTTCATTTGCGATGGAGGAGCTTGGTGAAGGAGAGATTCCATTAGTCGGGGGAGATATGCCGCGAGTCCTGGGTGATATCATTATTTCATTAGCGAAGGCTAGAGAGCAGGCAGATGAATATGGGCACTCCTTTATCAGGGAACTTGGTTTTCTAGCTGTACATGGTTTTCTGCATCTCCTAGGGTATGATCATGAAACAGAAGATGATGAGAAGAAAATGTTTTCAAGACAAAAGGATCTTTTGGATGAATTCGGACTTCAACGGTAGAAGAAGAGGGGGGCTAGTGCGGTCATTCGCTTTTGCCATTGAAGGAATTATTCATGCAATCAAATTTGAACGAAATATAAAAATTCATATGGTAGTGGCACTCGTCGTCGTCTTTCTTGGATTCCTTTACAATATTTCAAGCTTGGAGTGGCTGCTGATTATTTTGGCAATTGGCGGGATGCTTTCTTTTGAGCTGATGAATACAGCCGTTGAGAGAGTTGTCGATTTAGTCACTTCCAAGGACCACCCGCTTGCAAAACAAGCAAAGGATATTGCTGCCGGAGCGGTATTTATCTATGCTGTTATGTCAGTTGTAGTAGGCGGCATCATTTTTTTACCAAAGATGTTCTAATGCGGGCTAACGAACGAGCATTTGATTCGTATCCCGCGTTTTTGTGTGTCAAGAAGTGAGTGACGTAGAATAATAATATTTTTAGAAAATTCAAATTTATTAACAGTGAATTCCTGATAAACAATGAAATTTTAAATTAAATAGGGTAAAATAAAAAGAAGCGATGGTCTTCAAGAGAAAGGTTGATTCAGGTGAAGATTGAAGAAATAATTGCTGAAGCGTTAAAAGCAAAGGGTTTTATTGAGGATTTACAGTCAGGAGCATTTTCATCGGAGGACATACATGAATAAAGAAATGAAAGAACCAGTTTTTAAATCAGGATTTATATCCATCATTGGAAGACCGAATGTAGGAAAGTCCACTTTTATTAATCGAGTTATCGGTCAAAAGATAGCCATTATGAGCGATAAACCGCAGACAACAAGGAATAAGGTCCAAGGTGTTCTAACTACGAATGATACACAATACATTTTTATTGATACACCGGGAATCCATAAGCCGAAGCACAAATTAGGCGACTTTATGATGAAGGTAGCTCAGAATACGCTGAAGGAAGTAGACCTCATCCTCTTTATGGTAAATGCAGAAGAAGGCTTTGGCCGCGGCGAGGAATTTATTTTAGAGAAATTCCAAACTGTAAAAACTCCTATATTTTTAATTATCAATAAAATTGATCGCATTCATCCTGACAAGCTTTTAACAGTGATTGAAGCATATAAGGAAAAATACCATTTTGCTGAAATTATTCCGATTTCAGCTCTTGAAGGAAATAATGTCGAGACATTATTAGAACAGGTGAAAAAATATCTACCTGAAGGTCCGATGTATTATCCGGCCGATCAAGTAACAGACCATCCAGAAAGATTTATTGTGGCTGAGCTCATCAGGGAAAAGGCTTTGCATCTCACAAGAGAAGAGATTCCGCATTCGCTTGCTGTCGTAATTGAAAAAATGGAGCGAAGACAGGATCAGGAAATGGTTCACGTAATGGCGACAATCATCATTGAACGAGATTCACAAAAGGGTATTATCATTGGTAAGCAAGGTAAGATGTTGAAAGAGATTGGTAAACGAGCTAGAGCTGATATTGAAAACTTACTTGGGTCCAAGGTGTTCTTAGAATTATGGGTAAAGGTACAAAAGGACTGGCGGAATAAGGCGTCGCAGCTGCGTGACTACGGATTTCGGGAAGATGAGTATTAAGTGAGCCCTAACTAAATTATTAAAAAGTTACATGGATTATTCATCCATTTGATTTACAAAATTTTCGTCTAATGATTTTGCGTAAGACAGGCAACTATAAATGTAAGGATTGGAATAAATGAATAATAGCTAGTCCAACAATTGAAAGGTGGGATTTCAATGTTAGA
>Ga0180215_1005869_pt1 | contig 10336 bp, 7 predicted proteins | sample eDN3rd37CBELigBY_FD_128871 | JGI IMG/M metagenome (GOLD analysis project Ga0180215, IMG submission 128871) | Enriched backyard soil microbial communities from Emeryville, California, USA - eDNA 3rd pass 37_C BE-Lig BY (version 2) (version 2) | ecosystem: Environmental > Terrestrial > Soil >...
ATAATGACTGGCTCCTTCACCTGCGACAGCACACGGCCATAGACCTTGCGGTAATCATCGGGCGATGCTGCGACGCGCGCCAGCGCACGCGACGCCATCAGAATGATGCGCCCGCCGAACGCCTCGATCGCCGCGATCTGCTCCTCATAGGAGCGGATCACGTCGTCAATCGACTTCGCCTGTTCCGGCGCGAGCTGGTCGGTGCCGGCGCCGGAAAAGACGAGGCCACCCCGCGGCTTGGCGGCGTCGACCGAGCGGCGGATCAGTTCGAGCGATTGCGGCCAGCTCATGCCCATACCGCGCTGCGCGGTGTCCATCGCTTCTGCAACACCCAGGCCGAGATCCCAGAGATGCTCGCGGAAGGCGATGGTCCGGTCCCAGTCCACCGCCGCGTCAAGCCATGGATCGGCATCGGCGAGCGGATCGGCGACCACATGCGCGGCGGCAAAGGCGATGCGGTTCAGCGGCGTATTCACCTTTGCGGGAAAATCGCCCGGCGCCGATACCGCAAAAGTTTCGATGCTGCGGTCGGCGCGCGGCAGCGCGATGGTGAGACCGGCGCGCGGGCGTTCATAGCGGTTCATGGCAAACCTCTCGTCTTACTGCGCTCTCACCTCTCCCCGCTTGCGGGGAGAGGTCGGTCGCCGCAGGCGACCGGGTGAGGGGGACTTTCCCTGCAATGCGTCGTCTCAGCATTGCCCCTCACCCCAACCCTCTCCCCGTAAACAGGGAGAGGGAGCACACTGTGCGTGTTGCGGCACAGGGGCTCAAACCTTCAACTCCGGCACATCGACAAAGCGCCGCTCCTTCCAACTCTGCAACGCGCATTCAACAAGCTGAACGCCCTTGGCACCTTCCAATAGCGTGTAGCGGTAGGGCGCGTTTTCCGCGACGTGACGGATGAACATTTCCCACTGCACCTTGAAGCCGTTGTCATAGACCTGATTGTCCGGAACGGGCTGCCAGGTGTCGTAAAAATCGATCGGCTGCTTCACATCCGGATTCCACACCGGACGCGGCGTGCCCTGTCGCGGCTGGATCACACATTCGGTGAGGCCCGCCACCGCCGAGCCGTTCACGCCGTCGACCTGGAACGTCACGAGGTCGTCGCGATAGACCCGCGTGACCCAGCTCATGTTGATATGCGCGATCACGCCGCCTTCGAGTTCGAAGGTCGCATAGGCCGCGTCGTCCGCGGTCGCCTCGTATTTGTTGCCGTTTTCGTCCCAGCGCGCCGGGATATGCCTCGCGCCGAGGCACGACACGCTTTTGACTTCGCCGAACAGATTGTCCAGCACATAGCGCCAGTGGCAGACCATATCCAGGATGATGCCGCCACCATCCTCGCTGCGATAATTCCAGGACGGCCGCTGCGCCGGCTGCCAGTCACCCTCGAACACCCAGTAGCCGAACTCGCCACGCACCGCGATCATGCGGCCGAAGAAGCCGGAATCCCGGAGCATCTTGAGCTTGAGCAGGCCCGGCAGAAACAGCTTGTCCTGCACCACGCCGTTCTTCACGCCAGCCTTTTCCGCGAGCCGGCAGGCCTTCAACGCGGATGCAAGATCCGTCGCGATCGGCTTCTCGCAATAAACGTGCTTGCCGTGCGCGATCGCCTTTTCCAGAAACCCGGGCCGCATCTGCGTCGTGCCGGCATCGAAGAACACCTCGTCGTCCGGATTAAGCAGCGCCTTGTCGAGATCAGTGGCCCAGCGCGTCACGCCATATTGCTGAGCGAGCGCGGAGATCTTGTCCGGGTTGCGTCCGACCAGGATCGGGTCCGGCATCACGCGGCTGCCATCCGACAGCACCACACCGCCCGCGTCGCGGATCGCGAGCACCGACCGGATCAGATGCTGGTTCATGCCCATGCGCCCGGTCACGCCGTGCATGATGATCCCGAGCCGTCTTGCCGCCGCCATCCCCAGAAATCCTTCTCTGTGCTTTTGTTGCTCTTTTAACTGTCTGGTTAAAAGATGGGAAGTGCCATCTCGACCGGGCCGTTCAGCCGCCTGCAAAGCTCCGCAGACCGGCTGCCGAGCCATGGATCACCTCCGGGTCCACGCCGGAGGCGAAGCCGGGCTGTTGGCCGAGCGACCCAAGAGCAAGCGCCCCGTCGCGGATCGTCAGGCAGGTCCGCCCGTCCTGATCGTCATAGAGATCGGGGTGAGCACTCCAGAAGGCCCGGACCTCGTCCTGTGGCGTGGCCGGAAAACCGCCCACGAAGTGGTGCCCGTTGCGCTCCGAATGCGCGATGCCGTGAAACGCCAGAAGCGCCAGATCCTGCTGAACCGCGAGACCGGCCTGGCAGGTCAGGTCCTCCCCGGCGAGAAAGGCGCGTGCTTCCCTGTTCACGGACCAGGACGCAGCGCGCACGCCGTTGATCAGCGACTTGTAGATGCCCTTGCACGCCTTCGACGAAATGCCGCGATAGCCAAGGGCGGCCGCCTTGGGGAACGTGTCGTAAGTGCTCTCCGCTTCATCCACGATGACGGCAAAGCTCTTTCCGAACCCACCAAGGGGACTGGTAAAGGTCAGGTCGCGCGGCAAAGGCTGTTCCACGTAAAGCAGCCGCTGCAGAAAATTTCCGAATTGCGGCTCCTGCAACAGCGCGTCCCCGAGCGCCGTCAGCGTCTCGTGGCTGCCATATTGCTCATTGGCGTCGAGCGTGATGCGATAATCGAAGTCCTGAGCATCGAACGTGCGGGCGATCAGGCCGAGGCGTTCCGTATCCGCCGCGACGTCGCCGGACAGCTTCAGCTTGAAATAGCGACACCCGGTCAACCGGTGGATGTCGGGAAGCTGTTCGACCGGATCGGCCATACCCACGGTATGCCGTACCATCACCCGCGAGAGCGGATTGCGGCTTTGCAGATAGCGCGCGATCGCCGCGTCATCGATATCCGGCGTCAGGCGCGCATCGAGCCCGGCGATATTATCACGCAGCCCGCCGAATACGTCGCGGCGATACGCGCGCAACAGTGCATCGAGGATCGCCTTGTCGATCTCGGCCGGACCGAAAGCCGCTGCCAGCCCCGGTATGCCTTCGCGCGCGCAGGCGGCGAGCACAGCGTCGTGGCATGTCGCGTGATGGCCAAACGCGGTATCGAGCACCCGCCGTTCGAGAAAGGCATCGCGCGCGATCGCAAGCGCGCGCCGCAGCTGCTCGACGGTCTGGTCCGGGGTCAGGGCCGGGTCCTTGTTGAACCATTTCGGGACCATCAGCTCGGCGGTCGCGCCGAGGCTGCGGCGGCCGTCCTCTGCCTCGATCTCAGCGAAGAGGAAGAGCTGGGGCGCCGAGGTAACGGTCACGGCGCCGAATCGGAACGGGACACGGAACTCAACCGGACGCTCGAACCACTCGATCGAACGAACACGCACACATGGCGCCATGCCACCCACCGACCCAATCTCTTCTTAACGCGCTGGTTAAATCGTCGAAATTTCCCGCATGCGCGTCAAGCCGGCCGAGTTATCATGTTCTGATGGAACTTTTTCGGCTATGCTGCGTTGCACCAGAAGCATCCTATGCCCACTAGCCGTCAGCCCGGGAAACATTAAGTCGCAACCAAGCTACCTTCGGGTGCGGGGTCAAATTGCCGCCATGCTGGCGGAGCCTGTGCTGTCCGGAAGGCTCCCATCAGTTGAAAGGCAACCCCCTCTACGTCTCATGCCGGATATTCTCGCCAAAGCCAAAAAAACTGACAACGACCAAGGCCCCGACGCTCATGACGCATGGGGACCGCCGCGATCCGCCCCGCCCGCCGGCTCAGCCGACCCGAACACGAACGCGATCTTTCTCGACATCGACGGCACGCTGCTCGATATCGCGCCGACACCGCTGGAAGTGAGGGTTTCCGACGCCTTGCGCGAGACGCTCGCTGCCCTGCGCACGAGGTTCGGGGGCGCGGTTGCCTTTGTGAGCGGCCGTCCCGTCGCGGAGATGGACCGGCTGTTCCGCCCGCTGCGGCTTGCCGCCGTTGGCGGGCATGGCGCGGAGATTCGCTTCGCGCCGGACAGCGACATCACGCGCAGCAAGATTGCGCGTCTCGACGATGCCCTGCGCGCGGAATTTGCGCGCATCGGCCGCATCGGCGAGGGGGTGATCGTCGAGGACAAGGGTTTTTCGCTCGCCATCCACTACCGCCTGGCGCCGGAGCTTGGGGGCGAAATCATGAAGGGCGTCACCGCGATCTGCAAGAACGAGCGCTGCGACTCTCTCGAAATCCTGCCCGGCAAGCTGGTGATCGAGATCAAGCCGGGTGGCTACGACAAGGGCACGGGCTTGCGCGAAATGATGAGCGTGCCGCCCTTCACCGGCCGCAAGCCGATTTTTGTCGGCGATGACATCACCGACAATGCCGCTTTCGCGGTTCTGCCGGATTTCGGCGGCACCGGCTTCTCGGTGAGCGGGATCGTGCCCGGCGCGAGCTTCAATTTCGACGGCCCGCAGGATGTGCGGCGCTGGCTTCGTGAGCTCAGCGAGGTCGAAGCGTGAACCCGGCGCGGACCGATTACGGCCTTGATCTTGCGCTCATCGGCAACGGCCGCACCGCAGCCCTGCTGGAGCCTTCGTCGCGCATCACCTGGTGGTGCTTTCCACGTTTCGACAGCAATCCGGTGTTCTGCCGCCTGCTCGCCGGCGACGAGGAAAAGGGCTTCACCGATGTGGTTCTGGATGGGGTCAAGGACATCAAGTCCCAATACCTGCGCAATACGCCGATCGTCGTCACCGAACTCACTGACGCACAGGGCGGTGCCGTCCGCATCACCGATTTCGCGCCGCGCTTCCAGAATCTCGATCGGATTTATCGGGCGCCGCAACTGATCCGGATCATCGAACCGATCGCCGGGTTGCCGCGCATCGCCATCCGGTTTCGTCCCACGTACGATTACGGCATCCCGGTGCCGCACCACACGATCGGCAGCAATCACATCCGCTACTGGGGCGGAGGGATGCAATTGCGCCTGACCACTGACGCGCCGCTGTCCTATATCGAACGCGAATCCTCATTCGTCCTGACGCGGCCGCTCTACATGGTGTTTGGCGCCGATGAGCCGTTCCCGGCCGCGCTCGCTCCGACCTGCCGCGACTTCCTCGATAAGACGCGCGACTATTGGCGCGAATGGGTCCGCCGTCTCAATCTCTCGTATGACTGGCAGGATGCGATGATCCGCTCCGCCATCACCCTGAAGCTGTCAAATTTCGAGGAGACCGGCGGAATCGTCGCGGCCCACACCACCTCGATTCCGGAGTCTCCGCATTCGCGCCGCAACTGGGATTACCGCTTCTGCTGGCTGCGCGATGCCTACTTCGTGGTGAAGGCGCTGAACCGCATTGGCGCGACGCGCACGATGGAGGATTTCATCCTCTACATCCTCAATCTCGTGTCGGAAGAAGCGGAGATGATCCGCCCGGTCTATTCGATCGTGCAGGACGATCCGATGGACGAGCGAATCGCGGAAAATCTCGCAGGCTTTCGCGGCGACGGGCCGGTGCGGATCGGCAATGCCGCCGCCGAACAGGCCCAGCACGACACCTATGGCAGCGTCATTCTCGCGGCGATGCCAATGTTTTTCGACCGGCGACTGCCCCAGATGGGAGACGAGTCGCTGTTCAAGCTGCTCGAAGTGCTCGGCCGCAAGGCCGAGCGCCTCGCCCTTACGCCCGATGCCGGCATCTGGGAATATCGAGGCCGTCAGCGCATCCACACCCATTCGGTCGCGATGTGCTGGGCTGGCTGCAACCGGCTGGCGGCGATCGCGCAGCGGCTCGGTTTTGTCGAGCGCGCCAATTACTGGAATGACGTTGCCGATCGTCTGCATGCGGCGATGCTTGACGGGGCCTGGAACGAAAAACGCCGCGCCTTCACCGCCGCTTTCGGCTCAGACGATCTCGATGCCAGCGTGCTCCTGCTGCACGAACTCGGCGTGGTCGAGGCGGAAGACCCGCGCTTTATTTCGACGGTCGCCGCCATGGAACGTGAACTTCTGCGGGGCAATCACGTTATGCGTTATGCCAGCCCCGACGACTTCGGTGTGCCCGAAGGTGAGTTCCTAATCTGCCGCTTCTGGCTCATCGACGCGTGGTGGTCGCTCGGACGCAAGCAGCAGGCGCGGGACCTGTTCGTCGACGCGCTCCGATACACCAACCGCTACGGGTTGCTTGCGGAGCATATTCATATGCAAAATGGCCAGCTCTGGGGAAATTTCCCCCAGACCTATTCGATGGCGGGCCTGATCCTGACTGCGATGCGCTTGTCGCGAAGCTGGGAGGACCGGTATTGGCGCGGCTAGTTGTCGTATCAAATCGCGTATCGGCACCGAAATCCGCAGCGCGGGCCGGTGGCCTCGAAGTCGCGGTCATGGCTGCGCTCAAGCGCAATCCGGGCATCTGGTTCGGCTGGAGCGGACGGCTCTCGACCAACGTTCTGGCCACCCGCACAATCGAAGGCGACCCGGTCTCCTTTGTGCTGACCGATCTGCCGAAAGAAGCCTATGCGGAATTCTATTACGGCTTTGCCAATCGCGTGCTGTGGCCGATCTTGCATTACCGGCTCGACCTCGCGGAATTCTCGCGCCAGGACCTCTCCGGCTACACCCACATCAACGAACATTTCGCCGACGAACTGCACGAGCTGCTGAAGCCCGACGATGTCGTCTGGGTGCATGACTATCACTTCCTGCTGCTGGCGAAAGCCCTGCGCGAGCGCGGGCATCGCAACCGGATCGGTTTCTTCCTGCATACGCCGTTTCCGCCGGTCGAGATCATCACCGGTCTGCCGCACCATGAACGCATCATTTCCTCGCTTTGCCATTACGACCTCGTCGGCTTCCAGACCGAGACCGATGCGGCCAACTTCGCCCGCTACGTGGAAAACGAGTGCCGCTATTCTGGCGATCGCAAGTGCGGATACAATACTGGCGAGCGCGTTGTACGCGTCGGCCATTTTCCGGTCGGCGTGGAGACCGAGAATTTCAACCGGCTGGCGCGGCGCGCGATCAAGTCGTCCTTCGTCGGCGGCGTGCTGTCGTCGCTGTCCGGCCGCGCGATGATCATCGGCGTGGACCGGCTGGATTATTCCAAGGGCATCCAGAATCGTCTCGAAGCGTTCGAGCGATTCCTCGAGACCTATCCCGAGTGGCGGGATAACGTCACCTTTCTGCAGATCACCCCCAAGAGCCGATCCGAAATTCCCGAATACATGACGATGGAGCGCAATGTTTCATCGACCGTGGGGCGCGTGAACGGCCGGTATGGAGAGGCATCCTGGACGCCGATCCGCTACGTCAATCGCGCGCATACCCGCACCGCGCTCGCCGGCCTTTACCGGGCCGCCCGCGCCGCCCTTGTCACGCCGCTGCGCGACGGCATGAACCTTGTCGCCAAGGAATACGTGGCAGCGCAGGATGCCGATGATCCGGGCGTGCTGATTCTGTCGCGCTTCGCCGGGGCGGCCATGGAGTGCAAACCCGCGCTATTGGTCAATCCTTACGATACCGAAGCGGTCGCCAGCGCCATCCACCGCGCGTTGACCATGCCGCTCGAGGAACGCCGCGCCCGGCATAACGCGCTCTACGACATCATTTCGAAGAACGACATCAATGACTGGCCTGGTCGTTTTCTGTCGGCCCTGACCGGCGCGCCGACCATCGAGGGTGCGAATCCTGCGCCGCCCCTGCCCGACCCGCTGTCGATACAGCAGCGGGCAGCGAATTGAGACAGTAATCGCGAGGAGCCGAAGATGCTGCCGATCGGAAAGACCAGATGGGCGATCCCCGAAGGCTATATCCCTTCAGAGAGCGTGTCGCAGGACCGCGCCTTGCTGTCACACGAGACCGCGTGCATCCTCAATGCCGGCGAACGCGATGCAACGATCAGGCTGTCCGTGTTTTTCACGAATCGCGAGCCCGTGCTCTATCGCGTGACGGTCCCCGCCCGCCGCACGCTGCATCTGCGCTTCAACGATCTGAAGGATCCCGAGCCGATACCGCTCGATACCGACTACGCCTCGGTGTTTGAATCCGACGTACCGATCATCGTGCAGCATACGCGCCTCGATTCGCGCCGTGCCGAGATCGCACTCCTGTCCACTGTGGCCTACGGACAGGATTAGCTCACCGGGTTCGGCCCGTGTTGAACGGGTCAGCCTGACCACCGCTCGCTTCCGTGAAGGCGGACATGCGGCATTCCGACTCCGGCTGCCGGCCTCCGTCGGTTGGCAAAATTGAAGGGGATCCGGGGCAGCGACGCCGATCCTAGTTGCAAACGCTTCTTAATTGCGATAACCAAGGCGAGCCGACGATCAGGGGATCCTGCTTTCGATCCGGCAAAGGCACGACGCGGGGGCGTTATGGGGACTAGACTGTCAGCGCGCTTCGCGAGCGCCACGCGCCGGCACGGTATACTTCGGCTTGCGCCGCCCTTTGCGCTTATTCTTGCGGTCTCGGCGGCCGGGATCCTCCAGGCGCGAGCGCAAGCGAGCAGCGGCAAGGACAATGGCAATCAACACGGTGCCGGCATCGCCGAAGTGCCGGGCGAGGACATCTTCGGCTTCACGTCTGCAACCGATGTCGGCGACAAAGGCGATCTTGGTTTTGCAAACGAGCTCAACGGCTTTCGCGGCAAGCGCGAGGGTAGCTACCGTTGGCTCAGCAACAAGATGGAGCTCGGCTACACCTTCGCCGAGAACTGGTGGATCGCGGGCTCAGCTTTCATCAGTCACAACCGCATCCACGGCGTCCCGGACCTGCCGGAGCGGGATGCAACAGCTTTCGAGGGCCTGAGCTTCGAGATCAAGCATCGCGTGGTCGAGCGAAGCGAATCCAATCCGTTCGCGGTCACACTGTCGATCGAACCGTTCCGCTCGTGGATCGATATTGCCGACGGCACCGGCGTGCGCACCGACGGATATGGCGCGGCGTTCAAGTTTCTTGCCGATGCCGTTATCGTGCCTAATCGCGTCTATTTCGGCTTCAACGCGGCGTGGGCGCCGATTCGACAGCAGTTGCCGGATGATCGCAGCGTCTGGCTGGAAGGATCGGCAACCAGCCTTTCGACGGCGCTGACAATTCAGCCGATCAGGAACCTGTTCGTCGGCGCCGAAGTGCGCCAGCTCGTCAACTACGGCGGCACCTTCTTCGACGAGCGCGTCGGCTACGCCTACTATCTCGGTCCGACGCTGCTCTGGAAGATTACCGACAAGATCGCCTTCAATGCGACCTGGCAGCCGCAGATTTACGGCCGCTCCGCCGGTAATCCCGATCAGCGATATGACCTCGACAATTTCGAGCGCGCGCAATTTCGTTTCAAGCTTGCGGTCGGCCTAGACTAACAAGGCTTTTCGTCGACGCGGCGCGCCGATCACGTCGTCATTTCGTGTTTGTCGTGAATAGTGAGCGGATCGAACATTCGGCCCGTTGGCAGGCAGCTTTCCCGCGCATATGGTCGCCGCCCCGAATCGATTGAGGGTGTTGATGGCTGCCGACCTTTCGCGTATTGCGCGCACGATTGCCGAGGAGATTGCTGCAAAACCGCCGCAGGTTGCGGCCGCCATCGGGCTGCTCGACGAGGGCGCGACCGTTCCATTCATCGCACGTTACCGCAAGGAGGTAACCGGCGGGCTCGACGATACGCAGTTGCGCCAGCTTGAGGAACGCCTTGCCTATCTGCGCGATCTCGAATCGCGGCGCGACACCGTGCTCGAATCGATTCGCTCGCAGGGCAAGCTCACCGAGGAGCTCGAGGCGAAGATCGGCGCGGTTGCAACCAAGGCCGAGCTTGAGGACCTGTACCTGCCCTACAAACCGAAGCGTCGCACCCGCGCAGAGATCGCGCGCGAACGCGGCCTCGGTCACCTCGCCGAAACCATTCTCTCCGACCGCTCTGTGGTGCCGCTCGAGCTTGCCTCGCAATTCATCACCGACGACGTGCCGGACACCAAGACGGCGCTCGATGGCGCGCGCGACATTCTGGTCGAGACCTTTGCGGAAAACGCGGATCTCGTCGGTCGCCTGCGCAGCTATCTCAAGGAACGCGCCAATGTGCATGCCAAGGTCATCGACGGCAAGCAGGAGGCCGGCGCGAAATTCTCCGATTATTTCGATCACACCGAACGCTGGGCGACGACGCCCAGCCATCGTGCGCTGGCCATGCTGCGCGGCCGCAACGAGGACATTCTGACGGTCGATATCGAGATCGATGCCGACAGCATCCCGCCGGTGAAGCCGGTCGAGCAGATGATCGCCGACGCCTACGCGATCCGCCCGGATGCCGGCGCCGCCGACAAATGGCTGATGGATGTCGCGCGCTGGACCTGGCGCGTGAAGCTCTCGC
>Ga0180215_1005870_pt1 | contig 10335 bp, 11 predicted proteins | sample eDN3rd37CBELigBY_FD_128871 | JGI IMG/M metagenome (GOLD analysis project Ga0180215, IMG submission 128871) | Enriched backyard soil microbial communities from Emeryville, California, USA - eDNA 3rd pass 37_C BE-Lig BY (version 2) (version 2) | ecosystem: Environmental > Terrestrial > Soil >...
CGAGCGCCTGGCGGAGCATCTGGTCGCGCAGGGGAGGGCGAAGGGGCTCTCGGCGGCGGTGGTGGCGGAGCACTTCGCGCGCGGGAATGCGCCGGAGCGCGCGGCGGAGCTCTACCTCGACGCCGGCGTGACGGCGCGCTCGGGCTTGCAGTCACGTCACGCGATCCGCTTCTTCCAGCGCGCGCTCTCGCTCTTGCCGGAAGGGGACGAGCGGCGGCTCGTGGCGCACGAAGCGCTGGAGGCGATCTACCGGGTGCTGGGGCAGAGGCGGCCGCGCATGAAGCACCTCCAGGCGCTGCGAAGGCTGTCGCGGAGGATCGGGCGGCCGAAGTGGGTGACCATCGCGCTGTTGCGGACGGCGCGGCAATGCCTCGACGATGGCTTCCTGTCGGCGGGCATCCCCCAAGCGGAGAAGGCGGAGCAAGGCGCCAGGCTGGCGAAGTCGCCGACCCTCGAGGCGCAGGCGCAGGTGCTGCTGAGCGAGCTCTTGCGCGAGCTCGGGCACATCGGGAAGGCGCTCGCGGCCTGCGAGCGTGCGCTCGAGACGGCGCGTCATCCGGAGGTGAGCGCGCGGCTCCGCGGCGAGGCCTTGCGGACGCGTGGGGTGCTCTTGCGGCGCGTGGGCCGGGTGCACGAGGCGGCGCAGTGCCACGCGGACGCCATCGCGATCTTCCGCAAGACGGGCGCGAAGCGGCAGGAGGCGCGGGCGAAGAGCTCGCTCTCCTACGCGATGTTCGTGCTGGGGCGGTACGAGGACGCGATCGCGCTCGCGCTGGACTCGATCCGCATCGACCTGTCCATCGGCGGCCGCTTCCAGCTCGCCAAGACGATCTCGAACATCGGCTACGCGTACGCGCGCCTCGGCGACACGAAGCGAGCGCTCGCTTATCTCGCGAAAGCGCGCGAGCTGCACGAGCGCTACGGCGACCAGGACAGCCGCGCGGATACGCTGCTCGTCTCCGCCGAGGTCCTCGTGGAGCAGGGGGACCTCGACGCGGCCTACGTCTTCTGCGCGGATGCGAGCGCGCTCACGTCGGTGACGAACAACGCCTACGACTTCGTGCACGAGCGCGTGGTGCGGGCGCTCCTCTCGCGTGCGCGAGGCGATCTCGAGGCGGCCATCGGCTACGCGCAGGCGGCACGAAAGGACGCCGAGGCTCGCGATTTCGTGAGCTTCCTCCTCTTCGCGACGGCGATCGAGGCGGCGTCGCGGGTCGAAGCGGGGGATGCGCGAACCGGGGAGAGCCTCGCGACCTTCGCGTCGAAGGCGGCGCTGCGGATGGAGGGGACGGAGTTCGGCCTCGAGGTGCACGCCCTCTGTGCGGAGGCGCTGCAGCGTGCCGGATCGCGCGAGGCGTTCCGGGCGCGGGAGCTGGCGGCCGCCTATGCGAGACGAATCCTTGCGATGACGCGAGATGCGCGGCTGCGGCGGCTTTTTCGTTCGCGTACTCTCGTCGTGCGACTACTTGGAGAGGACGATATGCCGGGGGGACGAGGAGCAGACGCGTGACGCGAGCATTTGGCGCCCAATCCCAGAACCCCCGACGAAAACTGGCCATCATCCTCTCCGGAGGCGGAGCGCGAGGGGCCTACGAGGTAGGCGTCCTCTCGTACGTCTTCGAGCGCATCGCGAAGCTTCGGGGGGCGCCGCCGAAGATCTCGATTCTGTCCGGCACTTCCGTGGGCGCGATCAACGCCTGCTTCCTCGCCGCGCACATGACGGAGCCGGATTTCGGCATGAACCGGCTGGTTCGGCTCTGGACCGAGCTGGACATGTCGCAGGTGCTCAACTTCGGCGTGCGCCAGGCGATGCTCCTGCCGCGCGTTCTGACCGGCGGAGGCGGCGGGGCCGGCATCTTCGACGTGCGGCCCTTGGTGAAGCTGGCCAGCCGCGAGGTGAACTGGCGCTCGATCTCGCGGTCGCTGCGTTCGGGGCATCTGCAGACCTTGAGCGTGTCGGCGACGGAGGTGCGCTCGGGCCGGACGGTGGTCTTCATGCAGACGGGGCCGGACGGCGCGCTGCCGACGACGACGCCGCCGCGCACGGTGATCCGGGCGGACCGCATCGGGCCGCATCACGCGCTCGCGTCGGCGGCGATTCCGGTGCTCTTCCCGCCGGTGAAGATCGGGCACGAGCTCTACGTGGACGGCGGCCTGCGGCAGAACACGCCGATCGCGCCCGCGCTGCGGCTGGGGGCGACGCACGTCTTCGCGGTCGGGCTGTCGCGCGACGTGCGCGGGATCCAGGCGCCGCCGCCGGGGCAGGTGACGGCGCCCGGGGCCGCGTTCCTCTTGGGCAAGGTGCTCAACGCCTTCCTGCTCGATCACGTGCAGAACGATTTCGAGCTGATGCAGCGCCTGAACGAGGTGCTGGCGGATGGGACGCGCGTCTACGGGCCCGACTTCGTCGAGAAGCTGACCGCGGCCGCACGCGCGCGAGGAGGGCAGCCCTATCGGCAGGTGAGCGCGCTCGCGGTGCATCCCTCCGATGACATCGGCAGGCTGGCGGCCGAGCACGTGCGCAAGGGGAAGGTGCGCGGCGGTGCGCTGCTCACGCGGCAGTTCCTCAACCTGCTCGACGCGGGCGTGGGGCCGGACGCGGACCTCGCGAGCTATCTGCTCTTCGACGGCTCCTTCGCTCGCAAGCTCATCGACATGGGGCGCTCCGACGCCGAGGCGCGTCGGGAGGAGCTGCTGCAGTTCTTCGGATCGCCGAGCGAGGACGAGAACATCCAGCCCTCGAGCGACGAGCGCCCGAGCGGCGAGTGGACCTTGCCGCCGCCCTCGGTGGGGTGACGGCCCTTTCCCTCGACGTCGTCGCTCGCCCGTGGGGTGAAAGAAAAAGGGGCCGTGAGGCCCCTTCGTCGCGATTCGGTTCGGTACGGCGGTTCAGTTCGGAACGTCGACCGCGGCGCTGCCGTTGGTGCGGAGCGAGACCAGCCGGCTCTTGGGAATCGAGCCTTCGCGCAGGAAGAAGGGCCGGTCGGCGTCGCCGAAGGGCACGAGGTGGTCGTACCAAGACGCCTTCGGGTCGTACTTCGCGAAGAACGGCCTCCGCGTGAGCTCGGGATTGCGCGCCTGCAGGTACTGCAGCGCGAACGCGCGCTCGTTGCCGATCTGCGCGACGCCGAGCACGTGCACCTTGCCAGGGAAGCAGGACATCACCGGGCCGCGGACGGTTCGCGAGAGCCCCGAGACCTGCTGATAGGCCTGGCAGTAGATCTCCCAAGCGCGCGTGAGGGGCAGCTCGAAGTAGCGCTTCGCGCCCGTGTCGCGTTCGACGAACATGTAATAGGGCACGCAGCCGAGCCGGACGCCTTCGCGCCAGAGCTCTGCCCATGCGTCGGCGTCGTCGTTGACGTGGCGGATGATCGGGCTCTGCATGCGGATGTTCGCGCCCGTGCCGCGGATGCGGGAAATCGCTTCACGCGCGACTCGGGTGGAGAGCTCCACCGGATGCGAGAAGTGCCCCATGAGCGCGAGGTGGCGGCCGGAGCGCACGATCTCTTCGAAGAGGCGGAGCAGATCGTCGGCGTCCTCGTCGGTGACGAAGCGCTGCGGCCAGTAGCCGATCGCTTTGGTGCCGATGCGGATGGTGCGCACCGATTCGACCGAGAGCAGCGGCTCGATGTAACGGCGTAGCGCCGCCGTCTTCATGATCATCGGGTCGCCGCCGGTGAAGAGGACGTCGGTCACGCCCTCGTTGCGCCGCAGATACGCGGCGAGTCGCTCGGACTCCTTCGCGGCGAACTTGAGGTCGTCCAATCCCACGAACTGCGCCCAGCGGAAGCAGAAGGTGCAGTACGCGTGACAGGTCTGCCCTTGGCTGGGGAAGAAGAGGACGGTCTGCTCGTACTTGTGCTGCACGCCGGGGACGGCCTCGCCGTCGAGCATGGGCACGTTATGGGTCATCTGACCGGCGGGATGCGGGTTCAACTGGTAGCGGATTCGCGTCGCCTCGGCCTCGATCACGGAGCGATCGGCACCGGCCTTCACGAGGCTGCGAATGCGCTCGTAGTGCTCGTCTTCGAGCATCCCGCGCTGCGGAAACGTGAGCTGGAAGATCGGATCGTCGGGGACCTTGGACCAGTCGATGAGCTCGTCCACGACGTATTGGTTCGTTCTGAAGGGCAGAACGTTCGACACGACCTCGATGGCTTCTCGAAGCGAGGAATCGAGGCGCTGCCACGCCGGAATCCCGTCGATGTTCGAGCGCTGCAAGGCGCGAAATCGTTGCTGCTGTCCCATGGACCTCCTGCAGGGGCAAAGGGGCCCGACTAGCCGGGCCGAGTGTCCACGATGACTGGGCGCACTAGGGCGAGCGGCACGCCGGGTGCCCGGCCCAGCATCGAACCTGCCGACCGTAGCACGATGGGTGCCGCAGCGCCCGCGGCTTAGTTGCAGCTCAAAGAATCCACGTCGAACGGGATGCCTTTGTTTTGGCTCCTTTCGCGTTGCGTGGCCGCAGCGTGCGGAAACGAATGTTTGACGGCAAACGATCAGCGACGGTCGAGGATGCGCTCGAGAACCTCGCGCGTCTCCTGCGACAACACCTCGGGGCCGACGACGCCGACGATGACCGGCTTCGCTTCGCCGCGACGAAGGCGCAGCCCCGTGAGCCAGCGCCGTCCCATCTGGATGGCGATGGACTCGGACGGCTCGCCGAGCGCGCTCATCTGATCGGTCTGCTCGAAGGCGATGAGGAGGCGGGCGCCGATGCCTTCGATGAGCGACGGCTCGTGGTCGCCGCGACTGCCGATGATGAGGCCTTGGTTGTCGACGACGAAGGCGAGCTCCGCGGAGGCGCGCTCCATGCAGATGTCGAGCATCTCGTTCCAGACTGCCGGGCCGAAAGTCGCTGCCATTTCCTTGGGTTGTGCGGCGAGGAAGGGGCGTGCGGAGAAGCGGATGAAGCCGAGTGTGTTGGAAGGTTGGGTGACACCGCCCCCCTGGCCGCGCAGCCGGCGTGAAATGCGGCGCGCGTGATCGATGTCGTCAGAGGAATGCCCGGTTCGAGTCTGCGTCATGGGAATGCTCCTTCGGTGCGGTGAGTGAATCGATCAAGGCCTCGACCTCCATCGCGAGCGCGTCGAATCGCCGAGCTTCGGGCAGCTTGCGCCGGCCGAGGAAGCCGATGGGGAGACCGTCACGGCTCGCGAGGGCGAACGTCTCGGAGCGCGGGATGACCGTGTCGAAGACACCTTCGAAGCCCGTCCAGACCTCGACGAGGCACTCCTGCGAGGTGTCCTTCTCGCGCTCCGCCATCGTGGCGAGGATTCCGAGCAGCGCGAGCTTCGGGTTCTCCGTGTTGCGGACGTGCTCGACGACGCGCAAAGCCTGCGAGATCGAGCGGAGCGAGAGTGCTGCGGCCTGCATGGGGAGCAGGACGGAGCTCGCGACCCGGAGCGCGCCGCGCGGGATCATGCCGAGGCCGGAGGGCGTGTCGAGGATGACGATCTCGAAGTCCTCCTCGACCTCGCGCAGGAGGTTGTCGAGCACGCCTTCGGTGAACAGCGCCTGCTCGAACTCGCACACGTCGATGGGGTCGAGCCTGCCGCGCGGGAGGAGTGTCAGGTTCGGCACCTTGGTCGGCAGGAGCGCGCCCTCCTTCGGCACGTGTCCCATCAGGAGATCCGCGAGCCCAGCGAGCTCGGTGTCACCTCGTGCAAGTGACAACCCGATGCCACCCTGCGGGTCCAGATCGACGAGGAGCGTCGACCGGCCGCGTTCGGCGAGTGCCACCGCGAGGTGCAGTGCCACGGTCGTCTTCCCAACGCCCCCCTTTTGACTACTGATGACGATTCGATGCGCCATGTCTTCTCCTTCGAGACGCGCGTCCGTCAGGCGTTCTCTTGGCCGTAGCCGAGCTGCCGGAGCCTCTCGAGATTGGCTAACGTTTTGGTGTCCTCGGGCCTATGGGATGCCGCTTCGGTGAAGGCTGCGTACGCCCTGCCGTAGTCCTTCACGAGCAAGGCACTGACGCCCTCGTCGAAGGCGCGAGTGAATGGATCGGCCTCGACCTGCTTGGGCGGGGCTGCGCTCGGCTTCGGCGCTGGCGCGAGCGGCACCTCGGGCTCGGGCTCGAATACGACGCCCGCGGCCTCGTCGAAGACGGCGTCGATGTCCACGCCGTCCTTCGCTCGTTCGTCCATCTCGCGTGCCGCATCGAGCAGCAGCGCCTCCCAGCCGCGTTCGATGGTCCTCTTGCCCGGATTGCCCGTCCACGATCGGACGCGCGCGATGGCATCGGGAAGGAAGACGAGGCGCCGGAACGCCTGCTCGCCTTCACCCGCCCTGTCACTTGCCGTCCAGAGGACACCTTGGTGAACGACGATGAATCCTTCACCGGCAGGTGACTCGACCTCGATCAGCACGGAGCGATGACCGAGGCAGGCGAGCTGGATGTAATCGCTCGGTCCGAACGGAGCGTCGCTCACGTTCGTTGCCGCCAGACGATTGCGTACGATGGCGCGGAGATCCTGGAGATCGAGCGGCTTTTCGCGGACGTCTACGTTGGCATGCGGGGGAATCAAGGCGCCGTACGCTTTGAGGTATGCGGAGACGAAGAGAATCGGGACCGCGAGATTCCTGCGTCCGAGCTCCCCCAACAACTCGAGGCCCGAGCGATCTGGCAGGTCGATGTCGGAGATGATCATCTGCGGCGTCTCGGCATCGATGGCCTCGAGCGCCGCCTGCATCGTTCCTGCCTCGACCACGGTCACGCCCGGGAGCTTCGAGAGCCCCCGGGCCATGGATGAACGAAGTACCGGCTCGTCTTCGAGCAGCAGCACGATGGGCATGGTCAAGCCGTCGGCGGGCGATACCGGTCCAGCATGAGGTCGATGCCGCAGTCGAGGTTCTCACACCAGGAGAGGAACTTCTCGATCATCTCCGGGCCACGGAAGAGAGCTCCGTGCTGCGGCGCGATGATGTCCACCTCGAGCGTCCTCACCATCGCGACCCACGCCTGGAGGACACTCTTCGACGCCATGTAGCGTCGGTGGAAGCCCTCCATCAGGGGCAGGTGAGCTTCGAAATCCGTCACCTCGCGGTAGTCCTGCTCGATCGAAGCGCCCAGATCGCCCGAGTACAGGATCTTGGAGATGGGATCGTAGAGGTGGAAGTTCCCGCACGAGTGGAGGAAGTGCGCGGGCAGTGCGATGAGCTTGGCACCTGCCAGATCGAAGATGGCACCCTCGTCCGGAATGGGCAGCAGGCGGTCGGCCACCATGCTGTCCACTCCGAAGTGAGGAATGAATCGGATCCAGAGATGCGAGGCGTACGCGACCGCGTCCGTCGTCATCAGCCAGCCGTTGAGGGCAGCGACGACGTCGGGATCCTGGTGCGAGAGGAAGACGTACTTCAGCGAGGAACGCCCGAGCAGGCTCGACGTCTCGGCGAGGACCTTGCTGTAGACCTTGTGACCACCGGGGTCGAGGATGAGGCCAGCGTCGCCGTGGACGACGAGGTGCTGGTTCGCCTGGACCATCGCGCCGTTCGAATGGTCCGTGAGCAGCACGTTCCGGTGCACACCGTCGTCGTAGAGGACAATCGGTGCCACGTTCGGGCTCTTTGCCGTGTCAGTCACAGGATCCTCCGAATGTCACTCGCCGCGCGGTCCATGTCGTAGAAGACGAGGCCGAGCTTCGCGTCCTTGGTGGTGAGGGCGAGGAGGAGCGTCCCCGCGCCGGCACGGGTCATGACGACGTAGCCTTCGTCGCCGCGGATGAGAACTTGCTGGAGCGTTCCTCGGGAAAGCTCGGTGGAGGCCCGCTCGCCGAGGCTGAGCAGCGTCGCCGCCATGCCGGCGACACGCATTTCCTGGATGTGCTGCGGCAGCGCGCTGGCGATGACGAGGCCGTCTTCGGAGATCAGCGCGGTTGCCTCGAGGTCGGGAGAGCCGCTCTGGAGAGCGCGCAGGACGTGGTTGAGCTGTTCGACGCGTGTCATGTGAAAGATTGCTCCAGGTTGGGAAGTGACAGCCTAAGGTTCCGCCTCACTCACCGGGTCGCGAGTGACCCTCTTCTTGGAGGCGTGTCGTCGGGATACTCAGCGTGATGACCGTTCCCTTCCCCTTCGCCGACTCGATGGTCATCGTGCCACCGGCCGCGCGTACCGCACGGTCACAAAGTGTCAGGCCGATGCCGGTTCCATTGGGTTTCGTGGTGAAAAAGAGATTGCGGCACTCTTGGAGGACGTCGTCGGACATGCCGACTCCGTTGTCCGCCACGCGGAGCACGAGTCGCTTGCGTCGCTCGTCGTGACTGACGTTGACGGCGACCTTCCCCTGCGGTGCCGCTTGGATGGCGTTGGTGACGAGGTTGTGGACAATCGCCGCCAGAATCGATGAGTCGAGCGGCAAGAGCGGCATGTCCGGAACCTCGAACGTCAGCTGCACGTTCTCGGCTTCCGCCTTGGTCCGCAGCATGCTGCCGACCTCGCGAAGCGCGTAGTCCACCGCGAAGTGCCGCTGCGAGGTGCGGAGCTGACCCGACGCGGCGCCGATGCCCTGGAGGAGCCGTCGCATGCGCCGCGCCTCGTTCAGGATCGCGTGCGAAGCCTCGCGGGTGAAGTTGCAGGATGCCTCCTCCACCAGCACCTCCGCCGTGGTCGCGATCGCGGCGAGCGGGTTCTTGATCTCGTGCAGTATCGCCGGGAGAACCTCGTGAACGGTTGCGATCTGCAGCAGCTTGTCACGTTCCTCCCGGAGGCGTTCGAACGCCGTCACGTCTTGGAGGGTGAGGACGTAGACACTCGTCCCGCCGTCATGTGACAGCTCCGGAATCTCGGCCAGGGTGTAGGCCAAGGTGACATGCCGCTGCGACGGCAAGGTGATCTGAAGCTTCCGCGAGGTGGCATCCGGGGTGGAGGGGGGATTGAGGAGCTCGTCGAAGGGCACGAGACAGGATTCGAGCGGTTCGCCTTCGACCTCCTGCGCGATCCTCTCCAGGAGATCGCACGCGTTGCGGTTCGCCATGAGGACGAAGCCGTCCTCGAGGACCAGGAGCAACGGCGTCGGCACCGATCGCAACGCCTCCCAGGTGAGATCGACCATGGGAGGTAGAGAGAGAGAGCCCGAGGGGGGGCGTCGCGTCGAGGGTGTCATCGTCGGGTGACACCTCCTAGAGCAAGGTCGATGCCGAACCTGTCCGGCGGCGAAAACCGCCGCTTTTCGATGGGGGCGCGTGACAACACGCAGCTTCTGCGCGAGCCGATGCCAAAACTGCGCGCGGGCACGCAGAGCCGGCGCGGGTCAGGTGAATCGGCTCGTCAGGTGTTGTCGGGCCCGAACCGACGGACGCGCCGGCGCTGCTCGATCATGTGGTTGACGATGCGCTTCTCGTCCTCGGCCTGCTCGATGAGCGTGAAGACGTCGTGATCGGGGCGCTCGGCTGCGATCTCGAGAAGGATGTCGGCCGCGTGCTCGGCCGAGAGCGCGCCGACGTGACGGCCGGGTAGCTCGACGACGGCGCTGCGCGCGCACAGCCCCTCCAGCGTTTCGAGCAGGCGCGCGATGCACTCGCGATAGGTCGCCTCGTCGAAGGTGGCTCGCTCACCGAGCCCGAGGACGATGGCCTTGTCGAAGGGCAGCTTCGGCCGCAGCGAGACCATCGCGATCTCGCCTCGCGCGCCCGTCAGCTGCCCGCGGCGAACGAGGCCCGAGAGGTAGCCGGCCATGCGCCAGTCGATGAGCCCCAGCGTGCCGCGTGGTGGGCGTTCGTCCGCGAAGAAGCCGCAGGCGATGATCTCCGTCCCGACCTCGTCGAGGCGGCGCAAATCCGGCGCAACGAAACGGAGCTCCACCGCGGCCTAGCGGTCCGTGTCGACCCGCCCGAGATCGTTCGCGATCTTGTCGAGGACGCCGTTCACGAAGGCGCCGGACTCCTCGGTCCCGAACCGCTTCGCCAGCTCCACGGCCTCGTCGAGGATGACCGCCCGCGGAACGTCGGCCTCGTGCAGCAGCTCCCAGGTGCCGAGCCGGAGCACGTTGCGATCGACACGCGTCATGCGGTCGAGGCGCCAGTTCTTGCTGGCCCGGACGATGATTTCGTCGATCTCCTGGAGCGAACCCCAGACGCCGTGGACCAGCTCGTCGGCGTACCCACGACCTTCCGGCTCGCCGCCCATCTCGCGCCAGAAACGCGCGATGGCCTCCTCCGGCGCGTCGTCACTGATCTCGAGCCCGAAGAGCATCTGAAGCGCGGCCTCGCGTCCGGAGGTTCGCGCACCCGTGAGTCGTCCTGCTGTCGCCATGTCAGTCGCCGGTCGAAGGGGGCCGGCCCTTTGCCATCAAATGCCGGCGGCCGCGAGCGCTTCCGAGAGGCTGACCATCTC
>Ga0180215_1005871_pt1 | contig 10334 bp, 10 predicted proteins | sample eDN3rd37CBELigBY_FD_128871 | JGI IMG/M metagenome (GOLD analysis project Ga0180215, IMG submission 128871) | Enriched backyard soil microbial communities from Emeryville, California, USA - eDNA 3rd pass 37_C BE-Lig BY (version 2) (version 2) | ecosystem: Environmental > Terrestrial > Soil >...
GAGCCGAGCAGCAGCGTATGGCCGTTCGGCTCCGCCGCGGCGACCATCTGGGCGCCGATGCCTCCGCCCGCGCCGCCTTTGTTGTCGACGTAGACCGGCTGCCCCAGCTCGGCGGCGAGCTTGCTGGCCAGCAGCCTGCCCACGGAGTCGACCGGGCCGCCGGGAGGGAACGGCACGATCATCTTGACCGGCGCCGCGGGATAGGCCCCTGCATCGGCGGCGAAGCCCGCGGCCGGCACCGCCGCGGCCAGAAGGAGGGAAAGGAAGACGAAGGTCCGAACTTTCATGGTCAATGCGCTCGCCTATGGTTTTTGACTTCAAATAAATTACATAAATACCTTATACAAGTAAATTATTTTTGTAAACCATCAACGTTCCATGGCAGGGCATGGCGGGCTCCGGCGCGACGGACTTCGAGCCCGTTTCCACCCCATGATTTATATGCACTAAAGTATGGTTTTAGGGTATGATAAACTACTAAATCCACCTCCAGCAGGAGACTATGATGGCCTTACCCCAGTCCAAGCAGATATCCGTGTCCGAGGTCCCGGTCGTCGATCTGGCTGCCATGCACGCCGGCACGCCGCACGAGAAGGCCATGCTGGCGGACCGCATGGCGGCGGTCTGTCGCGACATCGGGTTCTTCTACGTCGTCAACCACGGCTTGTCGGCTGCCGACATGCAGGCGCCGTTCGACGCCGCGCGCAGGTTCTTCTCGCTTCCGGCCGAACGCAAGCAGGCGGTCGCCATGGCGGGATCGCGCAGCTATCGCGGCTATCTGCCGATGAAGACGCTGGGCGACGATCCTGCCTTGAAGGGCAACATCCACGAAGCCTTCCACTTCTACCTCGAGCGCGGCGCGGACTATCCGGCGGATTTGCCGCTGCGCGGCCCCAATCAGTGGCCGGCCGACCTGCCCGGCTTCCGCGACACGCTGCTGCGCTATTACGAGCAGGTGGACGCGCTGGCGTATCGCATGCTGTCGCTGTTCGAACAAGGGCTGGGGCTGGAGGAAGGCTTGCTGCGGCGGTATTTCTCGGACCCCATGACCATGGTCAGGCTGCTGCATTATCCGCCCCAGCAGCCGACGGACTCGGGCGAACACATCGGAGTGCGCCCGCATACCGACAACGGCGCCTTCACCATACTTTCCCAGGACGAAACCGGCGGACTCGAGATCCTCGGCCGCGGCGGCGAATGGATCGCCGTCCCGCCCATTCCCGGCAGCTTCGTCATCAATCTCGGCGAGATGATGAAATTGTGGAGCGACGGCCTGTTCCTTGCCACGCCGCACCGCGTGGTGAACCGCTCGGGCCTGGAGCGTTATTCCGTCCCCTACTTCCTCATGCCCGACCACGACATCCGCATCGAGCCCCAGGTCAGGAACTCTGGGGAATTCAACGAGCCCATCCTGCACAACACCATTGCCCGCGGCCAGGACCTGACCTGCGGCGAGATCCTGGGCAAGGTGTGGAATCGCATCTGGCCCAGCCTGGATCGGCAACGCGCCGACTGACCCCATCCGCCCGGCCGCGCGCGTCCCTGCCGCGGCCGGGCTTTTTTTCAACTCGCGAGGAGTCCATGCATGGCCTGCTACCTGATCAGTGAAATCGAATGGCTGGATACCGGCCCGATGCAACGCTACCTGCATCTGGTCGCGCTGTCCAAGCAGAAGTACGGAGGGCGCTACCTGGTGCGCGGCGGCGCCCCCCGGCTGATGGAAGGAGACGGAGACGTACGCCGCATGGTAGTGACCGAATTCGACTCCGTCGAACAGGCCATGCGCTGGTGGGACTCGCCCGAATACGCGGAAGCCAAGGCCATCCGCAAGCCGGTAACCCGCGCCCGGGTGGTCCTCGTGGACGGGGTATCCGAGCGGGAGCTGGCAGGCGAAGCCTAGTCCAGACGCAGGTTGGCGCTACGGATCAGCGTGCGCCACTTGTCCGTTTCCGCGCGCACCCGCGCCGCGGCCGAAGAGGCATCGGTAATGACGGGCAGCACGCCGGCCGACTGCATGCGCGCATGCACTTCCGGCCTGGCCAGTTGCGCCGCCAGCTTGGACGAAAGGGTCTGGACGATCTCCGGCGGCGTTCCCGCCGGCGCGAACACGCCGAACCAGCCGCCGCTCTGCACGCCCTTGAGCCCTTGCTCGTCCAGCGTGGGCACGTTCGGCACCAGCGGATTGCGCTGCAGCGAAGCGATGCCCAGCGGCTTGAGACGGCCGGCCTCCAGGAACGGCAGCAAGGCCGAGGCATCGGCCGCCACCACCGGCACGTGCCCGGCCGCCACGTCGGCGATCGCCGGGCCCGTTCCCTTGTAAGGGACGTGCTGGAACGCGATGCCCGCCTCGCGTTCCAGCAGATACAGCGCCAGGTCGTCCGGCGTTCCCGCTCCTCCGGCCGCCGCGGCCAGCGGCATGGACTGCTTGCGCGCGTAGTCGATGAACGACTTCATGTCGTCGACCGGCACCTTGGGGTTGACGGCGAAGATGTGCACGCCCGTCGCGACGACGCTGATGGGAATCAGGTCGCGCAGCGGATCGTAGCCGACATCGGCCTTGAGCGACGGCAGGATGGAGATGGTCGCGGTCGATCCGATCAACAGCGTATAGCCGTCGGGCTGCGCATGGATGGCGGCCAGCGTGCCCACCGTGCCCGAACCGCCGGGCTTGTTGTCCACGTAGACATTGTGTCCCGCGACCTCTCCCAGCGTCTGGGCGACGAGACGGCCGATCACGTCGACCGGGCCGCCCGGCGCATAGGGAACGATCAGGCGGATGGGACGGCTCGGATAGTTCTCCGCGCACACCGCCGGCGTGGTCGCGGCGGCACAGGCCGCGGCAAGGACAGCCATGGCCATTCTTCTCTGGAACATGTCAATCTCGCATGGAAAGGTCAAGGAAACCCAGCGTCATCCGCCGAATGCCATCTCGGCGATCTGCCCGAGGCCGTAGCCGTTGTGCTGAGGGAAATCGGGTGCCAGCCGGCGCCTGTTCCGGCCGCTGAGCCACAGGCGCAGCATGTGCCGGCGCCGGTCGAGTTCGGGCCAGTCTTCGAAATCCGTCCGCGAGTGAAGAATGGTGTAGTTGTTGCACAGCTGCATGTCCCCCGGCTGCAGGTCCATATCGATGTGCAGGCGAGGATCGGCCGCCAGGCGGTCCATGCAATCGAGCGCCTCGCGCTCCAATGACGACAGCGTGGTGCCGGTACGCGTGCAGGCCGCCTCGATCTGGGCGCGGACGTAGCGGCAACTGACGGTTCCGTCCACCTGTCCGAACACGGGTATGCGGGTGGCGGTGACCGGATCGTCGGTCATCGCGGCCTCGCGCTTGATGTAGTGGAATCCCCGGTACAGCACCGGCAGGTACTCCGGATGATGCGTCCGTATCTCGTCGTGCAGCGCCAGCGAACTGACGATGCTGCTCAGCCCGCCGGCCTTGGCCTTGCGCAGGCACATCAGGCCCACGAGATCACAGCCGTCCGAATGGAAGGGCAAGTGGGCGTTGGTTTCGTAGCCACGCACGTCCAGCCCGCCAAACTTGCGGCCGTAGTCCATGACGTGTCCCATCAGTTCGCCCCGGGGGTTCTGGGTGACCGGATGTCCCAGATAGCAGCCTATGCCCCAGAAGATCTTCTCCACGTCCTCGGGCGCGTAGGACTCGGCGGGAAATCCCTGGACCAGCACGAAGCCGCGTCCTCGTTCGATATCGTCGGCCCAGTCGGACAGCCTCTGCGCCAGCCGGGGCAGCGGGAATACCTCGCGGCCGATATGCGCCAGGTCCAGGCCCTTGCGATTGACGTCCCGCAGTGCCGCGTCCAGCTCGTCGACATCGGCGGAAGTGAGGCGATGCGTCCAGGCGCCGCCGTTCTCCAGGTCGGCACGTACCCAGGCGGAAGGATGATCGATCGGCTGTGTGTAGATCTCGGACATGAACGGACTCCAGTAACGATGTTGCGAATCACTCGGAAGGCTTGATGCCGAACTCGACCACGGCCTTGCGCCACCGCTCGCCTTCCCTGGCAAGGTGGGCCGCGAACTCCTCGCGCGTGCTGCTGGTTGCGGTCACTCCCACGCCGGCGAGCTTGGTGCGCATTTCGGTATCGGCCACGGCCTCCTGCAGCGACCGGGAGAGCTTGTCGAGCACGGCATCGGGCGTTCCGGCCCGTGCGAACACGCCGAACCAGCCGCCGCTCTCGATGCCCGGCAGCCCTTGTTCGGCAACGGTGGGCAGATCCGGAAGCACGGGACTGCGCTTGTCGGCGGCGATGCCGATCGCACGCACGTGACCGCTTTCGATGAAGGGAAGCGCGGCCACCAGCTCCACGACCATGAACTGGATCACCCCGCTGGCCAGGTCGTTGAGCGCGGGGCCGCTGCCGCGATAGGAGACGCGCTGCAGTTGCAGCCCCGTATCCCGGGCGAAGAGATAGCCGGCGAGATCCTGGGGCGAACCGAGGAAGGTCCCGAAGCTCACCGATCCGCCCTGCTTCTTGGCGTAGTCCACGAATTCGCGCACGCCGCGGGCCGGCGTGCGGCTGTTGATGACGAGGATATGCGGCCCGGTCGCCACCAGCCCGATCGGCGCAAGATCGCGCGCGGCGTCGTACTGGACGGTGGACGAGATGTTGGGAAGAATGGAAATCGGCGTGGGCGATCCCATCAGCAGCATGTAGCCGTCGGGATTCGATTTGGCGACAGCCTGGGTGCCGATGGCTCCCGAGGCGCCGGAGCGGTTCTCGACCACCACCGACTGGCCCAGGCTGCCGGTGAGCTTCTGCGCCAATACCCGCGTGATGATGTCCAGCGAGCCGCCCGGCGGATACGGAACGACCAGGCGTACCGGCTTATCCGGGTAAGCGGCCGCTGCCGCACCCGCGCTACCGGCGGCAACCGCGAACATCCACGCGGCACAGCCGCGCACCCACCATCCAGACAGACGCATGAGTTTCTCCAGGGGAAGAGTCGGTGGATCCGGCCATCGTCCGGCCCACCACATATCGCTCAAAAAGCAATTACTAAAATATGGTACTCAAAGTACCTATTTAATTGCCTTTAGTCAACGATCCGTACGGGCGAACCCGTCCGTTCCCCTGGAATACCCCTACCCGGCGCGGGCCGCCACATGCCGCCGGGCGGCCATGCGGCCCGGCCGGCGGTCAATGAGGCTGCACGCCCAGTTCGGCGAACAGCTTGCCCTTGATTTCGTAGTTTTTGCGCGCCTCGGCGGCAAAAGGCGCGCTTTTCATGGGCACCACCGCCGCGCCCTGCTTGGCGGCCGCGGTCTGGTATTCCTCCGTCTGCACGGCTTTCATGCACATGTCCTCGAGCTTGGCGATCACGGGCTTGGGCGTACCGCGCGGCGCGTACAGGCCCTGGTAGCCGGTGAAGTAATTGGTGTAGCCGAGCTCGACCACCGTCGGCACGTCGGGCAGCGCCGGGTGCCGGCGATCCCAGAACACCGCCAGCGGCCGGACGTCGTTACGGGACGCGACCGACACCACCGAATTGATGGTGAACTCCAGGTCGCCGGCGAGCAGCCGCAGCAGATTGGGGCCGTCGCCGCGATAGGCGATGTCCTGCACCTGTATGCCCGCCTGCTTGGCCAGCGTCAGCATGTTGAGATGGACATCGGTATAGGTGCCCGAATGCCCGTAGTTGAACTTGCCGGGCTGTTTGCGCGCCGCCTCGACCAGATCCTCCAGCCGTTTGTACGGAGAATCCGCGCGGACCGCCAGCACGAAGGCGTTGACGTTCAACTGGCAGACGAAGTCGAAGGAATCGAAGGTGTAGGACAGGTCCTTCTGCGTATAAGGCAGATTCGTCATGACGATGGACGGGCCGATCATCAGCGTGTAGCCGTCCGGCTGCGCGCGCGCCACGGACGCGGCGCCGATCGCGCCCGATGCGCCCTCGCGGTTGATATAGACGAACTGCTCTCCTCCCATCTTGCTCATGGCCATGGAGAAAACGCGGAACAGCGCGTCGGTCCCGCCGCTGCCGAACGGATAGATCAACTGCACCGGCCGTGCCGGATACTTGTCCTGCGCAACCGCCGGCCCGCCGAGAGAGAACAGCACGGCGAACAATCCTGCCCACTTGACGCTTTTCATGATGCGACCACTCCTAGTTGACTAGTCCTGCCTGAGATTCATCCACACTTGCCGTCAGGCGTCGACGCGCTGCATCCTGGTCGACGGCCAGATACGGCCGTACAGATACGTCAATATTTCGCCGCATGTGATGGGACGGTCCCCCGCCACCGAGGTGGCGAACTTGGGCGGCTCGGCCGCCTTCTCGCGGTCCGGATTGGATAGCTGCGGCGTGATCACCGCATCGAAATCCGGTGTGGCGAAGAAGGGCATGGAATAGCGCTCCAGGCCATAGCGATTGATGACGCGGTGCGGGGTGGCGGCGTACATGCCATCCGTCCAGATCTTCATCATTTCGCCGATGTTGATCACGAAGCTGCCGCGCAGCGGCGGCACGGTGATCCAGTCCCCGGCCGGGCTCAGGATCTCCAGGCCGCCGACCTCGTCCTGGGCGAGGAAAGTGAAGGCGCCGGAATCCGTGTGAGGCCGCGTGCCCAGATGGTCGCCCGACTCCGTGGGCTCCTGCGGAGGGTAGTGCATGATGCGCAACTGCATCATCGGGCACTGGAAATAGCGGGTGAACGAATCCGGCGGCAGATCCAGGCCGACCGCGAACATGCGCAGGAAGGTCTGCGACAGCGCCGACATGTCGCGGTAGTAGTCGAGCATCGCGGTCCTGAGCTCGGGCAGCGACGCCGGCCACTGGTTGGCGCCGTGCAGGGGCTTGCCCGCCAGCACGGCCGGATGGTCGGGCGGCAGCTCGGCATGGATCTGGAATGCCTCGTGCAGATTGCCTTTCAGGCTCGGGTCCGCGCCCATCATCTTGAACGGCAGATAACCGCGATACTTGTCGGACAGCGCCAGCCGGATGGCCATCTTCTCTTCCAGCGGCAACGCAAAGAAGCGCTTGGCCACGTCGAACATGGCATCGATGCGGCTGACCGGCATGCCGTGATTGACCACGTAGAAGAAGCCTATGGTGTGCGAGGCCTCGGCGATACGGTGGGCGATGTCGCGATATACCGCCGGATCGCCCGCCTTCAGCAAGGCCAGGTCGATGACGGGCACTTCGTGAGCAAAGATCTTCTTGAACTCGGGTAAAGCCATGATCATCCCCAATCAAATGCGGGCCCCCGCCCGCGCCGATTACACAAGAGACATGGGCAGCGGGCCCAGGGCCTGTTCACCCTGCAAGGCGCCTCGCACAGGCCCTAGCCCGCCGCGCCCTGGCGCGCGGCCGCCACTTCCCGGGCCAGGCGCAGGCTGGTCATCGCAGCCGGGAAGCCGCAATAGACGGCGGCGTGCAGAAAAACCTCGGCCACCTCCTCCATCGTCATGCCGTTATTGATGGCTCCTTCGATATGCGTCTTCAATTCGGTGGGCCGATTCTGCGCAGCCAGCATGGCGATGGTCGCCAGGCTGCGGTCGCGCAGGCTGAGCTGCCGGCGCGACCAGATGTCGCCCCAGGCGAACTCGGTCAGGTACTTCTGCAGGTCGGCGTTCAATTCGCCCTGCGCCGAGGCCACGCGCTGCGCCACCGGCGCCTCGCCCAGCACCTGCTTGCGCGTGGCCAGGCCTTGGTTGAAACGTTCGTTCATGGGTAGTCTCCAGTACAGGCCGTAGGCTCAAGCCGCGGCACGGTCGGCCGGCGCCGCGGCGCCGGCAAGCGCCCGATCGACCAGCGACGTGGCCGCATCGAAATCGTAAGTCCTGAACATGTTCTGCTTGACCAGGAAGGACGCGCCGCCATAGAACTTCTCGTACTGCTGATGGCGGCCGGCGAACTCGCTGCCGATCAGGTCCCAGGCCATCTTCAGCAGCGCCACCCGCTCGCGCGCCGGATAACCGGGAGAAGCGATGTAGCGTTCCAGGTCGCGCGCGGCGTCGGGATGATCGAAATCGGCCAGCGACGGCGGCAGCATGATCATCGAACCGCCCGACAGTTCCCGCAACATGTCCACCATGCGCGAATTCAATTCGCCTTGCAGCGACATGACCGCATACAACGCGGACTTGGCGGGCCACACGACGCCCTCGTCGTCGATGGTGGCCCGGCTTTCCTGGGCGTCGATCATCAGCTCGACGATGGTCGCGTGCGCGGCCAGCTCGCCCAGCTGCACGCGTACGGGCGGCATCGCGCCGACGCCGGTGATATCGGTCACCCGCTTGGCCAGTCCCAGCAGGAACCGCAGCTTGGTCGCATAGCGCACCTGGGCCTGATAATTGCCGTACGAATGCGAAGGCGTCTTCCACCATTGGTTCCAGCACACGTCCAGGTTCCGGTAGATGAAGACGTGCTCCCAGGGCACGAACACATCGTCGAGCACCAGCAGCGCATCGGTCTCGTCGAAGCGGGAGGACAGCGGGTAGTCGCGCGCGTCGCCGGCCTGCGCGAAGGACTTGCGGCTGTAGACCTTCAGGCCGGGAGCGTTCATGGGAATGACCACGCCGAACGCATGATTCTCGTCCCCGGGCTGGAGCGGATGGATGCAGCTCACATAGACGTAGTCGGACAATACCGCGCCCGTGGCCAGTTGCTGGGCGCCCTTGAGCACGATGCCGCCGTCGCGTTCGGCCACCACGCCGGCATACAGGGTCGGATCGGACTGCTGGTGCGCCGGCTTGCTGCGATCGATCTGCGGCGGCACGATGGCGTAGGACACGTACAGGTGGCGGTCGCGGGCGAACTGGAAGAAGCGCTGGACGTTGTCCGCGTAGGCCGCGCCGCCCGTGGCGAACAGCGCGGGCTTGGCGGCGAATCCCGCAAGAAAGCCCGCCACGTGGTCCGGCGTGCGGCCCATCAGCCCGCAGGTCGCCTCCGCCCAGGCGGCGGACATGCCGCGCGCGGCGCGCAGATCCTCCACCGTACGGGGCACGCGATAGCAGTGCAGGGCCCGATGGCCCCCGGCCTCGACCTCGTAGGTCATGCGCTCCCGGTTGTCGGGATGCGCCGCCAGGTCGTAAAGCGATGCCACCGAGGCGATTGCGCCGCGAAAGGCCGGATGCGCGGTCACGTCGCGGACGATTTCGCCGTTGTAGTAGACCGTGCGCCCGTCGGCGCGGATGGCATCGATGTAGTCGGCCCCGGTACGCAGGCCGCCCGGCATGGCGGACGGTCTCGAGACAAGCATGTTCATACGGCTCTCCGAATGACGCGATCGTTCGTGGGAATGAAGGAAGACGGGTCGAGCGCGGCGTAGGCGCCGTCGGCGTAGAGCAGAGGCGCGGCCGCGGCCGAGACGTGGACGCGTTCGACCGAGCCGATCAGCACGGCATGGGTGTCCATGACCAGCATTTGCTCGACCGCGCACTCGAACACCGCCGCGGCGTCGTCGAGCAGGGGCAGGCCGCCGGCGTCGCGCCAGTTTCCGCCGGCGAAGAGCTGGCCGGGATATTTGTTCGGGCCGGAAAAATCGCGCGCCACGTGCTCTTGGTGCAGCGCCAGGACGTTCACCGCCATGCGTCGGCTCGCGCTGGCGAAGCGATACATGGCTCCGCGCAGGTTGACGCAGGCGAGCAGCCGGGGGGGCGCGGCCGACAGGGAACAGACGGCGGTGGCCGTCATGCCCGTGCGCTCGCCGTCCAGGCAACTGGTGATCACCGTCACCCCGGCGGCCAGCCGCCTCATGCCCAACCTGAAATCGTTCGCATCGCAACTCATGCACCGCTCCGTCGTCGGCTATGCACCGGCTCGCACGAGCCGTTTCCAGCATCCTAGTGATGTCGATATATATTTGTCAACTAGTTTAGTTAACATATATAAATACACGGAGGAGCGGTGCTGTTTACAATGGCGGCGGACGAGCATGCCGCTCGCGCGGCAGCGACATCGAAGTCGACAAGGAGACCGGAAGGTGGCAGACACCATAGACGCTCACAGGCTGGAGAAGCGCCGCCAGGCGACCCTCCGGTCCCGAGCCCGAAAGGACAAGCACGTCTATTTCCAGGGTGTCGCCAGCGCGCGCTATCTGCTGCGCAAGGTGTTCCGCATGGTCGAGGAAAGAGCCAAGCGCGCGCACATCGACCCGCTCGCGCATCAGGCGCTGATCCAGATCTACGGCAGCCCGGGCAAGAGCCTGCGCGTCAAGGATGTGGCCGACCGCCTCGACATTTCCCAGGCATTCGCCTCCAGCCTGGTGCGCGTGCTGGTCGACAACGGCTACGCCGTCCGCAGCCGCGAAGGCGAGGACAAGCGCGAGACCCAGGTTACCGTCACCGAGACCGGCATCGCGCTGCTGACCGGCA
>Ga0180215_1005872_pt1 | contig 10334 bp, 8 predicted proteins | sample eDN3rd37CBELigBY_FD_128871 | JGI IMG/M metagenome (GOLD analysis project Ga0180215, IMG submission 128871) | Enriched backyard soil microbial communities from Emeryville, California, USA - eDNA 3rd pass 37_C BE-Lig BY (version 2) (version 2) | ecosystem: Environmental > Terrestrial > Soil >...
GTCGTAGAAGAAGTGCAGGTGTACGTAGCGCTTTTTGCAGATGTAGCACGCGCGCGGGTAGTGCAGCCGTGCCGGTTCGCCGTCCGGGCCCGACGCGGCGGCGCTGCCGCTCTGCTCCGCGCCGGACAGGTCGGACGCCATGGGCGAGTCGGGCGCGGGCGACCCGGCCGCCGGGCTGCTGGCCTCTGCCTCTGCCACAGCAGAAGCAGCCGTGAGCCGCAGCGTGACGGGCTCCTGGCCGACAGACGCCGAGCCGTCGGGGATCAGTAGGCGCGTGTCCGCGCCCTGCTCCTGCAGGGTCTTGAGCGCCGCCAGCCGTTCCGCCCGCAGCTGCCGCGTGTTGATGTAGTTGCGGTCCAGCGCTGGGCACATCGCAAAGGGTGCAGGGTAGAGAAAGCGGCGTGAGCACAGGGTCTCGATCGCAAGCGCAAGTTATAGCGCTCCCCTACCCTTCTCACGCTGCTTGCGAGCAGCCTCCAAGATCCGCTGCCGCCGCCGTTTGCTGTACTCTTCAGGCCCGTCCGTGCCGCGGAACATGCGGGCCTTCATGTCTTCCAGGAATGGCGCGAGGGCGGCGCGCAGCGGCCGGAATCGGGGCGTGCCCCGGTCGGGCCGTGCCGCCACCACCTTCACAATCCGCACGGCCTCGGCCAGCTCGGCGTCCGTGACGGGCAGCAGGTTGCCTGCTATACCTGATGTGTCTGCGGGTGCCGTGGGCGGCGCTGGTGCGGCCGCGGGCGCCGCCGACGGGCCGCCCGGCGCCGCCGCCGTGTCCGCCGCCGCCGTCGCGTCCGCCATCGTTCGCGCCCACGTGGCGATGACGTCATAAACGGTGACGTCATACATCAATAACGTCATAAGTCCATGACGTCATTGGGTCGACCGAGTCCACCCTGTTCTGCCTCTGCAGTTGCCCAGCGAGACGCCATAGCAAACGTCATGGTTCTGCTGTTGTTCTGCCGCTGAGTTGCCGCTGCGCCTCCGTACGATAAGCGCACTTACACGCGGAAAGGGCGCTCAGAGGTCACGTTCTAGAGAGATGCCTGATATTGCCCAATATGCAGCATGCTGGGAACCGGCGGAACCTATTCCGTAATGCGCCGCTCATGGCACCAGTATATCCAACGGAGCTTCCGCTTGCCCTCTCGCAATTGATTGGTGCCGGGATGCGCATGCTCCATAGAGCGGCAGCCCAGGTGCATGGGACGCTAAAGTCGGGTAGTTGGGCCCTTTTCCAGTGGCCGTGGCGGCACTTTCTGCCGCTGTTCTGCCACGTTTCTGCCACGATTCTGCCGCGTTTCTGCCGTGCGCGCGCTTTTTCGGCGTTCTACCGGGTTTCTGCTGGGGTTCTGCCGTTTGACTAGTCCGTTCGACCGCCATTCTGCCGTTTTTCGCCACGTCACAAAACGACGTCACCGCGAGCCTCCGCTGACGCAGGTGCGTTACGTCGCCCTAGAGCGCCGCCATCCCCCTGCTTCCCTTGCCCGCGCACTCGCTGCTCTCGCACGCAACGTCCTCCCACGGTTTTGATGCACGCGTTTGGGGCGTGTGTGGACGACGATTATTAACGTTTTTTTTGCGCGCAGTTTTTTTCTTCCGTTACTTTTTTCTCGTCTTCAGCGCCGCCGCCATCGCCGCAGTCGAACACGTCACGCGCAACACAAAAAAAAAGCGCGCCAAAAACCGTTGCAAGTTGCGCATCGCCGCCCAGTTTTGCGCCGTTTCCTACCGCCACCATGCAGCGCGGCAACCGTGCACGCAAGACACCCTCGGGTGATAAGCCCGCCGCCGCCACCGACGCCGCCGCGCCCACGCACGGTACGATAACGGCCAAAAAGCAAGGCAAACGGATGGGGATGCTGGCGCGGTGCGCGCGGGTTAGGGGCGCCGACGTCTGACGTCAGGCGCCGGCCCACGAGCACGAGCTGCTGTGCATGGTGCACGGTGTAGCAGGCAACCGTTACTGTGTCGTGGCCGTCGACGTTGATGCCGTGATGTCACCGCGCGCGTCGGTTAACGTGGGTGGCGGCGCCAGTGTGTGGAGTTCGGACGACCAGCGCGTAGGTGAAACAGTGGGGTGGCGGCGTCGGCGTGGGCGTGGGCGTGCAGAGGCGTTCGCAAGAGCGGTGTGCACGCGTGCAACCTGCTGACAACGGCTTTGCGCTCGTCTTTTTGCTTTGGTTGGTCGCTGCAGGTGCGGACAGCAAGGCGGCATCAGTCCTGAACGATTTGAGCGTGAGCGCGAGCAGCCTGCTGGCCAACGCCAAGTACGTGCCACGCCCGTCTAACGGTCGCTCGCCACGGTTACAAGGCCCTAACTCGCACGCGCTGCCCTCAGCGCCATCGTGGCCGCCTCAGGATGCCCGAGCTCATCATCCCGCCCATCGAGGCCATCATGCCCGACCCTAACGGCATGGAGTCGACCGGCAGCGACGCCGCCGGCCTCGGCAACGTCAAGGTCCTGAGTGACGACGCCCGCCGGGAGCGCATCCGCATCCGGCAAGAGCGGAACCGCCTGGCCGCCAAGAAGTGCCGCGAGCGCAAGCAGCAGTACTACGACCAGCTCGAGAAGGAGCTCGCGCAGTACAAGCAGGAGAACGCCGCGCTGGTGTCGCAGCTGGCGCAGATGCACAAGGAGCTCCAGGCCGCCAAAGAGAAGCTGGAGGGCCGCTAAGCGTGCCGCCTGCCAGCGCCACCTCGGGGCGCGCCGCAAGAGCCAAGCAAAACATTACCCTACGCGCTAAGATGCCCCCCTTCTCCCCCTCGTCGTTTGTACTACTTGTCGATGTGTTTTGTGGCTTGCTGCTAGGAAGAGGAAAGACGCCCCCGGGCGCCGTGATGGGCCGAGGGTGAATTTTTCGTTGTGTATGTACAGCATTGATTGAACTTAGGAACGAACCAAACTTAGAATTCCACGGCTTTGTATTCCATGAAAGTTTGTGAACGCTCGGAGTTCGACACTATTCGCACAACATCGCGCACGCGAAATGATCGAAATGATAGATACTACAAGCAGCTCCAATAGCATTTTGACGCTCGAGGACCTGCTGCCTGGCCTGGCCACAAAGACGATTTTTGAGGGGGGTTTTGTTCCTCCAACCTCGCAGACTTCACGTTTTCCTTTCCCAAGCGATTCGCAGCGGCGCGAGCGGCCTACCGCAGCACCGCGGCAGCGCGCATTAAAAGTAAGAACGTCGTGCCGCTGCCGAAAGAAATCCACAGTGCGGCACGACAGCCCAGCAGTGATTTACCACAGTTCGTCCGTCTGCGCTCACATGTACACACCGTCCCTGGCGTGAACTAGTGTACGGCGTTGGCAGACTTTCTCGAGGGCACGCCGGGCGTGCGAGTACTGGTCGTCTAGGTGGACCCCGGCATTCAGAAAATCTTTGTCGCCTACGCCGAGCAGGTTGGCATGGGGGCTTACAACAACCGCCACCCCATGTGGCAGGTCCGAGCGTTGTTACGCTCAACACGCCGTGCAACTACCATGTCGTCGGGTATAACAGCCACAGCGCAGTGCGTTGTTGCCAGTTTACCTCGCAAGTGGCAGCTTGCGCTCCAATTAACCACGCTTAAGTAATACGAAACTGCGAACTGTACACTCCCATACTGGTCGACGCCCGACACACGTACCGCGGCGCATGTCTTAGTGTCCCGCACTGTCTCGGCCATCGCTGGCGCCAACGCCAGCTGCGGCTCAACTTTTTTGACACCTCACCACGCAATTAACCGCTACCATGCGCAGATTCACCTCAATTAAACTTACGACTACATGACTGCACTCCTACCTAAGCGTCCCATACACATCAAAGCTGCTCTTCCAGCCGCTCTCTCGCGCTCACTTCGCGGAGGAGCGGCGGGGTGCGCGGCGGGGTTGTGCTGTTTTGAACCCCTCAATCTAGTGCCCCGCGCATCAAATGCCCCCCAAATCAACTTACCCCCCAAGCATTTACCCGCCAGCGATTGGCGGCTCTGAATAAGGCCGAAGATGGTACGTCCTTTGCCGACGCCCGCCTCTTCCTTAGGGACTCACAGCGCTGACAACCACGCGTGGGCTATGTCACGGGGCGGGGGCGGGACACGGTGGGGTGCAGTCGGTCACGCTGAAAACCGATTTGGGCGATATCAAGATCGAGGTCTTTTGCGAGGCCGTGCCCAAGTCGGCCGAGGCACGTCGCGTCGCGGCCTGGCTGAGCCTAGGGCCGGCGACGGCAGTAACGCTAACATGGAACTGCATCGTATCACTGCTCGCGTGTTTGGCTGTAGAACTTTCTGGCACTATGTGCGTCCGGGTACTACGACGGCTGCATCTTTCACCGGTACGTTCTGCCGCGCCTGTTCATAACTTCGCCTCCTGTCCGTCCCTCAACATGCTGCTTGCCGCCTGGACGACCGGGCGCTGGGGTTCACTTATCCAGCAACATTAAGGGCTTTATCGTGCAGACGGGCGACCCGACCAACACGGGCAAGGGCGGCGAAAGCATTTGGGGCCGCAAGTTTGCCGACGAGTTCCGGCCGACGCTCAAACACAACGCCCGCGGCATCGTCTCCATGGCCAACAGCGGACCGGACACCAACGGCTCGCAGTTCTTCATCTCCTACGCCAAGCACACGCATTTGGACCATGTCTACACCGTGTTCGGCAAGTACGTTGGAAGGGACACGGCGACGACTTTTTTGGCTCAGAGCCTCACCGTCTGTATTGATCCAATCTCGCGTCTGGGCCGTCGTCGCAGGGTGATTGCCGGGTTCGACACGCTGGACGCGCTGGAAAAGGTCACCGTGGACGAAAAGTACCGGCCCATTCAGGATGTCAAGATTAACTCGGTGGTGATACATGCGAACCCGCTGGCGGACGCCGCGTGACGGGCGTCCGCGCACGCTTGTATTCATTACTGTACAGCATACTTAGAGAAGAACCACACGTGTCAGCGGTACTCATGCCGGGCAGCGCTGCTGCTCACTTGAGGCAGGCCAGGTGGATGAGTTTGTTGGTGTCGTCGTCGAAGAATCCATCGTTGGCGATAGGCTTCTTGCACTCGCCGCACACCATGCAGGCGTTGTGGAAGCTGAAGCCGTACGCCTTGGTGAACTGGCCCTCGACCGGTTTCCTGCCGGTACCGGCAACAAGGGAGCAGACGGGCGGATGGTACATTAGGGCCGCATTCGCTAGGACTTGGCGTTTGGCCGCCAGCGCTTACTGGCACGCTTTGCAGGTGATGGCCGGCCCGTTCGCCTGCTCCTGAGCCTTCTTAGCGCAGGCCTCGCAGGCGGCGGCGCCCTTGACGTCAAAGTATTCCTTGCCCGCCAGCGGTGCGCTGCACGTTGCGCACTTGAAGCACGCCGCGTGCCACGGCTTATCGAACGCGCTAACCGCAAAGTTGCCGGCCAGTTTGCTCGTGGGCACGATGGCCTGACCGCAGCCGGCACACACTGCGATGGTAGGGCATACATGGACGGCGATGTTGCTTTAGTACGAGAAGAGCTATGAGCGGCGAGCGACGTTGGAGGCTACCTGAGGTGGCCATGTTTACTATTGAAGACTGAGGCACCAAACCTGAGATCTGCAGACTCTAAGAAACCAAAAGATGTCACAGTTATAGTCAGTTTAAGTAGCAATCAAGTGCAGGTGTCGATCTTCCTCACACGCCGGCCCACTTCGCCGAACCAACGGCATCCCAAAACAAGCGTGCTCTTCGGGCCCGGTGCAGATCTCTCGCGCAATCCCGTACCCTCCGCCACTTCTACCGCAAGCATCGCTACGCTGTCCCTCTTTCCTACCACCCTACGGTTCGTCCGGCCTGGCATCAGTCCTTGCCCGCCTGCCATTCGCGCCCGGTCGCCTCTCGTATTGGTTCGCTCCCCGCCTGCGGCGTGCCTCAGTTCCGAAAGCAGTTGATGACGTCATTTCTGGCCACGTGGACGCTGACAAAGGAACCACGTGGCGCTCGCAGAGGCAGCAGACGACGACGACGAGGCACGACGCCGACGCACGACGCAGAGGCACTCCGCCAAGGCAGCACGACGAAGACGAAGGAGGACGACGAAGGTCATATCGCCTGGAGACGCGGATAAGCCGCTGACGTTGCGGCGAAGAACAGGGACGCTGATTGAGGAAAGGACAAAGTATCGCTGATCAACAACTGGACGAGGACCCAGGACCCTGCCGTGGACGGCGAGCTGACGAGGACGCCAGCAGACGTAGAGGCAAACGCAGGAAGCGGCGAGTCTGGCGGAGCAGACGCATACGCCGACAAAAGCGCATTTCAGGACGGAACGATCTGGACGCGGTGGCTCCCATCCAGTTTACGACCTCGCCGCCAGCCCGGCTGGCGACGAACGACGACACCATGGAGTACATCCAGGTCACCAGCACACAGCAGCGCATGTACGCCTTAGCTAAACGGTGACGCTACCCCTTGGCTCGCTGTTGTCCCCTAATCGTCATTGGTTTATCACTGTGTCGACCTCCACCAACAGTCTGTGCTGCGAGTGTGGCGTGCCGATGACGCCGAACCCGGCCAACATGTGCGTGGACTGTATCCGGAACCGCGTGGACATCACCGAGGGCATCCCAAAGCAGACGACGCTGCACTGGTGCAAGTTCTGCGAGCGCTACCTGCAGCCGCCGGGCCAGTGGCTCAACGCCGCGCTCGAGTCGCGCGAACTGCTGGGCCTGTGCCTCAAGGTCCTGCGCGGTCTGAACAAGGTCCGCCTCGTGGACGCTGCGTTCGTGTGGACCGAGCCGCACTCTCGCCGCATCAAGGTTAAGGTCACCATACAGAAGGAGGTCGGTTAATCGAACTGCGTGCGGCGCGAAGGAGGCAAACTATGGCTCACAATGTTTATTTCGTTGTGTGCCCCGCCAAATATCGCCACTGCTTACTAGGTGTTCGCCTCGACCATCCTGCAGCAGACATTTGTGGTCGAATACCTGGTCGCTAGCCACGTGTGCGACGAGTGCCACCGCGTCGAGGCCAAGGACACGTGGCGCGCCGTCGTCCAAGTCCGGCAAAAGGTAGTGTCTCAAGCGGTTTTCATGTGGACGATACAGGAGCTCGATGCTCATGTCGCTCGTGCACGTTCCCAGCCCACCTTGAAATCTTTCAGGTCAACCACAAGCGGACGTTCTTCTACTTGGAGCAGCTCATCCTGAAGCACGGCATGCACCGGGGCACCACCAACCTGAAGGAAGTCCCGGATGGCATTGATTTCTACTTTTCGCACAAGAACGGGGCGATTAAGCTTAACGAGTTCCTGCAGGCCACCGTCCCCATCCGGTCCGTTCGGCGTGCGGCTGGGCGTGCTACGGAGGTGCTCGGTGCTCGCAGCAGCGCTCACGCAGTGGTGATTATGGTCCCACGTGGTGCGTTGCCCCATGGCCCCAGGACGAAGACGTCGCAGGAGCTCGTGTCGTTCGATGAGCACACCAGCAGCGCCGTCTATAAGTGGACCTTCTCGACCGAGATCGTGCCCATCTGCAAGGTGTGTCGCCAGCTTAATCTCTAGCATGGTGATATTGATAGGATGGCACTGACCACGCCCTACGCCCCGCGTGGCTAAGCCTGAGAGCAGGACGATCTGGTGTGCTTCAACGTCAAGCTGCGGAACTCGCTTGGCCACGTGAAGTACGTGATTTTGATTTGGGCGTAGGGGTGCTATGGCGGCGCACTAACCTTGCAATGCATCCAGCATGTTTGTGCGCGCCATAGCCCGATCGTCGTGTGCGACCGCGTGGGCACGACGCTGCACTTTGTCGACCCGCAGACCCTACAGGGTACGCCGACGCGCCGTTCCGGTTACGTAGCGATGGCCTGGTAGCTAAAATAATTGGTCCGGCCCTGCAACTCTGCATTGCCCGGTCGCACCGCAAGTTGCCGAGATCAGCGCCTCGGTGTACTGGCGCAGCCCTTTCACGACGCTGTGCTCCAGCAAAGACCAGGTCGAATTCACCGTGCTGGACGTCGAGCCGCTGGGCCCGACCCGTGGCAAGGCATGTGCCGACATGACGCCGTGTGAGCCGGGCCAGCCCGGCGCTAACGTTGCGGAGCTTCTGCTTTGTGTTGCCGGTGACTTCTGCAGTTTGTGCTGGCCGACGTGCAGGTGGCGCGGACGAGCGACTTTGGCCGGAACGACACGACCTTCTTTACTCGTACTCACCTCGGCGGCATTCTCCAACCTGGCGACACCGTCATTGGGTACGGTCAACGCAATTAATGAAAGCCCAGTATCACCGACCACTGCGTGCTCATGCGACGTCGACAGTTTATTGTGCTGCGTGGTTAACTTTAAGTTATGTGGTGGCCAACACCAACTTCAACAACAGCGACTTTGAGAAGCTGAACCAAAAGGAGGTGCCTGACGTGGTACGTGCCCGCCGGGCGGCGTTTGCGCGGCGCTCGATGCAATACCGCTCATCTGTGCGATCAGCCTATGCTGTCTTCTCGACTCCACCAGGTGCTGGTGCGCAAATCGTACCCGAACTGGCGCCGCAAGGCCAAGCCGCGTATGTGGAAGCTGCAGCGCATGGCCATCGGCGCGTCGGAGGGCTCTGTGGCGGACCGGAAGCGCGAGACCGCGCGTTCTGGGTACGCGTGCGAGCTGTGACGGTTCAGCCAGGCGGTGACTAGCCATGCCTAACAGCCTGTGCATATCGCGCCTGGCCTGTGCGGTTGAGCAGCGAGGACTACGAGCTGTTCTTGCGCGAAATTGAGGAGGACAAGGAGCTTCGTGCCAACATCAACCTCTTTAAGGGTAATCGCGTCAGCGCGTGGCGTTCAATTCGCATTTGCAGCGGCTCAATTTGTCGACGGCTTTTGCGTTTCCATTCTACTCTCACGTCGGCAGATCCGGCCGGGCTGGCCCGGCGCCAGCAGTCCGACCTGGCGTCCGTGACCGACGACGGCGAGCCGCCGGAGGAAGACTTCCCGGAGGTCAGCCTGGACGAGCTGATGGACGAGATGGCGCTCGAGGACCCCGACGCCGCGCCCGACATGGACGAGGACACGACCAGCGTCATGGGCGACGTCACAGGGCCTGCATAATTGGGACGCACTAACTTCCCTGCTTGAACTGAACGCATGTACCAAGCATTCATGTACAGTCTCAATTTTGAAGTTTGTTGTTGAGCCATAAAGACACGGCCGGCGTAGCGCACATGCATGCCTCGCGTCGCCAGCAGATCGACGCACGTCGCACGTGCATGCGATATGGGCCGTATTAGGAGGTATGCTGCATGGAGGGCGGGGTTGGGACAACTGATCTGCATGGAACAGCCGATCTGGAATTGTTAACTGCTAATCAGTACACTCACCCCGTTTTAGTTTTTCGTTTCATCACTTGTCAGCCATTCGGGCCGTCGTCGGATTCTGCCAATGGCACCTTGGTCTCACTGTCTTAGTTGGCATTAGTTACCCTTGACGGACGCCTGCAAACTTGGACTTGTGCACAGCGTGGAGTGTTTCGCTCTACAGCGGAACTAGGCCCCCATGGCACAACTATGGTGCCGGTTCGCTCGCTGCTGCTCGTCGAAGCGGGTCTCTGCGCGCAGACAGAGCTGGCCATGCCGAGCGAGGCAGTGATCCACTACTGCCTGTACAGTATGTCCTCGCGTTCACCGGTGCGTCATGTACCGGCAGGATCATTAGAGTTCCAAAATAAGCGCATACATACTGCATGCGCGTAACAGCTTTGTAGCCGCGAATGCATGCGTTCACGTGTCTGTTTCTGTGGTGCGTGCAATGCACGTTACATGCGGCCGAGACGTCTCGCCGTTTTGCGGTTAAGTTTTTTGGCGCGAAAACTTTGAAAGTAAAAATGGCGCCGCTGCTGCGACTACGCGCCCGCGACGGCGGCGCCCGCGACGGCGGCGGCGGCGGCGGCGCCGACGTGGACGCCCATAGCCACACCCACGCGCACGCAGGCTTGGGCTTCTGCTTGGAAGACGGCACCCCGCTACCCACGCCGCTCTGGCCTTGGCTCCAGCAGCAGCGGACACCGGTCCTGATGCCTGGGATCGCCTCTGGGTGGCCACTGCGACGGTGGACGAACGAGGCGCTGGAGCGCGACCCAGCGACCGCGGCGCTGCCCGTACAAGTGCGATGGCACCGCGTGCCGGTGACCGCCACCGGAGCGCCGAACGAGGATGGAGCGGTGGTGATGGAGGGCGACGGCTGGTTTGAGGCCACGACTCTGGGCGCGGCGTGTCGGGTGGCGCGGGACCCACAGCGGCGACCGGCGTCAACCGAGGGCACGGGTACAGACGGTGGCTATGTGTGGACGGCGTACGTCAGCTACCATCACCTGCACGACCTCCTGGGCAACCAGCCGGA
>Ga0180215_1005874_pt1 | contig 10332 bp, 7 predicted proteins | sample eDN3rd37CBELigBY_FD_128871 | JGI IMG/M metagenome (GOLD analysis project Ga0180215, IMG submission 128871) | Enriched backyard soil microbial communities from Emeryville, California, USA - eDNA 3rd pass 37_C BE-Lig BY (version 2) (version 2) | ecosystem: Environmental > Terrestrial > Soil >...
CCCATCAGGGATTGCTAGGTTGGCAGCGAAACTGAATATTCCAGTGATCGCCCTTGCCGGAGATATCTCAGAAGGAAACTCATCCCTTCATGAGACTGGAATCACCGCTTATTTTACAATTGTCAGTGGACCAACTGATTTAGAACAAGCGATGAAACCTGAGGTTACTCAAGCGAATTTGAGGAGAGTTGGGGAGCAGGTTGGTAGATTATTGAAAATGGGAATGGGGAAAAAATACCGCGGGTAATCGGGTTCCCGTCAATGTGATTCCCCGAATTATGTGGAAGATTGATACCGTTGTAGTTTCGGGACGAAGGGACAGGTACATTGTCCCGTTTAAGGATTGTTTTGAGTTCCTGACCAATTGATATTTTTATTGAATCTGCTGATGGGATTGCGTTCTCCTTATTAAGTAGGAACGAAAAAGGTGATACAAAATCAAAATAGCCAGACAAGCAGGCGTCAACAGCTATGCTTGTCTGGCTTATTTTTCATGTAAGCACGGTGGTTTGGTTCAATAATAGCGAAGCCCATTTCGGATTTTCATGAAGTTGGCAAATTCTGGGACGAAGGGACAGGTCCCGTGTCCCAGAGTTTTATATGTAGGCCAGATAAATGGGACAGTGCAATATGACCTTAAGCGGTTAATAAATGCATATATTGCTGAGTTTTAAAGTCACAAAATTTTAAAAATTATAAATTTGTGTAGTAAACTTGTACGTACCATTATATAATAGGTCCAACAAGATGTTCTTAATTAAGTAACTTTTTTACAGAAGGAATCCAAAAAGGTAGGTCTTTGAGGTAAACATGGCTCTTCCACATCGCAGAATGGCAGCGTTTACACTTAGGCGTGAGCAGGATTAACAGTTCGTTGTGATTAAGCCAAGCGATGTTCATTATGAAAAATGAAAGGGGAAGGATATGGTTGAAGTCGGTCTAAATGGGTGGTCGAGGGGGAATTAAATAAATCCCCGGACATGCCTACACAATCGTAGCTGTAATCTTGAGTAAATGCCTTAAAGCTGTGATTGGGGGAACTATTAAATGGTTGTTTATCAATTGATTATACGAAATATTGTTGAAGTTCCGAGAAAACCTGTTTATAATAAGTGAAAATGACCGTACAATTTAGAAAATTCAGTAAAGAGTCAGCGGATTGTACGAACAACTAGAAATTAACAATAGATAATATTAAGTTAGCAAAAAATGAAAGCGCATTATTGGGGGTGTTAGGAGCAGTCAATTAAGGTTACCCATGAATCATTCATAGTTATTTTAGGGGAGAGCCTAAGGGGAATAAAGACTCAAATTTAAAGGGGGAAGGTTAAATGAAAAGATTTGCAAGGTTATTCATCGTCCTATCACTGGTTTTCGCGCTTTTTCTAAGTGGTTGTTCAAGTTCCGATTCGTCTGGATCCGGTGGGGAGACTGAAGATGGTGTTACAAAGATCACTCTTTGGTCTTACATTCCGATGCATCTTGATTTTTATAAGGATGCAGTTGAGCGGTGGAATAAGGAATTTCCAGATCGCCAAATTGAGTTAGAAACAACCAACTATCCTTATGCGGATATGCATAACAAACTACTCGTTTCCTTGCAATCAGGTGTGGGGGCACCAGATATTTCCGATGTTGAGTTTAGCCAATTTCCTAACTTGTTAAAAGGAAAACCTCAGGTATTAGAGCTAAACGATATCGTGGAACCTGTAAAGGAGCAATTTGTAGAATCACGCTTTGACATTTACAGCAAAGACGGCAAATACTACGGATTACCAACGCATGTTGGGGCTACGGTGATGTATTATAACAAAGAAATCCTGGATGAAGCTGGCGTGAATGCTGACGACATTGTAACTTGGGACGACTATGTTGAAGCTGGTAAAAAAGTTGTGGAAGCAACAGGAAAACCAATGACCACTCTTGATGTTGGGGGTCGTCCATGGACCTATTGGCCACTGATTTCCCAACGTGGATCCGATTTCTTCGGAAAAGATGGAGAAGTGACTTTGGATAATGAAATTAATGAAGAAACCCTTCAATTCATGTATGACCTGGTTCATACAGATAAGATTGCACAAATGGCACCTGGCGGACATTCCCACTCAGAAGAATATTACGGTTTCATGAACCAAGGTGGGGCAGCATCCATTTTGATGCCATTCTGGTATATGGGCAGATTCGTAGACTATATGCCTGACTTAAAAGGGAAAATGATTATTAGACCTCTTCCTGTCTGGGAAGAAGGCGGAAATCGCTCTGCAGGTATGGGCGGTACAGGAACCGTTATTACGAATCAAGCGAAGAATCCGGAACTAGCAAAGGATTTCCTTGAGTATGCAAAATTAACGAAAGAAGGAAATATTCAACTTTGGAATATTCTTGGATTTGACCCACCAAGATGGGATGTATGGGATGCTCCAGAGCTAAGAGAACCAAATAAATTTACTGAGTACTTTGGAGAGGATATCTTTGATACCATTTCAGAGTTAAAAGATGAAATTGTACCGGTGAACTTAACGGAAAAATCTCCTGAAGCCCGTTCGATTGTGGAAAATAATGTCCTGTTTGAGGTAATCGAAACCCAAGAAAAGACACCAAAAGAAGCGTTGAAAGAAGCTGCGGACAAACTTAGACAATAGAGGAAAACATATTGGAAGGAGTTCAACGACTTGTTGAGCTCTTTCCGAAATAAATTATCACTATGCCAGTTATTTGAATCATTCTTTTCTTCAAATTTTGGCTCATCATAGTGTAAGGAGTTGATTTAGTTGGCACGAGGAGAAATCGTTTACAATGAAGCGAAAAAGGTTTCTGTACGCAAAGAAACAAAAGTGAAGAAATTTTTGTTTTCACCTAAGACAGCTCCATATATTTTTATTTTCCCTTTTGTTGTGACCTTTGTTGCCTTTTTTCTCTATCCACTCATAGAAACAGTAAGAATGAGCTTTTATGAAATCTACCCTGGCGAAAGTACATTTGTCGGCCTTGAAAATTATAAACGACTTTGGAATCCAGAGTTTTTTACTGCCCTTCAAAATTCTTTTCTATACACCATTTTGACATTGGTTGTTTTAATCCCGTTACCATTGTTTTTATCTGTTTTTTTAAACTCAAAAGCATTGCCGGGAAGAAACGTCTTTAGATCCGCATTGTTTGTTCCAGTGTTAACTTCCGTTATTGTTGGCGGGATTATTTTTAAATTGATGTTTGCAGAATCGGATATGGCGTTAGCCAATTCTATTCTGGGTAAACTTGGTTTTGAACCACAGCAATGGCTACTCGGGCGAGAAACGGGGATGTTTTTGATGGTACTCCTAGCATCATGGCGCTGGATGGGGGTAAACATTTTGTATTTTTTAGCTGGATTACAAAATATCCCGAAAGAGTTATATGAGGCTGCGGAGATGGATGGTGCTGGTAGAATCAAGCAATTCCTTTTGATAACGGTACCGCTGTTAAAGCCTGTAACTGTTTATGTGTTAACAATTAGTATTTTTGCGGGCCTGAGAATGTTCGAAGAAAGCTATGTATTCTGGCAAAACCATTCGCCGTCCGATATTGGTCTAACGGTCGTTGGGTATATTTATCGACAAGGATTCGAGTTCAATGATATGGGATTTGGTGCAGCAATTGGGGTAGCACTTCTGATTATTGTACTAGTAATCAATCTGTTCCAGTTAAAATTTACAGGAACTTTCAAACAGGAGGACTAAATTATGGAGACTAAGGCAAATAAAGTGCAATCGACTCTTCTCCTTCTCTTTTTTATCGGTCTAAGTATATTGACTTTGCTTCCATTTGCAGCAATCCTGTTAGCTTCTTTTAAACCATCATCAGAATTATTGCGCTTTGGCTTGAATTTAAAGATCCAGCCGGAATTGCTGACTCTGAGTAACTATGAGTATATTTTTACAGAAGGAAAACGATTTTTAGTTTGGTATAAAAACAGTATTTTCATTACTCTTTTATTCACAGTATTTTCCATTTTTGTCTCCTCGATGGTTGGATATGCGTTAGCTGTTTATAACTTTAAAGGGAAAACTTTAATTTTCACTTTAGTCCTACTATCATTAATGATCCCTGTAGAAATCATGATGCTTCCGTTGTACAAAGAAATGATTTTCATGAAGCTTGTTAATACGTATTGGGGTGTCATTCTTCCGTTCTTAGCTACACCCTATGCGATTTTCTTCTTTAGACAATATGCTTTGGGGTTACCTAAAGGTCTAATTGATGCGGCTCGTGTAGACGGTTGTACAGAAATTGGGATTTACTTTCGAATTATGGCCCCGTTAATGGTTCCTGCCTTTGGTAGTATGGCTATTTTACAAGCGATGCACAGTTGGAATAATTTCTTATGGCCATTAATTGTTCTCCGTACCGAAGATATGTTTACCATTCCAATTGGTTTGGCAGGCTTGCTTAGCCCGTATGGGAATAACTATGATTTATTGATTTCTGGATCGGTCCTTTCGGTGTTACCAATTCTAGTCGTGTTCTTATTCTTCCAGCGTTATTTCATCTCCGGACTGACATTAGGCGGAGTTAAGGGGTAAAGCGGTAGAGGCAAAAGAAAACCTTCCTATCGCTACTTGGATAGGAAGGGATTTGATTATTCCGCTTTCATTTTCCGAAAGGAGATATTACATAAGGTGAATACGACATAGGCCGTAAGACTTCCGACCATTAGAAGCAGGAATGGAAATGAAAGGGTTAACAATACTAGGACTGCAATGGAGCTGACAATTGCTATAGTAATAAACAGGTGGCTCACAGACAGCAGTAATGAATTCTTTACTAGTTCAATCCAACTTTGCTGTTGAAAATGAACGAGGATTGGAAATAAGAAAATACTAGTAAATAAGTATAACAAAACGATGATGACAAGAAAGATAAACAATGGAAATTGAAATCCTTCTGGTAGATTTTGAATTAGTTTAAAGTCTAGGACGAATAAAACGCCTAATACCATCCAAATGCTACCGAAAATAAAATGAGGCTTAAGATGCTCTTTAAAAGTGGTGAAAAAAGGTTTCCATAATTGCGTTTCTTTCTTAATTATCCAGCTACGAACCACGCCAAATAGTGCGACTGTTGCTGGAAAGATGGTCACAATGGGTATACACATTAGAATCCATAGAAAGTTTAACAAAAATAGATTCGTAAACAATTGCGTTGCGCGATATATCTTGCTATCAACGGCACTTTCCAATCTAACTCCTCCTTTGTAAATTGAGAAAATTTAGTGAATTATATGTATCTATTATAAAAAAGAAAAGCTATTAAATCAATAATATTCTGAACAATACAAAAATAAAACAAACTAATAGTGGCGATGTGTCTCTAAGGAATAATGGAAAAGGAATACTATATTAGAAGAATAAATAAGGAGGAATACTCTATGGAAATCAAAAATAAAGCTAGAATGGTCTTAGATAAGGATTTTAAAGTCTCTGAAATTGATAATCGTATTTATGGTTCTTTTATTGAACATCTAGGAAGAGCTGTTTATGGCGGGATCTATGACCCAGGTCATCCACTTTCTGATTCACTTGGGTTTCGGGAGGATGTCATTGATCTGGTGAAAGAATTGGATGTACCAATTGTCCGATATCCTGGGGGGAATATGGTATCTGCATATAACTGGGAGGATGGAGTAGGTCCAATAGAAGATCGTCCGCGTAGATTAGAACTTGCTTGGAGAACGATTGAGACCAATGAAGTAGGAACCAATGAATTTATGAGCTGGGCTAAAAAGGCCAATACTGATGTAATGATGGCCGTCAATCTTGGGACTCGGGGAATCGATGCTGCTAGAAATCTATTAGAATACTGCAACCACCCAGGAGGAACTTATTGGAGCGACCTCCGAAAAAAGCATGGATATGCAGAGCCTCATAACATTAAAACCTGGTGCTTAGGAAACGAAATGGATGGTCCGTGGCAAATTGGGCATAAAACGCCTGAAGAATATGGACGAATTGCCCAAGAAACCGCTAAAGCGATGCGCAGAATTGACCCGTCGATTGAGCTTGTTGCATGTGGAAGCTCAAACTCGTCCATGCCGTTATTCCCGCAGTGGGAAGCAACCACTCTTGATTATACGTATGATGAAGTGGATTATATTTCGTTGCATCAATATTATGGGAATTATAATAATGACCCAGCTAATTACTTAGCCAAGTCGTTAGATATGGATAATTTTATTAAAACAGTGATTTCAACTTGTGATTACCTCAAAGCTAAGAAGCGTAGTAAAAAGACAATCAATTTAAGCTTTGATGAATGGAATGTTTGGTATCACTCAAGACAGGTGGATAGTGAACGCGACCCATGGTCCATTGCTCCGCCACAACTTGAAGATCATTATAACTTTGAAGATGCCCTTCTTGTAGGCACGATGTTAATTTCTCTATTAAAGCATTCAGATCGTGTCAAAATTGCTTGCCAGGCGCAGCTGGTAAATGTCATAGCACCAATCATGACGGAAACTGGGGGAGCGATTTGGAAACAAAGCATTTATTATCCATACCTGCATGTATCCAAATACGGACGTGGGAATGCTCTGAAGCCAATTATTTCTTCGCCTGTATATGATAGTAAAGATTTTACGGACGTTCCTTATCTAGAGTCCATAGCCGTGCATAATCCTGAAAATGATGAGCTCACGATTTTTGCTGTTAATCGTCACTTAACCGAGACTTTATATCTTGAATGTGATGTTCGTAATTTTGAAGAATACCAGATTATTGAGCATATTGTTCTAGAGAATGAGGATTTAAAAGCAACGAATACTCCTGAACTCGAAAGGGTAAAGCCGCATTCTAATGGCAATGCTTATTTAGATGGGGGTACCGTCGTTACAAATCTCGCAAGTAAGTCATGGAATGTGATTCGTTTAGCTAAGCAACAATAATTTATCCGGAAAAATGAGGCAAATATATAATTATAGAAGAGTTGCAAAAAGAGTTTTATAACGGTCTCGTCATTGACCGATTGAGTAGATCGAAGACCCTTAATATTCAAATCTCTTTGTCCACTAATATCAGCTGAGAAGGGGGGCTACTCTATGGTCCAGGAGGCAAAATATAAAATTGTTAAGAAAGAAATAATGGATTGGATTTTAGGGGGAAAGGTAAAGCCAGGAGAAAAAATTTCTTCTGAACATGACCTTTCAAAGTTCTTTAGTGTAAGCCGGCAAACAATTCGTCAGGCAATTGGTGAGCTAGTCAATGAAGGCTGGCTATATAGAGAACAAGGGGCAGGCACTTTCTGTTCTGATCCCCAAAAAGATAACCCACGAGAAAATGGAAAAAGTATAGGTGTCATCACTACTTATATTTCCGATTATATTTTCCCTTCCATTTTGAGTGGGATTGAATCCTATTTAACGAGTCACGGCTATTCGATGATTTTTGCTTCTACAAACAATGATTTGGAAAGAGAGAAGCAATGTTTGCAAATGATGATGAGTAAACAAATAGATGGATTGATTGTGGAGCCGACCAAAAGTGGCTCCCATAATCCTAACATCAATTATTATCTAAATATGGAGCAAAATCATATTCCATATCTCATGATTAATCAATTTTATTTGGAGCTAAATCCACCTCATATTATTTTAGATGATGAAAAAGGGGGATTTTTGGCTACTGAGCACCTCATTCACTTAGGTCATAAAAAGATAGTTGGGTTATTTAAGAGTGACGATATGCAAGGTGTCAATCGGATGAGGGGATTTATTCGTGCAATCCGAGAGAATGCTTTATTTTTCTATCCAGAAATGATTATTACGTATACGACTGAAGATAAAGATATCAAACCTGGTGAAAGCTTGAAAAAGCTCTTTGAATCCCCACTTACACGACCTACTGCAATTGTTTGTTATAACGATGAAATGGCACTCAAGATCTTACATGTCATTCGTGAACTAGGTTTAAAAGTCCCTGAGGATTTCTCAATCGTTGGATACGATAACTCACATCTGGCGGAAGCGTCTGAAGTTCAGTTGACAACAATCAATCATCCAAAAGAAAAAATGGGGTTGGAAGCGGCTCAATGGTTGGTCGATACCATTGAAGGTAATCAAGAAAAAATAGCGCAGTCCATTATATATGAACCAGAGCTTATTATCAGAAAATCTACCTGTGAATTGAATCATAAGGCAAACGTTTGAAACAGATAGATTCAGTGACAGTAAGGCTAGATAAGGCCACGATTTGTCCTACACTTTTGGAAATTTCAGAGTTGCTGCTATAGGGATGCTCCTATGGCAGATTTCCTTGGATTTTTAATAAATTTAACGTGAGCACTCGTGATTTTAATCATGAGAAGGGTAGCTAGCTTCCACGTCATCGAGACGAAGAAAAGGAACATCTTTTCCTTTAACGATAGGAGTAAGCGATATTGGGATTGTATAGAAATGTTGGTCGTGATTACATCGATTTTGTTTTATTGTTAAAGCTTGTTCCTGATTTTGATTGATATTGCTTACTAACAAATTGAAATCGCTAACAAAGAGGGGATTAACGTGAAAACGAATCTAGGTAACATCAAGCAAGCGATTACTGAGGGAACAACCTCCCTTGGAATCGAATTTGGATCTACACGGATCAAGGCGGTCTTGATTGACCAGCGTTTTGAAACGATTGCATCAGGAAGTTATGAATGGGAAAACCGATTGGAAGATGGTTTTTGGACGTACAACTTAGTGGATATTATCACTGGTCTACAAGCTGCTTATAGTGATATGAAGCAAGAGGTTGAGCGGAAGTATGGAGTTACAATTCGAAAAATTGGTTCAATTGGCTTTTCGGCTATGATGCATGGGTATATGGCTTTTGATAAAACAGGGGAGCTGCTCGTTCCATTTCGAACTTGGCGTAACTCAACAACGGGTGTGGCAGCAAAGGAATTGACTGGAAAATTCCAATTCAATATCCCTGAACGTTGGAGCATTGCTCACCTTTATCAAGCAATTATAAATGAAGAGAAGCATTTGCCTCGCGTTGAGTATATAACGACTTTGGCTGGATATATTCATTGGTTATTAACTGGTAATAAAGCCATTGGTATTGGTGATGCTTCGGGCATGTTCCCGATTGATGAATCCACAAAGGATTACAACGAAGCAATGGTCAAGCAGTTTGATGACTTAATTGCTCACAATGGTTACCCTTGGACGCTAAAAGAGATTCTTCCAAGAGTCTTTATTTCTGGCGAGCAAGCAGGGGAATTAACCGAAATGGGAGCGAAAATTCTCGATCAATCACAAAATTTACAACCAGGCATTCCAGTTTGTCCGCCAGAAGGCGATGCTGGAACCGGGATGGTTGCGACGAACAGTGTGCGAAAACGCACCGGAAACGTTTCCGTAGGAACGTCCGTTTTTGCCATGATCGTATTAGAGAGAGACCTTTCAAAAGTATATCCAGAAATTGATTTAGTCACTACACCGAACGGCAGTCCAGTTGGGATGGTTCATGCGAATAATTGTTCAAGTGATTTGAATGCTTGGCTGGGCTTGTTCCGTGAATTTTATGAGGCAATGGGACAAAAGGTTGATCCAAATAAATTATTCGAAGTGTTATTAAATAAAGCTTTGGAAGCGGATCCAGATGGAGGTGGATTGCTTAGCTACGGCTACTACTCAGGTGAAAATATCACAGGATTAGAAAGCGGCCGGCCATTATTTGTACGCTCACCCGATAGTCGTTTCAATTTAGCAAACTTCATGCGAACCCATCTTTTCACTGCTTTTGGTGCTTTGAAGATTGGGATGGACATTTTGACAAAAGAAGAGAATGTCGCAATCGACCGCATTTTAGCCCATGGTGGATTATTTAAAACCCCTCTTGTTGGGCAAAAAATGATTGCTGCTGCCATGAATAGTCCGGTATCCGTTATGGCAACAGCAGGGGAAGGTGGGGCATGGGGAATGGCGATTCTTGCTTCTTACATGATGACTCGAGATCAAGCTGAGAGTTTAGAAGACTTCCTAGACGACAAAGTATTTGAAGGGGTAGATGGGCAAGAAATTTATCCGGATCAATTTGATGTTAAAGGATTTGAAGCATTTATTTCTCGATACAAAGAGGGGTTAGTGATTGAGCGGACCGCTGTAGACCATTTGACGGTATAAGTGGAAAACTGGAGGGATCAAAATGTTAGAGCGATTGAAAGAAGAAGTATATCAAGCAAATTTGGACTTGCCTAAATATGGACTTGTGAAATATACATGGGGAAATGCAAGTGCGATTGACCGTGAAACTGGTTTATTCGTGATCAAACCTAGTGGTGTTGATTATGAAACGATGAAACCTAGTGATA
>Ga0180215_1005875_pt1 | contig 10330 bp, 11 predicted proteins | sample eDN3rd37CBELigBY_FD_128871 | JGI IMG/M metagenome (GOLD analysis project Ga0180215, IMG submission 128871) | Enriched backyard soil microbial communities from Emeryville, California, USA - eDNA 3rd pass 37_C BE-Lig BY (version 2) (version 2) | ecosystem: Environmental > Terrestrial > Soil >...
GGGCTTCCTGGGGATCGCCATCCGCCCACCCACCGTGCCGGAGGGCGCCAGCCGGATCCGCTTCTCCCTCAGCGCCGCCCACAGCCGGGAGGACGTGGACCGCCTCGCCGACGCGGTGATCGCCGCTGCGAAGGCGGTGCCGTGAGCGCCTCGAAGCCCCTCCTCGTCCTGGTCCACGGCTGGGGGTTCGATCCCTCGGTGTGGGATTCCGTCCTGGCGTCGCCCCGGCTCTCCGGCGTCGACGTAGAGCGCATCGATCTCGGGTTCGCTGCCGTTGAATCGCCGAACCCTGTTCCTGGTGGACCGGACGAGGCGGGAGCGGTTCTCCTCTCCTCTCGAGAGCTCCCAGTCGATCGCCCGCTGATCGGCGTGGGGCATTCCGTGGGCTTCGCCTGGCTCCTGCGCCAGCCCGTGGCCTGGCGGGGGCTGGTGTCGATCAACGGCTTCGCTCGCTTCACCAGGACCGAGGACTTTCCGGAGGGGGTCCCCGCCCGGCTCCTCGAGCGGATGATCGTCCGGCTGCAGGCGGATCCCCAGGGGGTCGCGCGGGACTTCCTGCGCCGCTGCGGCGTCGAGGCCCCCGAGGTGGAGCGGCTTCACCCCGCTGCCCTGGCGGAGGGCCTCCAATGGCTGGCGCGCTGGGATCTGCGGGGAGCCCTCGCTGCGTGGAGCGGTCCCCTCCTCGCCCTCGCCGCCGAGGACGATCCCATCGTCCCTGCGGCGATGAGCCTGGCGTCCTTCCCGGCCTCCTCGCTTCGGATCGAGGAAGGTGGCGGTCATCTGCTCCCACGTACCCGGGCCGGGCGCTGCGCCGAGGCGATCGCGGACTTTCTGGACGACCTCGGAGGCCCGCGATGATCGCGAAGGCCGCACCGCCTCCATCGCGCAAGGATCGGATCGAAGCCGCCTTCGGCGCCGCCTCCGCGAGCTACGACCACGCCGCCATCGCCCAGCGGCAGGTGGCCCGCAGGATCGCAGCCAAGGTCCTCGCCTCCCCTCCCCCGCCGGGAGCGAAGATCCTCGAGATCGGCTGCGGCACCGGCCTCCTCACCCGCGAGCTCTGGCCTCCGCTGCGCGATCGCCGCTGGCTGATCACCGATCTCGCCGAACCGATGCTCGCGCGCTGCAAGGCGCTGATCGGAGACGGCCCCAGCTACCGCCTGATGGACGGCGAGCTCCCCGACGTGGAGCCCGCGAGCCAGGACCTGATCGTCGCGAGCCTCGCCTTCCAGTGGTTCGAGGATCTGGGCGCCGGCCTCGAGCGCCTCGCGTCCTGCCTTCGTCCCGGGGGGCGGCTGCTCTTCTCGGTGATCGGCGACGAGACCTTCCACGAGTGGCGAAGCTGGCTCGCCGAGAGGCGAGGGCCGCAGCAGGCCGCCATGGGCGACGCACCCGACGCTGCCACCCTCGGTAGGTGGGCGACCGTGGTGGCCGAGGAGCGGATCCCCCTCGACTTCGGAGGCTGCGCCCCCTTCCTCCGGCACCTCAAGGAGCTGGGCGCCGGAGAGGCAGCGCCTGGCTACCGGCAACTCTCGCCGCGGCTGATGCGGGAGGCGTTGAGGAGCTTCGACGGGCGGGTCACCTACCACGTGCTCTACGCGGCGATCACGCGGAGCTGAGGGGGCGCATCCCGCGATCGGTATCCGCCGGGATCGAGTGGGGCCACTGCACGGGTTCCAGCTCTCCCCTTTCGCGCAGACATCGGAGTGTGCCCCCCGCGTGCGTGAATCGGACCGAATGCAGACGACTTCAGTCGTCGAAGCGGCCCGAGCGCTGCTTCTTGATGTTGCCGCGCCTCTGCTTCGCAGCGAGTCGCCGCTCCTTCGAGCCGCGGGTCGGCTTCGTGGGCTTTCGTTGCCGCGGCGGCGGCGCCGTCGCTGCGTCCAGGGCGGCGGCGAGCTTGTCCCGCGCCGCCTCCCGGTTGCGGAGCTGGGAGCGGTGCTCCTCCGCCCGCACCGTGAGCACCCCGTCCGAGAGCCTGCCGCCGAGTCGCTCCAGCGCACGCGCCTTGTAGAGGGGGGAGAGGGAGGGGGTGCGCGCCACGTCGAAGGAGAGCTCCACCGCCGTCTCCGTCTTGTTCACGTGCTGGCCGCCAGGCCCCGACGAGCGAGAGAACCGCCAGCGGAGCTCGCCCTCCGGGATCTCCACCCTGCCACGAATTCGAATCGGTCCTGCCATCCGCCCATCCTCGCTCCCACCGAGGATGCCCGCCGGCGCCGGTCCTGGCCAGTGGCGCGATCAGGAGGCCCGCTTGATCTCGCCCATCACCCCAGCCGCCACCACGTCGCAGCGCGGGTTCTCGAAGAGCCAGACGTTCACCGCCGCGGCGCCGATCCGCTCCGTGATCCGATCGCGCAGGGCGCTCTTGGCGCGGTGGAGGCGCGTCTTCACGTTGTCCTCGCTCAGCTCCAGCGCCTGGGCGACCTCCGCCGTGTTCATCCCCTCGACCTCCCGCAAGACGAAGACCGTCCGCAGCCGCTCCGGGAGGTCGGCGATCAGCTCCTCCAGCACCACCCCCAGCTCGCGGGATCCGGTGTTCATCTCCGGATCACCGCCGCGCCAGGTGGCGAGGTCGTCCGCTCCCTCCTGGGCGCCGTCCTCCACCAGCTCGATGAGGCGCCCCTTGCCGCGCTGCCGGGCCCGGGCGGCGTGCACCGCGATCCGGACCAGCCAAGTAGAGAAGCGCGCCTCGCCCCGGAACTGTGAGAGCGCCTGGTACGCAGAGACATAGGCCTGTTGCATGACGTCCTCGACCTCGTCGTCGTCTCGCAGCACCGCGCGCACCGCGCGGTAGACCTTCTGGTTGTGTCGACGCACCAGCACTTCGTAGAGCGGGATGTCCCCCTCCCGAACCAGCGCCACCACCGCCTCGTCCGATAGCGCCACGTCTTCGACGCGTCTGTCGATCCCGCCGGTCTGCATGTCTTCGTCTCCTCGCGCACGCGTTGGCCTCATCGCCCCTTCCGAGATCCGTCCCTCTCGCGGGGACTCGGTCCTCGCTCGCGGGTCCGGGCTCCTCTTTGCCCGCTTCCGGCAGCTCCGGAGGCTTCCTCCCAGACAGAGTCGGGACGAGCCGAGGGGTGACAAAGACGTTCCGTCACCTTCTGGGCCTTCCGGACTCCATGAGCAGAACCCAGGGGTGAGGATTCGTCCATCCTCCTCCCGCTTCGATCATCCATGGAGGATCCCATGACGCTCGCCTTGGTGTTTTTCGGAATCGCCGCAGCAGGGGGCCTGACCCTCGCCGCCCTTCGCCTGTCCAACAAGCCCCTCCCCACCCCCCTCGCCCTGCTCCACGGCGCGCTGGCAGCGACCGGCCTCATCCTCCTCGTCGCCGTCATCGGCAGCGGCGAAGGGGGCGGCGCCCTCACCGCCTTGATCCTCTTCGTGATCGCGGCGCTGGGCGGCTTCGTCCTCTTCTCCTTCCACCTGCGCAAGGAGCCCTTGCCCATCGGCGTCATGGCCGTCCATGGCCTCGTCGCCGTCATCGCCTTCATCATCCTCCTCATTGCGGTGATCTGAAACGCCATGCGCCTCCTCGGTCACCCGATCCATCCGGCGGTGGTCCACTTCCCGCTGGCGCTGCTCGGCACCTCCCTCGCCTTCGACCTGGCGGGGCTCTTCACCGAGCGTGAGGCCTTCTGGTCCATCGCCTTCTGGAACATCGCCCTAGGCCTCGTGATCGCCCCCGTCACCGCCCTCGCAGGCCTCGTCGACAGCCTGCAGGTGAAGAGGGGGCACCCTGCATCCAGGACCCTCACCCTCCACCTCTCCGCCATGCTGGGGGCCGTGAGCTGCTACGCCATCGCGCTGGTGGTCCGCCGCGGCCCCGGCGTCCCGGTCGGTTCGGTCCTCTGGGGCACCCTCGCCCTCGAGGTGGCGGGGCTCGGCCTCCTTCTCTTCGGCGGGTGGTTGGGAGGCGAGCTCGTCTACCGCTATGGGGTTGGCAGGGTCGAACCTGGCTGAGGTTTCTCCCGCTCAGTGCAACAGTGAATCCCGTTTGTATCCTCTGGCGCAACGAGCTCGGCGATTTATCTTGGTCCCATCGACGAGGATGAAGCGATCACCCCATTCCGGAGGAGACCCGATGATCACGATTCGCCGCGCAGAAGACCGAGGCCACGCCAACCACGGGTGGCTCGACACCCATCACAGCTTCTCCTTCGCGAACTACTACGACCCCAACCACATGGGCTTCCGGGCGCTGCGGGTGATCAACGAGGACCGGGTCGAAGGCGAGACCGGCTTCGGCACCCACAGCCACCGGGACATGGAGATCGTCACCTACGTCCTGGAGGGCGAGCTCCACCACAGAGACAGCATGGGGACCAACGGGGTCATCTATCCCGGCGAGGTGCAGCGCATGAGCGCTGGCACCGGAGTCACCCACAGCGAGATGAACCCCTCCACCTCCCGGACCCATTTCCTCCAGATCTGGATCCTCCCGGAGAAGAGCGGCATCGCGCCGAGCTACGAGCAGAAGGCCTTCTCCGACGAGGAGCGCGCCGGGAAGCTCAGGCTGATCGTCTCCCCTGGCGGTGAGCAGGACTCCCTCCACATCCACCAGGACGCGAAGATCTACAGCACCCTCCTCGAGAAGGGCGCGGAGGTCGAGCACAGCCTCGAGCCCGGGCGCCACGCCTGGCTGCAGGTGGCCAAGGGGCGACTCGACCTCAACGGCGTGGAGCTGAAGGCCGGGGATGGTGCGGCGGTCTCCGAGGAGTCGCTCCTGAAGATCGCCGCGCTGGAGCCGTCGGAGGCGCTGCTCTTCGATCTGGCCTGAAGCTCCCGAGGGTGCCCGGGGGGCGCTCAGCCCCGCCACGCCTCCGCAGCGCGAAGGGCTTCACCTCGAGGAGGAGCGGCGCCGCGTGCAGATTGGCGAGGGCGACGCCCAGCCCGCTCAGCTCCGCCCCGCCCCCTGCAACGCGAAGGGCTCCAGCTCGGCCACCTCCTCGAGGAGGAGCGGCGCCGCGTGCAGATACGCGGTGGTGCGGCGCTTCTGATCGATGTCGGCGTAGACCCACTCGACCTGCTTCGGCGGCATGTCCAGCACCGCCGCCACCTCCTCCACCGCGACCCCGTGGTTCTTGGCCCACAGCAGGAGGTCCAGCTTCGAGTAATGCACCGAGAAGTAGAAGTCCTCCTGCGACTGCTCGAGGGAGTAGGTGTCCGTGGTGGGCTCGCGGCCGAGGATCTCCGGGATCACCCCCAGGTGCCGGGCGAGGGCGTAGACCTGGGATTTGTAGAGGCCGGCGATCGGCTTCACGTCGGCGGCGCCGTCCCCCAGCTTCACGAAGAAGCCCTGGTCGTACTCCAATCGGTTCGGCGTCCCCGCCACCGCGTAGACGAGCCTATCCGCGTGGAAGTACTCCATCATCTTGCGGGTGCGCTGCTTGAAGTTCGTCGCGGCGACGATCTCCAGATAGGCGGCGGGGGTCAGCCGGACCTTGTGCTCGACCCCATCCGGCGTGCGCACCACCACGAAGAAGATGTTCAGCCCGCCGCTGCCGAGGACGATCTTCCAGGGCATGTCCGGGGTGAACGCCGGAAAGACCGAGCGTACCGCCGCGTCCCGGCGCTCGTAGCAGCCCGCCGCCGCCAGCATCGGGGCGATGTCGTGGTGCTCGTACTCGATCCCCAGCTCCTCGCAGAGCTTGCGCCCGTAGACCGTGCTCTCCCCCGACGAGTCCCGCTCCGGCAGGAGGAGGCCGAAGACCCGCTTCGGCCCCAGCGCCCGCACCGTCAACGCCGCCACGCAGGCGGAGTCGATGCCCCCCGAGACCGCCACCACCACCCCGCGCCTGCGCAGCACCTTGAGCACCGCGTGCTCCAGCGCAGCCCCTAACTCAGCCGCCTTCTGCTCCAGGTCCAGCGAGAGAACGTCCTTCGAGAAACGAGTCGTCATCGATGAGTCCCTTGCGAAGCTCGGCCTTGGCCAGCTTCCCCGATGCGGTCCGCGGCAGCGCTCCGACGAATCGGATCTCGCGCGGCACCTTGAACGCCGGCAACCGCTGCCGGCAAAAGCGGCGAAGCTCCGCGGGATCGAGGGTGCCCCCGCCCGCCGCGATCACGAAGGCGATCGCCGCCTCACCTCCTGCGGCGTCCGGCACCCCGACCACCGCCGCCTCCTCGACGCCAGCATGCTCCGCCAGCGCCTGCTCGATCTCGGCAGCGCTCACCCGATGGCCGCCCAGCTTGAGCATGTCCTTCGACCGTCCCACCAGGAAGACGAAGCCTTCCTCGTCTCGCCGGCCCAGGTCCCCGGTCCAGAGCCAGCCATCCCGGAAGACCGCGGCGCTCTCGTCCGGCGCATGGAAGTAGCCGGGGCTGATGCTCGGGCCGCGGGCGATCAGCTCGCCGACCTCCCCCGGCGCCATCTCGCGGCCCTGCGGATCGACCACCCGCAGCTCCACGTTCGCGAGGCCCTTTCCGATCGAGCCCTCCTTCTCGGCAGCCCGATCCGGCGGCAGGTAGGAGAGCCGCGCTGTGGCCTCGGTCTGCCCGTACATGACGAAGAGCTGCGCCGGCGCGAAGACGTCCCGGCACCAGCGGATCGTGTCGGGGTGCATGGCGCCCCCTGCCTGGGCCACGTAGCGCAGGGTGGAGAGGGAGAGCGATCGGATGTCGACCTGGCGGCGGAGGAGCTCGAAGGTCAGCGGCACCCCGTAGAATCCGGTGCACCGCTGTTCGCCGAGGGCCTCCATCACCACCCGCGGATACATGAAGCGATGATCGAAGAAGACCGAGCCGCCGACGAGGAGGTGGGTCTGCAGGATGCTGCGGCCATAGCAGTAGAAGAGCGGCAGGGTGGAGAGCGCGCGGTCCGCTGGGGATAGCTCCAGGTAGGCGCTGATCGCCGTGGTGTTGGCGTGGATGTTGGCGTGGGTCTGAATCACCCCGCGCGGCTCCCCGGTGCTGCCGGAGGTGAAGACCAGGAGTGCAGGGGCGGCGGGATCCACCGGGAGCTGGGGGAATCGAAGTGTGCGGGCCGGGTCCTTCCGCGAGCCCGCCTCCTCCGCTGCTGGAGCCGTAGCGGACGCACCTCGCCCCGACATCGCGGCGAGAGCACCCTCTGCGGGCGGCGCCTCCGACACCCATGTCCAGGAGATTCCCTCGAGGAGCTGCTCCATGCGCGGCGGCGGGTGTGTCGAAAAGACCACGTGGAGCTCGGCGAGATGTGATGGTCGTTCTACGTTTTCCGCCTCGAGCGACGTGGCGTCTGCGGCGCCAGCCCGGGCGGCCAGCCCCGCGCCGGAGCGCGGAGCGGCCTCCGACGCGCGCACGAGCCCCGCCCATTTCGCCGTGTCACGCCCGTGGATGAAGGCGTGCCGCGCCCCGGTCTGCGCGAGGATGCTCGCGATCGATCGCTCGTCCAGCTCCCGATTGAGCTCCACCGCGCAGCCTCCCAGGGCCTGCACCGCCAAAACCGCCGCGACCGCTGCGGGGCCCGGTGGGAGCGCGAAGACCACGAAAGATCCGGGACCGACGCCCCGCCCCAGCAGATCCGCCGCGAGGGCGTGGACCCAAGATGCGAGCTCGCCGTAGTCGATCCAGCGGTCGGGGGTCCCGACGGCAGGGGCCTCGGGGTTCGTCGCCGCGTGGTCGAAGACCCAGTCGAAGACGAAGGGGCTCACGAGGCCTCCACCTGAACGAGCGCCGGATCCGCGCCGAAGCGCTCGCCTTGGATGAACCTCGTCGCGAGGAGCTGGGTGGTGGCGACGGCGGCGAGGGCCATGTCGTCTGCCTCGCTCGGACTGGTCGAGGCCGCGTCGAGCTTCGCGACCAGCCGCTCCACCTTGTCGCCGTCGAAGACCCCGACCTCGTCCACCGCCTCCCGACAGAGGGTCTCCCTGGCCCACGAAGGCGCCCTCTCTCCGATCAGCGCCTCGGCGATCGGGGCCCGGTAGGGGAACTTGGTCCGGGTCCAGACCTGCGGCGGCACCCGATCCCGGGCGATCCGCCGCAGGATCAGCTTCTCCGTGAGACCCCGGAGCTTGAGGGAGTCGGGCAGCCCCGCGGCGAATTCCGCCACCCGATGGTCGAGGAAGGGAAAACGCCCCTCCACCGAGTTCGCCATCAGCATCCGGTCGCCCTGCGAGGCGAGCAGGTAGGGAGAGAGGAAGGTGCGGACCTCGAGGTACTGCGCACGTGCGAGGGGACGCCAGGATCGCACCTCGGCGGGGACGCTCTCGAGGAGCTCCTCCACCGGATCCCAGCCCTGAAGACCTTCGACGAACCTCGGCGAGAGAAAGCGCGCGATCCGCCCCGAGTTCGTCCAGCGGATCCGGTGCGAGGAGTCGAGGGCGCCCACATCCTCCAGTCCCAATCCGAAAAACTGCCGCATCATCTGCGGCGAGCGCCGCGAGGCCGGCAGGAAGGGATAGAGCCTGCCGAAGAGCATGGGACGCGCCGTGGAGCCAGGCTGCCGAGCCCAGAACTGCCGGATCCGCACCTCCTTGAAGAGGTCGTAGCCTAAGAAGATCTCGTCGGCTCCCTCTCCCGTGAGCACCACCTTGGTCCCGAGGGAGCGGACCAGGCCCGAGAGCTTCAGGAGCGGCGCCGGCGCCGTGCGAAGGAGCGGGACCTCGGCCTGCTCCACCACCCGGGGCAGCAGCGCGCCGATCTCTTCGTCCTCGATCTGCACCCTGTGGTGCTCCGTCCCCAGCGCGGCTGCCACGCTCTGCTGGAACGCCCCCTCGTCGTATCGCTTCTGGGCGAAGGCCACCGAGAAGGTCTGCAGCCTGCCCCCGAGCTGCCGCTGCGCCAGCGCACAGAGCAGACTCGAGTCCAACCCGCCCGAGAGGTAGGCGGCCACTGGGACGTCCGCCCGGAGGCGGAGGCGCACCGCATCGTCGAGCAGCGCCTCCAGCTCGTCCGCCGCGCGGTCGAGGGTGAGCGCCCGATCGATCCGCTCCTCGGAGAGGTCGAGATCCCAGTAGCGGCGGATCCGGAGATCCCCCCGCCGCAGCTGCGCCACGCACCCCGGCGGCAGCGCCCGGACCCCTTCGAAGGCCGAGCGCCCCACCGTCGGCGCCCAGAGGTGAATCGTCTCGAAGAGCGCACGCGGGTCGAGTCGCGGCTCGATCACGCCGGCGGCGAAGAGCGCCTTCGCCTCCGAGGCGAACGAGAACCCATCCTTCGGATCGTGGACGTAGTAGAGCGGCCGCTTTCCGAAGCGATCCCGGGCGAGCCAGAGTCTGCCGTCGCGGGGATCGTGGATCGCGAAGGCGAACTGGCCGTTGAATCGCTGCACGCAGTCGATCCCCTCCGCCAGGAAGGCAGCGAGGATCACCTCCGTGTCCGATCTCGTCCGGAAGGTGTAGCGGGGGGCGAGGGCTTCTCGCAGCTCGGCGTGGTTGAAGATCTCTCCGTTGAAGACGATCGTCAGCCCCGTCCCCTCATCGCGCATGGGCTGGTGACCGCCCTCGAGGTCGAGGATCGAGAGCCTGGCGTGGCCGAGGGCCATCCCCTGCTGCAGCACGCCGCGGAGCGCGTCGGGTCCGCGGTGGTGGAGCGCCGCCACCATCCTGCGCAGCTTCGCCTCCGCCTCGGAGCGTCGCTCCTCGGTCAGCGCTGGGGGAAGGGTGAAGCCGGCGATCCCGCACATGGAACCCTCACGCGACCTGGGTTCGCTTGCGCGCCACGAAGGCGCAGACGTTCACCAGCGAGTCGAGGTTCTCCGGGACAAGCTCCTCCTCCTGGATCTTGATGCCGAAGGTCGGCTCGAGGAAGGCGACGAGCTCCATCATCCCCATGCTGTCGATGATGCCGGTCTGCAGGAAGGAGGCGTCGGCAGCGAAGTCGTCGACGAAGAAGGTGTCCGAGATGAAGGTGCGAATCGTGGATGCGGTTTCGTTCATGCCTGGGCTCCAATTGCTGCAGATGTCCCCTTTTCCCGCGAGAGGAGGGTGAGCGGCGCCGAGCGGGCAGGATTTCCTGCTGCGAGATAACGGGGTGGCACATCGGAGGTCACCACGCTCCCTGCAGAGACGACCGCACCATCTCCGATCCTGACACCCGGCTGGATCATCGCGCCGTGGGCGATCCAGACGTCGTCGCCGATCAGCACCGGCCCCGCCCGATCCCCGTCCCGATCGCAGATCCGCACCATCGACGCGACCATGCACCTCGCGCCGATCTCCACCCGCTCGCTCACGTCGATGAGCGCCCCGTAGTTGAACACGCTTGACTCCCCAATGATCAATTGTGCGCCGCGGACCACCCGCAGCAAGGTCGGAATCATCCCGCCACGAAACGTGACCCTGGCTCCGATCTGGCAGCTCCCCTCGATCCGCGCGCTCAGCCGGCCGCCCGATCCCACCCCTCGACC